>OCOJ01035442.1_pt3 | contig 20756 bp, 24 predicted proteins | sample 1539251 | NCBI WGS metagenome assembly OCOJ01 (sample SAMN01911457, study PRJEB22624) | soil metagenome | biome: Soil | place: Malaysia | collected 2012-04-30 | depth RA_metagenome m | reverse complement strand
GAAGAGACCGACTCCTCCGCGAACCCGGAGACTTCCTTTAGACTGTCCGTGTTATAGACGTCCCCTTCCAGGAAAAGGACGTCTGGGACCGTGACTTTGATTTTTACATGCGCAGGCGTTACCCATTGGAATTTCCTCAGGTTTCCGATCACCTCGTCTCCGGCGTACTTCCCAGATGCCTTCGGCCCGTTGGAGACCAGCCGGACATTGTACAGATCCATCAGCCTGAAGACCGAACCCTTCTCCAGAGCTCTGAGGTCGCCCGCCGCGACGAAGAACTCCCCTGCAGTGTCCACCTTCCTTGAGCCCAGATCGCTCTGGGGGTGGAACGGTATGGTCGCCTCGCGCTTCGGCGCATCCTCGACCGTCAGAGGAACAGGGTCGGGGACAAAGAAGATTCGCCTTGAGACAGGATCAAGGAGCTTCCTGTTAAGCGAAAGGAGCATGCTCCAGTCGTACTCGTGTTCTGTCTTGGTGTATCCCACCTGGAGTGTGAACTCCCGGATGGCTTCGGGAATTATTCCCCGGCGCTTCAATCCTTCGACAGTGGGCATCCTCGGATCGTCCCAGCCGGACACGATCTTCTTCTCGACGAGGGGTCTGAGGAGCCTCTTATGGACCGGGGCACCCTTGAAGTTGAATCTGGAGAACTGAATGACCTCTAGATGTCTGAACTTGAGCGCGTCCCGAATCAGTTGTTGTAGTTCGTTCCGGAATTCTGAGCTTCTCAGCACGTGCGTTATGCCGCAGATCTCGTCCTCCACTGCATTGGCCAGGTCGTAGGTGGGCCAGAGAGTGTACCTGTTCCCGGTCAAAGGGTGAGGGCTGTCTATCACTCTGAAGAGGTTCGAGTCCCGAAGAGAATAATTGGGGCTCTGCATGTCCCCCTTGAACCTGACAACGTAGGAACCCTCTCTGTGCTTCTTGGCAACGAGTTCATCCCAAAGGCGCAGGTTGATCTCCAAGGTATTCGCTCTGTGTTCGCAGGCTTCACCGGCGAACCTGAGGCGCTTGACCTTCGCCTCGTCGCAGGAGCACACGTATGCGTCCCCCTGCACCAGAAGCCTCTTGCCGTACTCGTAGATGAGCTCGATGTCGTCTGAGATGTTCTTTTCATTGTCCCACACGATGCCGAGCCAGGCGATCCCGCTTCGGAAGCTCTCGTAGTACTGGGGGAAGACCTTCCTCGGGTTCGTGTCTTCGAACCGGAGCCAGAGCTCGCCGTCGTACTGCTCCTTGTAGAGGTAAATAATGGTAAAGGCCATCGCGTGACCAACGGTCATGTAGCCGGACGGTTCCGGGGGGAGGCGAAATGATGTGTTGCCCTTCACGGCATTAGGAAGTGGAGGGAGCCCCACCCGCCCCTCCTTCTTTGTTGTCTCTTCGGCCTCGGGAAATCTGGTCTTGAGCAGCAGTTCCTGTTCGTCCGGCGGCATCGAGTTGACGCGCTTTACCAACCTGGTTGCCTCCCTTGACACCAGGCTGGCCTTCGATCTCAGTTCGGGGACCTCTGCCAGGACCCTCCCTACAACAGCGCCCACCTCCGCCTTTCCATTGTGCTTTGTCGCATTCAGCAGGGCAGCCTTTTCGACGACTGCGCTGATGTCGTCCTCTGGTTCGTCTACCATTCTCTCTCTACGGCGAACCTTGCGAACAACCTAAGCATTTCGGATGCGTCTCTATCCCCCCTCCACCTTATACCGTTCAGCGTCGCCAGGGCCTCCTTCATGAGTTCGGCCGCCCTTTTCCTGGCAAATCCGATTGCGTCGTATTTGTCGATCAAAGACAGGACATAGGAGACGTCGCCAGCGGTCTTCGCCTCTCTCTTCTTGTTCATGATCGAAGTGACCTTGTCTCTTTCGCTCTGGCTCGCGACAGCAAGCAGATGAAGCAGGATAAGGGTCCTTTTCCCCTCGAGGATGTCATCGGACTTCGCCTTGCCGTATTTCTTCTCGTCCCCCACCAGATTGAGCGAATCGTCCTGGATCTGGAATGCAATTCCGAGACTGAGACCGAACTCTCTGAGCCGGTCCAACACGGGACCCCCTTCCCCGGCTACTATAGCGCCAAGCCTGCAGGGACTAGCGACTGTGTACCAGGACGTCTTGCGGGTGCACATTTCGTAATAGTCCTTCTCGCTGAGGTCCCACCTCTTCTCGACGACCCAACCAAGCTCCATATGCTGCCCTTCCGTCGTCTCGTTCACCATGTGTGAGAACTCCTCCATGACGGCGAACGTCCTCTCGAGCCCTAGCCTCGATTTGTTCATGAGAATGGCCTCCCACGTTTTCGCATGCAGGGCGTCCCCTGCATTGAGGGCGAGTGCTTCATTGTACCTCCTGTGGAGAGAGGGCTCCCCGCGCCTCAGTTCGGAACCATCCTCGATGTCGTCGTGGATGAGAATCCAATTCTGGAAGAGCTCGATGCACGATGCTGTGAGCAGCGCGTCGTCCTCCGTCCCGCCAGCGGCCCTGCAGGTCGTCACGCAAAGGAATGGCCTCATCCCCTTCGCCTGCCTCATGGGGTAGTCCCTCATCATCGTGTACAGGAGGTTGACCTCCCTTATGGTACTCGACTTGGGCAGGAGCCGGCCGAGGATGAGGTCATCGACCCGTGCCTTAACCCTCTTCATTTCGGCCTGAAGGTCGGTCAAGCGCCAGACCTGCACCTCTATGCCCTCTAGGACCTTACCACTGTCCCGTAGAAGTCCATCCCTCGAAGGGCCTTCGAGAATTCGTTCCTGCGGTAGCCGGAGACGAAACAGACCCTGGTCCCTCCGGCAGCGATCTTGGCCGCGACGTCGAGCTTCAGCCTCATCCCGCCAGTCGCGTCCTCGCCACCGGGAACCGCCATGCGCCTGATCTTGGAAGGAGACAGCTCGGGGATGATGACTCTCGTGTTCTCTTCGTAGACACCGTCCACATCAAGGGCGAAGACCGCCCTGTCGGGGGTGAGAATCTTGGAAAGCTCTAGCATTATCACATCGCCGGAAAGCACCTTGAACCCCGCTGGCGAAAAGCTGACGTCCCCAAAGGTGACCGGGGTCAACCCTTCTTTTAGGAGGCCCCTTAGCCAATTTGCGACTGGAATCCTTCCCGCCCTGCTCACGGCATCGAACGGTGAGAAGGGGTAGGGGTTGAGCTTGAACTCCATCATTGTCTTGCATATCATTCTGTTGAGCTCGTACATCGCGCTTCTGGTCTGGGCCACGCCCACGGCCGGCGCTTCGGAAGCATCTGATGAGATACCATGCTGCTTGGCCACAACGTGTCCGAATGAGCCTCCACCGTGAACGACGACGACCTTCTGGTCAGAAGAGGCGATCTCCTCCGAAAGGGCAGAGACCACGTCCGGGCGATAAGAGAAAGGCTTCGACTTGTCGGTGATTACCGAGCCGCCAAGCTTCGTTACTACGGTTCTAACCAGCTTTTCACTCCCCCGACGGGTATCTTCACCCTGAAAGTCTCAAACCCTCGCGCCGACAGCCCTGAAACAATGCTTTTTTCCTTTCCTTCAGGCGCCACCGCTAGGACGCTCCCTCCCCCTCCCGCCCCCGTGNAGCTTCGCCCCGTAACACCCCATCGAGAGGAGCAGATCCACCATCCCGTCGAGGGTGTCGTTCGACACTCCAAGGGACATCAGGGCCGCATGGTTGACGGTCAAGAGGGTGCCGAGCCCCTTCATGTCGTCCGCTCGGAGCATCTCGGAGGCACGTAGACTCAGCTTGCTAATCCCACCGGCGAGGCTTTCGAACATCCCGGGGTACTTTTCTTTCATCTTCGAAACGTGCCCGATTTGGCCCTTGGTGCTCCTCTTCAGGCCCGAGAAGGAAACAATAAGCGAGCGGGTGCCACCGAACAAAACCTTCTTCGGAGCCGCGTCGGTCCGGAATAGAATCGCGCCGCCGTGCGCGCAAATGGCCGGGTCGATGCCCGATGGGTTGCCATGGATGCCCCGTTCGCCCACCATCGCGCATTCGATGAGTTCAGGAATGGTCAATCCGAGGGAATTGAGTTTCGAGAAGGCAGAGGCCACGGCTACCATGGTGGCCGCCGACGATCCGAGCCCTGCTCCGCCCGGAACATCCGATGAGATTACCACCTTTACTGTGGGCTTTTCCGAGAACTCCCTCGCCATCCCCTCCAATACTCGGGACACGGGGAGGAGCTCTGGTGAACCTGCCTTCCCAAACAGGTCAGAGATGACTTCGAACTTCGAGGAAGACTCGACCGAGACACGGACCCTCCGAGGTAGCGCGGCTGCGAGGGCCCAGGCGCCGTGCACCACGAAGTGCTCTCCCGTGACGATTGCCTTGGCAGGCGCCTCCGCTATGGCTCTCATGGCTCAGACGAACCGGAGGGCGCCGTAACCCACGACTTGAAGATTGTCACCGGTCGTGTCCCCGCTAGTAGCGTACTTCAGGAGCTCTGGCTTTGAAAGACCTAGCGACCTGGAGGTCTCCATCACAGTCGCGATGGCACCGAATCCACAGGAAGTAACGTTCAGCCTATCGAGGGTGGAATAGAAGCCCTCCAAGTCGTTCTGCAGGACGTGTTGCAGGAGAGCCATGTCCTTCCTCCTCGCAACTTCGGCAGGTTCGTAGTGTGTAAGGTCTGATGACGCGATTAGGACGGCTCTCCTGTTCCCGAGAAGCTTCGCAAGCGCTGCAGACAGCGCCTTGGCGGTGTCAATGTCTTGGAATATGAGGGAGATGGGGAGAAACGGGACGGAGTCGCCGTAGATTCTCTGGAGGAAAGGGAGCTGAACCTCCAAGGAGTGCTCGAGCCTGTGTGCCTCTGGGTCGAACACGACTGTCTCTTCCAGATCGGTCAGCTCCTTCGCCGCCTGGGAATCCACCTTCATCATCCCAAGCGGGGTCTGCCACATTCCCTCCTTGAACGTGGACACGCCACTCCCAATCCCGTAGTGGTTGGGAGCCACTACGACAATGAGGTCAGGGTCAGGGAGAGAGGAGACGTGGAGATAGGAATGTGCGGCCACAGGACCCGAGTAGACGTACCCCGCGTGAGGGCACACAACCGCCACGATACTCGCCCCCGTCCTCGGCGCGGGAGGGGGCTTGCCGGGGCCAAGGCGGTGCAAGTAGCACTGGTCGATAAGGGACGCGAGCTCTTTCGGGTCAGCTGGATAGAACTGGCCGGCTACCGCGGGTTTTCTTACCAGCACACCGTTCGGCTACTCGCGACGCTCTGATATACGCTCGTCGAGACCTTCCGGCTTTGGCTCTTCCTCTAGCTTCGTTTCGAAGTCCTCTATACTGTACTTCATCGGCTGATCCTCGGCCAGGAGCCCGGCATGAATGAGGGTTGCTCTTGCCAGGAGCCAGAAGATGGCGGCTATGGCCTTCCGCCCCCTGTTGTTCCCAGGGATTACTAGGTCGATGTCGTCTGTAACGTTGTCCGTGTCGCAGACCGCTATGACGGGAACCCCGAGCTTCCCGGCCTCGACGATGGCCTGCATGTCAGACATCGGGTCGGCAACAACGACGAGTTCCGCGTCCAGATGCCCCGGATAGAGGGGGTTGGTGAAGGTCCCGGGCATGAATCTGCCGACGCGCGGCATTGCGCCTGTGAGCTCGCAAAACTTCTCCACAGCCATGGCGCCATGCTCTCGGCTAGTGTAGACGACGGTGTTCTTGGCACCGGTCGCGGCGATGAACTTGCCCGCGATGTCGATCCTCTGTAGGGTCTTCGAGTAGTCAATCATGTGGAGGCCATCGGGGCGTGGCCTCGCCGTGAACTGCTCCATGGTCTTGGTGCGCACTGGCGTGCCGATGCGGATGCCCGTGGCGAGCAGGGCCTTCTCCGAGAGGCCATGGACGACCATGGTGTCTGCCGAGCCGGCTTCGTCGTCGTCGAACTCAGACATGAGCATTCAGCCCTGCTTTCCGCTACAGCTCGGATTTTCGGCCGTAGAACGGAAGGACCTGGTCGATGACATCCACCGACGAAATCAGCATGCGCCTGCAGCAGTATCTCTTCAAGCCGAGGTCGTCGAGTACCTTCCCCGGCTCCTCTCCGGCCTTGACCCTAGCCTGGAAGGGGGCGAACTTGTCCCCGATGAGGTTGCCGCACGTGAAACAACGTACTGGTATCATCATATCGATCTACCTGTAAGATTTCTGGCGCTTCCTACGCGCACCTGGTCCTCCGAATTTCTTGGGTTCAGCTTGCCTCGGGTCGCCCGAGAGCAGGTATTTATTGTATGCATTCAGTTTGTCTCTGATTTCGCTACCACGTACCTGATCGACATACGCCCTTGCGATTGCCATTGCCGCAGCGTCTGCCTGCCCCATAAAACCCCCGCCAGCTACGTTCACGTCAAGGTCGTATTTTTCCCTGAGCTCACCCACGACGTGAACTGGCCCCAGAAGGTGCAGCCTGGCCGGCTCGGGCTCCCAGAGTTCCACAGGAGTTCCGTTGACCCTTATGCGCCCTGCTCCAGGGACTATGGCGGCAGTAGCCCTTGCTGTCTTCCTGGCTCCCGAGTAGAGCTTCGGAGGTTTCTTGACGACCGTCTTACTTGTAGGTGCGGTTGGCATTACTCGTTCCACCCCAGACTCCTCGATAGGTCAGCCATTGTGACGTAGACAGGAATCGGCCGGGTCGCCGTCGTTTCCTCGAACCTTGTCATCTTCGATTCGTCCACCCCGGAAGGCACGCCGATGTAGACCCTGAGCCTCTTCATCGCAGTGGCTCCCTTTGGTTTCTTCCTCGGGACCATGCCTCTGACCATCCTTCTGAGAATGTTGTCGGGTCGGCGCGGATGAATAGGACCGTAGATGGGGTTGACCTTGCTCCCGAGCTCCAGTCTCTCCTTCCACTGGTTGATCACTGAGGTTCTGCTTCCGGAGATGAGCGCCTTCTCAGCATTTACCACCACGACTCTTTTCCCCGACAGGACCAGCTTCGCTATCTTGGACGAGAGCCTGCCTGCTATCTGATTCGTCGCGTCTACATAGACGGTTTCCTCACTTGACAAGCCTTACACCACTCCCCTTCGGATATTTCTTCAGAAATTCCCCTATCGTGAGAGCTGATCCTCCCGACGCTTCGATCTTCGACCTCGCGCTTGTCGAGAACGCGAATGCTCCTACTGTCAACTTCCGTTCCATTAATCCAGTTCCGAGTACCTTACCAGGGACGAAGATCGCCTCGCCGTCGCCCGCTATCCTTGAAATTCGACCGAGGTTCACTTCTACCCTGATCGAGGTCGGGTTGGAGAGCAGGGTTGACGCTTCCATCCAGATTGGCGCCTTCTGCTTCCTGCCCGCCCTTTCCAGCATGACTGACGCGTGCCTCAGGAGAGGGTTGATTGCCGTCATTGAGTACCACTTACCGCTACCTCAATGTCCTTGAGCTTCTTTTCGAGGAGTTCGATGGCCTTGATGACAATCTCTCTCGCCGGGAGACCTCCGGCCGATTCGACCGTCAGGTTGAACACTCCTTCTTTCTTCCCGTCTGTGAGGACGGCAACGCTGCACGGCTGCCACTTCGCGTGCTCCTTGCCGCGACCGAGCCGAGCATAAGCTTCCAACTTGACCGACTGCCCCATAGCAAGCTTGACCAGAGGAATAGTCTCACTGACCGGCCTGACGTCCCTGTCTTCGGAGACAAGGTCTCCCGACATGACTGTCGAGACCTTGTCCTTTCCCTTGGCATCCAAGACGAACAGCACGCGGCACTTATGACACCCGAGAGGGTTACCGCAGTCGCACTCTTCCGGGAGGTTGTACCTCGATAGGTCGGTCTTAATTGGGATCATTCCCAGCCTGTGGGCAAGAATTTCGTCGTAGAGGACTGAGGAGTTCTCGAGTATCACCACGTCGTCAATGGCCATGGCGGGCACTTCGGCGATGCAGAACCTACGCACAGCGTTTGCATAGGATCTGTCTATACCTTCGAGCTGCAGTGTAACCGAATTCCCTGTGTCCTCTAGGACCTTCACTTCAACCATTGGCCAGACCACCCGACTTGATACGGACCCTCATGAGACGACGCGTTTCGGGGTGCGGGATTAGTTCCGGTTAAAAGAGTTTCTGAACTCTTTCGGGGTTTCCGGAGATGGGTGGAGCCCGGTGCGATTTTTCCCGATGAAAGGCTTCAAGATTTATAACCAAAGGGGGAAGGGCAGGCTCGAAACATGGCGGAAGCCTCAGAATTCAGGCACTTGGTGAGAATTTCAGGCAGGGACCTAGACGGTGGTAAGAAGCTCATAGTTGCCCTCTCAGATCTGAAGGGAGTGGGCTACAATTTCGCCAACGTCATCACCACCAAGCTCAGCCTCGACCCCAGAGTCAGGTTGGGGACGCTTTCTGAGGAGCAGGTGAAGCAGATCGAGGAGGCTATAGCGAGTACATCGAACGCAGCACTTCCAAGGTGGTACTACAACAGGAGGAACGACCCGGAGACAGGAGAGGCAAGACAGCTCCTCGGCTCTGACCTGGACTTCGTACAAAGGAACGACATCGAGGATGAGAGGAACATCCAGAGTTGGAAGGGCGTCAGACACGGCTTGGGACTCAAGGTTAGAGGCCAGCGCACCAGGACCACAGGGAGGAAGGGAAGAACCGTGGGGGTCAGGAAGGCGACTCTGGTTNGCGGCGGCAAAGGAAGCCGCAGCAAAGAAGGAAGAGAAGTAAGACTTGGGAGACCCGAAGAAGGCAAGGAAGCAGTACAGCAGGCCGCGGAGCCCCTGGCGTGCAGACCAGCTGGCGCAGGAACTCTACCTTCTCGGGACATACGGGCTCAGAAACAAGAGGGAGCTCTGGAAAGCCGAGACTCAGTTGAGCTCAGTGAGGAAGCAGGCAAGGACGTTGCTCGCTGCCACCAGGGTCGTCAGAGAGAGGGAGGAGAAGAAGCTGCTGGACAGCCTGAGGAAAAAGGGCCTGATCAGGGAGGAGGCGACCCTCGACGACATACTCAGCCTGACAGTAGAGGACATGCTTGCGAGAAGGCTCCAGTCGATGGTCTTCAAGAAGGGGATGGCCCTTTCCTCGTTGCACGCCAGACAGCTCATCGTGCATGGCCACGTGGCCGTCGGCAACAGGATAATCACGGTCCCGGGCTACGAGGTTGGTGGGACTGACGAAGGCGTGATCACGCTTGTTGGGGGCGCGCCACCAAAGGAGCCCGGGCCTACCGCGGGAGCCCAGGTGGAAGCCGTCAAGCGGGAGTCGGAAGAGGCCGAGCGCCCGGCGGAAGTCAAGTGAGATAAGTGTCAGAAGAAGAAGTTCTGGCGGACAAGTGGGGCGTTTGCCACATCTACTCCAGCTATAACAACACCATAGTCCACATCACCGACCTGACCGGGGCCGAGACCATCGCCTTCTCCTCCGGAGGGCGACACGTCAAGGCAGACAGGTTCGAGTCGTCCCCCTATGCTGCTATGAGGAGCGCGTCGGCTGCGTCCGATGTAGCAAAATCCAAAGGGATTACCGCTGTTCACATCAAGGTTAGGGCAGTGGGAGGTACAGGCCCTAGGACACCCGGTCCCGGCGCCCAGGCTGCAATTCGGGCCATAGCCAGGGCAGGTTTCAAGATAGGTCGCATTGAAGACGCCACCCCCATTCCTCACGATACGACGAGGAAGAAGGGCGGCCGCAGGGGAAGAAGGGCGTAGGCATTACAGCTGCTTCAGCACTTCCACGGAATCTACCTTACCGTCCCCGTCTCTATCTTCGCCCCTCAGGAGGGCTGCGAAGTCCCCTGACATGTACTTCTCAAAGACGGTTTCCGCAAAGTTGCAGATCCCGATTATTGCCGCCTTCGTACCGGCGCCCGTCAGCCCTGCAGCCATGATACATGTCTTCGTAGGATCCCAGGGATTCTTCACTTTCTCCACGATGCAGTCGAGTTCCGACCCGTAGGTCTTCCCATCTGGGTCTACGATGGCGCTCCAGAAGCCTGCTTGGCTGAATCGGACAGGGAGGTGCTGGTTGAGCCCCTCCGCCACTACGTTGGTGCGGGGCCCGCCGACGACGATCAGGTTCGACGCCTGAAGCTTCTCGGCCCTAAGATCGACGTCCAGCTTCACGGGGAACTTGGAGGGGAGGGTAACGAATTGTCCCAGCGCGAAGCCGAGCTGAACCGCGTAGTGCCCGTCCCTGGCTTGTGTCCCTGCTTCGCCGTGCTGCAGCGGCGACCCGACCACCACCCAGCCGTCGAACTCCCCAGAGGCGATGAACTCTTTGAAGAAGCGTCCAAGTGCCTTCGACCTGCTCGAAGACTTGAGTGTTGGCATCTGCTCCCCCCTCACGGGGAACTCCACAGCGTACCCGTCGGACGCCAACGCGTAGAGTTTGGCCTCCCCGCCTCGGATCTGCTCGTTTCTAATCCGGGTGATTAGGCCCGCCCTCTCGAGGCGACCTATGTGATAGTAGACGGTCTGGTGATGAGCATCGAGCAACCGGGCCATCTCCGCCGGGTACTTCGGCCCGGACGATAGCAACGCGAGTATCTTCTGGCCGACCTTGCCGGACGCCGGTTTGAAACCGTCAGGCCTGTCCGAAACCAGGACGCGTTTTACCAGCCCAGCTTTCGAGTTTGGGTCGAAGAGAATTTTCTCTTTGGCCATCTGCCGCAGGTGCGTCGGACCCTACATAAACACTTTTGCATGGTGGTCAATCCCGCGCACACCTCAAAGCCGCTCAATGCAAAGTCCAGTATGCACGGTAAAGCAGGATGTTTTGCGGGGTTTAAAGAGTCAAGAAAGGACCTGCGGAACGAATGTGCGGAATCGTCGGGTGTGTGGCTGAAGAGCCTGTTGCGGACATTCTCCTCGAAGGGCTGAAGCGGGTCGAGTACAGAGGTTATGATTCCGCAGGCATGGCGACCATCTGGGATGGCACGCTCTCGGTAAGGAAGGGTGTCGGTCGCGTGATCGAGATAGAGCAGAGCAGGAATCTCTTAGGCCTGAAGGGGAACATCGGGATGGCGCACACCAGATGGGCGACGCACGGCGGGGTCACAGACCAGAACGCCCACCCCCATGCTTCCTGCAAGGAGCTGGTTGCGGTGATTCACAATGGGATAATCGAGAATTATCTCCCGCTGAAAAAGGCGCTCGTGGCGAAGGGGCATAAGTTCAGGAGCGAGACTGACACCGAGGTAGTTGCGCACATGATCGAGGACGAATACAAGCGTGTCCACGACCCCATGAGGGCGACCATGGGTGTCACCAAGAAGCTGAAGGGGCAGTATGCGATCGCTGTCATGTTCCAGGACAGGCCGGACATCTTGGTCGGCGCCCGCAAGGACGCTCCACTGATCGTTGGAGTCGGAGAGGACAAGATGTTCCTAGCCAGCGACGTCTTGGCATTCATTGGGCACACAGACAGGACCATATTCCTAGACAACTACGAGGTCGTGGAGCTAACAAAGGACAGGGTGAGGATCGTCGGGCCGAACAGGAGGGAAGTCAAGCGCAAGCCGACCCAGGTTGCCTGGGAGCTCTCGGACATTTCTAAGAGCGACTTCGAACACTACACGCTCAAGGAAATCAATGAACAACCCAGGACGGTTCTCAGCGCCTCAGTCCAAGAGCCAGGCAAGGTCGAGGAGTTCGCAAGAGCCATACGAAAAGCGAAGTCACTCTACATCACCGCTTCAGGCACTTCCTATCACGCGGGCCTACTGATGAAATTCAGGCTGAACAAGGAGGCAAGGATCAGAGTCGACACAGTCGTAGCTGGGGAACTCAAGGAACATTCCGGGTTCCTGGGGAAGGGATCGGTTGTCATCGCTTTCTCTCAGAGTGGGGAGACGGCGGACGTAATGGAGGCAGTAAAGGAAGCGAAAAAGCACGGCGCAAAGGTCTACTCCATTGTCAACGCAGCAGGCTCGACTCTCGCCAGGGAGAGCGACGGTGTGCTGTTGCTCAACTGTGGGCCTGAGGTAGGCGTGGCGGCCACCAAGAGTTTCACTGCTCAGGTCGTCGTGGCAAATATGGTGGTGGACGCAGTTCTCGGGAAAAGGAAGTCTAATGGGTTCAGGGAGCTCTCAGAGGCTGTGGCTGAGACGTTGAAGTGCGACGAGCTTGTCCGGGGTCTGGTCCTCGAGTACAGGGACAGGCCCGACTTCTACTTCGTGGCCAGGGGGTACGAGAGTCCCGTGGCAATGGAGGGGGCCCTGAAACTGAAGGAGCTCTCGTACATCCATGCCGAGGGGATGCCCGCCAGCGAGCTCAAACATGGGACCCTCGCCCTGATAGAGAAGGGGACGCCCGTGGTTGTGCTGAACCCGAGCGGTGACTCCCATGCAGATTCCCTTTCGAACGCCGAGGAGCTCAGGGCTAGAGGTGCAGATGTAATCGGCATATCAGACAAGAAGGACCAGGTCTACAGGTACTACATCCGTGTGCCGAAGGTGCAGCCAAAGTTCGTCCCGATTGTCGAAGCGATACCTCTGCAACTCCTGGCCTATCATATGAGCGTAGCGAGGCGCAACGACCCTGATTATCCTAGGAATCTAGCGAAGTCGGTTACGGTCAAGTAGACTCAAGGGGACTCGGGCGCGGGACTCACAAGACAATTAAGTGAATCCCACCGATGCCCTAGCGTGGTGTCACGGAAGGAAGTTCTGTCGAAACCAGTCTCGACCATAGAGGTGGGGAAGAAGAGCGTCTCTGCCCTGTTGGACGAGATGTCTCAGACCGGCTTTCAGGGCAAAAAGCTCGGTGAAGTCGCGAAGATATGGGCGGATATGGCGAGGGCGAAGGGCCTAACCGTCTTTCTGGGCCTGACCGGGTCGCTCAGCACTACGGGCCAGTGGAAGATTATCCGCTGGCTGGTCGAGAAAAGGTATGTCGACGTCATCGTCAGCACGGGAGCTATCATATCTGAGGACATACTTGAGGCGCTGGGATACCACTACTACCAGGGGACATGGCTGGCCGATGACGAGGAACTGTTGAAGCTGAAGATTGACAGGTTCTATGATGTCTATGCCGACGAGTTGCAGTACAGGAAGCTGGAAAGGACCATCTACAACTTCGCAAATACCCTCGACGCCAAGAAGGTCTACTCCACAAGGGAGTTCCTCCAGCGGTTCGGCGAGTTCCTTTCGAAAAAGGGGATAGACAGCATCGTGGCTGCGGCCCAAAAGGCGAAGGTCCCCATCTACTCGCCCGGATTGATAGATAGTGGATACGGCGTTGCCCTCAGCCTTCTTAGCCGCGAGAAGGGGAAGATGATCAGGCTAGACCAGACCAAGGACATGGAGGAGCTTGCTCAGATAGCCGAGAAGACGAAGAGGACAGGGGTGATTTATCTTGGTGGAGGGGTCCCCAAGGACACCATTCAGCTGTCGACCATAATCAAGTCCCTGTCGAAGGGCGGCGAAGAGGAGACCCCCCACGAGTTCGCCATCCAAATCACTGCAGACAGCCCGCAGTGGGGAGGGCTGTCGGGGTGCACCCTAGAAGAGGCGATCAGCTGGGGGAAGATCTCCTCACGCGCCAAGAAGGCGACCCTCTATGCGGACATCACCCTTGCCCTACCTCTTGTCGCCCACGCCCTGAACGAGATGGTGAGCCGAAGGGCTGACCCGCCGGATCTATCTTGGGTGTTCAAGGCCTAGCGTCGAATCTCTAGCTGTAATGCGGCCGCCTCGGGCCTGGGGTTCTCCTGTCAGCAGCGTGGCACCCATTCGCTAGGTCGACCGCGCAGCTGAGAACCAGGGAACCGGAGACACGTCGTCGGGAGCGAGGCTGACCTTCCGGCCGGAGCTGCATCCCTAACTTGACGAGCTATCTGGCTTTATAAGAAGTGGAGAGCGGCACTCCCGAATCGGATGAAGGGGAGACTCGTAGTCTTCTGCGGCATCCCCGGGAGCGGAAAGACGACGATTGCCAAGTTAGTCCTCAGGTCTTTCGAGAAGTCGATTCTGATCCAGACGGACGACGTAAGGAAAATGCTCGCCCACCCCAACTTCGCGCCGGAGGAGTCGAAATTCGTCTATGATGCGTGTTTCGGGGTCGCAGAGGAGGCGCTGAAGGCGGGCTACTTCGTGGTCCTGGATGCGACGTTCCTAAAGGAGGATTATAGGGAGGAGGCTAGAAGTAGACTGAAGAGATACTACGGAAGCTTCGACATCGTCTGGGTCAAGTGCGGACTTGATATCGCTCTGAGAAGGAATTCCGAGAGGAATGTGGTGGTGCCCCCTGTCAAGGTGCAAGCCATGCTCGACATGCTGGAGAGCCCAATGGACGCCATTCACGTGGACAGCTCGCGCATGTCTGCTGAATCAGCGGCGAAACGGATAGTAGACGCATTGTCTGGGTAGGATGGGATCTTCGCCACCCGGATTGGTTTCCTGGAAGTCCCCATCACGGTAGTCTGCTCGCCGAGAGACGCACTCGATTGAGAAATGATTCCTGACGAGCCTTCTTGGATGGGATCGGAATTACAATCCGGCGAAAGCGAATTCGACTTTTGAGGGTGTTTTCTAGCCACTTGTCATGATCCAGGGAGGAGCGAGAAAGTGGCGCCGGGACAGGGACTTTCCCCTTCTCCTTCGAGAAGGATTTGAACCCTGAATTCCTTTACAGGAAACAGGCTCGCTGGTGGGAAATTCCAGGCCTGCGCCCTACCAGATTAGGCGATCCCGGCGTTCCGTGGGCCTTCGTCGGCGGTTTAAAACCTCAACAGGTCTCTCCAAACGCGAGCCCCAGAAGACGTGTTAATCTTCTTCATTGAAGCGAATTAGACCTTGGTTTCAGGCCTGAGTTTGGGGGACTTCCTAGAGTGGCTCTTCCAAAGGCGCGGGTAGGTGCCGGCCTTCATGACCACCCTCTCCGTCGTGGACGCAAGGCCCCTCTGAAGACCTCGCATCTCCTCGGTGGCGAGAAGGGCCTTCCCAATCGCGACGAGCTCCCCCTTCGCGCTCATTAGGGCGACCGTATCGTCTTTCTTTATCTCCTCGGAAGCAGCGAGGACGCCGGGGAGGCCGAGACGAGCGCCATGGCAGATGGCGTCCACAGCCGAGTCTCTAACAACGACCCTCCCTATGTCACCCAGTGACTCCTCGATGGGGAGCACCAACCTACGAAGCGGCGCTTCGTCCCCTTCCTTCAGGCGGAACACCGCCTCGTTCAATTGTAGCAAAGTAACCAGCCCCTTCTCTTCGGTCAGAGGCCCAACTTTCGTCCTCCGGAGCTCGACCATGGTGGCACCCACCCCAAGCACCTCCCCTATGTCGTAGATCAGCTTCCGGATGTAGGTCCCTGACTGGCAGAGGACTCGGAACAGGTACAGGTTCCCCTTGGACTCGGTCAGCTCCAGTTCGTAGATCGTTCTGCTCCTCGTCTGCCTGCTTACTGAAGAGCGCTGAGGAGGCCTCTGGAAGATCTCTGCGGTGAACTCCCGAACGACGCCGTCCAGCTGCCTTCTGGGGACTGAAGAGTGGAGCCTCATGACTCCCCAGTATTCCTTCGGAAACATCAGGAGCAGGCTGAGAGCCCTCGTCGACTGACCGAGGCCTATTGGAAGCAGCCCCGAAACAGGGGGGTCGAGGGTGCCGCTGTGGCCGGCCTTATCGACCCCGACGAGTTTCTTTGTCCATGCCACCACTTCGTGGCTGGTAGGACCACGTGGCTTGTCTAGGGGGATGAGGCCGTAGTCGAGCATTACCTCGACGGGACGCCCGGACGGAGCCCATCCGTGATTGGGGTCGGTAGGCTCTTCATCCAGGACGACTATGCTGCGAGTGTGCAAATCAGTCCCTTCTGCTCTTCACGTACTGGATGACTATCAGGGCGACCTTTTCCTCGTCTATGGCGTCCGTCTCAACCACCAGATCGAAGGGCACGAGGTCCCTGCCGAACTCGATTCCGTAGATTTTCTTGTAGAGTTTATAGTTCTCCTCGTCCCTGACGGACAGCACCTCCTTACACTTAGAGACAGGTAGGCCGTCCCTCCTCGCCATCCGCGCAGCCCTGCTCTTGACGCTCCCCGAAAGCCAGACCTTGATTCCATCCTTGGTCAGCCATGGAACAGGGTAGCTTGTTATCACAACGTCCCCCTTCCGCGTCTTCTGGATCAGCCGGGCATCAACCTCCTTGTCGAAGTCGGAGGACTTCTTTCTCTGCCGGAGGAACTTCATCCCTTCCCCCCTATCCCACCAGTCTTCCCCGCCCGGAGTGTACCCCTCTTCTACCGCCATCTCCTTGAGGACATCCCCTCCTCCGACCAAAGGGATCCTCAGCTCCTCAGCCACCTGCCTCGAGACCGTGGTCTTCCCTACCGCGGGCATCCCTGAGATGATAATCGCCTTCAAGCCAGTCCCCTAGGTGGTCGTGTGCAGTAGTTTAGACAGCATTGTTGAAAACGTAAAAGAACTCAGGAAGTACCACCAGAAGAGGCTGACCTCGTAGGTGCCTGTGATCAGGGTGGGGGCCGCGATCACAGGGATGGGGATAGGAGTGAACGCGACAATGACCCCATAGCCTCCCAACAACGTGGCCATCAGGTAATACACTACCAACAGAGGGACGAAGGTGATACCAGTGACCTTTAGCCTCGCGGTGGACACCTTTGCCTGCTCCTGTCTCATCGCTAGCTCACGCTTCTTCAGCTTCTCGAGCTTTACCTTGTCGCTGGCCAGGGTTGCCTCTCGCTTCTCCTTGTTGAAGGCGTTCACTTCTGCTCTCATCCTCCTCTCCTTGTCCAGGTCCACCACACGCCTTGTGACCAACTGGGTCACTAGGCCAAGTCCCAGAGAGGTAAGCGTGACCACGACGGTCGAAAATGGAGGTGCATATCCAGGGACGGTGAAAGTTGTCGCCAGGGTGCTCGAGCCCACGATCACCTTGACCGTATGCGGACCAGTGGCCGTCTTCGACGGCACCCAGAATTCGCAGCTGCTAAGGGCGCCCGTCTGGTCCGTGGTGCAAGTATTGTTGAGCTGGCTGCGACGAAGGAGAGTTGAGTCGAACATCACTGTCACGCTCTGGTTCTTGGGGAGCATTTGCCCGTTGATTGTCACCATCGTGCCCGCGATGTCGGTCGAGGGGGTTAGGGTAATCGTCCCCGATTGGGTGCTGGTGGAGGTCGACGTGGTGGACGTCCCCTTGGGGGTGAAGGCCGGTAGCACCAGGACGTAGAAGACAATCGCAGCGAGTATGAATATGATAATGTAGTTCAGGGTCCGGGACATCCCGCCCGAGGGGGCGGACTTGCTCTTCGCGGCCATCATTCCCTGGCCTGCTCCAACATCCTGACTATGCTCTTCGAGACCTCTTCCGCTTTACCCTGCTCGTTGCGAACTATCAGCATGGGTGCTCCAGTGAGCGTCGAACAAACGGTAAGGAAGCTCTTCGCTATCTCAATCTCCTCCTCTAGACCTTCCAGGGTGACTTCGTCTCTGGCCCTGGTCGAATCCGCCGACCTCCTCATCGCTATCTCTTCGGGAGTCGCGATGACAAGTATGAGGTGGGTGGGCTTCATGGCTCTGACGACCTCGAACGGAAGCCCAGGCCAGAATCCCTCGAGGGTTCGGATGAACAGGTGCGTGTCTACGAGAATAGCCTTTCCTTTCATGCTGGCAATTCGGGTAGCTGCGATCTTCTGCAGCCGCTTCTGCTTTTCCACGGGCATCTTTCTCATCTCGTCCCTGTCCTTCACCCACTTCAGGGACTTCGCTGCCTCGAACATCAGGGTTCCGAAGGTGACGAGCTTCGCACCTGGAAGGCCGGACACGACCCCCTGAACGACTGTTGTCTTCCCGACGCCGGGGATCCCGACAACGATTACCCGCAGGGCCACGCCCTAGCCAGCTCCTATCAGCCCTGCAAGGGCGGGGGATACCTCCTCCACCTGCTCCTTGAGGAGCATCTGATAGTACTGTAAGATAATGTCGACCATCAGCAGTATGCCGATGCCCGTGCCGAATACACCGAACAGGTCTGATACTCCGGCGACGAGGCCGATGAGTATGCCCCCTATTATGGTGAGCGTGGGAATATACCTGTTCAACATCTGTTCAATGGACAGCCCCGTCCTCCTGAAGCCAGGGACCTGAACGTCTGCGTCCATAAGGTTCTTTGCCACCGCCCTTGGATTCAGCCCGCCTATTTCGACCCAGAGCCGCGCGAAGAGCACTGCCATGCCTACAAGGTAGAGCAGGTAGATGACCGAATGTATCGGGTCCGCTATTGTCTGGTTGACCCCCTGTGGCGCCGTCATGAAGTACGTGACGCCTCCTATGGGATAGGAGCTTGTCGTAGTCGTCGAGTTGGACACCGGGAACACGGCGATGTATTTCATCCACCAGGGGGGGCTTGACCCGAAATAGTTGTTGAGTATTCTCGAGAAGAATGTGACGTTGGCCCCCAGGGCAGAGACGAGTATGACAGGGATGTTAGAGACGTAAAGGAGCTTGATGGGGTAGACGCCCTGGAACCCTCTGTACTTTATGGAGGTGATCGGCAGCTCCACCCTGATGCCCTCGATGTAGACGAGGACGAGCAGCATCACGATGGTGAGGGAGAAAGTGAGCAGGCTCGGGTACTTGAAGTCCCTCACCACAATGCTCGGGAGTGTGTTGGTGAAGAAAGCGCTGATGGTGTAAGGGATGAACCCGAAGTAGGCGCTGACCCCTGCGCTCACCGTGAAGGGTATGGGCGCGAAGGTGTACCAGAGGACAGTCTGGCACACGCCCGCCAAAATGAAGAGAGATACTCCGCTCCCTATTCCCCACCCCTTCTGGATGAGTTCGTCGAGCAGGAGGACCAGCAGGCTCGCTATGAAGAGCTGGATGAAGACCACGAGCGCCTGCGTCTGACCAAGGCTACCGAGGGCGCCCCCGTAGATGTAGGCAAGGGATTCCCCTACGATCACTATGATAGTCAGAAACTTCGTTGCCGAGCCGAAGATCGCCCTATCTGCTGAATCGCTCATGTCGAGCTTGATGATGTCGCTGCCCACCAGGAGTTGCAGAATAAGCCCCGACGTCACGATAGGCCCGATGCCCAGTTCCATCAGGGTCCCCTGAGTCGACGCGAACACTACCCTCAAGAAGGCGAGCTGATCGTTCGCCCCTACGCTGCTGAAACCGTAGAGTGGCGTTGTGGCCATAACAAGGTAGGCGACGAGTGCTATCGCCGTCCAGACGAAGCGCTCATTCAGCGAAGGCTTCTTCTCGGGCTTAGGGATTTCCGGGAGAACTGTTCCTATGTTCTTGATGAAATCACGGACTGAAGCCAATTACTGGGGCCTACTCCTGGACGAGTATTTTTCCGCCCGCGGCTTCTATTTTAGCCTGAGCCTTCTTCGTGAAGGATTCGACTTTCACCTCGTAGGCTCTCCCAACCTCGCCCGACCCGAGCAGTTTGCCAATCCCCATCGACGAGAGGTCCAGCGACTTCGCGCTCCCGGCAAGACCGTCCAGCTGGCCCACGTTTACCCACCTGGCGGGGCGGACATACCCAGGGGGTCTGAAGGGGTCTCGTCCGAAGTGGTCTGGGTCGTTGAGTATCATCCAGCTCCATTTGTGCTTGTGCAGTCCGGCGTTGCCGTGTCCTCCCTGCTTCCCCGAGTGGCGGTGCTGGCCTACCTGGCCGTAGCCATGGGTTCTCATCCCCCTGTAACGCCTCCCCTTCCTCGCCCTTGTCGGCACCCCTAGATCATCCTCCTCACGATTGCGTCGAGCTTCGGATTATTCCCGAGCAGACCGCGCTCGCTGGCCTGCCTGCGGAGCGACATCTTGAACCCTCCCTTCGGCGGGGCGAGACGGAAATAGGGGAGGACCCCGTCTAACGCCGAGAGCCTTACTTGGTCCTTGATCATCTTGGCGGCTAGGTCCTCGTGCTTCTTGTACCCAAGCTCCTTCAGGGTTGCTGCATCCAATGACCTGGTTCCGCTCGCCATCCCACGTTTCTTCAGCAGGTCGGTGAGGAGCCCTTCGTCGACGGGGCACCAGGCAACGTAGTCCTTGCAGAGCCTGAGCATTCCCACGGTGGGCGGGTCGTCAGTCACCACCGACGCCGAGAACTTCTTGGCGACCCAGAGCTCGTTGAGTGCCTTTCGCACAGGCACGGAGCTGTTAATCTGTCCGTGCAAGTTGACTACGAGAAGCAGACCCATTCTCAATTCACCTATACGTTGAGCCCGTGCGACATGCGGAATGCGTCGTAAACCGCGTTGGCCAGAGAGGACATGGTGTTCGTGGAGCCAAAGGTCCTGACCCAGGCGTCCTTCACCCCTGCGAGCTGAAGGAGGTTCTTGAGCGCTGGCCCGGCCACCAGACCGAGGGCGCGCGGCGCGGGTATTATTTCGACAGTAACACTCCCCGCCTTCCCTCTTATCTTGTAGGGGACAGAGTGGGGCCTGCCGTCCCTGCACTCCCAAGAACCGCAGCCCAGCTTGACGGGGATTATGTTGAGGAGGGCGGCAGTGGTCGCCTTCTCGATGGCCTCCCTAGTCTGCATGGCTTTGCCCTTCCCCACTCCGAACCAGCCAGCGCCGTTGCCGACCGCTACGACGGCCAGGAACCTCGTCAACTCCCCCGCGTCGGTCTGTTTTTGGACGACGCTCACTCCTACAATCTCGTTTCTTAGGTCGGGGAGGAGTTTCTTGACAATCTCAGCTTCGCGGATCCTCTGCCCACTTCTGAATATCTCGTCGAGGGAGGTGATCTTCCCCTCGTTCACAAGCATGCCCAGCTTGGTCCTGGGTACCCAGACCTGCTCCTCCTCCTGGCGGTCACGCCTGCCATAGGATGACATCATTTGGTCCCCCC
>OCOJ01056906.1_pt1 | contig 20816 bp, 20 predicted proteins | sample 1539251 | NCBI WGS metagenome assembly OCOJ01 (sample SAMN01911457, study PRJEB22624) | soil metagenome | biome: Soil | place: Malaysia | collected 2012-04-30 | depth RA_metagenome m | reverse complement strand
AAGCCTCCAATACGCCAACGCGCTGGCGGATATTGCCCTGGAGCAAGGTGCTGCAGACCCCGCCCTCAAACAATTGGTGGATTTCGGCGCCGCCTACGCCGCTTCTCCCGACCTGCGCAACATTCTGTCCAACCCGGCCGTATCGCGGGCCGAAAAACATGGCGTAATCGAGAAAATCGTAGCGCGTACGGGCGCGAGCAAGATTGTGCGTAACTTCCTTCTCGTGATCACCGATCATCGGCGCACGCATTTGCTGCCAGAGATTATCTCAACATTCGAGAAAGTTATCCGGCAACGGCAGGGCGTCGCGGAAGCGGAGATTTCTTCCGCCATCGAGCTGAACGCCGCGCAGAAGAAACAGTTCGCGCAAACGCTCGAGCAGCTTATAGGCAAGAGAATTGAAGCGAGGTACTCGCTCAATCCAGCACTACTGGGCGGCGCGGTCGTGCGCGTCGGTGACACGGTTTACGACGGCTCCGTGCGCGGCCGCTTGAATGTGATGCGCTCGCGGCTTTCCGCGGAGTAGGCTCTATTTTGCACGGACCGCCTTCAAGCTGACTTTCTTAGAAAGCCCGGGAGAGAGACGGAATAGGCATGGCGAATATCAAGGCAGACGAAATCAGCAAGATTCTGCGCGAGCAGATTGAAAACTACGAGCAAACTGTCTCTGTAGATGAAGTGGGGTCTGTGATCAGCGTCGGTGACGGCATCGCGCGCATTCATGGCCTGGAAAAAGCCATGGCCGGCGAGATGCTGTCCTTCCCGCACAATGTTTTCGGTATTGCCCTCAACCTCGAGGAGGAGGAACTCGGTGCCGTGCTCCTCGGTGAGTCCGCCGAATTGAAGGAGGGGGACGTCGTCAAGCGCACGAATACGATTATGTCGGTGCCCGTAGGTGATGCGCTAATTGGCCGCGTGGTCAATCCCCTCGGCGAACCCCTGGACGGCAAAGGCCCGATTGTTTCTGAACATCGCAATCCGCTCGAACGCATCGCCCCAGGCGTGATCGACCGCCAGCCCGTGCGCGAACCGCTGCAGACCGGGATTAAAGCTATCGACTCGATGATCCCCATCGGGCGCGGCCAGCGCGAGCTGATTATCGGCGACCGCCAGACCGGCAAGACCGCCGTCATCCTCGACACCATCATCAATCAAAAGGGCGGCGACCTGATTTGCATCTACTGCGGTATTGGCCAGAAGCGCTCGACTGTAGCTCAGGTGGTCAAAACCCTGACCGACGCAGGCGCGATGGATTACACGATCATTGTCGCATCGTCGGCGGCTGAGCCGGCCTCTCAGCAATACATCGCGCCGTACGCTGCATGCGCCATGGGTGAGTTTTTCCGCGACAACAAGCGGCACGCGGTCACTTTTTACGACGACCTCTCCAAGCACGCGCAGGCCTATCGCGAAATCTCTCTTCTGCTAAGGCGTCCGCCAGGCCGCGAAGCATTTCCCGGAGACGTGTTCTACCTCCACTCCCGTTTACTTGAGCGTGCCGCTAAGCTGAGCGACAAGCTCGGGGGTGGTTCGCTGACTTCGCTGCCCGTGATCGAGACGCAAGCCGGCGACGTTTCCGCATACATTCCTACGAACGTGATTTCAATTACCGACGGCCAGATTTACCTCGAAGCAGACCTTTTTAACAGCGGCATTCGTCCCGCAATTAACGTGGGTATTTCCGTGAGCCGCGTCGGCGGCAACGCGCAAATCAAAGCCATGCGCCAGGTAGCAGGTTCGCTGCGCCTCGACATGGCGCAGTATCGCGACCTCGCGGCCTTCGCGCAGTTCGGCTCAGAGCAGCTCGACAAGGTCACCCAGGCCCAGCTCGCCCGCGGACAACGCCTGACGGAAATCCTTAAGCAGGATCAATACGTTCCTCTCTCTGTCGAAAAGCAGGTCTTGAGTATTCAAGCGGGCACCAGTGGCGCACTCGATACCGTGCCGGTCAACGAGGTGCGCCGCTTCGAACGCGAGTTCCTGCAGTTCGTCGAGACCAACTATCCCTCGGTCTTAAAAACCATCGCGGCCAAGAAGGCTCTGGACGACGCCATTAAGGCGGACATCAAGAAGGCGGTCGATGCATTTAAGGAGCGGTTCACTGCCGAGGTACCCGCGGCCGCGAACTGAGGGTTCCCACGTAACGGACACCTATGCCCACGCTTCTCGATTTCCGGCGACGCATCCGCTCAGTGAAAAACACCCAGCAGATCACCCGCGCGATGAAATTCGTCGCTGCCGCACGGCTGCGCCGCGCGCAGGAAACGGCTCTGGCGGCGCGGCCCTATGCCAAGGAGCTCGCGCGCGTGTTGCGCTCGACGATGGCGCGCATCGAGGAGCCTGTGCACCCCCTGCTTGCGCATCGCCCGGAACAGAAAGTCTTGGGTATTGTGCTCAGCGGCGAGCGCGGCCTGGCGGGACCCTTCAATACAAACATTCTTCGCAGGGCGTACGACTTTTTCCGTTCCTTCCAGGGAAAGAAGATTTCTGTGATTCCTATCGGCAAAAAAGGGCGGGATACCCTGCGAAAGGTGGGATTCCAATTTGCCGCTGAATACATCAACGTTTTGGCCCGCGTGAACTACGGCACGGCCCGCGATGTCTCCAATGTGGTCACCGAGCTTTACTCAAAGGAAGAAATTGATTCGGTCTACATCATCTTCAGCGAGTTTAAGACAGTGATGACCGCGAACCTAGTTGTCGAGAAGCTGCTCCCCGTCGAACCCTTCCGTAATGAAGAAGCAATTGCAGCTGAGCCGTCGTCCGCGCAGGTCGATTACATTTACGAGCAGCCAGAGACACAGCTTTTAGACAAATTGCTGCCTCGCTATGTCGAAACGCAAATTCTTCGCGCCATGCTTGAGTCCTCGGCCGCGGAACACGCGGCGCGCATGACCGCCATGGAATCGGCAACCAAAAATGCCGGCGACGTTATCGACGCCCTGACGCTATACATGAACAAAGTGCGCCAGGCAGCCATCACCAAAGAGATTATTGAGATCGTAAGTGGCGCGGCATCTACCGCGTAGGAGAGCGAATGGCGCAGAAACAGGCAGCAGCTACTGGGCACGTCGTCCAAATCATTGGGCCGGTCCTGGACATTCAATTTGAAGAGGGCCATCTTCCCGCCATCTTTAACGCGGTTCATATTACCAGCGAAGGTTACAACGTTCCCGAGCCGCTGGACGTTATCGCTGAGGTTCAGCAGCACCTCGGCGAAGGCCGCGTTCGCGCCGTGGCTATGGAACCCACTGAAGGGATGGTTCGCGGCATGCCCGCCTGCGACCTGGGCCATCCCATCACCATTCCTGTCGGGCGTCCCGCGCTCGGCCGCATCATGAATGTTCTTGGGAAGCCAGTGGACCAGCTCGGGCCTATCGTTAGCGAGCACTCCTCCCCCATTCACCGCCCGGCGCCGAGTCTCGAGGAACAGTCCACCACGCTGGAAATGTTTGAGACAGGCATCAAGGTTGTGGACCTCATCGAGCCTTACCTCAAAGGCGGCAAAATTGGCCTCTTTGGGGGCGCGGGAGTCGGCAAAACGGTGCTCATCATGGAGCTGATTCACAATGTGGCCATGCAGCACGGCGGCGTTTCGGTGTTTTCTGGCGTCGGCGAGCGCACCCGCGAGGGCAACGACCTGTGGCTGGAAATGTCCGAGTCCGGCGTCGTGGTTCCGGGCAACTCGGAAAAGTCCCGGGCCGCGTTAATCTATGGCCAGATGACCGAGCCGCCCGGCTCGCGATTGCGGGTCGGCCTCACCGGACTGACGGTTGCAGAGTATTTCCGTGATCAAGAACACCTTGATGTGCTCTTGTTCATCGACAATATTTTCCGTTTCGTTCAGGCAGGCTCTGAAGTTTCCGCTCTCCTGGGCCGCATGCCTTCTGCGGTCGGCTACCAGCCGAACCTCAACACCGAAATCGGCGAGCTTCAGGAGCGCATCACGTCCACAAAGTCCGGCTCAATCACTTCAGTCCAGGCCATTTACGTGCCTGCCGACGATTACACCGACCCTGCTCCAGCCGCGACCTTCACGCACTTGGACGCCACGACAAACCTCAGCCGGCAAATCGTTGAACGCGGCATTTATCCCGCCGTCGATCCGCTGGCTAGCTCGTCGCGCATTCTGGACCCACGCATCGTGGGCCCCGAGCATTACGCCGTCGCGCGCGCCGTGAAGTCCATTCTCCAGCGCTACAAGGACCTTCAGGACATCATCGCCATTCTTGGAATTGAAGAACTTTCCGACGAAGACAAGCGCACCGTGGCACGGGCGCGCAAGATCGAAAAGTTTCTCTCCCAGCCGATGTTCGTGGCGGCGCAATTCACGGGCAAGGAAGGCAAGTACGTCAAGATCGAAGACAACGTGCGGGGATTCAAAGAAATCGTCGAGGGCAAACACGATGATGTGCCGGAGCAGGCGTTCTACATGGTCGGCACGATCGAGGAAGCGCTCGAGCAGGCCGCGCGCATGAAGGCGGCCGTTTAGATAAAAATGCTGCCTGAATCTATCGAACTCATTGTCGTTACGCCGGATCGGCAGTTGATCCGCGAGAAGGTGATTGAGGTTACGCTGCCGGGTGCGGGAGGAAGCCTGGGGATTTTGCCCGGCCACGCGCCGCTAATGACCGAACTCGGCATCGGAGAACTCGCCTATCGTGGCGCCGGGGCTTCCGCCCCAGCGTCCCTTGCCGTTGTCCAGGGGTTCGCAGAAGTCCTTCCCGATCGCGTAACCGTTCTTGCCGAAACCGCTGAGCGCGCCGAGGAAATTGACTTAGCTCGTGCAGAAGCCGCCAAGGCGCGCGCCGAGAAGCGCTTGACGTCAGGTGACCCCAACATCGATTGGGACCGCTCCGCCGTGGCTCTCCGGCGCGCGCTGATCCGCATCCAGATCGCGCGGAAGTATCGCGGCGTTCCGGTCGATCATATGTAGCCTCTTTGCACTTTCAAGGGGAGCATTCGCTTGCGTCTATCTTCCTCCTACGCTCTGCATCTAATTCTCAGGAGATGACCTTGCAACGCGTGACCATGTATACGACCACGTGGTGCCCGGATTGCTTTCGCGTCAAGCTGTTCTTGAGAGAACGCGGCGTGGCGTACCGCGAAATTAACATCGACGAGGACTCCTCGGCCGAACAAACAGTACTCCAAGCCAATGACGGCAAGCGCAAGGTCCCTACTCTCGAAGTCGCCGGTCGCTACTTTGCTTGTAGCCCCTTCGACGCACTTCAGTTAGCCAAGGAACTCAACATTCCTCTCAACCCGTAATTGACGGCGACATTGTTCTCTTGATGCAGCACTAGTAGAACAGATTTCAAGCTGGAATTAGTTCACCGCAACGCCGCGCGTCCACACGCCGGCGACCTGCAGACTCTCATCCAGCAGCACCACATCCGCATCCGCTCCAGCACGCAAGGCGCCCTTCTTAAACTCGATTCCCAGCAGAGTTGCAGGGTTCGTGGTCAACATGCGTACCGCGTCCGCTAGCGGAACGCCCAGTCGTACGATGTTTCTAAGTGCCCGGTCGAGAGTTAAGGTGCTTCCGGCGAGCTTCCCTTCCGCGTTTCGGCAGACCCCGCCGGTCACGGTGACTTCGAGCCCACCAAGCATGTACTTGCCGTCTGGCTTGCCCGTCGCAGATATGCCATCGCTGATGAGAATCACGCCGCCTGCGCCCTTGGCCTGCACGAGCATTCGCATGGCAGTGTCGTCCACGTGCACGCCGTCGGCAATCAATTCGGCCGAAACTTCCGGCGAAGTAAGCACGGCGCCAATGACGCCACTGTCGCGGTGCGAGAAAGGCCGCATTGCGTTGTAAACGTGCACGGCGTGATGCGCGCCATGGGCGATGGCCGCGCGAGCCTGTTCATAGGTGGCGTCTGTGTGACCCATGGCCACGACCATGCCTGCTTTGCGAGCCGCGTCGATACAGGGCATCGCACCCAGCAGTTCCGGGGCTAGCGTGAGAATCAGTGCATGGCCCGCGGCTGCTTGCAAGAATTGATTGAGCAAATCTGCCGAAGGAAGTGTGAGCCATTCGGGAGGATGCACGCCGCGGCGTACCGGGCTGATGAACGGCCCTTCAAAATGAATTCCCAGCACTTCGGCCCGCGCATCTTCCATAGCGTGCTGCGCCGCGATGTAATGCGCGATGCCCTCCACACCGCGAATGGTGTCTTCAGGGCTCGCTGTCACTGTGGTGGCCACGAAAGATGTCGTGCCGTGCGCGGCCACCGTCCGCGCAACGTCTCCCAAGGCCTCCGCGTTGCCTTCCATCACGTCGTGTCCGCCCGCTCCGTGGATGTGTACGTCAACGAATCCGGGCACCGCCGTCTTGTCCTCAGCCAATATTTCCTCGGCTCCTGCGGGAAGGGTCATCCCTTCGCGGGGACCGATGTTCTCGATCACCCCGTCGCTGATGACGATGCCTGCATCGCGAATTTCAGTCGTAGGCGTAAGCGCGCGTGCGGAGTGCAACAAAACAGTGGGCATAGCAGGAAAATATCGTAACGGAATCCTGTTGGGGATCAAAAGGAAAAGGGCGTCCCACAAAAAAAAGGGACGCCCATAACTAAAAGTCGAGAGTAACAGTTACTTGGACTTCGCCATGTCGATGCTTTCCAGCTTCAGCGTGTCGCCTTCTACCGTTCCTCTCACCGTGACGTGATGCCCGGCATGATCGGCAACCTTGTCTTGCGCGTCGACGACGTATACCTTTTTGTCTGCGTCATTCACGAACACGTATTTGGCTCCCGCCTTCACGCATTTGATCGTGCAATCGCGTGCTCCCTCGTGGGCCGCCGCCGCCCCACACTTGCTGTCCGCTATGTATCCCGTCATCGTGCTGCTGTCTGCCAGGGCCAGAACTGCGCCGAATAGCAAACCTGCTGCCGCCGCCATAAAACGTAGTTTCATGATCCCCCCTTGAGAATTCCAATCTAAATCTGTAACGCCGGGCCGACAAATAGCTTGGCACACCGGAGGGCTGTAAGTCCACACTGCATCACTGGGTCATGGGAAAAAAAGGAGGGCCCTCTGGGGCCCTCCATCTCGCTGTGCTCTCAAGAAGTTGGAGCGTTGGTCGCTGTCGCGAACTCTTACTGGCCGGAAGTGGCCGTGCTGGCGGAAGTGGTCGACGGCGCCGCCTTCGGTATGCTCAAGTAGCCGACCGCCGTGGTCTTGGTGACCTTGTTGATGACGAGTTCCAGCGCCGCGCGGCTTCCGCCAGTGTAGAAGAAGATCGGCTCATTCACGGAGCGGTTTTTCTTTTCAAAGCTCTTGTCGTCCGCGAGCACATTGATGGTGTACTGGTTTTTCTTAGTGTTGGTGTCTTTCAATTCCACTTGAATGCTGCCGACTTTTTGGGCGCCGCCCTTGCGCGATACAGTAAATTCGAAGTAATCGCGCTGGCCCATGCGGCGTAGCTGGTCGATTTCGTCATGGTTGCGTGCAATGAGCGTGCCCATTTCGCTGCGCGCCATCTGCAGGTTGTTTTTGGTTGCGTCTAGATCGCTCTTTACGCCCGTGACGTCACCGTTCAGTTTGTTCACGTCGTCTGTGGTTGCCTTAGTCGCCAGCTCGGCCTTGACCGACGTGGCCAGGTTGTCCACTTTCTTGTCCACGGCCACTGTGGCATTCTTATTTTGCTTCCGCGCGGCCATCAAATCCGCCTGGGTGACGTTCAACTTGTCCGTCACTACTTTCACGTCGCTCTGCAGCGCTTGGTTGATTTCTTCCTCTTTGGCCAGCCGCTGGCTCAGCGCTTCATTCGCTTGCTTCAGCGAAGTCTGCGTCGATTGTTCGATGCTGTTCGCGTGGTTTAACGCGCTCCAGCCAATCCCTAAGCTAACCAATGAAATACCACCCAAAACCGCCACTGCTAGTCCGACCCAGCGCGGGGTACCGGTTGTCGTGTGGTGGATGGGTTCCTGTTCCTGAAACATGCATTTCTCCTTTGGCGTCTCCGCCTGCGAGGAAGGAAGGTGCAGGTGCCGCGCCAAATGCCCCATCGGGACCGGATATCGTGTAACCTCAACGGGGTCAAACAGTTCGTGGCGAGAGGCAAATTCTAGAGGGGGGTTATAAAAGTACTAGTACCAGTAAAGATTACGCACTCGACCTCTTGAAGGTAAATTCTTCAGCTCAAACAAAACGCGCCATGTTTGCACCCCAATAGAATGTCCCAAAAAGAAAAAAGATCGTCTGGAATGATTTCACACGGCCGTAAGCTATTATTCAACAAGATCTTATGAATTGGGGATCAAGCTGCTTGAATCGCGGTCTCTTCGTCGGGGCCTTTTGTGGAACTAAAATACCGGTCGAGTGTTGTCATAGCGGCATCCAGAACCGTATGACAGTCGGAGCAATTTTCGAGATGACGCTTAATCTCGCTCGCCACGGAAGGCGAGAGTCTTCCCTCTAAGTACCAGCAAATCAAATGGATAGTGTCCCGGCAGCTCATTAACGCGCGGCCCCCCAGGGTCTCGTGGAGAAACCCCGCCCGCTTTCCTTTGCTGCATTTGACTCACCAAAAACTGGAGTCCCGGTTGAAATTCTAATTGCCTTTTTATCAACAAGTTGGAGACCAAACGTCCGAGTTGCTTGAAACGGTTCAATTCGCCCCTTGCAAAGATTACGCAGTCCTTGCAACAAGTGTGCAGCCGTTTTTTCCGGCAATCGCTAGCGCTCAGGGACGAGAGTCATTTCCCGCAATGCCGCGATTCGATCCTCGAGCGGCGGATGGGTACTGAAAAGCGAGGACATGGTCGCGCCGCCAAACATAGGCTTCACGATGCAAAGTGCCGAAGTCGACGGCGAAAGCGCAGTCGTCGGGATTCTCTTGTTGTAGGCGCCTAGCTTTTGCAGCGCGCTCATCAACCCATAGGGATTGCCCACCATTCGCGCCCCGGTTGCATCCGCGGAATACTCCCGCTGCCGGGAGATTCCAAGCTGCAGCAGTAGCGCCGCAATCGGAGCCAGGAAGATCATCAATAGCGCGGCCAGACCGCCACCGCCTTCGCGGTCGTCGTCCCTGCCACCGTAGCCACCGAAGATCATGGCCCAGCGGCCCATCGATGCTAAGTAGGTGATAGCGGCGGCGATCGTTGCAGCAATAGAGGTCGTCAGGATGTCATAGTTTCGGACATGCGAGAGTTCGTGTGCGATTACGCCTTCCAGCTCGTCGTCGTTCATCAGCTGAAGAAGCCCCTCAGTAACTGCAACCGATGCATGTCGTGGGTTGCGCCCCGTTGCGAACGCGTTTGGAGCGGCCTGGGGAATCACGTACAGCTTTGGCACCGGCAAGTTTGCCTTTGCCGCAAGGCGCTCCATCACTGCATAGAGCCTCGGCAGTTGTTCTCGCGACACCGGCCGCGCAGCACTTGAGGCCAGGGCAATCTTGTCCGAAAAGAAATACGAGATGCCATTCATTACAATGCCAAAGCCAAGCGCCAATTGCAGCCCTGTGCGCCCGCCGAGGGCGCCCCCAACCAGTACAAGCAGCACACTGAGCAGTATCAAAAGCGCTCCTGTGCGAAGAATCTTCATCGTTTCACCATCAATCTTTAATGAGCGAGCGTCAATTTCGCTCCATTCCCCTCAATTATTAGATTCGCGCGGCCGACGCTGGTTGTTTCGCCTTCACTCGCTCGAATCGCATTACGTCCTTTTGTCCGTCGCGGTCGACCTTGATGTGCTCGCCCGGCAGCACCATGCCTTCTAGAATCTTCAGAGCGAGCGGGTCCTGCACCAAGCGTTGAATCGTTCGGCGCAACGGCCGGGCCCCATACGCCGGGTCAAACCCTTCGCTCAGCAGCAGCTCGAGAGCTGCCGGCGTCAGCTCCAAAGTGATCTGCCGCTCGGCCAGCAATTTCTCGACGTTTTTCAGCAGCAGCCCAACGATGCGCGCCAACTCGTTCTTTCCGAGAGGATTGAAAATCACAATCTCATCAATCCGGTTGAGAAACTCCGGCCGAAACGCCGCTCGCAGCGCCTCCATTGCTTCTTTCCGCGCGCGCTCCGGATCCCGGTGCGCCAGCTCGAAGATGGCGGTCGAACCCACGTTGCTGGTCATCACCAGCACCGTGTTCCGAAAATCCACGGTGCGGCCTTTGCCATCTGTCAGCCGCCCGTCCTCCAAAATTTGCAGCAAGACGTTGAACACATCGGGATGCGCCTTCTCAATTTCATCGAACAAAATCACCGAGTACGGATGCCGCCGCACCTGTTCGGTGAGCTGGCCGCCCTCTTCGTAGCCCACGTAGCCCGGAGGTGCGCCAATCAGCCGCGACACGGTGTGTTTCTCCATGTACTCGGACATGTCGATGCGAATCATCAGCTTCTCGTCGTCGAAAAGAAACTCCGCCAGCGCCCGCGCAAGTTCCGTCTTCCCAACGCCCGTCGGCCCGAGAAAAATAAACGAACCGATGGGCCGTTTTGGGTCGGACAGGCCTGCTCTGCTGCGCCGAATCGCATTGGCGACGCGCCCCAGGGCATCGTCCTGCCCGATAACACGCTGCCGCAGCCGCTCTTCCATGTGCACCAGCTTTTGGGCTTCCCCTTCCAGCAGCCGGCCTACGGGAATGCCTGTCCACTTGCTCACCAACTTGGCGATGTCTTCCTCATCCACCTCTTCCTTGAGCATCGGAGCATCTTTCTGCACCGAAGCGAATCGCTGTTCCGCTTGCTTCAGTTCGCGTTCCGCTGCAGCGATTTTTCCGTAACGGATCTCGGCGACTTTCGCTAGGTCCCCTGCGCGTTCGAATTTTTGCTCTTCCGCTTTAAGCTGATCAATCTGTTCTTTCAGTTTATGAATCTTGCGGATCGCTTCTTTTTCCGCCTGCCAGCGTGCTTTTCGCGCGCTCGAGTCCTCTTTGAGCTTAGCGAGTTCCTTTTCAATTTGTGAGCGCCGCTCCTTCGAGTGCGCGTCGGTTTCTTTCAGCAGCGCTTGGCGCTCGATTTCGAGTTGCATGATGCGCCGTTCGATTTCGTCAATTTCCACGGGCAAAGAATCGATTTGCATCCGCAGGCTCGCCGCGGCTTCGTCGATCAAGTCAATCGCTTTGTCCGGCAGAAAGCGGTCGGAAATGTAGCGATGCGAAAGCGTAGCTGCGGCCAGAATCGCCGCGTCCTTGATGCGCACCCCGTGGTGAACTTCATAGCGATCCTTCAAGCCGCGCAAAATGGCAATCGTATCCTCGACCGTCGGCTCGGCGATCAACACGGGCTGGAATCGCCGCTCCAGTGCCGGGTCTTTTTCGATGTGCTTTTTGTATTCATTCAACGTGGTCGCGCCAATGGCCCGCAACTCGCCGCGCGCCAGCGCGGGCTTCAACATGTTCGAGGCGTCCATCGCGCCTTCGGCGGCGCCTGCACCCACCAGCGTATGCAACTCGTCGATGAACAGAATAATCTGCCCTTCCGCCTCGGTGATTTCTTTCAGCACTGCCTTCAGACGGTCTTCAAATTCTCCTCGGTACTTCGCCCCTGCCACGAGCGCCGCCAAATCCAGCGCCACCAGGCGCTTAGTCTTCAGAACGTCCGGCACGTCTCCGGAAACAATTCGCTGCGCCAGGCCTTCCACGATCGCTGTCTTGCCTACTCCTGGCTCCCCGATGAGCACCGGATTGTTCTTCGTCCGTCGCGCCAGAATCTGCATCATGCGGCGAATCTCTTCATCCCTGCCAATTACAGGATCGAGTTTCGAGCGCCGCGCTAGGTCTGTCAGATCGCGCGCATATTTATCGAGCGCGGCATAAGTGGCTTCGGGGTTCTGCGAGGTGACGCGTTGCGTTCCGCGCACTCCGGTCAGCGCTAGCAAAATGGCCTCGTGCGAAGCTCCTTGCCGCTTCAAAAGCTGGCCCGCGGGGTCGCGATCCTGGCCGGCGATAGCCAAAAAAATGTGCTCTGTCGAGACGTACTCGTCCTTGAACTTCTCCGCCTCCTCAAATGCACTCTCCAGCACGTCGTTCAACGCCCGGCCCATATGCTGTTGTGCAAAACCCTGCACCTTCGGCAGCCGCCCAATTTCCCGATCGATATCCTGCGACAATCCTTCCGGGCGGACGCCCAGCCGCGTCAACAGCGAAGGCACTACGCCATCCGTCTGCGCTACCAAAGCCGCGAGCAAATGGATTGGCTCGATTTGTTGGTTCTCGTGGCGCGCCGCTATTTCGTTCGCTTCTTGCAGCGCTTCTTGGGCCTTTACCGTCATCTTGTCAAACCGCAACATGTTCTTCCTCACTCCTCAGCAAAAGGGGCTGGCCCTCTCGCCAGCCCCATTTTAACCACAACTCTTGGCTGGCTTACTTGGCCGCCGCAGCCACGGCAGGTGTCCCCACGTTGACCTTGATCTGCTTCGGTTTGGCTTCCTCGCGTTTCGGAATGCTCAGCGTCAGCACCCCGTTCTGGTAGTCGGCCTTGATCGCTTCCGCATTCACGGTGTTCGCCAGAGAGAAGCTGCGGCTGAACGAGCCGTACGAGCGCTCGACGCGCAGGAAGTTATCCTCGTTCACCTTCTTCTCGAATTTGCGTTCCCCGCGAATCGTCAGAATGTTGTTCTCCACCCGAATGTCCAAATCCTTCGGATCGACCTCGGGCAGATCCGCCTTGACCACCAACTCGTGCTCGGTCTCGTAGATGTCCACGGCCGGCGCCCAACTGGTGAGGTTGGACTCGTCAGTGGTGCGGTCGAAGGCCTCACTGAACAGGCGGTTGATATGGTCCTGCAGGGTCAAAGCCCCGCGGATAGGTTCCCAACGGCTCAAAGCTCTCATGTTTCACCCTCCTTAGGTAGTGATTGCACTGACAATATAAAATATGAGTGGCTCATTGTCAAGTACTGATTTCGGCCTATTCCGCTTTGAATCTAACTCCTTGTATTACAATAGGATAGGTTAGTGAAAGAATAGGTTAGGGGCTTTTGCGTTCCGTTTGCCAGCCCTCCCTTGGCCACAGTCCAAAACATCCGGCTGCTTAACCTTCTCCCCCTGCTTGCCGCTGCTGTTAAACTCCTTGCCCATGCGTTTGGTTGCACTCGATTACTCTCTACCTTCCAATCAGATCGCTCAGCGGCCTTTGGACCGCCGCGACGCTTCCCGCATGCTCCTCGTCTCTCGTTCCACAGGGAACTTCGAAGACCATTTGTTCGCTGAGCTCCCGGAGCTCCTGAGAGGGGACGAGCTTCTAGTTGTAAACAACACCCGAGTGACTCCAGCTCGTCTGTTTGGGCGACGGGTGGGCGTCCACTCTCAGAGGCCGTCTCGAGCTACGCGGCGGGAACATCTCACGCGCAGGATTGAGGTCTTCCTCACGCGGCGTTTGGATTCACAAACTTGGGAGGCGCTAGTCCGGCCGGGCCGCAAGATGCCGACCGGCGAGCGTGTCTTATTCGGGGAGGGGGAACTCGGAGCGGAAATTGTCGCCCGTGGGGAACTCGGTCTGCGCACACTGCACTTCGTTTCACATGACTCCCACAGTATCTCCGAGCATCTCGAACGGCTGGGGCACGTGCCTCTGCCGCCCTACATCCGCCGCCCAGATGAATCACTGGACCGCGAACGCTACCAAACGGTCTTTGCCACGCACCCGGGCGCGATTGCTGCGCCCACTGCGGGCCTGCACTTCACGCCGGAGATTCTCGAGAAAATTCGCAACCGCGGGATTGAGATCTGCGAACTGACGCTGCAAGTTGGCTTGGGAACCTTTCAGCCGATCCACAGTGAAACGCTGGAAGGCCACGTGATGCACACCGAGTCGTATGAAATTCCTGTGGATACAGTCGACCGCATCATCAAGGCGCGCGCCACTCGCCGTCCCGTTCTTGCTGTGGGTACGACTGTTGTACGCGCCTTGGAAGACGCGGCGCTCCGCTCTGCTGAGTCAGGCTCAGCTCAATTGCTGGCTGCAGGAAAAGCCGATGCGCGAGCGTTCATCTATCCCGGCTTTCAGTTTCGGATCGTGGATGCCTTGCTGACCAACTTTCATCTTCCGCGCTCGACGCTTCTCGCACTGGTGGCTGCTTTCGGCGGCCTAGAAGAAGTGCTTGCGGCCTGCCGCCACGCAGTCCAAGCCGGCTATCGCTTCTACAGCTATGGCGATTGCATGCTGATTCGCTAGCTGGTGAGAGTTGTTTCCAATGAATGGGAGTAAGTACGCTGGGTCAGCGGAGTGTGAAGACCAGCTTATTTATTGCTTAGCTATGGCGCCTGGCTATCAGCTCCCTCCGTCAGGAAAATTTCAACGAGCAGGGAGGCTGCAATCAGATGCAGCCTCCGGCTCGCCCACTCCTCTTTGCCTATTCGTTGAAAACGAAAACGCGCTTCTGACCGGCGAAACGCACTTCTTTAATGGCTCCGGTCTCGCTTAAGAGCACGGAGTCATACTGGGATTTGGTGTCGCGGTCTTCCCAACGGCCTTCGGACTCGGCAACGACCTGCTTGCCCTTCTCAACAGTGGCCTTGTTGCCGTCGATTAGGAGACGGTATTCCCCCGCTTGCAGATCAGCTTTGCCGATCTTTGCGGCTTGCGCGATGTTGATAGTTTTGGAGAACGGCTTGGCAAACACTGGCATAGCGATCGCTAAAGCGGCCAGCAGCACGGCACTGCGGAGAATGGAATTGGATTTCATGCGTGTCAATTTCCTTTCGGTCAGGATCGAGTCAGCCGTAGATCAGGCTGCCGCAGGCCGTACAGAGTTGACACGCGCGCCCAAGGCGAGTAGTCTCACCCGCAGGACACCCCGTTCTTCCTTGGCTAACGGCCGGAAAGACTGCGTGTCATTAACCCCGCGGCTGCCACCGCGGGGTTCCTCTTTTGAATTCTCTGGCTTGCCTGCTCAGCCCTGCCAGGCTGCAGTTGTATAGACGAAGTGACCCTCGCGAATGTTTCGTCGCCAGCACAAAAATTCCTGTGTGCATTTCGAGCGATATCTCGCGAAACCGCTCTGTGCCTCGCGCGAGCTTGCAGTTTCGGGGCCTCAATGTGTCAAATTTACGTAAATCCGCGAAATTTCGCGCGCGACTTTTTCCCCTTGCGCGTCCAATCTTAACATCACAACACGATCCTCTCGTGCATCCAATCGCGCCTTCATCTATACTCATTGCCATTTTCTGGACCAGCTGAATGCGTATTCTCGTTCTTAGTGATATTCATGCCAATGCCACCGCGCTTAAGGCGGCGCTGGACGCTGTCGCGGGCCGCTGGGACACTTCTGTGTGCCTCGGCGATGTTGTGGGCTACGGCCCGGATCCTCACGAAACCACCGCCCGCCTTCGCGAACTCGGCACGGAGACGATTCGAGGCAATCATGACAAAGCCGTCGCGGGCCTCATGGACACAACGGACTTCAATCCGGTCGCAAAAGCTGCCGTGGATTGGACTCGCGCGCAGTTGACCGAAGACGATCTGGAATGGCTTTCCATGCTCCCCCAGGGGCCACTCGCGACCGATGGTATCGTTTTGGTACATGGCGCTTTTCAAGACGAAGATGAATATGTCTTCACGCCCGCGCAGGCGCTCGATGGCCTCCTCGATTCCACCGCGGAAATCACTTTTTTTGGCCATACTCACCATCAAGGCGGCTTCTCTTATCAGGATACGAATCTCGAAGTGCTGCAAATTCATCCGCGCGCTTCAGAGTCTTTCTGCGCCTTGCGTATTCAGCCTCCGCGCCGCTATTTGCTGAATCCCGGCTCGATTGGGCAGCCGCGCGATGGCGATCCGCGCGCAGGCTTCGCCATCGCTGATATCGAGCATCATGTCATTGAGTTCTGGCGTGTCCCTTATGACATCGCGGCCGTGCAGGCCCGCATGCGTGCCGCTCACCTTCCGGAGCCTTTGGTCCAGCGGCTCACCGTTGGGCGCTGATTTTTCGGAACCGTGGTCGAGGCTTCTCGGGCGGCTGTAGGCCTGTAAAACCACTGGCCAATGCTATTCTTTGACAGGATTCCATGCATCAAGATCCACAAATGGGTGCGCCCGAGCTGCCGCAGCAGGAACGCAGCCGCTCTTGGGTTCCTTGGATGGCTGCCGCTGCCGCAGTCATCGCTCTCGTCATCTATGTTTGGCCTGGTGTGGAGAAACGCCCGGGGCCCAGAGGCAGGGAAATCCATCTTCCATTTGGTGAAGCAGAACAGGCCTACGCGCCGAAACTCCAAATCGAAAATCTCGAGCTCACTCGCGCTGAAAATTTTCTCCATCAGGAAGTCTATACGCTCTCCGGCGAGTTGGTGAACACAGGCGACCGGCCCGTGAGGAATGTTGAGCTCACCGTGGAATTTTCTGATGAACTACCGCAAGTAGTTTTGCGCGAGTCCCGCGTGGTTTTCTCCTCGGTCGGCCCGCCGCTTGCTCCCGCAGAGCGCCGGGAATTCGAGATCTCCTTCGAGCATATCCCCACGTCCTGGAACCGGCAGCAGCCCGCGATCCGCGCCACTGGAATCCTGTTTGCAGTAACGAATAAGTAGTCCGCGGCCTTAATTTATCATCTATAATAATCCGCATGGAACTCGCTGCGGAGCTGGAAGTTTGTTTAAAGGAACTTTCGGGCGCTGGCGCCGTCGAGATTCGCGAAAACGGTGGCCGCGTCGCACCCTTTTCCGGCGTTTCCTGGGAAGTCCGCGGCGCGATCGACAAGCCTCTCTTGCACCTCTGGTCGGAGCACTGCAACCTGACGCGCCGCGTCCTCGCCATCTCCGATCATTCCGATGAGCGCCTGGCTCTTGCCGTCGAACGCTTTGGCCGCGCCAAGCCGGATCGCCTGGAATTTATTCGCCTCGAATTCGAACGCTCGGCGCGCGATCTCTCCCGAGAGGCTTTTGCTTCGTTTCTCGCGCGGGCGCTTGCCGAAAAATTCCCGGACGAAACGCTCGATTCACTCACTATTTCTCCTGACCTCGAGCACTCTCTATCCGGCAACTACGCCCGCGGGCTTCTTCGTAGAGGTTCGGCTTACACCGTGGTTCTAGCCGTCTCCGATGGGGAGTCCGCCGACACGGTGGAGAATAGTCTGACGTTCGCGTTGCTCTGGCTGGACCGGGCACGGCATTCTGCCCGAAGGGGAACAGTCTCGAGTCTTCGCTTGATTCTTCCTAAGGGTACAGCTCGTTCAGTCGCGCATCGCGCTGCCGCGTTCGATCCTGGATTGTCCCTCGAGCTATATGAGTTGGATGCAGCCCGCGAGACCATCGAAAAAATCGAGGCGGCTCGAGCAGGTAACCTTGACACTTGGCTCGTCCCGCATCGCGAATGCCAGGCTCTTCTTGATCGCTCTCGTTCTGCGATTAACGGCCTCCTCGCATCGGCTCCGCACGCTATCACCGTTCACCCGCACCCCGAGTCAAAGGAAGTTTGGCTCCGCTTTCGCGGTTTGCCTTTCGCCCGCTGGGACGATGGCCGCGTCTACTTCGGAATTCCAGATGCCCAAGAAGAACTTATTGTTTCTACGCGGCCAGCCCTGAAAAATCTGCTGCATCAACTTGAAATTCATCGCAATCCACTCGCTAGCGATACGCGCCACTCGCTCTATCGCGCGCAGCCGGAACGGTGGCTAGAATCCCTGGCTCGTGAAGATGTCACTCGCATCGACGCGGCCCTGGACCCGCGTTTTGTCTATTCGCAAGTGTTTGCCCACGCCGGCGGCGAGCATGGCATTCTCGACCTTCTCAGCGTGACGCGCACCGGTCGTCTCGCCATTCTCGAGCTCAAAGCTGGTGAGCACATCCATCTGCCTGTGCAGGCGGCCGACTATTGGCTACGCATTCGTAGGCATCTCGAACAAGGAGATTTCGTCCGCTACGGATATTTCCCCGGAATCGAGCTTCAACCGGTGCCTCCGCTCGTCTATCTAGTTGCGCCAGCTCTGCGCTTTCATCCTGCGACGGACACGCTCCTGCGTTATTTCTCGCGGCAGTTCGAAGTTGTGCGTGTCGGCCTTGCCGAAAGCTGGCGGCGCGGCTTGCGTGTGGTGATGCGACTGTAACCGCCTGCAAAGGTCATCGCCACCGCGACACTTTTGTGATTGGTCCCTCTGCGGTTCGTTCATCTCAATTTGTTGCCCGCGAAATCTCCTATTCCTGCCGCCCGTGACAAAGTAAAATCGAAACCCGGCCCTACCAAGGTGAGCTGTATGAGCTTTTCCGCAACCATTCGTAACTCGGGTCACATCTCTCTGATCGATGTCCGGGGGAGCCTTACTTTTTTGGAAGCGGGCGCACTCCGAGAAAGCGTCGCCACTCTTCTGAAAGAAGGACGCAAGAACATGGTTCTCAACCTGAGCGGACTGGAATACCTCGATAGTTCCGGCATCGGCGAGTTGGCTCGCGTCTACGTGTCTGTGATCAAGAGCGGAGGCGAAATGAAGGCGGTGGGCTTGAAAGACAACGTCGAAGAAGTTCTGAAGATCACGCAACTCTATCGCGTGTTTCCGGAATTTCCGAACGAGCAGGCGGCCCTGCAAAGCTTCCCGGCCCCTTCTGGCAATTCCCGCGGAAACAAAGAGAACAGAAAAAATCGGCCCCAAAAGGAGAGAAGCAGCTAGAGCGCTTGCCCTAGCTGCCTCCCGGGGTGTGTCCTCGAAGTGGTTTTGTTAATTTAGATGCACGACAGCGAAAAAGGTTTCTTCCACCTTAAAAAAGTCTTTCTGCTCTTCTTTGACGCGGGAAACGGTTAGTAAAACAGGTACTTACGCCATCTCTCGTCGCGGTGTCCGATCAGCCGCATCAACTGCCGCGACGTGTGAAGCGTAAATGGCCGGGGCCGCCGGGCCAGTTTGAGCCCTGCTTCTTCGGGAGTCCGGTCGCCCTTGCTGTTGTTGCACTGATAGCAGCAGGCCACCAGGTTTTCCCAAGACGATCGCCCTCCGCGCGAGCGGGGTACCACATGGTCCAGCGTCAATTCCGAGCTGGGAAAAATCCTCCCGCAGAACTGGCACGTGTTCCGGTCGCGCAGCAGAATATTCTTCCGCGAAAGCGCCCGGCTCTGCTGTGGAATATGCCGGTAGGCCAGCAACCGAATCACAGATGGAACCTTATGCGAATGCGCCGCCGAATGCACTTCGGCGCTGTGCAATTCTTCCGCTTGGGCCACGCCCTTCAAAAGCAGCACCATGGCTCGCCGCACCGCAGTTACGTTGATTGGCTCGTAGGTCGCATTCAACACCAGGACAGGCTCGTGCATCAGCGATGTGCGCCTGGGGGCCAATGGGATGTGGCTTCTACTGCCAGCGGGGCTTTCCGACCCGGATCCAGCCGCACCCCCCGCTTCGGGGCTATAGCGCCCCCGGAATTCGACCCCTTTTGGCCGGTTTGCGCTCATGGCTGTCTTCTCGGGCTCGGCTGACCTGGGACCGGCAGGGAATGCCTCTCGGCACGGGCTACTGTCAGCCCAATCACCGACTTTGCCCCCGCCTCCAAGAGCGCCCTAGCACAAGCATCAAGGGTCGCCCCAGTGGTCATTACATCATCTACCAGTAAGACGCGTGCTTTGTCAACTTGGCTGTCCGGACGTGTGGCAAAAGCGCCACGCACAGACTCCCAACGTTCCTCCAAACTGAGTACCTGTTTATCCGGCCGAGGCCGCGTCCTGACCAGCAAAACGGCCTTGTGCGGCAAGCCCAGCTTGCGAGCCAGGGGTTTGGCCACCAAGTCCGCCTGATTGTACCCCCGTTCCCGCTCGCGGTCCCTGTGCAGAGGCACAGGCACAACCATGTCAGCGGCCAGGGCTTCCCCGTTTTGCCTCACCAAATCCGCCAGTCGCTCCGCAAACCACGCCCCCAAAGGCTCGATCCGCTCGAACTTTAGCAGGACGATGGTCCGCACCAGCGCCCCATCATAAAAGGCGTAGCTTCTAGCCCGCTCAAAGGCGTACGTCTGCTCCCGACAAAGCCGGCAGATTGAGGCCGTTCCAGCCTCCGGGCCAGATTCCTCCAGAAGCTTCTGCCCGCATACACCGCACAAGTTTCCCGAAACGGGCCGAAATGACGCCAGGCACTCATCGCAAATGGGCACCCGGCTCGCCCGCGTCAACAACTGCTCACAGATCCGGCAGCCCGCCGGGAAAAACACGCTGACAACCGCGTCGCTCACTTCCGCAAGCAAGCCGCCCAGGCGTCGCATGAGCGGCGCGACCTCCTGCCGCGTTGGATTCCTGTCGGCCAAGCGGCCGCATGCTACCCTGCTTGCGTTGATATGTAAACCTATATTTTATAGCTTGGTAAAATGACCTCGCCGCTTTGCTGCAGTCTGGGGATGCATGAAAGCTCCCCTTTCAATTCGAAAGGGGAGAATACACTTTAACGAGGCTGGCCCCCCGCCTTTACAACAGTCCCTGTTCCATCTTCTCCTGGCAGGCGATACAGTGCTTGGCCCACGGCACCGCCTCGAGCCGCTTCTGTTGCATCTCTTCTTGGCAGTTCGCGCAGACCCCGTATTCGTCTTCCCTGATGCGTCGCAGGGCTTCGTCAATCATGTTCAGGATCGTCCGATCCGCGTTGGTCATGCCGAATAAAAACTCTTTGGTGTAAGAGTTCGCAGCCTTGTCCGCCAAATCCACGGTGGGATCTTCGTCGGCGGTACGCCCCTCCTCCTGCGTGCGCGCAATCGTTCTCAGCAGTTCCTCGCGCCGGGCCTGCAACTTCTTTTTGTAATAGTCGAGCCTTTTCTTATCCATGAGAGTTCCGCCCCTCTGCTTGCCTCCGGGGCCATCTAAAAATTACTTAGTGTAGGCCGCGCTGGGCAGAGTGTCAAGTTAGAGGGGTACCTGGAAGAGCCTACTCACATCGTATCCCCCTAGCGGGATTGAAGTGCGTGAGCCAGAGA
>OCOJ01045146.1_pt1 | contig 20825 bp, 22 predicted proteins | sample 1539251 | NCBI WGS metagenome assembly OCOJ01 (sample SAMN01911457, study PRJEB22624) | soil metagenome | biome: Soil | place: Malaysia | collected 2012-04-30 | depth RA_metagenome m | reverse complement strand
GTCGTAATGCGCCTGCTGTGTCAGCCAGCTTTCCGGGCTGCCTCCAAAGACCTTCGAAAGTCGTATCGCCATCTCCGGAGAAATCCCCCGTCTCTCATTGACCAATTCCGACAACGTGGTGCGGGTTACGCCCAGCGCAGCCGCGGCTTCCGTGATGGTTAGACCTAGCGGCCTGATACACTGCCGCAGCACAAAGCCCCCCGGGTGTGGTGGATTTCTCATCGGCATGACCTAACTCCTTCAGTGATAATCGACATAGTCGACATCCAGTGCGTCGTCTTCGGCAAAGCGGAAAACCACTCGCCAGTTGGCGCGGACCGTCACAGCCCAAAACCCTTCCACTCGCCCTTCAGCGGATGGAGACGGAAGCCCGGCAAGTCCATATCTGAAGCAGTAACCGAGGCATCCAGACGGGCGAGAATATCGCGCAGCCGGTCGGCATGTTGACCGATGACGCCGCGGTGGTCGTTCTCCTCGTAAAGGCGTTTTAGACCTTTGTGGCGAATCGACCGGATCACATTCCACCGTAACGCGTAACGTAACGCGTGTCAACCTGCTATGTGCACAACTTGAGGGGGCACGCTTCTAGCTTGAAGTTTCCGGTACAGCACGCGAAATCTTCTCGCCGGCGGCTCTTCCTCATCAAAATAATTTTCGAACGACACTTCTTTCATCCCCGCTTGCTTGAGCTTTTCAAGTTCAGCCCGCGTCACGGGCCAAGGCATCTCGCCCTCAGGTTCTCCCGGCTCGCGTCCTCTTGCCAACACCAAAAGATTTCCTCCCGCCTTCACAAACGAAGCAATCTTTTCCATCGCCCTGAGCCGCAGCTCTGCAGGCAAAACCTGCAATGTGTAAACCTCCAGAACAAAATCAAACTTGTTCTGCCATTCCGCTGGCGGCCTCAGCACATCCGCGACCACGTACTCGACCTGGCTCTTGGGAAATCTTTTCCGGGTCGCCCGGATCGCCGTCTCCGAAATATCAAATGCCATCGTTTCGAACCCCCAAGCCGAAAGTAGTTCCGCGTCGTCCCCCATCCCGCTGCCTACTACCAGCGCGCTCTTCCCGGCCGTTTCCAGGGGGTGGGCTTCCCAAAATTCAACCAAGTGCGGATTCGTTCGCCCGTCCGCCCACGGGACTATGCTCTTGCCCGCTTCCGCCTCTTTATAGAGCGCTTCGAACCACCCGGTCGGCTCACCCTTTCGAATGAATTCCGCCGCCAACTCCCGCGCTCGTCTCCGATCCACCATGTCCGCGATTCTAGCCTGCACTCCCGAGATTGTCGCTTCTTGCGTCCGTGCTGGCTGTTGCTTTGTTTGTTCTGGCTTGGGGGGCGTCGAAAGCCGCTACAAAGATGCCACCAGCAAAAGCGACATGCCGCGTAAAAAGTTTCACCCGGATTCGCGCAACATCGTAGGGAAAAATCGAAAAACGGCTAGAGTTGGGACATTTCCCAAAGGAATTCTAAATCAGGGGGAATCCATGGCGAGACGCACATTCTTGGCTCAACTGGCAAGTTTGCCTTTTTTGGCCTGGGGCGCGAAGGCAGAGGAATCCAAGAAACCGCTGAAGATCCTGATGAAGAGCGCGTGGGGTCCCGATGACCCTACCCGGGCGGCCTTTCCTTTCTCTCACGGACTTGCGCTCGCGGAGGCCGGCCACGAAGTGCAAATTTTCCTTCTGGCCGAAGCCACTTCCTTGATGCGCAAGTCGATGGCCGAAGCGATTCTGCCGGTAGGGTGGCCGCCACTCATTCAAACCCTCGAGAAAGTCGTCGCAAGACATATTCCCGTCTTTTCTTGAGGAGCCTGTTCCCGGGCCCGTGGGGTCACGGAAGCAGACCTGAACAACTGGGGCGCGAAATTCGGCAGCCCCGCAGTCTTTGTCTCGCTGGTGGAATGGGCCGATCGCATTATCGTCGAGTGACAGTTGCGCTTTCCCGCCCAAGATCTGCCACGCTTGAAATTGACCCCTGAAATTCCAAGCCGGCGGCCGGTTCCCGCGGGGTCCCCAGCGGGAACTGAGGTGGAACCGTGTGAACGGGTGGGCATCGTTTCGATAGTTATGATTTGGACTACTCTCCACAACATTTTTCGAATCCAGCGTAGTATTAATTGAACGGGGTAGCATCTCGGAGGCGAGCCAGTGGGATCAGAGCGCCGTCGCGTACCACGATACCAATTCATCGCCAGCGCCGAACTCATCGAAGAAAAAACCGATGTGCGCATTGCTTCGCGCGTCAGCGAATTGAGCTTGTATGGGTGTTATCTGGACATGATGAATCCTTTTCCCGTCGACACTCTCGTGCTGGTGAAGATTTCCGCCGGTGATGCGTTTTTCCAGGCCAAATCGAAAATCGTTTATTCGCAGCCCAACATGGGCGCGGGCGTCGCGTTCCTCGAGATCCAGCCGCAATACCAGAAGGTTCTGGAGCACTGGCTCGAGGAAGCCGCGAAAGAAAGCCACAAAGCGGTTGGCTGACGCACCACCGCGCTGCGTAGTTGTTCCTCTCTATTCTTAGTTTTCGTCCTTTGCTATGTCGTCACCGTCTTGTCCCGCGGCGAGCATTTCCATTGCCGTGAGCGCATAGATTGCGGCGCAATCCGCAACTCGCCGCAAATCCACATACTCGTTTGGCCCATGCGCGACGGACAGCAGTCCCGGTCCATAGGCGTACGCAGGAATATTTTTGGCCGCGTAAAATCGAATCTCCAGCAGACCTGGGCACATCTCAAATCGCGGCGCGTTTCCCGTCACCATTTGGATGCTCTTTGCCAACGCCTTCCCCAGCACTTCATTTTCGCTGCATGCCGAGGATCGCCCTTCCTGCAGAATTTCCCATTCAAGCGGAATCCCGACTTGTTTGCATTTGTTGAGCACCTCAATTATTCGTTGTTTCTCCACTTCCAAGTCTTCTTCGGGATTGATCCGGCGATCCAGAGTGAACCAGCACTTTTCCGGCACCACGTTGAAATTGGCTCCTCCGCCGCTTTGGCCTCCCAGCAGCAAGATCGAGTGGCGCGCCTTGCGGGCGCCTTCCGCGAGGCTGCTTCCCGTATGGCCTTCCGCGCCGACTGGGTGCGTTGTCGTTTGCTGTTCAACCTNTTAATTCCAGCAGCCGCTCAACAACCTGGTGCATTCGCTCGAAGGCGTTTTCTCCCTTGTGCTGCAACCCCACGTGGGCCGACTTCCCCAGCACTTCCACTCGCAACGTAATTGCCCCGCGATTCGCGTTCCAAACTACTCCGCTGGTCGGTTCTGCCGTCAGCATTCCGATTCCGCCGCGCCCCAGCAAGCCACGCTTTGCCAGCCAGGCCGCGCCCTGTTGGCCTCCCGTTTCTTCATCGGGAACCAGCGTTAACGCGATTCTTCCATTGAGTGTGGCGCCGCATTCTTTGAGGGCACGAATCGCATAGAGCATGGCGACGATTCCGCTCTTCATGTCGCAGGAGCCGCGTCCGAACAGAACATGTTTTTTGCGCAGAGGCTTGAACTGCGCTGCCGATTGCGCGGGGACGACATCGTAGTGCCCGTGAAAATGCAGAGTGCGCTCGCCGCGGCCCCATTCGCCTTGCAGACAAACCGCATTGTCTCGGGAGTTGTTGCTGCGCCCTGCCAGTCCTTCCGTTCGGTAGCGCTTGCAGGCAAGGCGAGCTGTGCGCAACTGCTTTTCGAGAATTGCTGCGCAAGCTGGGTAATTTTTCCCTGGCGGGTTCTCCGTGGGAATGGCCACAAGTTCTGCCAGCAATCTCGCCATTTCCTCTTGATGCGCTCGTGTCCACTTCACAACCGCGTCAGTTAGCGCAAAATTGCCATTTCCTGAGACGCGATTCTTGCTGGCTACTTTTTTCATCGGGCCCAATGCTAAAAATTCGCCGCGCGCCCGCCAAGCTCCATTTTGGTTTGTACACCCTCGAAGCTATTTCTAAGCCCGTCAGTTTCTTGTGTTGGCGTTTTTCTTTTGGCTACAGTCCTGCTCTACGTAAGGTCTGCTGATCGGACGACCCCGGGACCGGAACGAGTTGACAGCCGGCAGTTCAAGGCAGAAGCGTTGAAAAAAACTCCGCACTGCCAAAATTCATCACGCAAACGAGACGCGATGCAGAAGAGGTGGCCGCGCCAATTGGCCTGCTGTTGCCCAATTACGGACGATGAAAGTAAGAAAAACTCGCGGGGGAGATTCGTTTTGCTATGCTTGGCGCGGGCCCGCAATCCCCAACAAAGGAGATCGCAAGATGAAAGTGTTGCTAGCAGTTGGCGCTGTGTTGCTTTTGCCCGCGTGCGGTTACGCACAGGGACCCAAAGCGTGTGAAGACCTGAAATCAGAAATCGCGACGAAGCTGGATGGCAAGGGTGTGAAGGGGTACTCGCTGGAAGTCGTGCCCAAGGATCAGGAAGTCACGGATGGAAAAGTGGTTGGTACCTGTGAGGGTGGCACCAAGAAGATCGTGTACCGCAGAGGCGCAACGACAACCACGCCGCAAACTCCTGCGAAGGAACCGAGCAAGCCCTAAGCCCCGGGCCAACACCGAAGCCGACTAAAGATTCGAAGCGTGAGATGCCGCCCTGAAGTGCGGCGCTACATTCAGTTCCCCGATGCTGAAAGGAACGCACGGGGCCGCAGGCTGGCGCTATGGTCTTTGAGCGGATAGAAACGAAGTGAAGAGCTTGGTTTCGGCGATGGCCACAGGAATGAGCAGGATAAACACAGCAAGCAATTCGCGGGGCTCTTCATGGCGGGCGGNNNTTCCGCGAGCAGGATGACGGTAGCAAGAAGCAGGAGAACGAGAGAGATTCCGCGGTGGAAGCGGCGCAACTCCGAATCGAGCCAGGAATCGAGGCGGCTCTCGAGGACGCGGCCTTCGTTGGAGTCCGTGCAATTGTTCTTGAGCGAGCAGGCGTTGCAAGCATCCGCGGGCGCGCGATAGCGGACGATGCGGCGGCGCTGATCAGTTTCTGAGCGCATTAGTTGCTGGCCCGCGGGACACTCCCAGAGATCCAACTTGTGAAAATAGATGAAACCCGAGGATTGATAGCGCTCCGAGCGTTTGTGCGAGTGACGGGCGAGAAGCTCAAGGATGAACGCGACGCCCATCAGGAAGACTGCGTAACTGATGGCGAGCAGAACCTCGAGGTGAACGCCGGAGATCATGATCCCGTAGCCTTGGATCTTACGATCTCGGTAAACAAAACTTCCCGGGGCTCTTCGAAAGTGGTTCGCGGCTTGGGCCGACGAACGCCCAGCCAGGCAAGGTAGAGAATCGGCAAGGTCCCACCGAGAATGAAAAGCGCGTCTCCGGGCAAGCGCAGCCATTCGAGCAAGGCGTTGGTTTGATTGGAAAGAAATTTCATGGAGCGCGCGTCGAAGTAACTGACATTGACGGAGTGATAGAGCTGAAGGACGCCGAGAGGGAACAAAGTGGCGAAAACCATCCAGGCGAGGCCGATGTTCAGTGACCAAAAACTGATTTTGGCGGCGCGGTCGCGCCAGCGATCCTCGGGGATCATGTAGCGCAGGCAGAAAAGAGCAAGGCCCACGCCGAGCATGCCGTAGACGCCCATCATTGCGGCGTGACCGTGATTCGGGGTAAGAGCGGTGCCGATTTCGTAGTAGGAAACAATCGGCAGATTAATCAGGAAGCCGAAGATTCCCGCGCCAAGAAAGTTCCAGAAGCCCACGGCCGCAAGAAACATCACCGCCCAGAAATGAGGGAAGGGAGCGCGTGACGGGGAAGATGGGGAACCCCGCTGGGCGCCAAGTTGTAAGAAGCTCCAGGCTTCGAGGGTGAGGAAGGTGAGAGGAATGACTTCGGCCGCCGAAAAGAAAGCGCCCAAGGCCATATGAATCGAGGGTTCACCAGAAAAATAAACGTGGTGCATGGTGCCGACGACGCCGCCAGCGGAGTAGAGCAAGATGTCCAGGTAGACGACCTTAAGGGCGACGCTTTCGTGGACGACGCCGAGCAGCACAAAGATGTAGGCGACCATGATGGTGGTAAACAATTCCAAGAAGTCTTCGACCCACAAATGAACGACCCAGAAGCGCCAAAAATCGGTGGTGGTGAAGTGAGAATCGGTGCGAGCCAGGAGACCAACGGCGTAGAACGCAGGGATAGAAAGGGCGGAGAAGAAAAACAGCCAAGGCATGTTGCCGAGATGTTCGGAGCCGAGGCGGCCACGAAGGCCGCGAAACAGAATAAGCACCCAGAAGATGAGACCGACCGTGAGAAGAATCTGCCAGAAGCGGCCAAGGTCGAGATACTCGAAACCCTGATTGCCGAACCAGGACCAGTTGTGTTGAAGCCAGCCGCGAATGCCGGCGTATTCGCCCGCCAAGCTGCCAAAGACGACAACGGCCAAGGCAACCAGAAGAGCATAGGAAAGTGAGTTCTGGCCGCGCGGCTCTCGCCCCGTGATCATGGGAGCCAAAAAAATGCCCGCAGCCAGAAAGGAGGTGGAGACCCAGAAAATGGCAAGCTGAAGATGCCAGGTTCGGGCGATGTTGAAGGGCAGAACGCGCGCGAGATCGAAGCCAAAGAAGTTGGCGATTTCGGCGCGATAGTGCTGGGTGGCGCCTCCCAGGACGGCCTGCAGGACGAAAAGCAGGGCCATAACTAAGAAGAACCACGCGCAGGAGCGCTGTGCCGGAGTCAGAGCCACTTCATCGGGCGGACGAAAGGAAACACGCTGATCCTCGCGGCCGTGCCAACCCAGGAAATTCCATCGGCCAAAGGCAGCAAGTAGAAGACCGATGCCGCCAAGTAAAGCGATGAGCGAGAGAACGCTCCAGACAACGGCGTCGGCGGTGGCATGATTATCGACCAATCGCTCGGGAGGCCAATTGTTCGTGTAGGAGNGTCGACCAATTGCTCGGGAGGCCAATTGTTCGTGTAGGAGTAATTGCGATGGGGGCGCAAGGTGGAAGCGGCCCAAGCCGACCAACTGAAGAAGGCGGTAAGTTGTTTGATTTGCTCGGGGTCAGTGATCGCGGAAGGGCGCAAGCCGTACTGCGTGGTGGGGTTGCCAAAGAAATCGGCGTAATACAGCTCGAGCTTGTGGAAGGCCTCAGCTTGAGAGGCGGAATACGTAAGCAGGCCGGTGGAGGCGTCGTAGCGGTTGGTCTTGAAGTCGGCAATGGTTTGTTGCCGCGCGGTTTCTGAAGAAGAGCCGCCATAGTAGTTGATGGCGAGGAGAGCGGCTCGGTGGAGATAGTCTGCGGTGAAGTCCGGACCGAGATAGGCGCCGTGACCGAAGATGGAGCCATATTCCATAAGGCCATTGCGCAAAAAGACCTGCTGGCCGGCAAGGACATCGGCTCGCTGGAAGATGACTTTTCCGCCGGAGTCGACGACCTGAGAAGGAATGGGCGGCTCGTCCGTGTAGGTTCGGTAGGCCAACATGCCGAGAATGAGGAAACCGCAGAGGAACACGACTAGGATGGCCTGAATCCAACCGCTCGAAATCAGTAGACTACGCTTCATAGCCTCGGGCACGGGTCATATCCCTCGTTGAGCCAAGAGATTTAGATTTCTGATTCCGCGCGCTGGATTTCCGCAATATGGAGCAAGAGCAACCATATCGTATTACGATACATCCGGGAGAACGGTTGTCAAGAGCGGATGGCGGCTCGCTGCGGCATGGGCGTTTGGTTTTGACCTGCTGATTTTGAGTTCCGGTAGAAGCGAACGCCGGTTCCGCAGATGTGCAGTAAGATAGCGCCGGAGAATGGCTGGGATGACGAGGCTTAACCACACCGAAAAAGTGCGGGATCACTACGACCGGGTGAGTCCTTACTACCGCACGCTGTGGGGCGAACACTTGCACCACGGCTACTGGATACGCGGCGACGAATCGAAAGAGACGGCGCAGGTGCAGCTTATTGAACATCTGGCGGAAGCCGCAGGAATCCAGCCGCGGATGAAGATTCTCGACGTGGGGTGCGGATTTGGCGGAAGCAGCATCTATCTGGCGCAGAAGTACGAAGCGGAGGCGACGGGGATCACTATTTCGCGAGTGCAAGTAGAAATGGCCAACAAAGCGGCTGTGGAGGCGGGAGTCAGCGCGACGTTTTTGCACATGGATGCGGAGGCGATGAAGTTTGAAGAACAGTTTGACGTGGTGTGGTCGGTGGAATCGATTTCGCATTACCAAGACATCGCGAAATTCTTTGCTTCCGCCGCGAAGCTGCTGAAGCTCGGAGGAAAGGTGGCGATCACAGATTGGTTCAAGAAAGAGAATCTGACGCCGCGGGAGAGCAAGAAGTTTCTTGGGGCAATCGAGCAGGGCATGTTGGTGAAATTGAAGACGATGGAAGATTACGCAGGATTTATGGCAGCGAGCGGGCTGGAGGTAACCCGCAGCGAAGTGTTGAACAAGAAGTGCGCCAAGACGTGGGACTTTTGCCTGGACATCATCAAGGACAAAGCGCTGTGGGGAGTGGCGGCGCAAAATGGATTGGAATTTGTGCGGTTTTTGCGGGCGTTCAAGGACATGCGGGCGGGATTTGCGTCGGGGAACTTCGTTTACGGCTTGATAGTCGCCAGAAAACTATAAAGAAGAAGAGGATTGTCGCGCAGTCACTGCGCTGACCGCTCGGCACTGCTGCCCAGTTTTTGTCGGCGTCGGGCTGTGCGTCAGCGGGGCCAGAGCCAGCCGAAAGTGCCGGCAGTGAGCAAAGCGTAGAGGAGGCCGTCGAAGACGTGCTTGATGGTATTACCCCAGGGCTGGCCGCCCCAAATGCTGCTGGGAATGCCACCCACGCCGTAGGCCATAAAGGCAACAGTGCCAGCGACGCGAAAGACGATGAGATAGTCGGAGTGTGAGGGAACAGTGCGGCCGGTGAGGTACGCGGTGAAGAAGCCGACGATGAGGCAATAGACGAACCACAGGCCGAGGAACTTGCCCATGTTGACGGGACCAGACGGAAAGATGGTGAGGAAGCCGACGGGGCCCTGTTTGAATTTTTCTTGCATTTCGGGGGACTTCATTTCTTTGTGGGTCGTGAAAGGAAAATGATAGAGGCCGCGGACTAGAGTGACGGACCGAAGAGCGGAGAGGATTTTGTCTTCGTCGGGAAGCTTGCGATAGTCGCTGCGATGATAGCCCAAAACCATGTGGATAAGGGAACTGGCGACAAAGACGAGCACGGCTGAAAGGATGATGGGGAGCCAAAGAGCAGTGAGGGGAACGATGCTCGGCATACTTAGTCTCCTTGGAGGCAAAGATGAACGACGGAGTTTTGGGCGGGGAGGGTATCGCCAAATTGGGGCGGGGTCAAGAGTGCGATGGTAGAGTGCGATGGTAGAGCAGCAGGAGCCTGGGCTGAAAGGCCTGCTTCCCCGGACTTGAAGTCCGGGGCTTCCATGAAGATCTCGATCGTTCCGCTGAAAGTCTTGCGCTTGCCACGATATGGGCTTCCACCAGGATGGTGAAGCCGGGCTCAAGTTCGGCACCTACAAAGACAAGACTGGCAGAACGGAAGCTAGTTGGCGACGGTGAGTTCGATGGTGACGGACGGGGCGATGCGCTGACCGGAGAGGGGAGTTTGGTCGATAACGGCACCGTGGGGCCATTGGGGAGCGTTGACGTAATTGACTTTGCGACGCAAGCCGGCGACGTCGAGGCGGTGCTGAGCGTCGACTTCGTTGAGGCCGACGAGGTGGGGCATAACGTAAGCCTTTTCACGGGGACCTTGGGACACAAGTACGTCAACACGAGGCGTGGCGGCACCGGTGCCGGGCTTGGGGGTCTGGATGACGACGGTGTCGGCAGGCTGGTCGGGCATGTTGACGGCAGAAACTTCCCCGACCTGGAGGCCCGCGCGCAGGAGCTCGATGCGCGAAGCGCGAAGCGTATTGCCTTCCAAGAGTGGAATCTGAAGCTGGCGTTGGCCGAGGCTCAGAACCACGTGGCCTTGCTGCGAGACTTTCATCAGCATGCCGGGCGGAGGAGTCTGGCGCACCACGACGTTGATCGGAAGGTCGCTGTAGATGCGGTCGGCGACGCGCAGCACCAGGCCGCGTGAAGTGAGAAGGCGGTTGGCTTCGGCGACGTTTTTGCCGACCAGGTTGGGCATAGTGACTTCGCGGCCGTGGATAGCGATACGCATGGCCGTTATGGCGCTAAGAAAGGCCGCAGACGCAAGGATGAACACGAGCAGCGCCATGCGGGTAATCCATTCGAGTCTTTCCTTGAGCGTCATCAAAGTGTGCGGCGAACCCTGAAGTGAATCAATTTTTGAGCGGCGGCGGCGGATAGTCTGGCAGCTTGTCTTTACTGGTGTCGGCGCGCTTTACCTCGAGTTCGTCGAAGAGCAGCGAGGGGCTGATGATAGTCGTCGGGACTCCCCCGATGCGATTGCTGACCAAGGGATCGTTACCGACGGCGATGAGGTCGGTGCGAAGAGCGCGGACATCCAATTCGTTGAAGACGGCGCCGCGGACCAACTCTTCGTGGCCGTCTTTGGTATAGACACGATACAGGAGGCGAGGCGAGTTGCCGGGGCCGAGCGTGTCGACACGATAGGCATACGGTTGCCCCTGGTCACTGACCATCTGGAGCATCTTCTTGCGCATCTCATCTGGGGAGATAGCTTCGCTGCTTTTCACGAGGAGGACGCCCAGGTTGGGTGAAGGGCCGGAGCCGGGAGCAGCGCGACCGTGGCCATTGGAAGTGGGGAAGTCACGGATGGGCTGGCGGCTGACGAGATAGTTGGTGAGCGTGCCGTTTTCAATGACGTTAACCGCCTGGGCTTTGACGCCTTCGCTGTCGACTTCGTAGCTGCCAGCCAGGCTATGTCCCTGAAAGTCGGTGAGCGTGGGATCGTCTACGACCGACAAAAAGTTGGGGAGCACCCGGGTTTTGTAACTGGTGGCAAAGGCGCCCGTGGTGCGATTGGGCCGGCCCAGTTGGGGCTTGTGGCCTACGACATTCGAGCCAACCAGGGACGCGATGACGTCGGTAGCCGCATCAGGAGCGAACAGGACGGGGCCGCGATATTCTTCTTCGACGATGGGCGCTTTGCGTAAAGCGACGACAGTTTCCAGGGTTTGCTTGGCATCCGTGAGCAGTTTTTCTCGCGACGGGAGTTCTTCTGCGCGCGCCACGACCCAATAGGGATTGCGGTTCAAACGCATGCCGTCAGGAGCTTGAGCGGAAGTGTTCAGCACGAGGTTGTAAATAGTTTTGCCGCTGCGGGTGACCGTGCCTTCGGAATCGACGAAGTACTCGTTGATGGCAGAGAAGCGAACGGAAGCGGTCACGGACTGGACATCGGGAAATTGACGGTAGAGATTGGTGACATCTTCGAGAGTTTTCTTCCACTCGGCTTCATCGACGTTCAAGGACATTGTTGGCTTAAGCGAGGTGATAACCGGTTCTTTGGCGAAATCGTCGACGGGATTGGGGTCGGCGGTGAAGCGTTTCATCTCCGCCTGTTTTTCGGCGAGGGCCTGGCCGGCGGCTTTGTAGGCCTCGTCGGTAGCGAGCCAAATCTGATGGCGCAAGGCGATGGGATCGTTGTCGAGGGGAAGAATATTGGTTTCGCCCATGCCCTGGCCGAAGTAGCTGTCTTGTTTGTAGTCGCCGACGCGTACGACGACGCGAAGCACGCGGATGTGGACGCGCTGGCTTTCGCGGAGAGCGCCGAAGGCGGCCTCGGCATCGTAGTCGTCGACATCGTTGACGCGGTACTCGATGTAATAGGGAGCGGGGAGCTGATCCATTTTGAGCTGAGCTTTGGAGCGATCGAGTTCGGTTAGGAGAGCCTCCAGAAGAGCGTCACCAGCAGCTGCGGCGTGGGCGGATGCGGAAGTCTTTGAGTCAGGCAACGTCGCCGCAGCGGGGTTTGGATTGTCGGCGACGGCACGATGCGGTGGAAAAATAGAAACCAGCGAGGCACCAACAACAAGCAGAGTACAGGTGCGTAGAGTCTTCACGGTGTCACCCCTGGCTTTGCCTGGGAATCTTTCGGCGCACCGGTGTCTTCAAAACCGGGAGCCGGCAAGATGGGAGGTCGTTCGTGAGAGTGCTGCCGCTTCTGGACTTCCATTTCAGAGAAGAGCATGGCGGGAGCCACCGCGGAAACGGGCACTTGGCCGCTCTCGGCGCCACAGACGCCGTTGAAGACATGCTCCTTGTCGCCGGTGAGTAGGATGCGTCTGAGGGCGGCGAGCGGGGTGCCGACAATGTCGACGCCGCGCACGAGTTCGTCGGGGCGGCCATCGGGATAGACCTTGTAAACGATGACAGGAAGAACCTGGAAGGCTTGGGGAAGCGAGCGTTGCGTCAGGGTGAAGCCGCCCTGGATGTCATCGAAGTAGAGGCCGTAGGGTTTGTTCTGCCTTTTCACTTCGTCGATCAACTTTTGGTGCAGGTCGGGCTCCGGAACGGTTTGCGTGGAGGTGACGATGAGGTTGCCCTGGCGGCCCGTGGGCATGAGACCAGGCTGATTGCGTCCGTGACCGTTGGATTGGCTGAAATCTTTGATGGGCATGCGGGACATTAGAAAATTCTTGAGGACACCGTTCTGGATTACCTCCACGCGCTGGGCAGGGACGCCTTCACTGTCGAAGCTGTACGAACCAGCCAGCTTCATGCCTTCCAATTGGGTGAGCGTGGGATCGTCAGCGACGCTTAGGAATTTCGGCAGAACTTCTTCGCCAACTTTTTTCGTAAACGTCTGGCCTTCCTCTTCGTCGCGCTGGCGGTGCCCTTCCAGACGATGCCCTAGAACTTCGTGGAAGAAGACGGCGGCGGCGCGACCGCTAAGGAGAGCTGGTCCGTCGTAAGGCTCGGCAACGGGGGCGTTTCTCAAAGCCTTCAAATCGCTGGCCATTTTGTCGATTTTGGAGAAGAGTTCGGTTTCACTGGGGAGACCGCTGGCCGAAGGAGCTTGAAACGTCTCAACACGGAGCAATTCCATCCCATCTTCAGCGCGGGTTTGCGCTTCCATGATCAGCCGGATGGAGGAGCTGGGAGTTTCTACAGAAGAGCCTTCGCTGGAAACCATGCGCGAGTTGGAATTTGTCACTTGAAGGACGACGGTGGCGAAATAGACGTCGGGAAACTTGCGAAAGGCTGCCGAAAGGCGGCGGACTTCGCTTTGCCAGGCAGAGTGGTCGAAAGTGGGCGGGGCCGCGGGGGCGGTCACGTGAGTTTGAAGCGCCTCCTTAGAAAAGTCGGGGGACTTGTCTTCTTCTTCGGCGCGGACAGCCGTGTTGGTTTTCACATTGAGGAAGGCAGGGGCAGCCCGTTTGTATTCGCGATCGGTGAGTTCCCAAAGAATGCGGGCGATAGCGTTGGAGTCGTTATCGAGAGGCAAGTTGCCGGATGACATTCCGGTGGGGCGGCTCTGGCCGTGAGTGTTGTCGAGAGCGGGAGAGCCCACGCGCATGGTGACGTCGGCTTGGCGGCGCAACAGGGAAGCGTCTGTGAGGAGGCTGCCATAAGCACCGACGAGGACAAGGAGATCCTGGTCATAAACGGTGTAGCTCAGGAAATAGGGAGCCGATTCATTCTTGCCCAGCTCCGTTTTGGCGCGGGCCAACTCGTCCTGCATGGTTTTCAAGACTGGATCGTTCACCGTTTTCGACGTGGGCTTATCCGCAGGAGAAGCAGTTGAGTCATTAGCGGGCAGGGAAAGCGGAACGGTCGCGAGCATTAGGGTGAGCGACCAGCAGGCGGCGTCCTGGAAGAGGTTTTTGAGGTGGATTGCCGACCTGAGTGGCCTTCTGTGGGGCCCAAAAATCTTCATGAAGTGAACTCCCGATGAGGCCACGTCTGAAATCCAATAGCTTGCACGAAGAACAAGATGGAAATTCCGGGCGCGGCCTAAATTGTGAGTATGCCTTAGCGTTGGGCGGCGCGCAAACTAGCTTTCACCGAAGCGTTCCCCAGATTGCAAGTGCGCGCCGTTGACGAATTCCACCGCGGCAACCTGTTTGCGCCCTTCCAATTTGACGGTGAGAAGATGCAGTTGGGTTGCGCCGCCGCAGACGACTCTCACCTCATTCCCTCGCAGGAGCACGGTGCCAGGCGCGGCACCAGGGCTCACGTGCGATTCCTCGTCTAGATAGTCAGACACCGGTTCGCCCCAAAGGTGGCACATGTGGCCGCGAAAAGACGTGTAGGAGCCGGGCCAAGGAGTGAATGCGCGCATGCGATTAAAGATTTGCTGCGCCGTGGAAGGCCAATCGATGCGGCCATTTTGTTTTTTGAGCAGCGGAGCAAACGTGGCTTCGTCGTGGTTTTGCGGCCGGGGAGTGATTGCGCCGGCGGCGAGGCCGCGAAGCGTTTCAACCATGAGAGGGGCGCCGGCTTCGGCCATGCGGGAGGCAAGTTCGGGAGCAGTTTCTGCGGAACCGATGGCCAACGCCTCTTGCCGCAAAATATCGCCTGTATCCATGCCTGCATCGATGCGCATGGTGGTAAGACCGGTGACGGACTCGCCATCGGCAATAGCCCAGTTGATGGGGGCGGCACCCCGATACTTTGGAAGCAGTGAAGCATGAAGATTAATCCAGCCGAGTCTGGGAATGGACAGCAGGCCGGATGGAATGATTTGTCCGTAGGCGATGATCACAATGAAGTCGAGTTCCAGCTTGCCAAGAATTTCGCCAATTTCCGGAGAGCGAATTTTTTCCGGCTGGTGCACGGGCAAGCCCGCTTCGACGGCGAGTTGCTTGACCGGAGAAAGAGAAATTTCGTGGCCGCGCCCGCGAGGACGGTCGGGCTGGGTAATCACACCGAGGATTGTGAAATCACTTTGGTCAAGAAGGAGTTTCAGGGTGGGAACAGCGAATTGCGGCGTGCCACAGAAGAATATTCGCATGGTTGAGTTCATGGCGAGATGGGGTGCAGCATGCTGCGTCCCTACAAAGCTAGGCTAATAGCTGAGGTCACCACTCGCCTTGCTTTTTGAGTTTTTTGATTTTGCGCCTGATCAGGTCGCGTTTCAGCATGCTGAGATGCTGGAGAAAGAGGATGCCGTTGAGATGGTCGATTTCGTGGCAGAAGGCGCGAGCGAGAAGATTTTCGCCGCGCATTTCGAATTGTTCGCCTTTGGCATTTTGCGCGCGGACGGTGACAAACTGAGGGCGAATCACGTAGCCGCGAAAGCCGGGAACCGACAGGCAACCTTCTTCTTCGCGCACTTCGCCTTCGGCGTGAATGATTTCAGGATTGGCGAGAACTATTTTTGCTTCAGGGTTTTTGCCCGCGGTGACGTCCACCACCGCCAGGCGAAGGCTCAAACCAATCTGAGGCGCGGCTAATCCCACACCTTGCGCGGCGTACATGGAGGCAAACATGTCTTCGGTGAGTTCTTCGAGAGCAGCGTCGAACTTGGTGAGCGGCGGAGTCGAGCGCTCGAGAACGGGGTCGCCGAATTTAACGATCTTATAGATTTTGCGCGAGGAAGCCGGGGCTGCGGGCGTAGCGGGGGCGGCGGACGGTGTGGTGTCAGAACTCGTCGATTTGTCGGACATAGTTGTCAAAGTTTCGCCGCATCTCGGCGAGGGAGTCTCCTCCGAATTTTTGCAGAAAAGCATCGGCGAGCACAAGAGCAACCATGGCTTCGCCGGCGACACTGCCAGCCGGCACGACGCACCAGTCGGAGCGCTCGTAGGCTGCCTGGATGGGTTGCTTGGTGACCATGTCGGCAGTGTGAAGGGCTTGGCGAAGGGTGGAAATGGGCTTGAGGTAACCGCGAATGACGACATCTTCACCGTTGGTGATGCCGCCTTCGAGCCCCCCGGCGCGATTGGTGTGGCGGCGAAAGCGCCGGGCCGATTTGTTGTAGAAGATTTCGTCTTGGACCTCGCTGCCGAAGGACCCGGCGGCAGCGACGGCGGTGCCTATTTCGACAGCCTTGACGGCTTGAACGCTCATGAGGGCTTGCGCCAGGCGGCCATCCAGCTTTTCATCCCACTGAGCGTGGCTACCAAGTCCCGGGGGGACATTGTGAGCCACGATTTCGAAGATGCCGCCGACAGTGTCGCCGGCTTTGAGAGCGGCATCGACCTCTGCCTTCATTTTCTCCTGCGTGGTGGGATCGATGCAGCGCAGCGGGGATTCGAGGTCCTGGCTGACGTCGTGGATTTTCTTCCAAGTTGTGGAACGTTCGAGACGGACGTGCCCGACTTGGATCGTGTGACTGGCGACTTCGGTCCCGAATTGGCGGAGTAACAGCTTGGCAAAAGCCCCTGCGGCGACGCGCGCGGCGGTTTCGCGGGCGGAAGCGCGTTCGAGAACGTAGCGGGCATCGTGAAAATTGAATTTCAGAGCGCCGGCCAGGTCGGCATGTCCCGGGCGAGGAGCAGTGAGTTTTCTCTCCTCGGAGGACTGGCCGGACACCTCTTCTACGGGCAGGATTTTTTCCCAGTTGGCCCAGTCGCGGTTTTCCACGCGCAAGGCGATGGGGGCGCCGATGGTTTTTCCGTGACGCACGCCAGCGAAAATCTCGGCGCGGTCTTTTTCGATTTTTTGCCGGCCGCCGCGCCCATAGCCGAGTTGGCGCCGATGGAGCTCGCGGTTGATGAAGGCAGGATCGACGGGCAGGGAGGCGGGCAGGCCGGAGATAAACGTAAGAAGCGCTTGGCCGTGAGACTCACCCGCAGTGTAGAAACGGAGCATTGCTCCATGTCCTCGAAATTAGTGAAGAAACTGGAACCCAATGCAAGAGCAATCAGTGTACTGGCAGCAATACGGCGCGTCCAGTTGGGGAGGTGGATCAAGCGCGGTTCACGGCTGAATCTCGAAAAACTCCGGGCGCTTGCCCCGGGATCCCTGGGGCAGAAGCAAAACGCGTTACTTGACGCAGTTCGGGCTGGCGGTTAGGCTTCGAACGCGGGTTTTGTTCAAGGAAATAGCCAGCGCAAAGCTGAAGACAAGGCGGACGTGGCTGATACTCCTCTCCAGGTCACCGGTCGCGAAACCAAGCCCCCCGAGACTCTCTCCGTTGTACAAGTTTTGACGGACGCGACCAAGCGCGCCGTCGCAGCAGTGCAGAATTATTCCGAGCTATCGGCCCGCGCGGTGGGAAACATCTTTGTTGGCCCGCACTATTTCCAAGACACTTTCGATCAGATGGACAACATCGGAGTCGGGTCGCTGCCGATTATTTTGCTGTCGGGCTTTTTCATTGGCGCGGTGATGGTGCTGCAGACGGGGGCGCAGTTTGTGCGCTTTGGGCAGACTTCGCTCACTGGGGATGTGGTCTCGCTAGCCTTGGCGAGGGAACTTGCTCCCGCAATCACGGGTCTTCTCGTGGCCGGGCGCTGTTCATCCGGGATGGCTTCGGAACTCGGGTCCATGTTGGTGACGGAACAAGTGGACGCGATGCGGGCCATGGGAACGGATCCAAGCCGAAAGCTGGTCACGCCGCGTTTGATTGCCACGTTGGTGACACTACCGCTACTCACGGCGATGATGGATTTCGTGGGATTGCTGGGAGGCTGTGTCGCGTCGGTGTTTTCCCTGCGATTGGACGCGATCACATTCTGGAGGCGCTCGATCGACGTGCTGGAGTTTGCCGATTTGATGCAGGGACTTTCCAAAGCGCTGGTGTTTGCATTCATTTTAGCGACTGTGGGTTGCTACAAAGGGCTAACNCGTACGCGGGGGGACCCAAGGGGTTGGCCGGGCGACCACGCAATCTGTAGTGATTTCTTCCGTGCTTATTATCGTGGCGGATCTTTTTCTTACAAGATTGTCTTTGTACCTTGCAAACAAGGTGTTCTAAAGGGCGTTGCGCAGGCGCGACCTTGCCATCGCGCTTCCTTCCCGTCTTTAGCTGAAAATGCCGCTATAATGGGGCGGCAGGTCCGATGAGCAGCCTCATGGCAGGGGCATCTGAGTCCACTCCTGTAATCCATTTCGAAAAAGTTTGCATCGGTTTCGAGGAGGGCGATGTTCTCCGAGGAGTATCCTTTGAAGTGCAACCGAGAGAGACACTGGTCTTATTGGGAGAAACCGGGACGGGGAAGACGCTGTGTCTGAAGATTGCGGCGGGATTGCTGCGGCCTTCGTCCGGAACCGTGGAGGTGCTGGGGAAAGAAATCTCCAGAATGCCGGAAGCGCAATTGCTGGAGTTTCGGCGACAGATTGGATTTGTTTTTCAGGAGCGGGCGCTGTTCGACTCGATGAGCGTGGCAGACAACGTGGCGTACCGGTTGATGGAGGACGGTGCGGAGGAAGCAGAAATTGAGCCGCAGGTGCGGGAAATGCTGCGGTTCGTCGAACTGGAACACGCACTGGACCAACTGCCTTCCGAATTGTCCGGTGGAATGCAGCGGCGCGTCTCGATTGCGCGGGCGCTGATCAACCGGCCGCCGATTGTGCTTTACGATTCGCCGACGGCGGGGCTTGATCCGGTGACCTCTCAGACGATTATTACTTTGATTCTGCGATTGCGCGACGTGTACGGAGTGACGGCGCTGCTGGCGACGCAGCGGTTGCAGGACGGGTTCGCTCTTGCCAATTTTCGCTATGACGCCGACAGCGGACGTGTGGTGAACGCCAGCTTCAATGGAAGTGCGGCTGGGGAGGGGAAATTGGGCGGAACACGGTTTCTGGTCCTGAGAGAAGGCGAGGTTTATTTTGAGGGCGGACCGGAAGAGCTGATGGGTTCGAAGGACAATTATTTGAAACGATTTCTGGTTTGAGGAGCAGAATAGGTATTGGAAGAGAAAAAGGAGGAAAGCGGCAATGGCGCAGCGCAGACAATTGACATGGTCGGAATTGCGCGTGGGGTTGTTCGTACTGGTGGGACTGTTCGTTCTCGCCGTAGGAATCTTTTATGTGACGGGAACGAGGATCCTCGGGCCGAAATACCGCATAAAGACGTATCTGCCGGAAGTGTCAGGTCTCGCAAATGGGGCGCCCGTGCGTCTCGACGGAGTGGAGGTCGGGAACGTAGAAGCAATTTCCATTTCGCCAACAGTGCGCGGCAAAATCCGAGAAAAGAACAAGAGCATTGAAGTGGTGATGCGCATCGACGAACACTATCAGGGTGATATCCTGACGGATTCAACGGCAAGCTTGGTCACGGAGGGTCTGCTCGGCAACCGCTACGTCAACATCACCCGGGGCTACACGGGCGTTCCGCTGAAAGAAGGACAAGAGGTGCCCGGCACTGAAGAAAAGGCGATGAAAGAAGTGGTGGAGCGGAGCGCCGACCTATTGGGGAACCTTCAGGCGCTATCGGTAAGCGTCCAGGAATTGGTCAATGGTGTAAAGAGAGGGCAAGGATCGCTGGGAAAACTGCTGACGGATGAACAGGCGTACAACCATCTCAATAGCCTCCTGGCGAAGGGCGACAGGCTGGTCAGCGACATCGAAGCAGGGCAGGGGTCGATTGGAAAGTTGGTTGTGTCCGACGAGATGTACAACAAGGTGGGCAAGGGATTGGATAACGTGAACGTGATTCTGGCGGACGTGCGCGCGCAGAAAGGGACGATTGGAAAACTGCTGTACGATCCCTCCCTTTATGACGAGGCTAAGGAAGCTATTTCGAATGGCAACGCGGTGATCAAGGATGTGCGCGCAGGGAAGGGAACGCTGGGCAAGCTGGCAACGGATGACGCGCTTTACACCAAGATGCGGGACACCACTGCCAATTTAGAAACGGCTTCTTCCAAGCTCAATGAAAACACTACGACGGCGGGCAAATTGTTTTCGGACCCGCGGCTTTATGACAACCTGGCGAATCTCACTGGAGATCTGCGCTTGCTCATCGGCGATTTCCGCCAGAACCCGAAAAAATTCCTGCATATTAAAGTTAGTATTTTTTGAAACAGGCCGGCCGCGCTTTGCGGAGCGCGAGCGGGTGTGATGTAATGCGCATGTAACAATGCCCGACTACCCTGAAACGCGGAACCGCTTCTCGCAAAGAGATTGATGGAAACCCAAGACATCGTTACAAAACAGCCTCGCATTGAGCCGGCGAAATCTACGCTGCCGCAGCCGGGCAAACCCGTGCCGAGCCGCGCCTATCCGGGCGCGCTGATCGTAGTGGAAGGAACAGATGGTTCGGGCAAAAGCACGCAATTGTACTTGCTGAAGCGCTGGCTGGAAATCGGCGGATACCGGCTGCATTTCACGGAGTGGAATTCGTCGCCGCTGGTCAAATCCGCCACGCGCCGCGGGAAGCAGCGAAGGCTCCTGACGCCCACGACCTATTCCCTGTTGCACGCTGCCGACTTCGCGGACCGCTGCGAACGGCAGATTATGCCGCTGCTTCAGGGCGATTACCTTGTGCTTGCAGATCGCTACATCTACACGGCGTTTGCGCGTGACGCGGCGCGGGGTTGTCCTGCGCGGTGGTTGAGGAATCTCTATCGGTTCGCCCCCATTCCAGACATCACGTTTTATTTTCGCGCTCCTCTGGACGTGGCCGTGCAGCGCATTTTGAGCGGCCGCCCCAAACTCAAATATTACGAAGCGGGAATGGACTTGGGGCTGTCTTACGACCGGGCGGAAAGCTTCCGTTTATTCCAGGCGCGCATTCTGGAGGAGTACGACAAGATGGTCGAGACGGACAATTTTGTGGTGCTCGACGGCACGCTTCCCGTGAACAAGCTTCAAAAACAGATGCGCGACATCCTGGCATCGAAAATCGACCTGAAGCGCTTCGCGCCTGGCCTCCAGGTCCCGGAGTGATCATGCCCGAGCAGGAAAAGGACAAAGAAAGAGGAAGTACACCGGCGGCCGGGACGGAAAGCGCGGACGCTGGAGTTGCCGCTGGACCTGTACCCGCAGCGAAGACGGCCCCGATAGGCGAAGACGGCGCATCCCAGTTTTTTTATGGCGAAGCGCTCGTTGGCTTT
>OCOJ01033613.1_pt4 | contig 20831 bp, 16 predicted proteins | sample 1539251 | NCBI WGS metagenome assembly OCOJ01 (sample SAMN01911457, study PRJEB22624) | soil metagenome | biome: Soil | place: Malaysia | collected 2012-04-30 | depth RA_metagenome m | reverse complement strand
CGCCGACAGTTTCTATCTTGTGCGCATCGGCTTCGTAAAAATTTCCGAGGAATATCCCGGCGGCGAACTCGTGCTGGCGTATCTTTCGCGAGGCGATTATTTCGGGGAGATCGGGCTGTTGGGCGGCGGTGTGCGCACAGCGACATGTACGGCGCTGGATCATGTAGAGCTGGTGAAGATCTCCGGGGACGATTTTCGTGAAATGGTAGAGCGCTTCCCTGGAGTGCGCAGTGGCCTCGAAGCAGTGGCGGCGGAGCGCCAGGCCGCGAATGCGCAACGGCTGCAGATGGTACAAAGCGTGCCGCTGGACCAATTTTTGTCCCAGGGGCTGATGGAGGCGCAGAGCCTGCTGATTCTGGACCTGCAGAAATGCACGCGCTGCGATGCGTGCGTGAATGCGTGCGCCGACGCGCATGACGGCGTGACGCGGCTGGTGCGCGATGGATTGCGGTTTGAGAATTTCCTGGTCGCCACTTCGTGCCGGCAGTGCCGCGATCCGTTGTGCATGGTGGGCTGTCCCGTAGGCTCAATCCGGCGAAGGAATTCGCTGGAAGTGATTATTGAGGATTGGTGTATCGGCTGCGGACTATGCGCAAGGAATTGCCCTTACGGGAACATCAACCTGCACCCGTTTGATGTGACAGTGGAGGACCTGGAACGGCCTGGACGGAAGAAGGCCGTCGTGCAACAGAAAGCGACTTCCTGCGACTTGTGCACGCACCTGAAGGAGCCCAGTTGCGTGTATGCCTGCCCGCACGATGCGGCACACCGCGTCGATCCGCGAAACTTTTTTGCCGGATTGATGGGACAGGGGCCGCGCGCATGAAAATGGATCAGACGCAGCGCGGATGGGCGGTGGCCTCGCTGGGAATTCTGGCAGCGAGCGCCGTGGCGTACGCCGCGTATGCGCAGCAAGCCCCCGCGGGGCCGCGCGGCGGCAGCACGATGGGCCTGATTTTCGGGATTGTGGGATTTGCGTTCATGATTTTCGCGGCGCTTTTGGGAGCGCGAAAGCGTGTGCCCACGTGGCGGCTGGGGCGGGCACAGGCGTGGATGCGTGGACATTTATGGCTAGGGCTGCTGAGCCTGCCACTGATTCTCTTTCACGGCGGATTTCACTTTGGCGGAACGCTGACGCGCGTGCTGATGTGGCTGTTGATCATCACGGTGGCGAGCGGTGTATTCGGCGCAGTGCTGCAGAATCATGTGCCGCGGATCATGACGAGCGAGGTGCCGCTGGAAACGATCTACGACGAAATCGACAACGTGCGGAGGGCGCTGCGTGAAGAAGCGGACCGCGCCTTGGAAGCCATCTGCGGCGAGACGGGTTTGCCGAACAGCAAAGGAGAAGGACAACGTGCGGGCGGATTTACCGCGCTGCGCCCGATTGCGGCGGCGGCCGCGCCTTTGCGGACCTCAGCAGCCGTGAGTGCCGGGGCGAGCGCGGCGGTGGCTCCGGCAACCAAGATGATTCTGCTGAGCGAGGAAGAAAGCGCTCCCTTGAAGCGGTTCTACCTGCAGGAGCTGCGCGTGTTTCTGGAAGAGCCGCGAAAACGTGGGCAGCGGCTGGGCGATGCGGAAAAGGCCAAGCTGGCATTTGCCGGACTGAAGACACTCTTGCCGGCTGCCGCGCATGCGACGTTGCAGGATCTGGAAGACATTTGCGACGAGGCACGCCAGTTGATGTTGCAGGAGCGGTTGCACCGCTGGCTACACGGTTGGCTGCTGGTGCACATTCCGCTCTCTCTGGCGTTGATCGTGCTTGGGGCGGTGCACTCGGTGGTGGCGCTGCGGTATTAGAGGAAGGAAGCAAGGAAGTAGAGAGGCAAGGAAGTGAAAAGCAGCGAGTGACGCGTGGCGCGAACAAGAACAACGAAGAAGCTGGCGCAGCGGATCGACCTGAATTACTTCAAAAGGCCGACGCCGTTCAAGCGCGCGAAGGTGTGGCTCAGCGTGCTGGTGCCGCTGCTCGCGGTGGGCTGGATCGGCTGGCGCGGATTCTCGCGCGATTCGCGCGTGTACTCAAGCGGACGGATGAGCGCAGTGCACGCCGTTCTGGAGCAAAGATGCTCGGCGTGCCACGTCGAGAAGGCGGGCGAGTTTTCCTCGAAAGCGACGGACAGCGGGTGCCTGGCATGCCACGACGGGCCCGAGCATCATCCTTATCGCATTGCTGCGCCCGATTGCGCCGCCTGTCATACAGAGCACCGCGGGCGCGTCAACATTTCCGCCGTGAGCGATCGGGTTTGTGCGTTGTGTCACGCGGATTTGAAAACTGAGGTCGGCATGTCGGCCGCTGGGCCTACGATTCACGGAACACGTATCCGAACTTTCGGGGACGGCCATCCCGAATTTGCCGCGGTTCAGCCAGTACCTGGGTACCCAGCGCGTGATCCCGGAACTATCAAGGTAAATCACGCAGTTCACTTGAAGCCGATTCGCCGTGGTCCAAACGGCCCCGACGTGCAACTTGCATGTCGCGATTGCCACCGGCTTCAAGCGGATGCGGCCGTGATTTATAGCGACAATGCGAGTCCTTTCGTGCCCCCCTCGAATTGGACTTACGCGGATATTCGGTACCTTTTCGCCAAGCCGTCCTACTCTGAGCACGAGGTGGTTCTCCCCATCCCTACAAGAGTTCTTCCCAGCTACAGACCGCTGAGCGGACGCGAATTCATGGCGCGGGCGTCCTTCGCGAAGGCTTGCTCTGGCTGTCACTCCCTAGCCTTCGACAAGCGCTTCGACGAAGGAGTTCCGCACGACAAGCCGGAAGTGGTGCACGAATTCCTGATTGCAAAATTCCAGCAATACATTGCGGCGCATCCAGGCGAGGTGCGCGTGGTGCGCGAGCCGAAGCGCGACTTGACGGGCAAGCCGTTGCTGCCCGAGGTCCGCGTGCTGACGCCGGGGCAATGGGTGGCGGAACAGACTGCCGAGGCGGAGGAACTTCTTTGGCGCAAGACCTGCAAGCAATGCCACGAATTACGATTCCCAGCAAAAAGCCCCCCATACAAGACAGAAACGCCCGCGGGACGGGGAAGCGAGGCCGCTGAACTTTTGATGCCTCCGACACAATTGCCTGAAGTAGAGCGAATGTACAGAGTTCTTCCCCGGATGCCGCGCTCGAAATTCGACCACGATGCGCATCGCGGCTTTACCTGTGTGAGTTGCCACCCTAAAGCGCTGACCAGCACCGAGTCGAATGACATCTTGCTCCCGGGAATTGCGACGTGCAAAACGTGCCACGCGCCGGGGCCGGAGCACGCGGAATCGCGGTGTTTTGAGTGCCACACCTACCACGATTGGTCCAAGCGGAAAGAAGTGAAAGCCACATTCACTTTGCCGGCCCTGCAAAAGGGCGGAAGCTAAGGGCGAAGAGCGGCCCGCCAAACAAAACTGTTCACCAATCAGCGGTTGACTAAGGCCATCATCTCTTCGGGGTAGCGCAGGCCGGAGGCGGCTCCCTTGGGGGCGACTTCTTCGATGCGGCACAAATCTTCGGCGGAAAGTCTTACGTTCAGCGCGCCGACGTTCTCTTCGAGATATTTGCGGCGCTTGGTACCCGGGATGGGGATGACGTCCTCGCCTTGCGCGAGCAGCCATGCCAAAGCGAGTTGGCCAGGGGTGCAATTTTTTTCCTTCGCCAGCAACTCGACGCGAGCGACGAGATCGAGATTTTTCTGAAAGTTTTCTCCCTGAAAGCGCGGGGAAAAGCGGCGATAGTCGTCGGGGGCAAGATCTTCGAAGCGCTTGATCTGTCCCGTGAGGAAGCCCCGCCCGAGCGGGCTGTAGGCCACAAAGGCGATGCCCAATTCGCGAGTCGTCGGAAGCACGACGTCCTCAGGATCGCGCGTCCAGAGCGAATATTCCGTCTGCAACGCAGCGATGGGATGAACCGCATGAGCGCGGCGAATCGTGGCAGGCGAAGCCTCCGAGAGGCCCAGGAAGCGCACTTTGCCTTCGCGGACAAGCCGGGCCATCGCCCCAACGGTCTCTTCGATGGGCGTCTGCGGATCGACGCGGTGCTGGTAGTAAAGGTCGATGGTTTCGACGCCGAGGCGCCTGAGGCTGGCCTCGCAGCAGGAACGAACGTATTCGGGCCTGCCGCTCACCCCGCGGACATGCGGCTTGGCGGGATCACGAACGATGGCAAATTTCGTGGCCAGAAAAACTTTGTTGCGGCGGTCGTGGATGGCCTTGCCGACGAGGATCTCGTTGTCGCCGTAGCCGTAGACGTCGGCAGTGTCCAGAAAATTGATTCCCAAGTCGATGGAACGATGAATTGTAGCGATGGATTCGGTGTCGTTTCGGGTGCCGTAAAATTCAGACATGCCCATGCAACCGAGTCCCATCGGGGAGACCAGTGGTCCAGCTTTGCCCAAATGGCGTAGTTGCATTGTGTCACCTCAAGACGGCTCCCATCCTTAGGATGAGTAGCCAAAGTCCTCAGATACATGATAGAAGCGTCTGCGGCGGAGGTGAAATTGAAGACACACGCGCGTTTAGTGATCGTGCTTCTGTTATCGGCGATCACGTGTGGAGCGACGTTTCTGTTCGCATTGTACCGTCAATTGGCGCTGGTGGAAGTGGCGGCGAGCCTCGCGGTCGGGGTGGAACTCTATCTTCTAAGTTCCTCGATTGGAGATTGGATTGAGAAAAAGCCGGAAGCGAACGGACTCCGGCTACTCGTAGGGGTGGCATTGGCTTTGGGAGTGGTGAGCTACTTTCTAATTTCGAAATACACGCAAACGTAAGGTTTCCCCTGGCGGCAGAGTGAGTTACCTAACGCAAGTTTGGGTTAAGAACTTGCGTGAAGTGACGCAAATGCCTCAGTGATATTAGATAAAGCTAAGCATTTCTATAACTTAGAGCAGGACAGTCTGGTACGGAACATGCGTTTTCCCTGTTTCGGAGGGCAAAGTTATGGCTCCGTCCACCCACATTGAAGTTCCTCCAGAACCAAAGGTAAAGAAGGAACAACCTACAGAGACTGTGGTTCTGGAACCACGCAAGACAGCTCCTAATCGCCCGGCCGAGGCAGTCAGGGGGCGCAAGCCCGAAGAGGGCTCGTTTCAGGCCGCGCTGCTGGAGTACAACCGGATGAAGACCGGTTCGCCGTTGCTCGACACGCTTATCAGTCTGTCAGTCAACTTTGTGATTCTGGTTGTCCCCCTTTTCGCGGGACTGTATTTCACAGACACCATCGACTTGAAGCAGTTTGCTTCGACATTCCTGGTAGCCCCGCCACCCCCGCCACCGCCACCGCCGGCTCCGACGACAGTCCTGCGGGCAGCGCCACCGCGCAAGGTTTTTGAGAACTCAGGCAAGCTCATTGCGCCTCGCGCAATCCCAAAGGAAATTCAGATGATTAAGGAAGCTCCACCCGACATGGAGGGTGTGGGAGGAGTGGCAGGCGGCGTGCCCGGCGGAGTCGCGGGCGGCTCGATGGGAGGAGTCATTGGAGGAGTGATTGGTGGAGTGACGACCGTGGCGCCCTTGGCCCCAAAGAGAGAGGGGCCGCGGGCCCCTGTGCGCGTCGGAGGGCGTGTGAAAGAGCCACGTTTGCTTTCACGGGTTGATCCCGTCTATCCGGCGCTGGCGAGGCAGACGCACATGCAAGGCACCGTTATCATCGACGCTGTCATTGATGAACACGGGGACGTAGTTGAGATGAAAGTGGTGTCCGGCCCGCCGTTGCTGATTCAAGCGGCATTGGACGCAGTGCGGCGCTGGAAGTACGAGCCAACCTACCTGAACGAAGAACCCGTGCCGGTGCAATTGAACGTGACCGTGACTTTCCGACTGAACGAGTGAAGGAAAAAAGTTGGACGGAGGGGCGGAACAGCGCAGTCCAGGCTGTTCCGCCTTACCTTTTTCTAGGCTTGTGAAGAAGCAGGCTGGTCGAGGTATTTGACCAACAGAACCTCGTTGCCCGCCTCATTGTAGAACAAATCATCGACGAGCCTGCGGGCCATAAGAATGCCAAAGCCTCCCGGGCGCATCCCGAGGGCCTCGCGACGAGCCATATGTCGGAAGGGCTCGTCGGGGGGGTTGGCCAGAGCGCTGTTCTTCAGTTCCTCGAGGGAAAAGCCCGAGCCGGGGTCCTTGACCCTGCACAAGACCATGTGCTTTGTCCGAACGTAGCCCACCTCCGCGAACTGCGAAGGGTCGAATCCTGCGCCATGTTCGATAGCATTGAGTAAGATCTCGCGAAAGGCCGCAGCCACCTCTTCGGTTTCGGCGTCCGGCAAATCCGAAGCTTCGCGATAAAACTGCACGAGACGGTTGGCGGTCAGGATGTCACAACGGACGGAAAGGCGCACCCAGCTCGGAGTGGCGAAGAGAATCTCAATGCCATCGTCCCAATGGGGTTCGAGCATGGCGCTGTGGATGATTTCCGCGAGTCTTTCCGTAGAGAAGGGGCGGGAAAAGTAGCTGAAGGCGTGCTCGCGAATGGAGTTGAGGACGTCGCCGGGGGTGAATTCATCGGCGAGGATGATGAGTCGGGTATGCGGGCGGACCAGACGGAGACGGCGAAGGAGCTTAATATCTTCAGGTCCAGAACTACGCTCCCCCGTGACGATCAAATCGAACTCGCGCTGGCGAGCTTGACTGAGGGCGTCCTCGTTGTCACGAGCAAAATGAACAACCCATTCGTTAGGATCAAAGAGATTGGCGAGGAGTTGATTGATTTCCGGGCCGGAATCGACGAGCAGAGCTTGGTAACGCGCAGGAGCATCGGACGGAGGTGTGGGTGTTGTGGACATGCAACCTCGAACAAAGCTTTCCGGGCGGCAGGGTAAAGAGTAAAGGGATGACCCGGAGGTAGGATGCAGGAAAGGACGTAAGGGCGCAAGAGGTGCCCTCTGCCAGTCAGCTCAGTTCGCTGGTCACCAGGTGCTTCCCGGCGCGGTCACCGGGCAGATCTGCTTTCCAGGTGCGCACTAGCAGTGCAGTCATCAAATAGCACGCCGAGGAGGCAAGCATTACCACCGGCAGCCCGGCTCCTAACGCGAGCAACGTCGCAAGTGGGCCGGCAACTACGGAAGCGCAGCCGTTGACCGCCCAGGCCCAGGGCAAGAGTTCCTCGCGGGTCTGGCCAAGGTGGTGCAAAACAAGTGGGAAAGGCATGCCCATGGCTGCGAGCGGCGTCATGACCATCAATGCCACAATCATGCGCGCCGACAACGGTAAGCCGAGCAGAGTCATCAGCACGGGATGCAAGCCAAATGCATATACGATGGAAGTGGCCGCTACGGTCAGAGCGGCCATGCACGCCAATCGCGTTGAGGAAGCTCCACTGCGTAGTTGCCGGGCGGCCCAGGCGCTCCCTAGTCCCGAGAGGAACAGGAGACCCGCAAGGACCACGGCAACGGCATAAATGGGATTGGCGAGGAAGAAAACCAGCCTTTGGATCAGCGCCATTTCTACGAACAGATAACCGAGGCCCAGCGCAAGAAAGCAAAAAAGCACGCGCAGGCGCACGGCTCCGCTCGATGGTGGTTTCGCCACGAAGAGATCTACTAGGGTGCTGCGACGCGGCAGAAGGGCCAGCGGCGACATGATCAGCACGATGGCCAACAGCGTTGCCTGCAGAAGAGTCGCCATCAGGATGAGATAACCCAACTCCGAGAGAGGAATCGACGAGCGGCGAAATTCACCGAGAACCAAAGGAAGCGAGCGCCAGCGGAAGAAATGAAAAAAGTACGGCCTTTGGTCGGTCGCTGGCCGCAGGTCAAACGCGTAGTCGCCAAAGAATTGCTCGCGACGTACGCCTCGAGCAAGGATCGAGCTTATAGCCTCGGCATAGTAATCGCGTTCCAACACATTGTAGCGATTCTGCTGATCGGGTTGGACGCCGGGAAGGTAGGTCGTATCGAAGAGGCGATCTTCGGCCCATGCGCGCAGTGTCGAGAGTTCGTTAGTCGTAAACGGCTCCTTCTTTACCAGAAGTGTCGCGGTTGCCCAGCTTCTTATCAGCACGAGACGCTCTGCCGCGGGTAAGCCCATCCGCTCCAATGCCATGACCGCCGTGGCGAATAGCTTTAGCTCATCACGCGGCGGCATGCGCACCCAACGAGTGGCAGCGAGTATGCCACCGGGGCGGAGGTGCCGCAGGTACGTCTCGAAGGCCTCGCGCGTGTAAAGATAGCTCTCGGCCACAGCGCCGACGCCCATTGCCGATCCTGCGAAGGAGTCGACCAGTGAGAGATCGATGACATCCCAGCTCTCGCGAGCCGCCTGGACAAAGGCACGGGCCTCCGCGCGATGGACGCGCACTTCGGGCCGGTCGTACAGTCCGCCGGCAAAGTCACGGAATTCCCCTCGCAGCAATTCCGGTACATTCGGGTCGAGCTCAACGGCATCGACTTGCTGAGCCCCGTGCCTCAGCGCTAGCAAGACGCCCGCGCCGCCTCCAGCCCCGAGGACGCACACGTGTAAATCCGTAGTAGAAGGCTGGATGGCGAAGTAAGGAGCCGCCGTGGTGCGCCAGTCGAGGTAGCTCAGCTTGCGGATGTCGCCATCGAACGCGGTGATAGGTCCAGCACTGTCCGCATCTACGAAGAGTCCAAGTTGCCGCGGCAGTGCGGCTTCGGCTGGTGTAACCAGGGAAAGGCCCGGTGCCTCGCGAATGGCAGGACTGGCAACGACGTCCACGCGGCCCAAAGCGCCGGAGCGTTCTGCCACGACGCGTGCTTGAGGAAGGTTAAGCGCATAGCTGAGTCCCTTGTATTGCGAGAGGCGGATGGAAGGCGGACGAAGGACATAGGTGAGAGTCAGGATTGCCATGGCAGCGACACTCACGGTGGAAAGCAGGCGCCGCCGGCGTCGTTCAACCACGGGACTCGTGTCCAGCAGGGCGAGCACCGCTGCACACTGACTCAGAATCACGACACCGAAAAGAGCCCATGTCACTGTGGTGATGGACAGCAGGCCCACAGCAAGAAGAGCACCGGCGCCAGAACCTGCCAGGTTAAAGGCATAGAGACGTGGACAGTTCTCAGATTCGCTCGTGAGTGCTAGACCGATCGCGGTCGCTGCCGCAAAAAATGGAACAAACAGCGCCAGGTAGAAGCAGCCGAGGTACAGCAATTGCCGCCGATCCCAAAGCAGGAGGAACGGTTCAAAAGGAACGTGTTGCGTAAGCCAGAAAGAAAGGGGAAGCGCAACCGCGAAGAGAATCACAGACAGCGAGAACCAGACCGATTGGGAAGCACGTCGCTGTGGGACGCTGGTCGCATTCTTCACTTGCCGGTCCAGGAGGCACAGTAGGGTGCCGCTCGCCCCAAAGCCGAGAAGCGCAATCGAGACGACCATGTAAGCGAAGTGGTGCCACTGGCCGATGGAGAAGGTACGAACCAGAAGGACCTGGTAAGCGAGCACAGAGGCCGACACTAGCAACAAAGCCATCTCCCGGCGCCGCACGCCGAGCAAAGGATGATGGATCTGAGCAGCTTCAGACACGCCTCACCCTCTCGCCTGCTGCAGCCCTTGGCGCCTCCTTTACCAAGGGGCATGCATCACTAGCCCCTCAATTCGACTTCGGTCCGCCGGTCAGTGGAACAAAGGCCACGGGCATGAGGTTGCGCACCTGTATATCACGTGGGCCTTTGCTGCCCTTTGCGACCAGCACGAGCATTTGCGGCTGGAAAGGATTGCCCACGGGGATCACCATCCGTCCGCCAGGCTTCAGTTGTTCAATTAATGGTGGCGGAACGTGATTCGCGGCCGCAGTGACAATGATGCCGTCGAAAGGCGCTTTCTCTGGCCAGCCAAAATACCCATCGCCCACGCGCACCTCAATGTTTTTGTAACCTAGAGCGGCAAGTCGTTGGCGCGCGGCGTTGCCCAGTGGCTCGATGATTTCGATGGTGTAAACCTGCGCGACCAGCGGCGAGAGGACCGCGGCTTGATAGCCTGAGCCGGTGCCGATTTCGAGTACACGGTGCTCCGCTTTCGGCTCAAGAAGTTCGGTCATCTTGGCCACAATGTAAGGCTGGGAGATGGTTTGCCCGTAACCCACGGGAAGTGGCCCGTCATCGTAAGCGTAGGGTACAAGTTCCGCGGGTACGAAGCGGTGGCGCAGCGTCTTGCGCAGCGAATCGAGGACGCCAGGATCGCGCACGGCGTCCGAGCCGGTCCAACGCTCCGATGCGATTTGCGTTCGGACCATCTCCTCGCGCAGCTTGCGGAACTTCTCTTCTTCATCCTGCGCAAAGACTAGTTCACCTGCGGCCACGAGGAAAAATAGAGAGGTCAAGAGAAGGCGGCAGGTCCTGCTCGTGGATCCGTCTCCGAAACACGGCAATGCAAATAGAGGCTTCATGAGATTGGAGAACCATACAGAAAACTACAAACCAAATTCAAAGCCGTGGGAACCGCGCCTGCTTCGGCAGGACACCTACGAGCCAACTGCCATCGAATCCAGAGGCAGGTCTGGATTCCGTCGCACGTGGCCATTCAGGTCACGGTACAAAACACCCACGATGTTCCCGAGCGGGTCGCGGGCCCGGATGAGCAAGGGCACACTTCCTGGCAGCGCATGCGTGGCGCAGCCGAGGCAGGGATCGTAGGCGCGCAGCGCCATTTCAACCATATTCAGGATGCCGTCGGAAATGTTGCCATTCTTCACGTAGGCCTGAGCGGTCTTCTCTATGCTCATGGCGATGCGTGCCGCGTTATTCTGAGTGGCGACGATCAGATTGGCCTTTTGAATGACTCCCTTCTCATTAGCTTGATAATGGTGAATGAGAGTGCCGCGCGGCGCCTCTACAATGCCAACTCCTTCTCGCGGAATTTGCGTGGGCAAAGTGCGTACCTCGGGATCCCCAATGCGCGGATCGGACGAAAGCTGCTGCAGCCGCTCAGCCGCATAGAGCAATTCCACGATTCTGGCCCAGTGAATCGCCAAAGTGTGGTGGACAGGCTTGCAGCCCAGTGTCGCAAAAAGCTTTTCTCGCGCTTGTTGGGCAAGCGGGGTTGCCATGCGCTCCGACGCATTCAGGCGGGCCAGCGGGCCAACGGAGTAAACGCCGCTGTTCGCGTCTTCCTTGAATCCCTTCCACCCGACGGGCTTGAGATAACAGAACTTCACATAGGTCCAGGGCTCGACGTGCTCTGCAATGTAATCCAGATATGCGTTTGGCTGGAACTTTGCGAACTCACGGCCATCCGCTGAAACCACGCGAAGCGAACCGTCATAAAAATTCACCTGATTGTTTTCATCCACCATCCCCAGGTAATAAGTACGGTGCGTGAATGCGTCGGAACGAATGAGATTCACGTAGTCACTGTTCTCGAGCACGAGCTTTTCGAAAGTCTCAAGAGTGAATAGCGCAAAATCCACCGTTTCACGAGCTACTTGTGCGAACTGAGCCTGTTCCTCGGGTTTGAGGGCTTTGGCGACACCGCCTGGCAGCCCGAAGACCGGATGTACGGCTTTTCCCCCTGCCAGGGCGATGAGCTCACGCAATTTGCGCCGAGCAGAAATGACCTGCTGCCCCACCTTAAGCCCGACCTTCGCGATGACCCCCAAAACGTTGCGTTCGGCGGCGGGTGCCGAAGGCCCCACGATGAAATCCGGGCCACCCAGGAAATAGAAATGCAGAATATGGTCCTCAGCAACGAAGGCGCTGTAGACAGCTTCGCGGATTATCTTCGCGGCTGGCGGGGGCTCAACCTGGTAGAGGCTATCGAGAGCCTTAACGGCGGCCATGTGATGGGCCGTGGGGCAGACTCCACAAATGCGCGAGGTGATCTGGGGCATGTCCTCTGCTAGACGCCCCTCACAGAACTTTTCAAAGCCTCGCAACTCCGGTACCTGGAAGTACGCGTGATCGACATTGCCCATTTCATCGAGAAGAATCTCGATTTTTCCGTGGCCTTCCAGGCGCGTCACGGGATCGATGCTGATCCGGCGTTGTTGAAGTTCTGCCATATCCAAGTCCCCTTTGCGCAACTCCGCTCGTCTGACCTCCGATCGTCCCCAAGTTAGCCGGTTGGGGAATGTGCCGCCTCTGGTTGATGTGATTCCTGAAGCCTTCTGCGCCGCAACAAGGAAGAAGGCAGGCTGTACCGGTAGAATGCGCCTATTGGATCAGGGATATTCTCGAAAGCTCGCAGGATTCCTGGCTCTTCCTTAGCTGTAGCCACGGAAGCGACCGCAGAAAGAGCTTTGGCGCCAAAGTCCCTGACACGGCTGGTGAAGCCGAAGCATCCTGTGCAAGGCATGTTGCCCTTAATACACTGAGCCTCACAGCCGGCTCGCGTTGCCGGACCGAGGCACAGAATACCTTGGGCAAGTAAGCATGTTCCTTCGTCGATCAGTACCTCCTGCGGACGCTTGAACTGATCCAAAGCGAGATGGTCCGGATGCGAATCCCGGCGTGGGCAATCCTCGCAAAGCGCATGGTCGGGCGCCAGCACCGTCCCTCTCTCCGGCAATTGGCCGCTGAGCAACTGGTTGACCGCGGCCAAGAGAAGCTTCGGCGTTGGAGGACAGCCGGGCAGGTAGTAATCCACGCCCACGACTTGATCCAGCGTTTGCACTGTATCGAAGAAGCGCGGCAAGGTAAGTTCGCACCCATCCACCCCAGTAATCATCTGAGGCCGAGTGCCGTCTGGATTTGGTGTGCTCGCATTTTCCGCGTACACGGTTTGGAGAATGGTGTCGCGGGTCCACAGGTTTGCCAGGCCAGGCACGCCCCCTAAATGCGAACAACTGCCGAACGCGAACACAAGCTGCGACTTGCTCCGGAGGAGGCGTACCATTTCCTGTTGCTCGGTCGTCCGGACGGCGCCGCTCACAAACGCTGCAAGGATCGAAGCATCCGCCATCGCCTCCAGGTCATGCCGCTTGAAATCCAGCGCCACCGGCCAGAACACAATGTCAGCAGATGAAACCACGTCGAGGAGTTTCTCTTCGAGGTCGAGGACGGCTTCTTCGCAGCCGCCGCACGCCGCGCACCAGTAAAAAGCGAGTTTGGGCTTTTCCGCCATTACGCCGCGACCTCCTCTTGCGGACCCCCGACAACTACGGACTTACGAAGAGGACCGAGTGCCCGGACCTTCTCGACCATGTCGTTAATGACCGCGCGCACCTTGTCGCCTTCCGATGCGGAGATCCATTCGAGGCGGAAACGCTCCTCCTCAATACCCATGTCCTTCAGCAGGCGACTAAGCAATTGAAAGCGCCGCAAAGCGCTGTAGTTTCCTTCCTGATAGTGGCAGTCGCCGGGGTGGCAACCGCCGATGAGCACGCCGTCGGCACCGCGCGCGAAAGCTTCCAAAACGAACTGCGGGTCCACGCGCCCGGAGCACATCACGCGAATCACTCGCGCGTTCGGCGCGTACTTGATGCGCGAAGTGCCCGCAAGGTCCGCAGCCAAATAGGTGCACCAGTTGCAGAAGAATGCGACGATCCTGGGTTCGAACGGTTCAGGCATAAGCCAGTACGCCCCCAATCTCTTCAAAGACCTGCGGGTCTTCGAACAAGTTCTGCTGCATGGAGCCCGACGGACACGCGGCCACGCACGTCCCGCAACCTTTGCAGAGCACTTCGTTGACTTCGGCTTTGTTCTTTTCGTGCACAAAGGAAATAGCCTGGTAGGGACAAACCGAAATGCAGGTCTTGCACCCGGAACATACCTCTTCCAGCACGTAAGCCGTGTTTGGCTCGAGTTCGACAAAACCTGCATCGACAAGCGCCAAGCTCTCTGCGGCGGCCGCGCCGGCCTGCGCCACAGTGTCCGGAATATCTTTCGGCCCTTGACAACAGCCCGCGAGGAAGATTCCGTCGGTGAACGTGTTCACCGGGGCCAATTTCGGGTGCCGCTCGAGGAAAAAGCCTTCGTTTGAACAACCAATGTTGAATAGCCGGCGCACTTCTTGCGCATCCTTTTGGGGTTCCAGGCCTGTTGCGAGAACGACCAGGTCGACGGGAATCTTGCGAACCATACTCAGCAGCGTATCTTCCACCTGAAGAATGAGACGGCCATCGCCATCCGGTGCAGGGTAAACATCCGCGACTTTTCCGCGAATCAGATACATTCCCTCGCCGGCCACGCGGTTGTAAAACTCCTCGAAGGCCTTGCCTGCCGTGCGCATGTCGATATAGAAGTTGTAGACTTCGGCGTCCGTTTTTTCCTTGATGAGGTGGGCGAGTTTCAGGGAGTACATGCAGCACACACGCGAGCAGTAACGGTTGGTGTGTTCATCGCGGCTGCCGACACAGTGGATGATCCCGACGGATTTTGGTTTTCGCCCATCTCGCAGAAGGATTTCGCCGGCCGTCGGACCTGACGCGTTCGTAAGCCGTTCCGCCTCCAATGCGGTGTAGACATTCGGGTAGACTCCGTACCCGTAGTAAGGGATGCGCCTGGCATCGAAAACTTCAAAGCCAGTCGACAAAATGATGGTTCCAACCTCGATGGTTTTGAGTTCTTCCTTCTGCTGGAAATCAATGGCGTTTCGTTCGCCGCAGACTTCCACGCAGGTCTTTTTGCATTTCCCGCTTTTGAATTCGATACAAGTTTCCGGATCGATGACCACCACCTGGGGGACAGCTTGTGGAAACGAAATGTAAACAGGCTTACGCTTGCTGAGTCCGAGGTTGAATTCGTCAGGCACCTTGGCCTGCTTGTAAACGCAAGCTTCGATGCATTCCATGCAACCAACGCAAAGGTCTTCCAGCACGTAGCGGGGCTTGCGCCTGACGGTCACGGTGTAGTTCCCGACGTAGCCCTGGACCTGGGCAACTTCCGAGAGCGTCCAAAGCGTAATGTTGGGATGAGCTTTCACCGCGGTCATTTTCGGAGTGAGGATACAAGCCGCGCAATCCAGCGTCGGGAAAGTCTTGTCAAACTGGGCCATGTGGCCGCCAATCGTGGGCTCACGCTCAACGAGGTAGACATGCTTGCCGGCATTCGCGAGAGTCAGGGCCGCGTGAATCCCCGCAATCCCCCCTCCCACGACCAGGACGTCAGACTTGATGGGTACGCGCCGACGCTCGAGCGCGCGATGCAGTTTCACCCGGCGCACAGCAGCGCAAATTAGGTCCTTGGCTTTCTGCGTGGCTGCCTTCTTGTCTGTGTGTACCCAGGAGTCCTGCTCCCGAACGTTGACCATTAGAAAGTAGTAGGGATTCAAACCGCCTTCCTCCGTGGCATGGCGGAAGGTTCGCTCGTGCAGGCAAGGTGAACAGGCGGCCACTATGATGCGATCGAGCTTGTAATCCCGAATGTCCTTTCGAATCAGCTCCTGGCCGGGGTCAGAGCACATGTACTTGTATTCCCTTGCCAAAGCCACATCCGGCAGAGCGGCGGAGAAGTCGATCACCTCGTGCACATCAATCGTGCCCGCAATGTTTGTCCCGCAGTGGCAGACGTAGACACCAACGCGAACAGTGCTGCCGGACTCGTCATGCGGCGGCATGCGCTACCTTCCTCTCCACCAAGCCCACAGCTTGTGCCACCAAATCCGATAACTCCTTGACGAAGAGTTGCCCTTCCAGGCCGGTAGTTTTAATTGCGTCCTGGAACATCACCAGGTCTTTGGGGCAGGTGACCACAAGCGTGTGTACGCCGGGCAGGCTCGCGGCTTCGCGCACGCGGTTCTCGGCCGGTCGCTCCTTGATGCCCGCGGTGTCTTCCATCCAGATGCGACCGCCGCCCGCACCGCAGCAGTAGGAGTTTTTGCCGTTGCGGGGCAGTTCCAGGAGCGTAGCGCCCAATTCGCTGAGTACGCGGCGCGGAGCTTGCAAAACATCGTTGTAACGGCCGAGGTAGCAGGGGTCGTGATAAGTAACTGTTTGTCCGAGGCCGTACCGCACGGGTAGCTTTCCTGCTCGAAAGAGCTGCGCGAGCAGTTCTGTGGAATGAATCACACGCCGATCGCCGCCGATCGCCGGGTACTCGTTTTTCAGCACGTTGTACGTATGCGGATCTGTGGTCACAACTTGTTTGAAACGCGCCAAAGCGAGGGACTTCTGGTTTTTTTCGGACAACATCTCGAATAGTCCTTCTTCGCCAATGCGGCGCAAGTCATTTCCCGCGTTCTGTTCGTCTTCGTAGAGGATTCCAAAGTTCACTCTGGCGAAGTCCAGCACGCGAGCCATGGCGCGTGTTGAAGGGATGACCCGCGGATCGAAGGAGGCATAGTCGCCCACGAACCACAAATAATCGACGGGCTCCTTGCGCGCGTCCTTTATCCTGAAGCCCAAACCCTGCGTCCATTTCGCTCGCGCCCGCGGAGAAGCGCCAAATGAATTTCCATAGCGTGCCAAGTGCGACAGTGCTTCCTGGAGACGGTGTTCCACCTGTCCTTGCAGGACCAAATAGCGACGCATCTCAATCACAAGCGGCAAATGTTCGTTGAAGACCGGACACCGCTCCATGCACGCATAACAGGTCGTGCAGGCCCAGATCTCCTCCGGCTTTACGGCGTTGCCCAGGAAGGGGACCGGCTTTTGGCGGCCATTCGACGTCCGGACGGCGTCCTTCACCTGGCGCATCAGAACTTTCGGCGAAAGGGCGTATCCGCTGCCCACGCTGGGGCAGACGCGGTCGCATCGGCCACACTCAGCGCAGGCCAAGCCAGAAAACAATTGTCGCCAGGTAAAATCCTGGCGCATGGCCGCACCTTCGGACGCAGACGGCATACCGCCTCTTCGAAGCGAGCCGAAAAAAACGCCGAATGGTGCGGCAAGCAGGTGCAGATGTTTGGAATAAGGGAGGTAGGCCAGAAAGCCCAGCACCGTAACCATGTGCACCCACCAAAGGGCCAGGGAGAGTTCCGGTGCGCGCACTTTCAAAATCTGCATGGATAGGGACGATATCAACACCAGGGTGATTAGGGCGAGGATAATAGTTGCGTCGACGGACCTTTCCAGATGCGGAGGCGTGAAAATGTATCGCCTAACGGCCACCACGGCGAGCGCGATGAGACCAAGCACAGCGAACAACTCGAGGGCCGGCGCAACCCCGCGAATTTCGTCAGCCCAGGGAATGCGCAGGAACGGCAGCAGTCCGCGGACCAGATTCCAGGCGAAACTGACGGCAAAGAGCACGAACGCCCAGAAGATGACGAAATGAGCGGCCCCCGCCAGAGGTTCCGTGAGGAGCCGGCGTTGCCCAAGCACGTTCACGACGAACAACTTCAGCCGCCGCGCGGGGTTGTCCCAGCGGTTTTCCTTTCGCGCCTCCCGAAGCACATGGATGTAGCGAAGCACCCGACGGCCAAACAGCGAGCAAGACAACAGTGTCAACACCCAGAGATAGGCGTAGCCTGGCAAGCCAAGGTAGGTTGTGGTTGCCGGGTCAAGCATGGCTGCCGACTCCCTTCTTGCTTTCAATAGCCTTGCTCAGGGCTGGAAGAACTTCTAAGACATCTCCCACGATTCCGTAGTGCGCGATGTTGAAAATGGGGGCGCTGCGGTCCGTGTTGACAGCCACAATCAGGGCTGAGCTTTTCATCCCCTCGGTGTGCTCCGGTGCGCCGCTGATACCCAACGCCAGGTACAGCTTGGGCTTGACGGTTGCTCCGGACTTCCCGACTTGCCGGGAAAGCGGCAGCCAGCCCTGATCAATCACCGGGCGGGAAGCGCAGACGGCGCCGTGAAACTGCTTCGCCAGGGTCTCTGCCAGATGCAAATTCTCCTGGCCCTGGATGCCCCGGCCCACGGCGACGAGGACCTCTTGCTGGGTGATGTCCACGTCACCCGCGTCCGGCTCGATGTACTTTTTCAGATGGATAGCCGGCTCGGGCAAGACCATGTCAAACTCCTCGATGAGCGGATGCCGTTCAGAAAGACCTTTTTCCGCAGGACGCGCTCCCGGCCACAGCCCAAAAATGGCAGGCTCCCCCTCGGGCGCAACGCGCGATTCGATCTTGCCGCCGTACAGGACGCAACGTGCTTGAAGCCTTCCTTCCAGGAACTGGATGTCCGTGCAAAAGTTGACGACGGGCAAACGCAGCCGCGCCCCCACCAGAGTTGCTGCGCCGAGGCTGACATTCGTTAGCGGAAAGATGATGCCTCTTGGTTTTCCTACATTGAGCAACTGGACGAGTGCTTCCGCGTAGGTTTCTGCCACCACCTCAGAGAGCAGGACATGATCGGTGTAGATGACACAGTCCGCCTTGCCTAGCGTGGGCACAAGCTCTCGGGCGTTGTGTCCCAACAGGACAGCATCAAGCGAGGCACCTAATTGATCCGCAAGTTCCCGGCCCAGCGCAAGAGCCTCATAGGTGATCGGGGAGACACGACCCTTCCAATGTTCGACGACAACCCAAATCTGACCCTCCATGGGGACACCTCCTCATAACAAGCCTCGCTCCGCCAAGATGGTGCACAAGGCCCCGGCTGTTTGATCGGCGGAACCCTCCAAGATCTCGGCATGCCCGGTCGGCTGCGGTTTGCTCATTTCCAGCACCTGGAGCAGGGAGAAGCCGGGCTCCACTGTTTCAGTCACAGGTACGCAGTCGATTTTTTTGGTTTTCATGACGTTCCGCACTTTGGCGACTGGGATGTAACGGGGAGGTTTCTCCGCGGCCTGAATTCCAAATGCCGCGGGCAAGGCCACCTCGAATTCTCCCCGAACGCCGCGTGGGAACTCCTTGGTCGCCAAGGCAACACGCGCAGAAGAATTTGGGATTAAACCGGTGACAATTCCAAGAAATGGCAGGCCGAGTTCCTGCGCTAGCAGAGGAGCCATCAAACCATCCAGGTCATTGATCGCTTGCGTACCAGTTAAGACCAAGTCCGCGCCCTTCAGGGCTGGCTCGCTCGAGATGACACCGGCGATAATGCGCGCGGCCTCGCGTGTTGAGGCGCCCTCCTTTGGACCCGTGATCTTCAAAGCGCGGTCGGCGCCCTTGGCCAAAGCCGCGAAAAGGGCTTCATCGACCTCTGGCGCCTCAAGAGTTAGCGCCGTCACCGTTCCACCATCGCGTTCCTTGATGAGAAGCGCTTGTTCCAGCGCGTGATCGTCTGACTCGCTCAAAACCATGCGGGCGAATTCGAGGTTCAACGATTTTCCGTCCGGGGCAATCTCCAATTCCTCCACAACATCCGGCACCATCCGCAGGACGACGAGTATATTCACGGCTACACCTCCATCGCCTCTGACAACAACTCCGTTACGTCTCTTACGATCATTTTCTTTTCGTGCCCTAAGACCTTCAGAGCATCTTCGAACCGGGAAATCTCATAAGGACACGAGACCGCAATGACATCCGCCCCGGTCGTGATGGCTTCTTTCACGCGGCGCTCGGAGAGCCGTTCGTAACCCTTCGATTTGTAATACGTGTCCAACCACATGCCTCCCCCGCCGCCACCGCAGCAAATCGCACTGATACGGTTGTGCGGCATTTCCAACAGTTTCAGGCCGGGGATGGCTTGCAGCAGCAGCCGGGGCTGCTCATAAAAGCCGTTGTGCCTACCCAGACAGCAGGAGTCGTGATAAGTGACCGCATAAGGCAATGTGCGGCTCAAACGCGGTTTCAGTTGTTCCAGGTAAGCAGCGAGAAACGGCGTGGTGTGTTCTGCTGAGTATTTGAATCCCGCGGCGGCGTACTGATGTTTGAAAGCATCGTAGGCGTGGGCGCCGGAGGTGACAATCCGGTTGAAACGATATTTGCTGAAAACTGCCATGTTATAGTCCGTCAGGGTGTCAAATAACCCTTTTTCCCCTAGCAGGCGGGCGCACTCCCCGGCGCATTTCTCCTCGTTTCCTAGAATGGCGAAATCGACTCCCAGAGCATGGAAGAGTTTGGCTGTGGCGCGGCTGACGTCCTGTCCCCGGGGATGGTATGAGTTCTGACATTCCACAAACCACAACACGTCCACAGGCCTGGGGTCTTCGGAAAGAATGCGAATCGGGAAATCCACCGTCTTGATCCAGGCGGCACGTTTGCGCGGGGATTCCGCCATGGGATTTCCGTAGCGAAGCGTGTTGTCCAACGCTTTGTGGAGTTCCGCAGGCAGCTCCGTCAGATTGAGGAAGACCTGTTCCTTCACCAAGGGCAAGAGAACTTCGGTCAACTGGATATTCCGCGGGCACTTGGCCATGCACGAATAGCAAGCGACGCAGGCCAGCAAGCTGTCGCTTCTGAGTACGCTTTCTAACATTCCTGCGCGAAGCATGCCGATGATGCGACGCGGAGGGTAGGCCATCACCTCTCCATAAGGGCAGGTTCCGGCACACAGGCCACATTGAATGCAGGTGAGGATGTCCCGGCCTTGGGGAGATTGCAATAAATTATCCAGCGTAATCTCAGAAGAGGAGGGATTGCCGCCAATGAGTGTTGCCTCGCCCATAGCAGCGCTCCTTGGGCCCGGCAAACAACTCTGAGTTGTCTACTCAAAGCAACCCTCCCACAGGTTCGCAGCCAGCGCTGTGACGATGCTCACGCGGCGAGGTGCTATCTCGCATGGTCTGGTGGGTGGGAGTCACTAGCGGCGCCACAGCTGCTCGCTTTGCAACTGCGGTCTTATCAGCGGAATCTAGTGCTGCTCCAGCCGGTTCAGACCGTCGACGTAGGCCTTTGCGCTGGCCTCGAAGGGAACGGCGCTCAAGAGTGTCTCAGGGTTCAATCTGTGGGCCGACTTGTCGCATAACCGCGTATATCGGGACCTAAACAACTGGCCGAGAAATCGCTTTATACTGAGTTGCCTTCATTTTTTCCGGGCACTTAGTCATAGGCTTAGGTGTCGAAATATGTGGGCCTTCCTATGCTTGAGGACCAATTCCCAAACAACGCCGACCGCTATTACCAGAACGGGGACAAGCACAGCCACACCGAGACCGATGTTCATTGCGCTCAGCCAAAAAACC
>OCOJ01033705.1_pt2 | contig 20873 bp, 22 predicted proteins | sample 1539251 | NCBI WGS metagenome assembly OCOJ01 (sample SAMN01911457, study PRJEB22624) | soil metagenome | biome: Soil | place: Malaysia | collected 2012-04-30 | depth RA_metagenome m | reverse complement strand
GCGGAACTGTTGCGGCCGTTTTCAGTAATCAGTTAATAACCCGTCATGGTTCCGGGTCAGAAAGGCGGGTGCCTTGGTACAGCTCGACTTGACCTGCAATCTTGAAGGGTTCCGCAGGTTCCTGATTGGCAGCACGTGCAGGAGCTTCATGCCAGAATCTTACCTTCGCGACCCCGAGGTCTTCCCGGAGAAGGAGGGAGAGCAGGGGTCGATCTACATCGAGGCCGTGGACAAGGTCGACCTCAAGAAGATCCGGGACATCACGTTCATCAACGCGAGGGACATCCTCGGCATCATCTACACCTCCAAGAGCGGCAACACGAAGCTGAAGTGGAGGCAGCTCCGCGGGAGAATAGGAAGGATGACCGGCGAAGCCTCCGGGAACAGCCTCGGCAACCTCGTGATGGCGAGGATCATTTCCCCCGACGACGTCGAAGCGATCATGGCCACCCAGCAGCCCCAAGAAGGGGAGGCTGCGCCGGAGGGGGAAGGCGGCGCTGCCACGGCGGAAGCCCCTGAAGAGCAGGACTAAGGACTCTATCGGACCGGCCGAATGCGTTATAGCTCGGCCGTAGACCCGGGCTTCAATGGCCAGGGTCAAGGTCAACAGGATCAGCAGCGTGACGGACCCCCTCACAGGGCTCCCCGCGAAGCAGATCGAGCTCGTCGAGGTGCGTGAGTCGAGGAGGCAGGAGGCTTTCCCGCCGAGCGACGAGGGCAGGGTGCTTCAGGGCATGCTTTCGCAGCTGCAGTCCATGGGTCTGGTCCCCCCGATGAGGGAGCTAGGCTTCTCCAAGGTCACCATGATCCTCACCGAGAGCGAATACGACATGCTCGGGATGAGGCTGGACGTCAACGAGGTCTATGAGCTCGACATCAGGAACGGATCGCTGTCCCTGAGGAAGTTCACCGAAGGGACTTGACAGTCGAAGCTGCGCTGGGGTGCGACATTGTCGGCTAGACTCAGAGAGGGCGACAAGGCGCCGGACTTCACCCTGGCGGCTCAGGACGGGAGCAAAGTCTCCCTGCGCGACTTCGAGGGGAGGAAGAATGTGGTCCTGTACTTCTACCCGAAGGACTTCACCGCCGGGTGCACGGCCGAGACGAAGGCCTTCGGCGACAGCTACGAGAGCATCGCCTCGATGGGAGCCGAGGTGATTGGCATAAGCTCCGACTCCGAAGAGAGCCATGGCAGGTTCGCGGCGGAGTGCGGGGCCAGGTTCGTCCTTCTCAGCGACCCCGGAAGGCGGGTCGCTGGGCTCTACGGGGTGTCAAGGGCCTTTGGGCTGATTCCGGGGAGGGTGACTTTCGTGATCGACAAGGCGGGGGTCGTGAGAAGTATCTTCTCATCTCAGCTGAACCCGAAGAGGCACGTCATGGAGGCGCTCGTGGTGCTGAAGGCAATCTCATAGCTGAGCGAGGCCGCCTTCGACTCCCGTTTATAGCGCCCCGTTCGCACGGGGTGAGTAGTGCGGCCTTGATCCAGTGGTTAGGATAGTGGCTTCCCAAGCCACTTGCCCGGGTCCGAATCCCGGAGGCCGCACCACCCAAATCAGATGGGGCGGCTAAAGTCAGTGAGATGTGAACGGTGGCAAGAGTCGCCGAAATACTATAAACTGTCCAGGTTCTCAGGTCGGCCGATTTGGAGAAGACCTTGGTGGAGCGCATCGCCCCCAGATTGAGAGACCTGGGGCAGGGAGCATATGTGAGGCGGTACCAGGGGGCCGGGCGGTCCTACCGAAGNCAGTCTTCACTTGACCGTCGCGGACATTCTCCGAGCAACGGAGGGCAAGACAGCCGAGAACGTCCAGGTGCCGGGAACGAAGCTGACGGCAGACTTCGAGGTGCACGGGACCTACCTGTTCGTGGACAGAGTGATGGGCAANGGCCGAGCTCAAGGAGCTGGCGCGCGCCGACGTGAAGTTCCTGGTCCTGTCGACGAGCCGGCTCAGGAGTGACCGGTTGGATGCCGGGGTGAGGGTCGCCGGCATCGGCAGGGACCGGAGGGGAGACCCGCAGACAATCTTCCTGGACGACCCCTCGTTCAACTTCGACTACGCCCACATACTTCCCAAGACCCAGAAGTGCTCGGTGATGCACGGGCACACTTCATCAGTTCTGGTGGAGGTGGTGGGGATCCCGGTGGACGGGATGGTCGTAGACTTCGGCCTGGCAAAGGAAATCGTCAGAGATGCCGTCAGGGGCCTGGACCACAAGCTGTTCATCAACAAGAAGTACGTGGTCAAAGAGGACTCAGGGAGCGTGGAGCTCCGCTTCAGGACGGTCCACGGACCGTTCGAGATAAGGGCCCCCAGGGCCACAACCGTGCTGCTTGAAGGAGAAGCGACCGTGGAGAACCTCGCAAGGGAGGTATTGTCGAGGGTTTCCCCTCGCATGCCCGACAACGTGACAGCAGTCGGGGTGTACGTCTACGAAGGTCTGAACAAGGGAAGCCACCTGCTTGCCCAGATTCACCAGGGAGGACAGAGAGGCCCACGAAGGAAGCGATAGTCCTCCTATCTGGGGGCATAGACTCGGCCACGTGCGCATTCCTGATGAAGCGCAGGTACGGTCTGAGGCTCATCACATTCGTCTACCACGGGATCGCGGAGGGAGAGGTCCGGGCTGCCAGGGCTATCGGCAGGCAGGTCGGAGCCGGGGAGCACAGGTTCGTCAGGCTGCCGGACATGAAGGAAGCGGCGGACCTCGGCGTCACCTTCGTCGGGCTGCCACCCACTTACATCCCGATGAGGAACTCGGTGTTCTACGCCCTCGCAGCCTCCTACGCGGAGGAGTCAGGCGCCGCCTGCATAGCAGGCGGGCACAACAAAGACGACCTGAAGATCTTCCGCGACGCGGGACCCCGCTTCTTCCGAGAGATGGAGGGAGCGTTGCGGGCCGGCTCCGTCGTTCTGGCGAGGCGCCGGCTCAGGATACTGAGGCCGCTCGAAGGGATGACCAAGCCTCAGGTCATCAGGGTCGCGGCGTCGCTAGGCGTGGACTTCCGCTCCACCTGGAGCTGCCACGAGGACGGGAGCGCCCACTGCGGCAAGTGCGGAGGGTGCCTGGGCAGGGCGGACGCGTTCGCCAGGGCCCGTATGGCAGACCCTCTTCGCGTCTCACCGCCAGGGAAAGTTTCATAAGGAATCCTCGGGCGCGAGGAACCTGAGTTGCAAGAGAGGGAAAGGAAGGCCTCTCCAGTGCCGGAGATCATCGACACCACGGCCGACGTCCAGGTTGAGCCTTCCAAGCTAGCCGTCGACGCAGGCGTCGCCGACCTGAGGGTCTACTACAGGGAAGGGACGATGACGGTCCCCGTGAGCCTGACAATCAGGACCTCGACCGGGCTGCACAGGGGGGTCCACATGAGCAGGCTGGTGCGCGCGGCCAACGGCAGGAGGGCGAAGAGCATGGAGTCGTGGCTCAGATGGATATGCCGGGAGGCCAACAGGACGCAGCCGCAGACAGAGGTCGTGGCTTCCTTCGAGCTCCCATTCGACGACCAGTTCGCCAAGGTCGTGATGAAGACGACGGAGAGGGGGGCGATCACCTATCGGTTCGCGGTGCAGGGGATAACCGCGTGCCCCTGCAGCAAGAAGATGATCGGAATCGGCCACATGCAGAGGGCGGAGATAACAATGATCCTCAGGAGCGAGGAGCCGATCAGCTCGGCGGACACTGTGACCAGGATGCAGGAATGCTTCTCTGCGGCTCCCAAGGAGGAGATGAAGAGGCTGGACGAGGCGAAGAAGATCCTGGAGGCGCAGGCGAACCCGAGGTTCGCCGAGGACCTTGTGAGGGAGTGCGTAAAGCGCTTTCCGAACGCGCTGTTCGTCAGCGGCAGGTGCTTCGAGTCCATCCACGCCCACGACGCCATGGCCACCTGGTCGGCGAGGCCGGGGTGGATGCCCGCCTTCTAGCCGGCGAAGGCCACCCATCTGCTTTAAATCGCGAAGGCAGGGCGGAGGAATGAAGGATGCCCGAGCTTCTCATCGGAACGTCAGGATGGTCCTACAACGAGTGGGCGGGGGTGTTCTATCCCAATACGTCCACGAACAAGCTGAGCTTCTACTCCAAGGTGTTCAGGACCGCCGAGGTCGACTCGACATTCTACGCTTTCCCCTCGAAGGGGATGGTCATGGGGTGGTCCAGGTACACCCCAGATAACTTCGTGTTCTCCGTGAAGCTCCCACAGGCCCTCACTCATGAGAAGAAGCTCGACCTCAAGGGCGGAGTCGAGGGGGAGTTGGTCCGCTTCCTCAGCCTCCTGAAGCCGCTCATCGCTGCCGGGAAGCTGGGGCCCGTGCTCATCCAGCTGCCGCCAAGCTTCTCTTATGACGAGGACTTCGAGCGGCTGGAGAGGTTCCTAGGGGTGATCCCGGAGGACGTGAAGTTCGCCGTCGAGTTCAGGCACCCGTCGTGGCTGAGGGACGACGTGTGGGCCCTCCTCAGGAAGAGAAACGTCGCCAACACCATTGTGGACGAGCCGCTGCTCCCGCCCGACACGGTAGTGACCGCGGACTTCGCCTTCATCAGGTGGCACGGCAGGGGGAGCAGGCCCTGGTACAACTACAGGTACACGCCACAGGAGCTCGAGGCCTGGGCGCCGAAGGTGAGAGAGGTCTCCGGCAGGGTGAAGAAGACCTACGGGTACTTCAACAACCACTTCAGGGGTTACGCGGTCGAGAACTCCCTCAAGATGATGGGCCTGTTGGGGGAGTCCACCGCCCGGCAGGACGAAGTGGGGGCGAGGGCCGCGAGGTTCCTGGACTCGGGAGGGAAACTGGAAGAGGAAGGCAGCATCCTGGAGTTCGTGGGCGAAAAGGGAGCCGGCAAGTATTGAAGGTCAGACTTTTCCTCGACGGCAACAAGCCGAAGGTCGGCGAGGAGAGGCTCAAGGATGCCGTGAAGGCCGCTGGACTTGACATCGTCACGAGAAAGGCCGACATCGGGATTGTGGTCGGCGGGGATGGGATGTTCAGCATGTACGGGAGGACAGAGTCTCTCCCCCTGCTCTTCGTCGGTGTCAGATCGAGGTCGGCTACTGGTTCAAAGGCGTACCTGGCGGCGGCCTACTTCGACGAACTCCCCGGAGTGCTGCAGGAGGTCGCGTCGCGGAAGTTCACCGTGGCGGAGCACAAGAAGCTGAAGGTGCTGAAGAACGGGAAGAGCCTGGGGGAGGTCTTCACCGACGTCTATCTTCAGAGGGGTTCGGACAGCAACTGCATCCGGTACAAGGTGAAGGTGAGCGGGCGGGGGGTCTCCATCGAAGAGGCGGCCATCGGCGACGGGGTCGTCGTCTCGACCTCGGCCGGCTCAACGGGCTACTACTCGTATCCGAACAAGATCAACGGCGAGGCGGTCGAGCCGGCGGGGCACGCGGAGATCGGAGCCGACGAGGTGGGCATCTGCCACGTGGTTCCGACGTTCACGGAGCGGCAGGGGACCGGGGACCACCCTCTCAGATACACCGTGCCGTGGGGGAGCACCATCGAGATATCGATGACCAGGCGGGCAGACGCGAGGCTCTACGGGGTCAGCCCGGGCCGAGAAGGTGTCAAGGTGAGCCTGGGGGACCTCATCAGGGTCCTCCCGAGCGAGAACACAACCAAGGTCGTCGTGTTGGACTCTTAGCCCGCGGGCTCGACGCCCGTCACTATGTAGTCGACGGACTCGGCGATGTAGGTTGCGTGGTCGGAGATCCGCTCGAGGTACCGTAGTATCAGGACGGCTGAGAGCGCGCACCGCATGTCCCCCTTGCCCTCCATCACCTCCCTGAGGTGCTTCCTGTACCTGTCGTCCACGAAGTCGTCCATCTTCGGCACCTTCCTGGCGAGGGCGACGTCCCTCCTCGCGAAAGCGTCGATGCTCATCCTGATCATCTCCTGGGTCCTGCGGGCGGTCTCCGCCACGACTGTGTGATCGCACTTCTTCAGGTTCCCGAACATGTCCAGGACGTCCACGATGTCCTTGGCGTAGCGGCCGTACCTGAAGAAGCCGTAGGAGATCTCGAAGCACGCCTTGATGAGCCTCAGGTCAGAGGCCACGGGCTGGTATCTGGCTATGACCTCCATCGAGAGGTCGCTGACCTGGCGGTGAAGCACCTGGAGCTGCTCCGCCCACTCCCGCACCTCGGTTGCCTTCCCGCCCTTCTCGTAGGCGTCGATCGCCGAGCTGACGGCGTTCTCCGACATGGTTGCCATCTCGAGCAGAAGGCTGTTCAGCTTGTCCAGGCCCATGTCCATCAGTCTTGGCAACAGACCACCGCCTACCCGAACTTCCCCGTGATGTACCGCTCGGTGAGCTGCTCGGTAGGGTTCTCGAAGAGCTTCGCGGTCTCGTCGAACTCGATCAGCTTCCCGAGATACATGAAGGCCGTGTAGTCGGCGACCCTGGACGCCTGCTGCATGTTGTGGGTGACTATCACGACCGTGTAGGTCTGCTTCAGCTCCTCGATCAGCTGCTCGATCTTCGCGGTGGCGGTGGGGTCGAGCGCGGAGCAGGGCTCGTCCATCAGCAGGACCTCGGGCTCTATCGCCAGGGCCCTCGCGATGCAGAGCCTCTGCTGTTGCCCGCCCGAGAGGCTGGCTCCGGACTTCTTGAGCTCGTCCTTGACCTCGTCCCATAGGTAGACGCGCTGCAGGCACCTCCTTGCGACCTCGTCGAGCTTCTTCCTGTCCTTTACCCCGGTCAGCCTAAGGCCTGCCACGACGTTCTCGACTATCGACATGTTCGGGAACGGGTTGGGCTTCTGGAAGACCATCCCCACCCGCCGCCTGACGTCCACGGGGTCGAGGTCCTTGCCGTAGATGTCCTGGCCGTCGAGCATCACCTTGCCTTCGACCCGGGACCCGATCACCAGCTCGTGCATCCTGTTCAGGCACCTGATGAGGGTCGACTTCCCGCAGCCGGACGGCCCAATCATCGCGGTAACCATGTTCGGCTTGATGTCCAGGTCGACGTCGTATATCGCCTGCTTCTGGTTGTACCAGGCGTTCAGCTTCCTCACCATGATCTTCGGCTCGGAGCTCGGCCTCGGCACATCAGGGTACGTGTTGACCACTTCCCTGTCTTTCATCTGGCCGCTAAGCGCGGAAGTTCCCCCCTCTTGTCACGATCCTGACGGCGATGTTGATAACCATGATGGTCACGATGAGAATGAAGGCTGCCCCCCACGCGAGGCTCACCCAGTTCGGGAACGGGGACGTCGCGAAGTAGTAAATGTAGTACGTGAGAGACGCGGCGGGCTGGTAGGGGCCTGCGAACCAGAGAGTGCTGATGCCCGCCGTGAGGATCAGGGGGGCGGTTTCCCCCATCACGCGGGCCACGGCGAGCAGGGCCCCCGTCGCGACGGCCCCCTTCGCGTTTGAGACCACCACGAGAGTCGTGCGCCACTTCCTGATGCCCAGGGCAGTGGAGGCCTCCCGGAGCGAGTTCGGGACGAGCTTGAGTGCCTCCGCCGTGGTGTTCGAGATTATCGGCATCATCATCACGCCGAGCGCGAAGGCACCTGCGATCACGCAGTAGGCGTGAAGCGGTAGCACAAGAAGAACGTAGCCGAAGATGCCGAAGACGATCGACGGGTTGCCGACGAGCACGTCTCCGAGGAAGCGGATGCTGGACCCGTACCAGTTGTCTCCGTACTCGGAGATGTACACTCCAGAGAAGAGTCCAATGGGTAGGCCTAGCCCCGTGGCCAGGCCCACCAGGATGAGCGTCCCCTGGATGGCGTTCCCCAGCCCCCCGACCGCGCCGGGCAGTGGTGTAGGCGGGAGCATCGTGAAGAAGTCCAGGTTCATCGCCGCGATTCCCCGCGCAGTGACGTCGTAGAGGATGCTGGCCAGGGGGAGGATGGCGATGGCCACCGCGACCAATGAGAAGCCTATCCAGAGTTTGTCGGCGATGGTTCTGCGTAGCCCTATAGGTATGACGCAGCCCCCCTGCTCTTGACGAACCTGCTGATGAGAAGTCTGGCGGCGAAGTTGGTGAAGAAGACGACGACGAGTAGGACCAGGCCGGCCTCTATGAGCGCGGACACGTGGAAAGCCGTGGTGGCTTCAGTGAACTCGTTCGCTATCAGGCTCGCCAGGGTGTAGCCGGGCGAGAAGAGGGAGCCGGATATCAGCGGCGTGTTCCCGATGACCATGGTGACGGCGATGGTCTCCCCGAACGCCCGCCCCAGCCCCAGGAAGATGCTGGCGAATATGCCCGAACGGGCGTAGCTGAGCACGGAAATCCGGATCGCCTCTGACCTCGTGGCCCCGAGGGCGAAGGCTGCCTCCCTCTGCGAGTTGGGGACTGCGAGGAGCGCGTCCCTGGAGACTGAAGAGACTATCGGGATGATCATGATGGCGAGGATGATCCCGGCGGTGAGGACGCTCACCCCGTATATCGTCCCCCCGAAGATCGGCAGGAAGCCGAGGTACGCCTGGAGGGAGGGGTAGGCGTAGTCCCTGAGCAGGGGCGCCAGTATGAAGAGCCCCCACAGACCGTACACCACGCTGGGGACCGCCGCGAGCATTTCTACCACGAATGAGAGGGGAGACCTGAGGCGGATCGGGGAGAGCTCGGAGAGGAAGACAGCCACGCCGATGCTCACTGGGACTCCGATGGCCAGCGCGATCGCCGATGTCACCACGCTCCCGTAGATCATCGGGAGGACTCCGTACACAGTGCCGACGTCCCCGCTCCACGTGGAGCCCAGGATGAATGCGAATCCCGACCTTATTGTCGGGAATGAACCGGTGAAGAGGACGTAGAACAGGCTGAGAGTGATGACGACGAGAGAGGTCGCAAGCGCGGCAGTGAGAAACTTGAATTCCTGATCGGAGCGGTTCCGCTTGCTACTCACGCGCGGCCCCCGCCGTCATGCAAAAGCGCCTAAACAAAAAGGTGAGGAGTTCCACTCAACCTGTGATGAATGGAACACCGTTGTACTGAATCTTCTGAATGAGGGACTGGTCTATCGGGACGACGTTGGACGGCAGCGACGGATAGTACAGCTGCGGCCCATATGCCTGCCCGTTGGTGACAATCCACCAGAAGAAGTTTGCGGTGTCGTAGCCCTGCTGCTGGTTGGTCTGGTTCTGCCAGACAAGTAGGTATGTGAAGGTGGCTATCGGGTAGGAGCCTGTCCCTGGAGCGTTGGTGATTGCGAAGGTCGGGTTCGCTTGGACCTGAGAGCTGAATGCTGCCGCTGCTGCGGAGATGTCTGCGATGGATGGGACCAGGAACTGACCTGCCTGGTTCTGGATCGCTGCGGCGTTCAGCTTGTTTGCGAAGGCGTAGTAGGAGTCTGCGTAACCGATAGTGTTCGGGTTCTGTTGGACGTAGGCTGCGACCCCGGCGCTGCCCTTTGCGCCTATCTCGAATGCAGGCCAACTGATGGAGGTTGCGTAGCACGGGCATCCGCTCGTGAACGACGCGTTCCAATTGCTGCTGACCTTCTCGAAGTAGTTGGTAAGGGCGTAGGTCGTGCCGCTGCCGTCGGACCTGTGGACTGGGACGATCGTGTTGCCTGGGAGGTTCACCTTCGGGTTCAGCGCCTTAATCGCCGAGTCGTTCCACTTCGTGATCTGACCCAAGTAGATCTTGGCGACGATCGGCCCGGTGAGGTTGAGGCTCACTGAAACACCTGGGACGTTGTAGAAGATGGCGACCCCTCCAAGCGTCTCTGGGATCTGGAGCAGTGGACCGTAGGCAGTAGTGTAGTTGGCGGACTGAGACGCTGACACTGGCGCGTCGCTACCCGCGAACTCGAAGGTCTTCTTCAGGATGCCGTTGATCCCTGCGCCGCTCCCGAGTGCCTGGTAGTTGGTCTGGACCTGCCCGTTGGTGTACTGGTTGAAGCTCGTGGCCCACACCTGCATGACTGGGTTGACGAAAGTCGACCCCCCGGCCTGCAGAGTTGTCGGGTACCATGTTGCTGAACTCACNGGTTGAAGCTCGTGGCCCACACCTGCATGACTGGGTTGACGAAAGTCGACCCCCCGGCCTGCAGAGTTGTCGGGTACCATGTTGCGGAACTCACTGTTGTGACTGTGTTGACGGAGGTCACCGTGTTGACCACTGTGTTTGTCGAAACTNAGGGTGTTTGTCGATACGACTGTGTTGGTGACTGTGTTGGCTACGGTCTGGGTCACGGTCGTGCTGGTGCTCGGGTTCAGTGCGACGTACGCAACCGCGGCAACCACCACGATGACGACGACCACGGCCATAGCTATGACTGCAGTGCTAACACCGTTTCTGTTTACGTTCATATCTTCAGTAATCGGGCGAATCTTGATGGAATTTATGGTTCGCCGAAATATTCCATGGTTGCCCATGGGAGATACATGGAATATAGAGGAAATTCGTGCTCGAAGGCACGGCCATCCCTGTCACCATGCAAGCCTCTGGCCATGGGTCGCGGACTTGGACACCCGCACGCTCGCGTCCGCATGCGTGTATAGCGCTGGTAGCCATTATATAGAGCCAACATAGACGGGGGTGTGTGTCCAAGGCCGAGTTCCGAAAGGTCCAGGTGACGGGCGGGAACAGCTTCGTCGTCTCCCTGCCGAAGGCTTGGGTGAACGACGTGGGGCTGAAGAAACAGGACGCCGTCGCCGTCGTCACGCAGCCCGACTCATCCCTTCTGATAGTGCCGCGGAGGGACATACGCACCGCGACGAAGTCCGAGGCGGTGATCGATGCGGCTCTGGGGTTCGACAAGGACGTTTTGCTGAGGCACTTCATCTCCTACTACCTCGCCGGATACGACACGATACGCATCAACCTGGGCAGGTCGGACGTTTCGCTCAGGACCTTCATCCGGGAGGGGATAAGGAGGAAGCTGGTCGGGGTCGAGATAATAGAGGAAGGGACGTCGGGAATCCTCACGCAGTGCCTGTCCGGATACGTGGACCTGCCTCTCAAGAAGGCCCTCGAGAGGATGTCCATCATCGCGGCCGGGATGCTTACGGATGCCGTCACCGTCCTGCACTCCGGGGGAAAGGGATTGGCCGAGGAGGTCATCCAGAGGGACGACGAAGTGGACAGGTTCTACCACTTCCTCCTGCGCCAGCTGAACATAGCTGTGCGGGACCGGTCCGTGATCCAGGAAATCGGGCTGACTTCGGCCCGGGACTGCTTGGGGTACAGGCTGGTGGCGAAGAGCACCGAGAGGGTGGCCGACCACTCTGCGTCCATCGCGTCTCAGGCCGAGAGCCTGGGCTCCATCTCCGCCGGCGCGGCCAAGAAGGTGACAGACATGGCGACGCTTTCGCGCAAGATCTTCGAGGGCTCAGTAACTGCCCTGCTCAGGATGGACGCGAAGATGGCCGAAGATGCGATCAACAAGACGAGGGAGGTGGTCCAGCTGGAGGAGAAACTGAGCAGCGAGATCCTCGCCCCCAAGATGAGCGGCGAGCAGGTGGCGTCGGCCAAGCTGATCCTTGAAAGCATCCGCAGGGTGGCCGAATACGGCGCGGACATCGCCGAAGTCGCGATAGATCTGACCGTGAAAGAGCCTCAGCTGGCCTAGGCCCGGCCCTCAGCGCCGCAAGGTCTCGGGCAGCTCGCACATCTTCTCCAGCGATCCAAGCAGGGCCGCCTCGCCGTCCTCAGTCAGCCTGAGCGTCTCCTTCACTTCCTCGCCCTCGAGCCTGGAGACGACGTCGAGCAGGTACCTGCCCTGGAGGTCCTCGACCAGCCGGCGGCACTCGGACTCGGTGATCCCTAGGCGGCCGGACACAGAGTGAGCGTCCATGGAGTCCGAGCCGGCGAGCATGAACAAAACATCGAAGCTGCGGCCCGTCACCGTGCCCCTAGAAGACGCCCTTGGGGCACCCAATGCTCTCAGTTCTTGCATCATCTGAGGGGTTTTGGGGGCGTCCGACTAAATGGGTTCCCGAATTAGGTTCTACACCCCATCAGAGAATATAGAGGACGGAGGGCGCCAAGGGGCGCGCCCTACTTCACGTTCAGCACGTCGGAGTACGCGTCGATGTCCAGGAACCCGTGGCCGCTGATGTTGATGAGGATCGACTTCTTCTCGCCCTTGGCCTCCGCCTTCTTGGCCTCGTCGATCCCGGCCTTCACGCCGTGGGCGGACTCTCCGGCGATGAGCCATCCCTCGGTCTCCAGGAACATCCTGGCCGCCTCGAAGACGACCTTCTCGTCTGCGGGATAGGCGACGGCCCGGATGATCCCCTCGGCCCTTAGCGCGCTGATGAGGGGCGCCGCTGCATGGTACCTTATCCCGTCGGACCAGATCGGCTCCATCTCGTCCTTGTGGCCGAGAGTGTACATCTTCAGCATGGGGGTGTGCTCTGCGACGTCCGCGAAGTCGTACTCGTACTTCCCCTTGACGAGATTGGGCGCCGCCTCCGACTGGGCGGCCAGGAAGTCGCACTGCTTCTTGTTGCGGAGGAGCTCTCCGGCGAACGGGAGCGCTATGCCACCGAAGTTCGAACCTCCTCCAAGGCAGCCGGTGACGAGGTCGGGCCAGTCGTCAACCGCTTCGAACTGCTTGATGGTCTCGAGGCCAATGATGGACTGGTGCAGGAGCACGTGGTTCAGCACCGAACCGAGGCAGTACACCCTCTCGGGGGAGCCGTCCGTATACTCGAGCCCTTCTGATACCGCGATGCCAAGAGACCCCCTGTGCTTGGAATCCCCCTTCAGCAGCTTCCGCCCGAAGTCGGTCTTGTCGCTGGGGGATGGATAGACCTCGGCGCCGTACAGCTTCATCAGTATCCGCCGCTCGTTCTTCCACTCGTAGACGTCCCTGACCCAGAAGACCACGCTCTTCAGCCCCATCAGCTTCGCGGCGTACGACAGGGCCGTGCCCCACTGGCCCGCACCTGTCTCTGTCACCAAGACCTTCTTCCCCTCCTTCGAGGCGTAGTACGCCTGCGCCAGGGCCGTGTTCACCTTGTGCGACCCGGTCGGGCTCAGGTCCTCCCTCTTGTAGTACAGCTTCACCTTCTTCAGGCCCAGCCTGTTCTCGAGGCGCCTGGCCCGGTAGAGCGGCCTCGGCCTGCCAGAGTGCGTGTAGAGCTCCCTGATCGGCTCCGGGATGTCGACCCACCTCTCCGTGGAGTTCTCCTGCCTCAGGCACTCGCCGATCATCCTCCTCTTCAGCGCCTCCAGCCTCGACTCCCCGTCGCCCGGCTCCTTCGGCGGGGGCAGCCCTCTGGGAAGGTCGGGGACGATGTTGTACCACTTGCTCGGAAGCTCCTCCACTGGGAGGGAAATCTGGTCGGACTCCATGGGTCGCCATCCCCCCCACGCGGGGATAAAATGGTGCGCCCTAATGCCCCGAACGGGGCTCACCCGGCGGGCCCCTCGCGCTCATCGTCCCTTTGGGGTCCACACCCTCCTTGAGGCGCTTCATCAGCCCCCTCGGGAACTCCCTCCTGGTGAGACCGGCCCTCAGGGCCCCACTCCCCTGGTGATGGGAGAGTGTGGCGTCGTGCCTCTCACAGACCTGCGAGAGCGCGTTCCAGATGTCCCAGTAGAGGGCCGCGTCGGGCCTGAACATGACCTTGAAGTCGGTGCATGCGCCCTGGTCATAGAGATGGGAGACCGTCGCCCCCACCGCCGAGACGCCTTGAAACGCCGCCATGGTGGTCAGGACGTCAGCGTAGCTCTCCAGGACTGCGCTCCAACGGCACGCGATCTCCGCGGTGTCCTCCATGAGTCCCATCTTCTTCAGCGCGTCGGCCTCCTCGTGCAGGTCGAACCTCTTCCCGAGCCAGGCGTCCACCAGCGCGGGTTCGCCGGCGGTGCCCCCTGACCCCACTGCGTCCGTGACCTCCTTGACCACGGCGTCCATCACCGATGCGCTCGAAAAGGTGTAGACCAGCAGCATGACAGGCTTGGGGGCGCCGAACTGGATGCTGGCCTCGACCTCGTTGTATATCCGGCACGCCGCGGGCTTAATGTCTAGGTCCATCAGGGTCCTTCCGGATCCGACGGCGGAGGGGAAGTCGTTGAAGATGTACGCCGCCTTCCAGGTGTGCCTCGGAACGCGGTGCAGCCTGAGCTCGGCCGCGGTCACCACCCCGAACGCCCCTTCGGCGCCTATGAAGAGCTTCGAGAGGTCCGGAGTCACGGAGGTTCTCGGGGTGCTCCTGTTGCGGGTCCACACGACCTCCCCGTCAGGTAGGACCACCTGCAGCCTGATCACGGAGTCCTCGACGCCTCCGTACCTGCCGCTGAAGTGCCCTGTCCCCATGGTCGAGACGTATCCCCCCACGGTCGCGAGCTCGAAGGACTGCGGGAACTGTCCCAGCGTGAGCCCCAGCTTAGCGAGCTTCGGCTCCAGCTCTCCGAGCCTGACCCCCGACTGAGCTGTCACTGTCCGATTGTTCTCATCGATGTCCAGCACCTGGTTCATCCCCATCAGGTCGATGAGGACCTCCCCGTGGGGGACCGCCGCCCCCGTGAGGGAACTGCCCCCTCCCCTGCAGAGGATGCGGAGTCCGAGGGAAGAGGCGTACTTCAACACCCTCGCCACCTCGTCGACGTTCTGCGGCTTCACGGCTGCGAGGACGGAGGCCTCCTCGTCGGGGGCGATGGTGAGCAGCGGCCACCGGTCGGCCAAGTACCTCCTGACGTCCTGGACGACCCTCCCCGGGACAAGGCTCTGCAACTCCTCGGCGACCCTGCCAGGCTCGCTCACATCGATTGGCCCTCGATGCCCCTCTCCTTGCGGGCTTCGTTAATTACCTCTATCTTTCGGTTCGTGGGGGCTGCAGGACTATCTCTGCCAGAAGAGCTTCACGCCTGGCTTCCCCTTTCGGCTCCGCAGCCATCTGGCGACCAGATAGAGCAAGATTGCCAGAAGGATGACGACCAACAGCAGCGCCCAGGGGGACTGGCCGGACTGAGCCACCGTGGTGGTCACGGTCGACGGGCCGGTCGTTTCGGTCCTGACGCTCGTCTGGACGGTGGTAGAGGTCGTCGTCGCGGTCGATGTCGCGGTGGACTGCACGGTGGTGCTGGCCGTGGCGGTGGTGACCGTCGTCATGGTGCTTGTCAGGACCGCAGTGCTCGTCGTCGTCGCGGTCTGCGTCGCAGTCAGCGTCACCGTCACCTGCCGTGCGCTCGAGGCGGATGTCAGAGTCGATGACGTTGTGGATGTCGTCGAGGAGGAGGACGAGCCGCCCGCGGGGGGCGGAGCTCCCTGCTGAGTGGTCGCCGGCACGTAACTCGCGGACAACTTGAGCACGAAGGAGACCACGTCTGAAACCGTGGAGGTGGCGGAAGCGAAGGCGACCACTTCGACATAGGCGGTCGAGCCGGGGGTCAGTATGCTGGGGATCACCCCGTTCCCTGAGAGGGCTCCCCCCGAGCTATCTGTGATGCTGAAGCTCGCGCACCTGGGGCTGCCGGCAGGGTCGTCCGTCCTAGCCGTGCAGTAGTAGATGGTGATCTTCCCCAGGTAGGAGGCCCCGGTCACGCTGGTGACGTTGAGGGACACCACGGTGTTGTTGACTGACCCTTCGTTATGGACCTCCAGGAGGTCGGTGTAGTAGACGGCAGGCTGGGGAGAGGCCGTGGTGGAAGGCGGGAAGCTGATGCCCATCGTGGCGATGGTCCCGGTCCCGTCGACAGAGACCGCTGCGCACGGATAGACAGGGGATGCGGAGCAGTGGGCGTCGCTCCCCGGGACGAATGCGACTCCCCCAGAGGAAGTGGTGCTCGCTGTCACGATCATGGCCAGGACCCCTGCTGCGAGGAGCGCCAGGACGAGACCGCTGGCCAGGCGGATGGTCGCCGTACGCCTGCCCGCGTCGCCCCCGTCAGCCGCCATGGATGTCGGCCTCCTTTGCTCTGTCAGAGCCAGCCTCGGACTTCGTGGACCTCACGAAGCTCAGGAAGAGGAACAGGAAGAAGACGAATCCCAGCGGGAGGAGGACCAGGCTGCCACGGAACCCCCAGAGGGTGGGCGACGCATATCCGACCATGGGGATCACCAGGACCACCTTGCCAGCGTAGTCCTGCTGTGTTACGTACCATGGGTCTGGGACCGCGTTTGTGTTGTTGTTGTCGCCCTTGGTCACGAGGCAGGGGATGCCCCCGCAGGTGGTCCTGGAGACTATCCTGTGGATCACTATGTTCGGGTTCCCGCGGGGGTCATGGAAGGCGACGACGTTGCCGACGCTGAGCGAGTTGAACGGCGCGAGGTAGTTCACCGTCATGTCGCCGAAGTTGATCGTAGGCGACATGCTGCTCGGGCTGTCGCCGACGACGAGGAAGGGCAAGCCCCCGAGCGCGTACTGAACCCCTCCGTAGGCCACCAGTCCCACAAGTGCGACGGATGCGGCATACCCGAGGAGTTCGCGGAACCGAGGGAGTCTCCTGGTCGTCCTAGTTCACCGCCAAGGAAATCGTGTACTGGGAGAAGGCCGTGCTGGCTGTGGGTTTCACTCTGAGCGAGAACGTCACCGTGGAAGGGGTGTTTGAGGATGTCGGCAAGGCGGCTGAGTAGGCCGCCACACCGATGCTGTATGTGCCCGAGCCGGCCAATGTCACTGTCGCCCCCGAAGCTTGAGTAAGAGCCCCGCTCGTCACAACTATCTCCTTCGTCACTACGTTCGTCGGACTGGAGAGCCATACCGTCAGATTCGTCAATCGCCCCAGGTTCGATGTCATGGACCCCACTGTCGCGAGGCCGATCGTCCAGGATGCAGATGCCCCGTTGCTTACAGTGAGCACGTAGCTGTAGGTGCTCGGTGACTGGAAGTTGGTGAGCTGTGACGTTCCCCAGTAGACGGTCGCAGCGGTCGCACCCACCGGGCTCGGATTCGTCAGCACGACCAAGACTCGGCCGCCTGCCGGGATGCCGGCAGTGGAGCCAGCGAAGGTGGTCTTCACTTCAGTCTCCGAGGTCGGGATGGAACCGGTCGTCCCGCTGCTGAGCACTGTCGCAGCGATCGCTCCATTCGAGCTCACCAGGAAGATCGACGCGGTCAGGGTCCCTGACGACGTGGCCTTCGAGGCCCAAAGGTCTAGGAGCCAGCTCCCCGAATAGAAGGTCCCTGGGACGGAATAGGCGGGCGACCAGAGGAAGGCAGAGGAGCCGACTGGAATCGTGAAGGAGCCAGGAGAAGGCGGCTGGGAGACGCTCGTGTCCGCGGATGGGGTCGCCTGGCCTGCGACCACGGCGTCCGCCAGGATGGCCCAGTTCTGAGAGGAGCCCAGGGTGAAGCTCACCGTAGACCCTGCCTGGGTCGTTGTCACCGACTGGCCTTCAACGCCACCACTCACGGTCCCTGAGGCGTCCGCGCGCGATGCAACGAGGGTGAACCCCGCGCCCGCCGTCAGGGCTGGATGGCTCTGGGCCACGACCGCTCCGATGATGAGGTCGTCGGGGAACGCAGTGGTGATCGCAGTGGAGGCGGTGGCGCTCGTCCCCGTGCCTGTGGGCGGGGAGGCGAGGTTCGGGTCGAAGGGGCTCGCGGTGTTCGTCCCGCTAACCCCCATGGCCACGACCACGAACTCCGCCGCACCGGATAGGCTCACGGTGATGAGGTCCGCGGACAGGGCCGAAGTGGAGGTCGCGTACCAGGACTCGATCCTGACATTGGTGCCGAGCGCGACGAACTGCCTGCGCGAATAGGACAGAGAAGATGAGTCAGTCACGGCGCTGACGGTCTGGCTGCCCGAGTTCAGGATGCAAACGGCGACATAGATCAGGTCGGAGGTGCCCGTCGTCGTCAGCCTGAGCGAAACAGAGGCCAGGGTCGACTCCGGGAACTCGCAGCCGATGCCCGCCCAGGCAGATGTGCCTGACTTGGTGGCAGGGAAGGTGGTGGGGGACGCTATCCCGAAGGCGGCATACTCTCCTGATCCTCCGTCTCCTGCCGTCGACGTGTCAGACCGTGTGAAGCCGGCGCCGGCGGTGACTGTGACGGCCGTCGACATCGAGTAGCTGGCGACCAGGAATGGCGTGCCCGAGAAGGCGGTCGAAGCGACGGCGGGCGAGGTGCTGCCTGAGCCCGTCCCAGTGTTGCACGTGAGCCCGGCCGTTGCGTATCCGACGATCTCGTAGATGTCGAGCTTGGAAACCCGGGCGGTGGTCCAGCTCACCGTCGGGGTCATCGGGCCGGCGGTGGTAGTCGTGCAGTACCACATCGCGGTCTCTGAGGTGTGGCTTACGGGGCTGCCGGAGACCGCGGTGAACGAGCATCGTGCACTCGCCTGGCCGTCGCTGATGGCGATTGCGGTCACGGCGCCGACCCACTCGATCGACACGACCACGATGTCCTTGGAAAGGACGTTGCTCGTGAACGTCTGCGAGCAGCTGGTCCCGGACGCGCACGCCTTGAAGGTGGACTGGACAAGGTCTGGCATGCCGGTCCTCGCGAACCCGTCGACGGCTGGGGCCACAGTGGGAGCGTTTGCGCTCTCGTAGAATGTGAGACCCGCGGTGGCGGTGACCGTCGCAGCTATCGGGGCGACGGAGGAGATGGTCGACGACCCTGCGGAGCCAGAGACCAGGGAGACCGCCGGGCTTTGAATCGTGGACGCCTGCGTGCCGTAGAGCAGGTTGGTGACGGCTGCGCTCCCGGGCGTGGGGGAAAGCATGAGAAGTATGACCACTACGGCGGCAGGGAGTGGGGAGAGTCTCAATGGGCTCTCGCCTCGGCCTACGCCCACTGCACTGCTATCTTGAACTGGATCGTGTCCGTGACCGCGCCCGAGCTGCCTGCGTAGGCCACGATCTCGATGTAGTGGGTCGCCCCCGCCGCTATGGCTACCGGGAAGGAGCCGGACACCACGCCTCCAGTCGTGGAGGAGATGGTGAAGCTGCCTACACAGTTGGACGGGGTGACAAGCGTGCCGTCGGGGTTGAAGTCCGTCTGGGCGGTGCAGTAGTACACTATGATGCTCCCGAAGTCGCTGGCGCTGGTCCTCGAGATCCCGAATATCTGGACCGACTTTATGGAGTGTGCGTTCGTCGCGTCCTTGACCTGGATCAGGTTCGAGTAGTAGCTCGACGGGGGAGGCGTGAACGTGTTATCGGCCTTGAACATGCTCATCGATACGGTTGCGGTGTCGGAGGTTCCCGAGATCGAGACTGTGGCGCACGGGTAGACGGTGCACGACCCGCTGGCGTCGGATCCAGCCGCGAGGGTCACGTCTGACCCCCTGATCGTGGACGTATCGCTCGCGTAGAAGAACACGTACACCGAAGCCGTGGCCAGTCCCACCATGGAAACGAGTAGCAGCACAAGAACAATCCTTCGCAGCCTTGAGCCCAAGACGAGGCCCATCCGGCCCCTCACGTTCATCCGATTGACCCTCCGCTTCGCGCCGTGGGCTTCATCCCAAAGGAAGGGAAGGTCATGGTCCGCCGGTGAACCTCCGCCCGTATCCCGCAGGCCACAACCAATTCTCGTTCCAACTATAGGTCACCCATTGGTCCTGGTCTACGTCCACTGGACCTGGATGTTGAAGCTCACCGCGTCGCCGTTGGTGGCGCCGCTGCCTGCGTAGGCGACGACCTCTATGTACCTGGTGTTGCCGGAGCTGAGCGAGTCCGAACCTGAGAAGACGTTGCCGGTGCCCCCTGTGCTCGTTATGTCGAGCTTGTTGGGGCAGTTCGTCGCCGGGTCGTTCGTCTGGGCCGCGCAGTAGTAGACCGTGATCTTGCCGAAGTCAGATCCCGAGGTGGCGGTTATGGGGGCGATGACCTTCACTGTGCTGACCGTGTGGCTGTTCGCCGAGTCGTGTATCTCGACCAGGTCTGTGTAGTAGGTGGATGGCTGGGGGCTGTTGACCGCTGACTTCGCGAAGCTCAAGGAGACAGTCGCATAGTCGTTGGTCCCGGAGATGGCGACGGTCGCGCACGGGTAGACCGTGCAGGACCCGCTGGCGTCCGAGCCTGCCACGAGGGAGATGTCGTTGGCCTGGACAGTTGCGGTGGTGTTGGCGAAGAAGAGCTCGAAGACCGCGGCCGTCGCGGTGATCACCATTGCCGATAGTAGGAGCGCTGGGATCAGCTTGCCGTATTTGGAGTGGAAGAAGCGTGAAGTGAGCTTTACCGACATTTTCATGGCCTGCAAATGACGCATGGCGCAGTTGAACGCGGGAGTGAACGAAAATGAACGAAGCGCTAAAGATTCTGCAATAGTTCACCAACATCTGGTAGAAGAAAGTAAGAAAATCTGAAGGAATGTGCCTTCGGCCCTGTTTCTTATAGGACAAGACCGAGTCCAGGATTAATACCGGATCGGTGCGGCCGGCAGTGTGAAGGACCCGGTCGACCAGATTCTCGAGTCAAGCGAGCCTTCCGTTCGCTACAAGGCAAGGGTCCAACTGCTGTCAGAGGACCCGGAGTCCAAGGGACTCAAGACCCTGCAGGATCAAGTCAGGAGGTCGGAGAGGACGCGCATGCTCCTTTCGGAAAGAGGCACGGACGGGCGCATCCCACGCCACCCGTACTCCAAGTGGGACGGAGCCCACTGGGTGCTGTCGTCGCTGGCCGAATCGTGCTACCCTCAGGGCGACAGGACGCTTGAACCCCTGCTCGACCAGGTCTACGCCTGGCTTCTGCCGAAGGAGCATGAGGAACACACGACGTCGAGGCTGTTCAGGCACCGCATCTCCCCTGCCCAAGTGGAGCTCGCGAAGCTGCGTCCACGAATCCATGCGTCGATGGAAGGCAACGCACTCTGGTACACCCATCGCCTCGGCATCGCCGACGGCCGGACCGAGAAGCTGCTGGAGCGGCTGCTGAGGACCCAGTGGCCGGACGGCGGATGGAACTGCGACGGAGACCCTCGGGCGACGAAGTCCTCGTTCATGGAGAGCCTGCTCCCCCTGCGGGCTCTGGCGCTCCACGCAAGGGAGACGGGGGACTCGAAGGCCGGGTCAGCAGC
>OCOJ01050174.1_pt1 | contig 20883 bp, 11 predicted proteins | sample 1539251 | NCBI WGS metagenome assembly OCOJ01 (sample SAMN01911457, study PRJEB22624) | soil metagenome | biome: Soil | place: Malaysia | collected 2012-04-30 | depth RA_metagenome m | reverse complement strand
ACATGATTGCGCCCAACTACTGGGTGGATCGCAAGACGGGCAACGACTACTACCTCACGGTCCAGTACTTTGAGAAAGGCCGCGCCGCTATCCACAACATGATTGATCTCGGGCAGATCCCGCTGCGAGCTCACTCAGACGCAAAACTGGTTCTCACCTGCGGCCCCGCGCAATTAGGTCCGGCCACCTTCAAATCTGTGCGCATGGGTGGTCCCCCAAAGTCGGCGTGGATGTGCAACGAGCGTTCGCCAGATCCCAGACGCGCCCATCCCCCCGCGATTTCTCCTTCTGCCAACCCGGTCACGGTTCTCGACAACGTCGTGAACGTAAAGTTTGTGCAAACGCCGACGGAAGTAGATCACTATCAAATCCAGCGGGTGGTGGACGTGTACGTGACGCCGGCCGGAGAAGACTTGGGACGGGTCACCAGCGACATCCAGCGCATCGTGAAGAATACAGCCATGCCCTCCAACGTGCGTGTGAGTCTACGCGGCATGGTGGAAGGGATGCAGGCGTCGTTCAAGAGCTTTGGGCTCGGCTTTCTGCTCTCGTTCGTACTGCTGTTCCTCATCCTCACCGCTCAGTTCAAGTCGTTCATCGACCCCCTGCTGATCATGCTGGCGATCCCAATGGGGTTCGTGGGCGTGCTGCTGATTCTTCCGCTTACGCACAGCACGCTGAACGTGATGTCTCTGATGGGCGTCCTGATGCTGGTGGGCATCGCCGACTCCAACAGCATTCTGATTGTGGATTTCGCTCACAATCTGGAAACCCAAGGATTGTCGCCTGTCGATGCCGTGATCACCGCGTGCCGCGTACGTTTGCGCCCAATCCTGATGACCTCTCTGGCGACGATCATCGGAATGATCCCGATGGCATTGAAGTTGGGAACCGGGGCGGAACAGTACGCACCGATGGCGCGGGCTATCATCGGAGGCTTGACGTCTTCGGTGTTGCTCACCATTTTCATCGTGCCCGCTGCCTACCTGCTGGTTTACGGCAGACGCAAAATGCCTGCTTCCGAGCCTTTATCTGGGGAGCCCGCGAAGTGGTGAGAACCTTGAGTTCAGCTTCGCCGCCTGCAGAGAGGGAAGAACTGTGCGAGGAGCAGGCTCCTGGCCTGGCGGAGACTCAGGCTGCCTTGCCCGGAAAGGTAACCGCATGACAAGAGTAGGTGGTCTCCTGCTTTCCATGTTGCTGCTGTCCTTGTCGGTTGTTCAGCCTCGCCTGGGGTGGGCGCAGACTCCCCAACAAGCAGCTCCGGTCCAGAACTTGCCCTCTGCACCGCAACCGCAATTGACCCACAGCCCGACGCGCATCGTGCTGACTCCGGAGGTTCAAGCGGCGGTGGTTGTGAACTTTCCGCGCGGGACCGGATCGCAGACGGCTGCTCCCTACCCTGCTCCTCAAGCCGCGCCGGCTGGGCAGACCTCAAGCGCCCCGATGCGCTTAACCCGCACGCAGGCCGAACAGTTGGCCATCAAGAACAATCCGCAAATCAGTGTGGGGCGCCTGCTGGCCCTGGCGCAGCACCAGGTCTATCGCGAGAGCAGGGCGGCAGAGTTGCCCAACTTCAATGGCATGCTCACGGCAGTCGACGCCAATGAAGGCAGCCGGATCGGGGCGGGAGCGCTCAACGCACCTCGTCTGCTGGATCATGCCGGCGCCGGGGTTACGCTCAGCCAACTCATCACCGATTTCGGACACACCATTAACCTGGTTTCTTCTTTCAAGCTCCTGGAAAAGGCCCAGAATGCCAATGCGCTGGCCACGACGGAAGATATCGTATTGGCGACGGATCAGGCTTTTTACAACGCCTTGCAGGCGGAGGCTCTTCTCAAGGTCGCGCAACAAACCGTAGCTACTCGGCAGTCGGTAGAACACCAAGTGGAAGAACTGGCGAAAAGCAAGCTGAAATCCACCCTGGACCTGGCCTTTGCGCAGGTGAATCTCTCGCAAGCCAAGCTGCTGCAGCTCGACGCCCAGAACAATGTCGATTCGACCGTCGCCGCGCTCACAGCGGTGCTTGGCTTCGATAAGCCGGTTCGTTACGAGTTGATTGAGGACGAGGGGCAGCCGCCCTCGCCTCCGCCCGATGTGGATGTGCTAGTCGATCTTGCCTTGCAGCAGCGTCCGGATCTGCAAGCTCTCACCTACAATCAACAGGCGGCTGAAAAGTTCCGCCGTGCTCAACGCGATCAGCTCTTCCCTACCATCAGCGCGCTCGGTACTGCGGGAGGATCGCCCGTGCGCCCTGACTGCATTGGCGGCTGCTTCCCCAACTACTTCATTTCCAGCTGGTATGGTGCCATCGGTGTGAGTATGGGCATCCCCATTTTTAATGGCTTTCTTTTTACCGCCCAAGCTTCGGAAGCAAACTACCGGGCAAGAGCCGCTGCAGAAAATACCCGAGACCTGCGCGACAAGGTCGTGCGCGATGTGCGCACTGCCTGGCTCTCCGCCAATACTGCCTTTCAGCGTGTCGCCGTCGCTGCCGAACTCGCCAAAGAGGCTGACCTCGGTTTGAATCTCGCGCAGAGCCGTTATCAGCTGGGGCTGGGTTCTATCGTCGAACTCAGTCAGGCGCAGTTGCAGCAAACCGATGCCTCCATCGGATACGTGAATGCTCAGTACCAGTACCGGCTTGCCCTTTCCACGCTTAACTTCGAGATTGGCGTACAGCCCTGAGCGAACATCGGGAACGACTAGAAAGTCTGGGGCAAGAATAACGCGTGGGGATGGCTGGGAATGTCACCCGAGACGTAAAGCGACGCCGGTTTCGTGATAAGCAGACTATCGGAAGCAGGCGCACCAAGTTCGTCGCTCGAACACCGAGAATTCAGGAGGGGAGGGCGGCATGTCGAAACCTAAATGCAGTCGGAGTCGTCGACGCTTAAGAACCCACGGGCCGATCAGCGTATTTTTTCCGCCGACGTTGGACAATCGCCGCCCCTATGCAGGCAGCTCCGGCGAGGCCTAAGTAAACGAGGGGTGAACCGCCCTCGGGAACAGTCTGCCAACCCCCGCCGCCACCCTTATGATGCCTCGGCGGGCCGTAAATCGCTAGGGTCGGCCTGAGAAATGATTGGCCGACAATTCCCGTAACCCATTGGGCTGATCCTGCCAGACTGCTGATACTGCTGACTTTATACCCCTGCGCGGTTTGAGCAAAGGCTCGGGGCGAGAAGCTGCACGCAAGCACCAAAAGCGTGATCCACCCGGACACGCGACTAACTTGCCTCATTAGACTTTCTCCTCTTGCTTCACGACCGGGGGAAGCGGCTTGCAGGGATAAACCGCAGGCTGTTACACGTGTGTTACAAGGCCTTAGTGTCCGCTGTAAGCTAAAATCTGTCAAGACTGATAATTTCTGCAACCGGTTGCAAAGAGTTGCAACCCTCGGCTTCGCCCCTTCGACGACACCTTGAAATGCGTAAGGGCTTGTTCACGCCACCAGCGGAACATTGCTGATTCCCTCCGTCCCGAAAACCCGCCGATAGCGTTCCACTTCCGATGGCGGGCCCAAGGCCTTCGCGTAATTATCAGAAAGTTTCACCGCCGGCCGACCTTCCACATAACTCACCTTGCAGATCAGGCTGACCGGATCAAAGCCGCTGCCGCCTTCCGGGTCGCAGCCCCGAAAATCGTTGGTCAACAACGTGCCCCAGCCGGCGCTGAAGCGGATACGCCGGCCGGCACTCCACTTGCGCCGATCCAGGAAATCAGCTGCGCTTCGAAAATCTGCGGGGATGGCTCCATTTAGGGGTGATCCGCCAAAGTAGGCATGCAACCCCAGAATCTGATCGACGTCGACCGTGTCAGAAGCAATGATCAATTTGTTCTGTGGATCGCGTCCCCGCGCCTTCAGCCATGCGATGTATTCATCCCCAGCCACATACGGATCTTTGCTATCGATGCGCTGCCCGGTCCAATCCGCCGCCCAGTCCGGCGCATCCCGGAGGAATTGCGTCGTCCCGAACGTGTCGGGCAGCATGATCCTTAATTCGCCGTCGTAAGCGCTTTGCCACAGCTCGAGCACTCGATACTGGGAAGCTCTCAGCGCTTCGTCATTCGCCGTCAGCGCTGCCACGACCATGGGGATCTCGTGCGCGTTGGTGCCAATCGCCTCGAGGTCGTGTTTATGGGCAAGGAATGCATTCGACGTGCCGACAAAGCTGCTGCCCAAATTCGTGGTCATTGCTTGCACCACATACTCCTGCCACAGAAAGCTGTGCCGGCGCCGCGTGCCGAAGTCCGCCACCTTGAGCCCGGGAACGTCACGCAGCCGTGCAATCTTGCCCCACAACTTGGTTTTCGCCCGCGCATAAAGAATGTCGAGTTCGAACTCGCTCAACCTCTTCAGCTGGGCTCGGGTCTTCAGTTCGCTGATAATCGAGAGCGCATACAGCTCCCACATGGTCGTCTCGGTCCAGAGTCCGTCGAAGGTGAGATGGAATTGGCCGTCCTTGACCGAAAGCTCGTAGTCCGACAATCGGAAATCGCGTTCCAGCCACTCCAGGAACGCCGGCTCGAAGATGCCGCGGCGCCCGTAAAAGGTGTTGCCCGCGAGCCAGACCAACTCCGACTTGCGGAATCGGCGGCTGCGGGCGTGCTCCATCTGTGCGATGAGCTCTTCGGTCCCAATCATGTCGGCGAGACGCACCGAAGACGTCCGGTTGTACAGCGAGAACGACACCCGTGTCTTCGGATAATGCTTCCAGATGAACTGCAACATCAGCAGCTTGTAGAAGTCCGTGTCGAGCAGTGACCGCGTGACCGGATCCAGTGTCCAGTTGTGGTTATGCGCCCGCTCCGCAAAGTTCACAATCATCAGGAAATATCCTCTTCTGTGGTCACCACGAAATCAACTCAGCAGCCATCTTGCGGGAGCAGCCTGCGGATCGCGTCACGGCATCTAAATCGTCAAATCTCATTTGCAATCCCGGGGAAAAAGGATAGAAGCTAGAAGCTGACCAAGCTTTCCATTTGCTGAAATGCGCAAGACTCTGCTGTTCGTCCTCATTGCCTTCGCCGTTCTGAAATGCGCTGCGCAGACTACGCCTCCGCAAAACACAGCTGCCCCCCTTTTCCCGATTTCTATTACCGTCAGCGATGAGAACGGCGTTGCTGTGCCCTCGGCCCGCGTCTCGCTTGAATCCGCCTCCGCTCCGTCGCTTCGCTGCGAAACCGACTTTTCCGGCCGCTGTCAATTTTCTGTCTCGCCCGGCCCTTACCAATTGCGCGTGGAGAAAGAGGGATTCTACGCCCTGGTGCAGCCCGCCGTCGAAGTGAAGCAGAACGCCGGGTTTGATGTCGTCCTGTCTCACCAGCAAGAGGTGCGCGAAGTCGTGAACGTGACCGAGTCACCCCCAGCCATTGACCGCTCCCAGGTTTCAGCGCAGGAGCAGTTGAGCGGGATCGACGTCATCGACATCGTCTATCCTGGCACTCACGACTATCGCAATGTGCTGAATTTCATCCCCGGAGTTGTGCAAGACAACAACGGCCAGCCGCACGTCGCCGGGTCACAAACCTACCAGACCGTCACTTTGCTTGACGGCTTCAACGTGACCCAACCGGCTAACGGTCAACTCCTGGTTCGCGTCAGCACCGACGCTTTCCGCTCCATTCAGGTTCAGCCCGCCCGCGAGCCCGCGGAAGACGGCAAAGGCTCGGGCGGCGTCCTCAGCCTCAACACCGGCATCGGCGACGACCACTTCCGCTTTTTCGCCACCGACTTCCTCCCGTCGTTTCAGAATAAAGGTGGATGGAAGTTCGACCAGTTTCTTCCCCGCTTCACCTTCTCCGGTCCGCTGCGCAAGGGAAAGATGTGGTTCTACGACGCGCTCGACGGCGAATACGACAACATCGTCTACACCGAACTTCCCTCCAATGCCGACAACGATCACCTCCTCCGCGTTGGCAATCTCGCGAAGGTGCAGGCCAACCTCACCAGCCGCAATATCTTCACCACCAGTTTTCTGGTGAACCATCTGCACGATCAATATGACGGGCTCTCGCCGCTCAGTCCGCAACTGACCAACCCAAAGGATGTCGAAGCCGCCTACATCGCCAGCATGAAAGACCAGCACTACTTCGCCGGTGGTGAACTCGTCGAGGCCGGATTCGCCTTCGATCAATACAATGTTCGGCTCACGCCCTACGGAGCCGAAGCGTACGTCGTGCCGCCTGCGACCGCGGCGTCCGGCAACTACTACTTGTCAGACAAAACTCAGGCGCGTCGCTGGCAGGCACTTTTTAACTTATATGTACCCCCTCACCAGTGGCATGGCCGGCATGACTTCAAGGTCGGCATCGACCTCGACCGCATCGACTACGATGCGCAATTCGCGCGGCAGCCGATCTCTTTCCTCACCGCAGCCCAGTCCTCGCTGCCAAGCGGAGAGACGTGCCTCAATGCTCCGCAAGATGCAAACTTCCCCTGTACCCGCTACTCGACTTTCACCGCCGCCCCGTTGCACGAGCAGTTCAACACCGAAATCAGTGCCTACGCCGAGGATCGCTGGCTCGTCAACGATCGCCTGCTGATCGAGCCTGGCGTCCGCTTCGACTGGGACGAGATCGTACGCCAGCCGCTGCTGGCTCCCCGCCTGGCCGGAACCTATGTCCTCGACAACTCGGGCAATACCAAGCTTTCCGCAGGGATCGGGATGGTCTACGATGCAACTCCGATTTTTCTCATTGCCCGCCCCTTCGCCGGAACGCGCCAGGACACCTTCTACTCCATTCCCAATCCAAGCTGTAGCGTTAATTGTGTCGTGACTACAGGGCCGGTCACGACCTCGTTTGCCATGGGTGCCAGCCAGCTTGAAGCTCCACGCTTTCTCAACTGGAGTCTCGGCCTGGAAAAGAAACTGCCCAAAGCGATCTATCTGAAAGCCGAATTCATGGAAAAACGCGGCACGCGCGGCTTCGCCTACAACACGCTGAACGAAGCCGCCGGAGGCAATTTCTTTCTGCAGAACACGCGCGACGACCGTTACGACGCCTTCCAGATCAATCTGCGCCGCAACTTTCGCGAGGGCTACATGCTGATGGGCTCCTACACCCGCTCGCGGGCGCATTCCACGCAGGCGCTCGATTTCAATGTCGACAGTCCTCTCCTCAGCGCGCAGCAGCCCGGTCCATATTCCTGGGACACTCCTGACCGCTTCCTCTCCTGGGGTTACTTCCCGCTGTTCAAGCTGCCTCTGATCAAACAGCTGGAAGTTGCTTACTCCATGGAGGCACGCACCGGCTTTCCCTTTAATCTGCTCACTGACCAGCAACAGCTAATCGGAGCCCCGGGTTCCCAACGCTTCCCCGAGTACTTCTCGCTCAACCTCCAGCTTGAAAAGCGCTTCCACCTCTTCGGATATTATTTGGCTTTGCGCGGGGGCTTCGACAACATCTCGAACCACGCCAATCCTTACTTCGTCAACAGCGTCATCGACCCTACTCACCCGTCCCCTACCTTCGCCGCTTTCCAGGGACGCGCCTTCACGTCACGCATCCGCCTGCTCGGACGCCGCTGAGGTCAAATGCCAAAGGGAGCGGTGGCTCGATCTGCTTAGAAAAAATCAGGCCCTTCCAATGGAAGGACCTGAGAAAAAACGGCGCGATATTAGCAGATACCTTACGGTGGCGGAATCGAGACCTGAACCACGTTGGAGAGCGCACTCTCCCCGTTCGCATCCACCGCCGTGGTCCCGTAGCAATAGCTGTCCCCATCGGTCAAAGTCGGGTCGGTATAGGTCGTTACCGTACCGGCGGTTGCGGCGTACGGCGTTGAACCGAACGTGCCGCACACGCCGTTCGAGGCAGGAACGCGGTACACGTTGTAACTCGTAATGCCGGAGGTCGTACTTGGCGTCCAATTGAGCAGCACGGTGTGAACTGGCGCCGGTGTACCGGTACCGGTCAAGCTGGCTACCGCGGGCGAGTTGCTGGCGTTGCTGGCAAACGACGCCGTAGCGCTCGCTGCGCCCGTCGCTCCAGGCGTGAACTTCACCGTGAAATTCACCGGGGTGCTGGTCGTCACGGTGACGGGGAAGGACAGACCGCTGATCGAGAACTCCGAAGGATTCGTGCCACCCATGTTCACTGACGATACGGTCACTGTCCCGCCGCTCGCGGTCAACGTTCCAGTAGCAGTTCCGCTCGTCCCCACCACCACGTTGCCCACGGCAATCGGAGTGGTCACATTCAGCGTCGCCGGATTTGCTGTCCCCGTGCCCGTCAAGGTCGCCACTGCCGGGGAGTTGCTGGCATCGCTGGCAAACGAAGCCGTCGCCGTCGCTGCACCCGCGGCTCCTGGCGTGAACTTCACCGTGAAGTTTACCGGCGTGCTGGTGGTCACCGTAACGGGGAACGACAGGCCGCTGACCGAGAACTCCGCCGCGTTTGTGCCGCCCATCGTCACCGACGATACCGTCACCGTCCCGCCACTCGCGGTCAACGTGCCAGTAGCAGTACCGCTCGTCCCCACGACCACATTGCCCACAGCAATCGGAGTCGTCACGCTCAGAGTGTTCTGAGTCGGCGCGACCGCCGTCCCGCTCAATCCGATGGTTAGGTTCGGGTTCGAGCCGTCGGAGGTAATCGAAATGCTGCCGCTGAAACTGCCCGCCGACTGCGGTGCGAACTTCACACTGAACGACGTGCCTTGCCCCGGCGCCAACGTCACCGGCAGCGTGATTCCCGAAATGCTGAACCCGGTGCCACTCGCCGACGCTTGTGAAATTGTGACGTTTACGCCTCCCGTGTTCTGCAATGTCTCGGTTTGAGTTTGGCTCTGGCCAACCACGACGTTGCTGAACGTGAAACTCGTCGGTGAGGCAGTCAACTTTCCGGGCGTGACTCCGGTTCCCGAGAGCGCCACGTCGACCGTAGTGCTCGATCCGCTCACCGTCAGCGACAACGTCGCGTTCGCCGCGCCCGCTGCCGCCGGCGTGAAACGGACGCCAAAGGTGCTGCTCTGGTTAGCCGCCAAGGTCAGCGGCAGACTCAGCCCGCTGACCGAAAACGCCCCACCTACGGTCGCGGCTGTCACGGTAAGGCTCGCACCACCCGTATTCTTCACGGTCTCGGTCTGTGTTTGCGTCGTACCAATCACCACATCGCCAAAGTCGAAGCTGGTGGGATTTGTGGTCAGGTTTCCAGGGTCCACTCCGGTGCCGGAGAGCGGGATGTTCACCGGTAGCACCTGGCCTCCGCAGGTAAGGTTCAGGCTGCCACTCACGCCGCCCGTTGCGGTAGGAGCGAACACCACGTCGAAGCTGGCTGTCTGCCCGGCCCCCAGGGTCAACGGCACACTCAAACCATTGGTGCTGAAACCCGCGCCGACTACCGCCGCTTGGGCTAGGGTGAGGCTGGCTTGGCCCGTGTTTTTCAGCGAGACAGACTGACTTTGTTTCGTGCCTGTCTGAACATTGCCAAAACTAATGCTGGTTGGCGCGGCGCTTAATTGGCCGACCGGCGGGGGTTGTGTGGAAGAGTTTCCGGTGCTTACTCCCTGGCATCCTAACATCGCGCCCAGAGTCAACAGGGCAGGAATCGCAATCCAACGATTGGGGGTGTTCGTCATATTGGCGATAGCATGCTGTGAAGAGCCAGTGTGCCTTGCCGCCAACCAGCGCGTAAGGTCCCTAAAGGGCATGTCGGACGGGCGAGGAAGGCCTATCCCCCGCCCTTGACCCTTGACGATGGCGCGCTAGCACCGCCGAGTAATCTCTGGTAACTACCTCAGGAACACAGACCCCACACGTCCCCCATAGGAATGAGGCACGACCGGGTTACTGCTAATACCGACATCAGCCAGATTGGATTTCTCGCAACAGTAATGTCGGCAGGACCTTTGCGCAAGCAAAAAAGATTCGCAGGCTGTGGATTTCCTAATCTCTTCCTTGTGAACGGGGAAGATTCCCTGCTCCAGATCGCCCTCGCGCTGTCTTGAAGTAGGCCACCGTCGGCGATCGTCTTCAATGGCAAGGCCGCCCGAGCGGGCGGCCTTGACTTGCCATTCACTTGCTATCGAGCATTCTTCGCCCTACTTCGCGGGCGCGATCACCCCGAACCTCCCCGCCGCGTAATTGCTGGGACCGGCGGTGAAGAACAGCTGATTGGCCCGTCCATTGGCGCCCATCGGGAGCCCATCACCAAACTGAATGGACCACAGTTGGTCGATCTTGATCGCTTTCCCAGTCGTGTCCTCCAACGTGCCGATGAAATGGCCGCCTGGCGTGAAGGCGTTGATGGTGCCAGCCGGTGTGTTGTTAGACACCAGGATGGCGTTGCTGAACTTGCCGAAATTCGGTGGCGCCACGGCCACGCCCCAGGCCTGGTTCAACGGTGCCCCCGAGATCAGGGACTTCCCGTTCACTAGCACCAGCGTGCCATCCTCGGAGTACTTATCCACCACGCCGCCACTGCCATTGGTCGTGCTGGCGTAAGTGACATACACATCGCCATTGATATCCTGGATTCCGTAAACGGAGAAACCCGCAGGAACGCTCGGGTCAGTAAATTTGCCTTTGCCAAGGTTCACCGGCTTAAAGTCTGCGCCATAGACCTCAACCGTGTTATTGGCGGCGTTGGCCGCGTACAGCCTCGTGTTGTCGCTGGAAATCGCCAGCCCGGTGTACGAGGCGCCGGTATTCGCCCCGTTCGCACCGTTGTCCACTCCGATAACGGCGGAGTTGAAGTTGGTCTGCGGCGCCCAGCCGCTGATGGTTCCATCCAGCGTGGCAAACAGGAAAATCGAGGGCCATCCTCCTACCTGAAAATTGTTCGAGCCATTGAACACGATCCCCGACGGCGCGCCTGGCCCGTTGGCCCCCTTCGGCGATGCTGGACCGTTGCCGGTGGTGGGAATCGATACTTTTAGCCCTTGAATCAGGTTGCCGGCGCCATCGTAAAGGGTCGACCACCCGGTGTCATTATCACTGATCCACCAGGGCGTGCCGGGCCCGTGCACCAGCCCCCATGCGTTCGACAGTAAAGGATCGCTGTGACGCGCCTGCCCGACTTGATTGGAATCTAGATTCGTGAGTGTGTACTGCGCCAGGGCCGCGTGCGATGCCAACATCAGGATCAGCCCCACGCAAGCGGTAAGAGCAATGCTGCGACGCTGCATTTGGAAGTTTCTCCTTGAGAGTACAGTCAGGGGCAGAGAGGAACGCATCCAAAGCCGATGGCAGAGGGAGGCACAAGCTCTCTGACCTGCTGGCCCAAATGCTAGGCGGCGCTCCGCCGGCAATTGTCACTGCCATGTCATGAGTTTGTACAATTCCTGTTGCCCGCTAAACCGGCTCCCAACCCGGCCCTCGCGAATTGACCATCCCTTGACACATTCCCTTGCCGCTTGGTGTAGAATCCGCGCCACTGTTTGGGGCAGAAAAGGAGATGCCCGTGAGATCCCGCACTTACGCTGTCGCCTTTGCCTTGCTGCTCTTGCCTTTTGCAACGACTCTTCTGCAGGCCCAGTTATTCCACGGCGGTGGCATGTACAACGTTGGAGTCGAACCCCAGCGAGTGGTCGCAGCCGACTTCAACCACGACGGCAAACTTGACCTCGCTACCGTCGACTTCACTTCCGAGGACGTGAGNCATTCTGCTAGGCGACGGCAACGGCCGCTTCCAGCCGCCCAAACAGTTCGCCACCAACCTGGATCCTTCCGCCCTGGTGGTCGGAGATTTCAATCGCGACGGCAATCTCGATCTCGCCGTCACCGAGTACGGCTTCAATATCAGTTTCCAGCTCGAGGGCGAGCTGGCGATATTCTTCGGCAACGGCGATGGCACCTTTCGTCCGGGTCCGGTCTACCCCCTCACCCAGCCCTACGACATCACGGTCGCGGACTTCAACGGTGACGGCTTTTTGGATTTAGCCGTCGCTGACAACGGCGCCAATCTGGTGAGGGTGTTCATGGGCAACGGCGATGGCACGTTCGCGCCGCCGGTCAACCGCTATGGTCCGGCTGCGGAACGCGTGCTGGCGGTGGATTTGAACGGCGACGGTCACCCCGATCTGGCAGTGCTCGCTTATTGTGCGGCGCAGCTCAAGACTTGTCCTCACGGCGCCGTGGAAGTCTTCCTGAACGACGGGAGGGGAAGTTTTGGAGCGCCGCGCTTCTTCCGCGTGGCCGTCGGGCCCGATGGGGTTGCTGCAGCCGATCTGAATCATGATGGCAAGATGGACCTGGTCGTGGCTAACAACAACTTCGAGTCGCCCAGCGTCATCTCAGTTCTCTTAGGCAGGGGCGATGGAACCTTCGAACCGGCCGTCAACTACAACGCCGGTGCCGGTCCAGCCGGCGTGGCCATCGCCGATCTTAACGGGGACGGTAATCTCGACGTCGTGGTCGCCAACGTCGGCGACAGTACTCTGAGCGTGTTTTTTGGACTGGGCAATGGCAAGTTCCAGCCGGCGCAAAGCGTGGCCTTCAAGAAGAATACGGTTCCGATCAGCGTCGTGGCCGCCAGGTTCCAACCGCATCGCCTGCCCGACCTCGCGGTTGCGCTCGACTTCGCCAATCGCCTGGCCATCCTGCTCAATCCAACTCCTCCACCCAATCCAAATGCCGACGAGTGGACTTGGAAGAGCGGCGCCAACACCGTCAATCAAAGCGGAAACTACGGGACGCTCGGCATAGCCGCTGCGAGTAACGTTCCTGGGGCGCGAGTCAGTGCCTCCTCATGGGCCGATCCCTTTGGAGATCTCTGGCTGTTCGGCGGGTTCGGCGTCGACTCGACCAATGCCGCTCAACAGGGCGACCTCAACGACTTGTGGGAGTATAGCCGTGGCAAATGGACGTGGATGGGCGGATCAAACGTGAAGGAGCAGCCGGGAACGTACGGAACTCAGGGGCAGTCTTCGCTGATCAACGTTCCAGGAGCCCGCTTTGAGGCCGCCAGCTGGACTGATCCCTTAGGGAATTTTTGGCTCTTCGGCGGACTGGGCATCGATTCGACTGGAACACGCGGACAACTCAATGACCTATGGATGTACAACGGCTCGTGGACGTGGATGAGTGGGGCGAACGTCGGCAGCCAACCGGGCACCTATGGCACTCAAGGAATCGCCAATGGCGCCAATGTTCCTGGGGCGCGAGTCGATGCGGCCACATGGGTCGATTCGTCGGGGAATCTGTGGCTGTTTGGAGGAGAGGGTTACGACTCGGCGGGCAGGTTCGGGATCCTCAATGACCTGTGGGAATACAACCCCAGCAGCGGAGAATGGACGTGGATGGGTGGGTCGAACCTGCACAATCAATTTGGCAATTACGGAACCCAGGGAACAGCGGCGCTCACAAACGTTCCCGGATCGCGCACCAATCCCGTCACGTGGACCGACAAGGCGGGAGATCTCTGGTTGTTCGGCGGGCAAGGCAACGATAAGGACGGAGTAAAGTGCCAGCAAACCGTTGGCCCTTGTGTACTCAACGACTTGTGGGAATACAGCACGAGCACCAGCGAATGGACGTGGATCGGTGGCTCGAACGTGGTTGAGCAGCCGGGGACTTACGGAACCGAGGGGACGCCTGCTGCTGGCAATTTTCCGGGAGCGCGTAATAGCGCCGTCAGTTGGACGGATACTCACGGGGACTTCTGGCTCTTCGGTGGGTTCGGCTTCGACTCAACGATCGGACCACCCCAAGTCTTCGGAGATCTCAACGNACTTGTGGAAGTACAGTGCAGGCCAGTGGACGTGGATGGGCGGGTCGAATCAGGCTGGCCAGACCGGAACCTATGGCACGCGAGGCGCCGCTGCCCCAGGCAACGTTCCCGGGGCGCGCGAAAGCGCCGTGAGTTGGGTGGATCGCTCGGGAAATCTTTGGCTCTTCGGCGGATTTGACCCCTTCGTCGTAAACAGTGGCAAGTTCAACGACTTGTGGCAGTTTCAGCTGTAGTGCGCATGCACAGTTAATACGCGACCGGCAGTTTTTCTGTCACATGCCGTGGAAGAAATGAATCCGCGCTACACTCTGTGTCTCACGTTTGTTGCGGAAGGGGTGTCTCCCCAAAACTTCGGGCCGCCTCGCGGCGAGACCGCTGAACGTGCAGGATGCTACCGGTGGAACGATGTTTTCGTCACGCGAAAGGAAAGTGCTATGCCGGTTGAATATTGCATCCCGATCATCCCGAGCGCAAATCTCGAAAAGACTCTGCGCTTGTGGGTGGATGGTCTCGGATTCTCGATGTGCAGAGAAATGCGCAAAGACGGCAAGCTGACCTTCTGCATGCTTCAAAAAGACGGCTTATGGTTTATGTTGAACCAGCGTGCGGGGACGCCGGTCAAACCGGAAGACTACGAGGGCATTCGGCTCTACTGGGCGCCCAAGGATATAAACGAAACCAGAGAGCGATTGGAGAGCCTCGGGTACGGTGTTTCAGAGCTCGAACATCGAGACTACGGGCAGACCGAGTTTTTTCTCACCGACGACGACGGCTATTCGCACTGCTTCGGCGTGCCTACTCAGAGATAGACAACACCCGCTGGATGTCATTCCGAACCGGGCGCGCAGCGCGCGGTGAGGAACCTGCTTTTTGACCACAAGCGAATTCCGTCTCCGGCAATCTATGGGGCCCACGAAACATAGCGGTCAAAGAGCTTCGGCTTTGGTATCTCCGAACTCTAACACCGAGACTGCGGTCAGACGGAGTTTTTCCTCACCGACGACGGCTATCCGTACCGTTTTCGGTGTCCCCACGCAAGGACAGAGATCCCGATAACTTAACAGCCGTCAGTGACTGCTGTATTGTGTTGGCTATAAGTTCAACTGAGCTTAAGAAGGTCGGTCCGATGACGTCACAGGCTGAAGTCGATGGAAAACGATATTGTGATTTGATGGAAGAGGTCAAGCTGCGGATAGATGTCGTCAACCATTTCCTATCGGGTCAGGGGGATGCCCTCTATCAGCCGGCAACTCTAGAAACTGTGTGCTTACAGATCAGGAAGATTCTTGAATTGGTCGCGTTCGGGTCGCTCGTCGCAAACAAGGAGGCTTACACAGCCACCTACGCCAAAGTATCAAAAGCGTGGAACGCGGGTGAAATTCTCGCCGAACTCGCCAAGGTGAACCCTAACTTTTACCCCGTCCCTATTATCGAGGTTCAGTCGGAGATTCCGGGAGTGAGAAGCCGACACAAAAAGCGGGTCGGTGATTACCTGGACGAAGAGGAGTTCAAGGAAGTCTATGGAAGATGCGGCGTCTTGGCACACGCCGCAAATCCGTATGGTAAGGGTATTGATTACAAATACTATGCGCGAAGTCTTCCAGTCTGGCGAACAAGAATCATGAATCTGTTGAATGCACATAGCATCTACCTCCTCGGTGACCCGGGGATGTATTTGGTCCATATGAGCGAACACGGCAACGACCGAGTCAAGCTGTACAGATTCCAACCGCCGCCATTGGACCTTCTGCGAAAAGTTGGATTCGACGGCGACCGTAGCCAAACAAATCGAATGACCGCGCGTCAAATTGAGGAACTGATCAAGCTATCGCGATCACAATAAGTTCGCTCGAGATGTTGTTTCGGTCGTAGAGAGTTTGCCTGAAAACTCCTCCCAATAAACTTTGGGCCGCCCGAGGGCGGCCCGTCCACAACTGATAACTGGGAACTGACAACTGGGTTCTAGTCTCCCGCGACCGGTTCTGCTAGCTCCTGCTTCGCGGCCTGCGCGCCGTTGCCATTGCCGTTCGGCTTCACCAGCGCGCCCAGCGGAATGAATCCATCTTGCGACTGCACCGGCTTCTCTTTCAGCACCACCTCGCGATACAGCGCCGCCATGCGGGCGTTGTAGGCCTCGTCGTTCTTCTGCGGCCCGCGATGCTGCCCGATGGCATTAAGTTCGGCGGGTGCCCCATCCTTGCGCGCTTTTTGCGCAAGGGTGGGATCCAACTTCGCATCGCGCGCTCGTCTCTTTTCTTCGCGCGCATTCTTGGCGATGCCCAGCTTGTCCAGATCATGCTGCAGCTCGTTGGTCACGATCTCTTCGCGCAGCTTCAGATAATCGACATGCTGTTCTTCCATCTTCACTTTCTTGCCGCCGGCAAAGATCTCATGCCGTCCGTGCTCTTCGTACCACTTGGTGAGCGTCGCCGTCATGTGCATCTTCTCGATGATGTTCCGCCACCCCACGCCAGTGTTGTAGGCGCAGAACGAAATCTCACCCTCCTGCGTGGCATACGGAATAATNGCACTGCTCGGTGCGCCGGAAGTCGTAGTTGAACAGATCCTGGAACCACATGCCCGCGATGAACAGGAAGTTCCAGCGGTCGGTGCGGCGCTTCATCACGTCATCGATCGACCGCTCCGGACCAACCTTGCCATAATTCCTTCCCGTCACGTTGTAGTTCTTGTCGAACTTGCTCAGCAGGTCGTAGAGCTTGAAGTGTGTCGGCGCCTTGTAGGGATCGTAGTTCTTCATTAGGCACAGCGCCATGCCGAACGCGGTCAGAAACTTCCCTCGCGCCGCATCGTTCACTTTCGCGATATCCTTCGCCAGCTGATCGCCATGCAGGAACGCCGTCACCGGCACTGCTTCCTTCGTTTCCTTGTCGATCATCACCGCCATCCCCGTACCGCAATTCGGATGGCATCCGCATGACAGCTGTCCCCAGTTGTTGTTCGCATCCTGCGCGTGCATCAGGTCGGCCCAGTCGCTGAATGTCCCCATAAACGAGATCGGGAACCAGTCGCGCGCCGGCTCGCCCAGCCCGGTCTGACCCTTGACGTCATGCGCCAGGTGCGACAGCGTGTAGCGCTGCGCCTGACGCCGCTCGTCGGTCACCGCTTCATCCCGGCCCGTAAACGAAACCGGCTGGAACGACAAAAAGCTGATCGTCTTCGGATTATCGAGCGCGAACTTGACGATGCGTCCCACCTGCTCGTTGTTGATGCCGTTCACGATTGTGATCACCGGAACGATCTCGCATCCCGCCTTGTGCAGGTTCTCGATCGCCTTCAGCTTCACGTCAAAAAGATTGCCCACCATGCGATGCGCATTGGCCGCATTGCCGATACCGTCAAACTGCAGATAGGCATAGCGCAGGCCGGCCTCGACCGCCTGCTGCGCGAACTCAAAACTCTTGGCGAACTCAATGCCGTTGGTCGCGGCCTGCACCGAGTTGTATCCGACTTTTCTCGCGTAGCGGATCGCATCCAGGAAATAGGGCGACAGCGTCGGCTCGCCACCGGAGAACTGCACGCTCATCTGTCGCCTTGGCTTGATGGTGATGGCGTTGTCGAGCATGGTCTTGATTTCATCCCACGTCAGCTCATGCACGAATCCGACCTGGTTGGCATCCATGAAGCAGGGATCGCACATCATGTTGCAGCGATTGGTCAGATCGATGGTCAACACCGATCCGCGCCCATACTTCACGGTCGACGAGCCATGATGGTGCAGCTTCTCGTCGTTGTGCGCCGCAATATCGCGCCCTGGAAACACATCCTCCAAGTGCTTCGAAAAATCCGTATCGACCGACATGACGTCTTCAAAGTGCCCATGCTTGGGGCAATCCTTCACCATCAGGATGCGGCCGTCGCGCTCCACAATCTGCGCCTTGATCTCGCCCACCTTCTCGTTCATCAGCACGTCGTGCGGCAGGTGGCCATCGAGAATCTGCTGGCGGATCTCCGGCACACACTTGGGGCAGAGCGAATCCGTCGTCCGCGGCCAGCCCAGCGGCGGTTTCGACTTCTCATACGATTTCAGCAGCGGCTTGTCCGACCACTTCGGCTTCGGCGACGGATTGGGGCTGATCCGGTTCAGCCTGTCAAACACCGCCCACACCCCCTTGGCGGCAGTAACGGCTGCTTTCTCAACGTACTTGATCGGCTTACGCATAGTCGTTTCTTCGCTCCGGGCTCTCGCCCCTCGAAAACTCCTTCAGCTATAGGTATCCCCGGGAATGAACCTGGGCATCCAAAAAGTCTGGTTCTTACACTTCTCCCTGGGAAGTTTGCTCCACGTATCCTATTGGGCCAGCGCACAATTGCGCATCTACATCCCAACGAATGGTGCAAATTTGGGGTTTAGCGGTGTTCCCGCACATTATACGGACCTAACCCATTGAAAGCAAAGGCGACTGGAGAATCCTCGCCACGACGGATTACGGATTACGGTCCGCTTTCAACTGTCAGGGTTACGTTCCCCGGGTTGACGGCGACGCTGAAGTGCTCGCTCGGATTGATGCTCAGGCCCTTAGTGGTGGTGAACCCGCCCGAAACGGCACTCGCCGTCAGGATTGTGAACGTATCGTTCACAGCCGGCACAAAGCCGTTAACCAGGCTTATCTTGAGCGTTCCGTTCAAGCTGGCTCCGTTGGATACCGACAGGTGACTGTATTGCGTATCGGTGGTCAGCCCTCCGATCGAAACGTTGAGCGTGCCCTTCGCGTTCTGGGTATAGGTACTCATGGCGAGTTTCCCCGGCTTGGTCGTGGCATCTCCTACCGTTACCGATCCGCTCGAGACCACAGTAGCGGCGACTGTCCCCTTACCGGAAAGACTTCCGCCCTGAATCGTCACCCCGCCGCCGGCCGTCAGCGTTCCGTCGACCGTTGTGGCCCCTGCCGTCTGGGTGTAAGTGGGTATCACCTGCGGCGGCGCCAGGATTTGGAAACTGCTTTCCGCCCCAATCGTCAATTTCCCTGCATTACTGAAACTGCCGGAAGGAATAGTGGTGGTCAGCGCCGCCTTAGACAAAAGCGAAAACGATCCCGTTTTGGCATTGCTGGCAAAACTCGACAGTGCGTTGGCTGCCACTTGATTGATGATGTCGGCCTTAGCGCCGGTCAACGTGATGCTGGCCGCGTTGGTCACAATGTCCGCGCCATCAAACTCCAGCGTCCCGCTCACCATGTACTTGCCGCCGGTCAGGGTTTGACCGGCAAAATTAGTGAATGCTGAACCGCCGGTAATCTCCATGGTCGATCCGGGTTTCACTTTCAGCGTGCCATTGTTGGTGAAGGAACCGGAGCTGTCCAGGATTAGCAGCGCGGTTGGCTGATCGGCATAAATCGTCCCCAGCGTGTCATTGATCAGAGTATTGCCCGTGCCGATCCCAGCCGTTGCACCGAATTGTCCTGCACCTTCGATCGTGCTTTGGTTGGTGAACGATGCACCCGGGCTCGGCTGGCCAAATCCCATGATGCGATTCTGCGAGTCATTCGACATGACCAGCACGCCCTTCCCTTTCAGGATCACCGCCCCGCTCATGTTCAGGTCGGTGCCGAAATTGGCCTGATCGTTCATCTGAAACACGCCGCTGTTGATGATCGTCCCTTGCCAGAGTTCGTTGTGGTTCGTGTTCAACTTGAAGGTTCCCGCGATCGTGACCCCGTTCAGCGTGGTGGTGTTGAAGCAGCAATTGTCATCGATGACGCCCGTGCCCGTGGTGCTCAGGGTCCCGCCCGTGATGGTTGTGCCACTGGTCGGACCACCCTGGAAAAGCACCGTGGAGCCGACATCGGCATGGATCGTGCCGCCGGAGTTCGTGATCGTTCCTCCCGCCAGCTCCAGTGTCCCTCCGTTGGTAGCCTCCATCAGTCCGGTGTTTGTGAATGTCTCGCCCGTACTGTTGCTGATGACAAGGGCATCCGGCTGATCGGCATCGATGGTCCCCTGGTTGGTGAAGCTGTTGCCGCTTCCAATGCCACTAAGCCCTCCGATTCCGCCCGATCCCTGGATCGTGGACTGGTTGGTCAGCGAGTTGCCCGGCGCCGCCTGACCGTTTTCCATGATGAAGTTGGCGAGGTCGTTCGACATGACCACCTTGCCTGTTCCTTTCAAGGTCACCGCTCCCATCATGTTCAGCACGGTTCCGAAGTTGCCCTGGTCATTGATCTCGAACGTGCCGTTATTCGTGATCGTCCCTTGCCAGACTTCATTGTGGTTCGTGTTCAACTGAAACGTTCCGCTCAGGGTGACGCCATTCAGCGTCGTGGTGTTAAAGCAGCAATTGTCTGCAATGACTCCAGTGCCGGTCGTCGTGAAAGTTCCGCCGGTAATGGTCGTTCCGTCTGTGGGGCCTCCCTGAAATAAGACCGTAGAGCCGGTACCGGCGCTAATCGTGCCTCCGGTATTGGTGACGGTTCCTCCCGCTAACTCCAGCGTGCCTCCACCCGTGGCCTCCAGGAGGCCGGTGTTCATGAGGGTTTGGCCGGTACTGCCCGTGATGACGAGCGGCGTGGTTTGCGTCGCGTTGATCGTCCCCTGGTTGATGAAACTGTTTCCGTTGCCGATGCCACTCCCCCCGCCAATTCCTCCCGCCCCCTGGACCGTGCTCTTGTTGGTCAGCGAGGCGCCCGGACTCGTCTGCGCCGCGCCCATGATCGTGTTGGTAGCGCTGTTCGACATGGTCAGCGTGCCGCCGCCGCTGAGCGTCGTTGCCCCGTTGACGTTGAACCGCACGCCAAATCCTGCGGAGTTGAGCGAAATGCTCCCCGAATTGCTGACCGTGGAGCCGAACACGGTGAGTTGCGAACCTTCCGGCAAAATCAGGCTGTCGTCGCTGTCGATCGTCAGGTTGTCACACTGCGCGCCCCCGACTCCAAGGCTGATATCCTCGGTCACCACGGAAGCCGCCGGGTTCCCGTTGTCGATAAAAACATTGGAAGTCGACGTGGGCACGCCGTTGTTCCACATCGCGCTATTGCTCCAGTTGCCCGTTCCGCCCGCCCAAACGTCATTCGTTTGAGCCACAGCCAGCGCGGGAAAGAAGCACGCCGCCAGCAGGACGACACAGATTTGAGTGAGGGAAATTCTGATTTTTTCGAGTCTGTGGAGCGACGCTACAACGGGGGTCTTTCCCAAGAGCAGGGTCATGGATGCCTCCCGAATGCGCTTGCGGATTTTCGTTCTAGAATTGCG
>OCOJ01035196.1_pt6 | contig 20908 bp, 19 predicted proteins | sample 1539251 | NCBI WGS metagenome assembly OCOJ01 (sample SAMN01911457, study PRJEB22624) | soil metagenome | biome: Soil | place: Malaysia | collected 2012-04-30 | depth RA_metagenome m | reverse complement strand
GGGAAGCAGCGAGAGCAGGTCGAGCGAGGGTCTACAAGCGAGCTACTGGCCGAGAAGAACCGACCCAACACCACCTCGGAACTCTCTTATTTTGAGTCCTGAGTCGTGGGTCCTGAGCCACTAACCACTCACACGCACATTGCAGGCTTTCAGCCCCAACAATCGAGATTCAGTTGTTGTGCCCACCTATGCCGTAACTTGCGCCAGCGCTCCTTGGAAAGCGCTGCGGAAAGAAGCGAGGATGGTCTCAGCGTGTGCCGTACGCCGCTCCCGCTCGGGGATGGCCGAAACGACTCGCTGCGGATATTCATCGTAGGTGCGCCCTTCCAGCAGCCGGCCATTTCGCTTCTTACGCACGCCGCCCCACTGTTTGAAGAAGAATGGAACCCCGTGTTCGCGGCACTGATCGCGAACGGAGACAACCCATTCCTTTTTCATCGGGCGTGCGCCAGAGCCGCTTTCGCCGCCGACGATCGCCCAGTCGATGCCAGAGAGATCGACAGAACCCAGGTCTTCGAGTAGTGGCTCAATCGACAAGAACCGGACCGCTGCCGGTGCCTTCTGCAGGTGACCGATTCTGGGCAGGCCATACTTGCGGTCTTCGACGCTGACTCCCCACCAGATGTGCTGCTGCTCTGCCGCGAAACGAAGGCGACCGCTAAGCAATTGCAGTAGTCGTTCAGATCGCTTGGTGAGAACCTGAAACGTGTGCCACTTGGCCGTGACCATCACTTCGCACACGGCTCGGATATAAGAATCCGGTACGCCCTCATGAAAAAGGTCGCTCATCGAATTCACAAAAACGAGCTTGGGCGAGCGCCACAGAAAAGGCTCGGTCAGCTTTTCGGGAACCAGGCGCAGGTCGAATCCCTGCTCGTAAGGATGCCCCTTCACCCCACGGAATCGTTCAGCAAAAGTCTCGGCGTAGCAATGCTTGCATCCCGGGCTGATCTTCGTGCAGCCGCGCACGGGGTTCCAGGTCGCGTCAGTCCATTCGATCTTTGAGTGCGTGCTCATTGGTGGTCGCTTGGCTGCCGACTTGCTCGCGGGTTGCCTTTAGGAAAGCGTACCAAGTCCCTTTTTCGCAGGCCGCTACTCTTTGAGGATATAGGAGTAACTGAGACGATCCCTCTTTGGCGGAGTTCTTGGATGACCTCACGGTAGTGCTTCTCTACAAATGGCAACCGCCATGTCTGTTCCCTAATGTCGTCGAATGCCATTTTCTTGCCCACAAAGTCACGCAGTAGAATTTGGCGCAACTCCGTCGCTTGCGGGGTGCGCGAGATGAGAATCCCCTGAGACTCGCCCGAGAAATCGAACGTCCCATCCTCGTCGCCAAGTGGCCACATTACTTCCTTCATCAATAGAACTGCGCTTGGATGATTACTCGCATGGAGCAGATAGTACTTCGTGCGTTCGCCTCTGACCTTGTCCTCTGGGTCGTAGCCAATCCTGAAGGGCAAGACGTAGCGAGCTTTCACTTTGGAGCAGAAGTAATCGAGGAACGCATTTTCTCGCGCAATGCCCTTTAACAGCATGAACGGCTGCGCTCGCCATTGTTCATCGCCGAATAGTCGGTCAACATTCTGCTGTACTGCCGGATTTCCCAGGTCCATGTTGATGCGGTACCACATCAGCGTGATAAACGCCTCAGTCCTCTGCCGCGCGAGTATGTCATTGATAACGGGCAAAGTTAGGGGGTGACCATATGGATCAATCATGAAGAATGAGGGAGCAAGCGATGGGATCTTGGAAAGTAAGTCAGGTATGAACGTTTTACTGTCCTCGACCAAGACAACGACGTTCAGGTTGCGCGGGTACGGCTTCAGCGGGTCCAGTTGCTGATCGAGTTGTCGTGCCTGATTCTCGTTGGTTTCCGTTAGCAGGATGTTCAGGCTGTGGGTTGGCTTGGCATCCAAGAACGCCTTTGCGGCCCTGACCGCTATAAGCGGTGACCCATCGACTGCCAGACCTTCAAATTCGTAGCGCCCCGGGCCGGCGAAACAGTCGAAGTAGTTCAATCGTCGATTAGCCGAACCGAGAATTATCGCCCAGGCAGGAAGATACCTTGCTAAGATCGCGTGCTTTATTCGCGACACACGCTTAATATGCGGTGGAGTTTCTGACATTGAGCCCCGATTTACAAGGCCGGTACTTTCGTGTTTTGTTCGCCTAGTTTAGTTTGACATAAAGAGCAATTCCCCGCAATTGTTTTTACCGCTTACAGCGGTATATTCCCGTGTTTCTTCGCCGGGTTCTTATCCCGCTTCGTTTCGAGCATGGCCAGCGCCTGGACCAGCTTCTTGCGCGTCTCGTGCGGCTGGATGACCGCATCCACGAATCCGCGGTCGGCCGCCACGTAGGGATTGGCGAAGCGCTCGCGGAATTCTTCAATCTTCTTTCTCCGAACCGCTTCGCGCTCTTGCTCTCCTCCACTCCGGATTGGCCCACCGGCTTCGCGGCTTTCCTCGCCAGACGTGCCGCTCTTGGCAGTTTCCAGTTCGCGTTTGTAAACAATGTCGACCGCGCCCTCCGGCCCCATCACCGCAATCTCCGCTGTCGGCCAGGCGTAGTTGACGTCTGTGCGAATGTGTTTCGACGCCATCACGCAATACGCCCCGCCGTACGCCTTGCGCGTAATCACCGTAACTTTCGGGACTGTGGCTTCGGCAAACGCGAAGAGCAGCTTCGCGCCGTGCTTGATGATGCCGCCATACTCCTGTGCCGTGCCGGGGAGGAATCCCGGCACATCTTCGAACGTCACCAGCGGAATGTTGAAGCAGTCGCAGAAGCGCACGAAACGCGCGCCTTTGATCGATGCATTGATGTCGAGCGTCCCGGCGAGCACAGCCGGCTGATTGGCCACGATCCCCACCGACCGCCCGTCCAGCCGCGCAAAGCCGACGACGATGTTTTTCGCGTAGTGCTCCTGTACTTCGAAGAAATATCCGTCATCGACCACGGCGTGAATCACGTCTTTTATGTCATAGGGCAGATTCGACTGCTCGGGGACGATCTTGTCGAGCGCTGCGTCGGCTCGATCGACCGGATCGCTACTAGCTTTGCGCGGNCGGATCATCCAGATTGTTCGAAGGAATGAAGCTCAGCAATTCGCGCACCATCGACAAGCATTCGGCGTCATCATGCGCCAGAAAGTGCGCCACACCGGAGGTTTCATTGTGCGTCATGGCGCCGCCGAGTTGATCCTTGGTCACTTCTTCATGCGTGACGGTTTTGATCACGTCCGGCCCCGTGATGAACATGTAGGAAGTTTTGTCGACCATGAGCACAAAATCCGTAATCGCCGGCGAATAGACTGCGCCTCCGGCACACGGCCCCATGATGCCGGAAATCTGCGGCACCACGCCGCTGTAAATCGTGTTGCGCAGAAAAATGTCGGCATAGCCGGCCAGCGACAACACGCCTTCCTGGATGCGCGCCCCGCCGGAATCATTCAGTCCGATCACGGGTGCGCCCATCTTCGCGGCCAGATCCATGATCTTGACGATCTTTGCCGCGTTCGCCTCTGACAGCGACCCGCCGAACACGGTGAAGTCCTGGGCAAACAGGTAGACCAGCCGGCCTTCGATGCGCCCGTAGCCGGTGACGAACCCGTCGCCGTAAATCTTCTGCTCGGCCATGCCGAAGTCATTGCAGCGATGCGTCACCAGCTTGTCGGTCTCTTCAAACGTGCCATCGTCGAGCAGGAACGCAATGCGCTCCCGGGCTGACATCTTGCCTTCCTTGTGCTGGCGCTCGCGGCGCTTCGCCCCGCCGCCCTCTTCGGCAAGTTGGTTGCGCCGCCGCAGCTCTGCGACTTTTTCTTCAAGATTCATGGCGGAAGGATTATAGCGGGTGTGCCTGCGACACGGCGCAAAGCCAGTCAGCGGGCGGTATGATTCTGGCGGGCTGCGCCGTTGCGAATCTTCAGTTGAGCCTGGTCGGTGCCAGAGGCAAGCGCCGAGCCGTGAGCTGACCGGGGAACGATCAGCTGAGTCAAAATCTCCTGGCACAACGGCGGTCCAGGGGGGAGCTGTGAACTGATGTAGGCGAGTCCGAGAATGATCACGCTTGCCAAGGCAATGCCCTGAAATAGTCTGCCAGCCGTCAGCCCGCGTTCTCCGATCGCCAGGTAAGCATCCTGTCCGGTTTACGCACGACCCGGCCAGCTCGTTGACGCAGGTGGATTTCGGCTGAATCTCTACTGTATGGGAAGCGGCTCGCCCGCGGTGATCTTCGACTCAGGGTGGGAAGACTGGGCGCCCGCGTGGTCAGCGGTGCAGCCAAAGATCGCAAAGTGGACGCGGGCCTGCAGCTATGACCGTGCCGGGGCGGGATTTAGCGATCCCGGTCCCATGCCGCGCACGAGCGTGCGCATCGCCGAGGAGCTGCACACCGCGCTGCATCGTGCCGGGATCGCCGGGCCTTATATTCTGGTGGGCAATGCTTTTGGCAGCGACAACGTCCGCACTTTTGCGGTCCTCTACATGGACGAGATTGCGGGGATGGTCATGGATGACGCCGACTTTACCGACCTCGAACCGAAGGAGATGCAGGACGGCGACCGTGATGGACGCGAGGAATTCGCTGCTCAGTTGCGGAAATGTGGGAAAGCGGTTGCCGAACACAAGCCATTACCACCCTTGGGGTCAAGTCCCAGTGATCGGGGAAAGACTTGCGCCCAGCAATTTTTCCGCGGCTTGCCGGAGAAGGAATGGTCGCAGGAATTGAACGCCAGGCTATTGGAGATCGCGCAAACCAAAGTCGCATTGTATGACGCTTATGCTTCGGAGATGGAGCAGATGACGCAAGATGAAGTCTACTTGGAGCAGCATCNGGCCGTCGTATGGCTCGCGGCCCATTCGCGTGGTGACCAGCGGCAACCATGGAGTCGGCCACCTGGAGGAGAAGCCCGCGGACACGCCGAAGCACCTTAGATATGAGAAGGAGATGACAGCGGCCCAGGCGCGTTTTCTCACGCAGTCTTCGAACTCGAAACAGATCTTCGCCCACCACAGCTCGGAATACATCCAGTTCGACGATCCGGAGACAGTGATCAACGCTATCCGCGAAGTGTATGACCAGGCAAGAAAACCATAAGTGCGCACGGTGACTGCAGCAGACCCTAAAGAAACTTGGTGACAGATAACAATGAGGCTTGTTGATCGATAAGACTTGGAGCGAGTATCGAACCCGTCAAGCTACTCGAAGTTCGCGCCGAGCAGCTGGTAGTGGTATTTCTTTCCGTCCCAGAAGACGACCGAAGATGTCTGTTCGCCCTCGCCTTGCTCCTCCATGTAGATGCCGAGGACGGTCCTCTTCCGCAGCGCCAGCCGCTTCACCGCCAGCGTCTTGAACGGCAGGTTGATCAGCAGGAACTTGGCTTTCGGAGTTTCCGCGCGCCATGCATCGGCCCCGCTGCCATGAATGATCAGCAGGCAGACTCCACGGCGCTCTGGTTCGTCGGAGGCAAAGTTCGAAGTTACCTTGACATCGTCATATCCCATGAAGCTGTCATAGGGGTCGGCCACCTGGAAAGCGTACTCATCCTTGTCGGCCATTGGGTTCTTGCAGCGCGCGGCAACGACCAAGTCGTCCACGCCATCCCCATCGAGGTCGCCCACAAACTGCGGCGGCCCCTGCAGCACGGAGCAATTCTCACCGAACTGCTTGTGAATGAAAGCATCGGTCACAGCGGGCGCCGGGGCCTTGGCCGGTGCCGGGGGTGGCGGTGGCTGTTTCTTCGGTTGTGCGCCGGCAGCCGACGCGGCAATGATCATCACGCCAGCCAGAAAGGAGAGAAGAATCAATCGAGAGTACGTCATGGGTTCTACTCTAGCCCGGTTGCCGGCGCTGAGGTAGAGACTGAGATGATGACCGCGAAACTAAAGTCACTAGCGACGGTTGGATCAGGGAGGGCCGCTCACGAGCGGAAGTGTTCCCAGCCCCGCGGCTCGAGTTCGTAGCCGACCCCTTCGCGATTCCTCAGAATGACATTTCGCTGCCGGGTGATGTGGCCGATCCGTGTGATGGGCACGCCTGCAATTCTTGACGGGACCCGCCGATCCGGATGCGCCATGAAAAGCAGCTCGTAGTCTTCGCCCCCATGCAACGCGAACTGGAGGTCCACTTCCCGACCCGGCTTACCGACCATGGCGCGCGGAATCAATTCCGCTTCGATCTCAGCGCCAACTCCGCTCTCCTCGCAGATATGCGCCAGGTCGGTCGAAAGGCCGTCGCTGCTGTCGATCATCGCCGATGCCACGCCTTTCTCCCGAAGTGTGCGCCCCAGCTCGATTCGGGGCTCAGGAAAAAAATGACGCCGATACTCCCGCGGGTTCACCTTCCGCTTCGGCTTCGTCCTCATCTGCCAGACCGCCGCTGCCGAGCCGCCCAACTCTCCGCTGACGTAGATTCGATCGCCCGGATGGGCTCCCGAGCGCAGCACGGCTTTCCCCTTCGGCACCGCGCCTACGACCACGATATCTGCCAGGATTCCGTCGGGCGACTCGGCTGTGTCTCCTCCGGCCAGGACCACCCCGAATTTCTCGGCCAGGCTGATCAGGCTGCGGACGAAGCGTCCCACCCAGCTTTGCGGCAAATCGCGGGGCAACGCCAAAGAAAGGAACGCAGCCACGGGTTCGCCTCCCATGGCGGCGATGTCGCTCAACCCGCGCGCCAGGCAGCGATGCCCAACCGACTCCGCCCGATGCCAGTCGCGCCGGAAATGAATGCCCTCCAGTGTAAAGTCGGTCGTCACCAGGGTGTCCTGTCCGCGCCCTCGGCCCTTCAGCAGTCGCAGCACCGCACAGTCGTCTCCAATCCCAGTGATTAGACGATTCGCGCTTCCTGCGCGGACCTTGTCCGCGTTTGCCGGCCCTGCGCCGGAACCTGCCATGCGGCGAATCGCCTCAATCAGCTTTTTCTCGGAAAAGGGCACGGCGCCACCACTATAGCGGATTCGAGCCGGCGAGCCACTGAGGGTTCCCTATGCCCATGTCCACCCGCACGCCGGTAACCCGTCCCAGGTGACCTTGGATTACCGGGTCTTCGGTAACCCCCAAATGTCCAGTCGGGTCGTTGACAGGAGGAACCCAGTTTGCTACCGTTAACCCGTCATTCACAATAACCTTTGGCCGAAGCTTAAGATGTGCGTGCGCTTTGAGTTGCAGGTGAAGACCATTTTCAAGCGTTTGGCCCGGTTCCGGTAGGAAGGGCGCGTCAGCAGTTTCCATTCCCAAGATGGGAAGCGCGGCCCGACAGTCAGGTGTTCCGAACAGGCATTCTGGAACCTCAGTACTTGCCTGGAGTTCCGGCCCTGATGTTTCAAGTTCGTAAGGAGCGGATTTGCGGAAGCGTTTCTACATCCTTTTCGTGGCCCGTGGCGATGACGGCCAGCTGCGCAAAATCTCCATCCCCTTGCATTATCTGTACGTATTTGTGATCGGCGCCGCCATCGGATTCCTCAGCCTTACCGGCATTGCCAGTTCCTATGCCCGCATGCTCCTCAAGGTTTCCCGCTACAACGAACTCCGCACCGAAAAGGAACAGCTCAAAGATCGCTACTCGCGCCTGGAGCAAGTCGCCAAAGAGCGCGACGTGCAGGTGGCTTCGCTGGGCTCGATCGCCGGTGAAGTTTCCACTCTTTACGGCTTGAAGTCGGAGCCTACGCTGGTCACGGCCTCAGCCCAGGAAATTCAGGACGCCGACGTAAATTCCTCACTGGATCAGCTGCACGCGCTGCGAACCTCTGCCCTTACCGGCGCCACCACGGTGGGCCTGACGCTCGGTTTGACCCGCAACGCCACCACGGCAGACTGGTTCCGCGCCAACTCCGCGCCGAATCTCTGGCCGGTGGAAGGCCAGATCACCGGCAGCTTCGGCGAGCGCATCGATCCGTTCAACGGAGAAGGCGCATTCCACAGCGGGGTTGATATTGGCAGCAGCTATGGCACACCCGTGATCGCTCCGGCCGATGGCGTGGTCACCTTTGCCGACTCGCTCGGCGGGTACGGCAAGGCCCTTATGCTCGACCACGGCCACGGCATCAGCACACGCTACGGGCACCTCTCGGGCTACGCCGTGACTCCCGGGCAGCACGTGCAGCGCGGCGACACGATCGGTTACGTCGGCGCCAGCGGACGCTCCACTGGCCCCCACCTGCACTACGAAGTCCGCATTAATAACACTCCCGTGAATCCTTACAAGTACCTCCGCATCACCGTCGCCCACAGCGGCGGCTTCGCCGCGGGTAGCTAGACACGCCGTTAGGACCTCTCTCCGAAGTTCTTCGATGCTCCCTGGTGAAGTTTCGGCTTGAAAGGTCCGCTCCCCTCACGGTACTCTGACCACCTGCCTATGACCGCCGTCCGCTAGTTTCGCAAGTTCAGAACTCCTGAGCGATCGGTTGCGCGGGTGCGCGCGCTTTCGTTCCGGCCTGGTTGTCTAAACCAAGAGTCATCCAATTTTAGAAAGGATCTTCCCATGCAATTTCTGGATAAAGTGTTGGCGCGGCGGTGCAAACCGCACTGCTGCGCGCCCGCATGGCGGCCGCCGCTGAGGCCGGATGCGAGTATGCAGTGGTCGTCACCCGGGGAGGGACGACTTCACAGCGCAATGTGGACCGGCTGGGTTTCCGCGTGGCCTATAGTAAGGTGACGGTAATCAAACAGATTGCGGATTGATGATTTTTGATTGCTGAATACGACGGCTTCTTACCGCCGAGAGCGCAGAGGACGCCGAGGCATTTATTGCCGATTGCCGATTGAAGAATGCAGGCCGCCATCCGTTCAGAAATTGAGAATCGGCAATCGGAAATGCCTATGCCGAATCCGTTTAGAATTCGGCTGCTGTCTCTCNCTGGCGCTCTCGGCGGTCTAGCAGTAGATTTGCTTAATGAAGGTCGACGAAATTCGCGCGTACTGCCTGTCGTTCCCGCGGGCGACCGAAAAGCTGCAGTGGGACGACGCTCTCTGCTTCAAGGTCGGCGGAAAAATGTTCACCGTGCTGGGATTGGACCGGGTGCGGCTGACGTTCAAATGCACGCCCGAGACGTTCGCCGAGCTGATTGAGCGGGAAGACATCCGTCCGTCGCCGTACGTGGGGCGCTACAAGTGGGTGATGCTCAACCGCCTGGACGCCTTGCATGATGACGAGTTGCGGGAACTGATCCGGCAGTCGTATGAGATAGTCGCATCGAAGGGAGGGAAAGTTCACCCCCAGCGCCCGGCGAGAAAGAGAACGAAGGCAACGCGCAAGAGTCCTCGGCGGAAATAGGCAGGCGCCAATCTTCCGCATCATAATCTCGCCGTCGATTCCTTAGATGGGACTTCTGCTTGTGCCGTACCTCCCTTGCTGGCACGCAAACCTCGAACGGCATACAATGCTGATTTAGCCACACCGGAATATGTCTCCCATCCCTGACGACCTGAGCACAGTGAAAGATGACATGGTCGCCTTCATCGAAGGCCATGGCATGCGCCGCTTTCACGGGTATGTCGACTACGACGAGGTGCAATGCGTCATGTGGGAGATGGGCGCGAATCCAGAAGGCTGGAAGGATTTTGTAGAGCTGGCCAAGACCTCGGGTGCGCCTTTCCTGACCATGCATTCCTGGACACTGGAGCGCACGGAACTCGATGATCTGATCGAGCGCCTCTCCAACGCCGAGTTCGCCGATAACGACGAAGTGGAAGACGCACGCTGGTTCCGCGCCCATGTGGGCAAGGTTGGATTCGTGCAGATGGGATGGGCCTATCAGGGCTCGATGTTTCTCTGCGAACTCAGCACCGAGTGGTACGAGCGCTACCAGCGACTGCTCGAAGTGTCTGACGAGTTTGGCGGCATGACCATCGACGAACCCGATCAGGATGACGAGACCTAACCGTGCGCTGGGAGTTTCGCCGCGAAGACCCGGACCGGGTACGGAGCCTGGCCCAGGCTCTGGCTGGCCTTCCTAATCTGCTGCGGCCCTTTCTTTGCAGCCATGACAATTCCTCAGATGGTGTGATTTCCGCTCTTGCTGCGCTACTCGTGCGGCGCAGCATCACCGACGCCGAGTCGGCGGAACGCTTTCTCGCTCCTCAACTTTCTCATCTGCATGCGCCCGAGCGCATGACCGGACTGCGCGCCGCGGTCGATCGTCTCAGCGCCGCAATCGAGCGCAAAGAGCCGATTCTCATCTACGGCGACTACGACGTAGACGGCACGATGGCGGTGATCATTTTGAAAACTGCCATTGAGCTGTGCGGGGGCGCGACGGACTTTCATGTCCCACACCGCATTCGCGAGGGCTACGATTTGCGCGGCGATGTGATCGAGCGTGCCGCGGCGGCGGGCATTCGGCTGATCATCAGCGTGGATATGGGCATCCGCGCGTTCGCCCCGGCGGAGACGGCTCGGCGGCTCGGAGTCGACCTGATCGTCACCGATCATCACCTGCCCGGCCCCGATGGTGTGCCGACGGCGCTGGCTGTGGTCAATCCCAATCAGGCCGGATGCGAGTATCCGTGCAAACAGCTTTGCGGTGCGGGAGTCGCATTCAAGCTGGCGCAGGGATTGATGCAGCGGCGGTTGGAGGTGAAGGATCAATCGCGGATGTTGCTGTCGTTCATGAAGGTGGTGGCGATTGCGACCGTTGCCGATGCCGTGCCGCTGAAGGGAGAAAACCGCGTATTTGCGCGGCTCGGACTGGAGGCACTGCGGAAAGCGGTGAATCCCGGGCTGAAGGCGCTGCTGGAAGTGGCACAGATTTCGGCGAAGCGTCCACCGACGTCGACCGAGGTGGCGTTCCGTATTGCGCCGCGCATCAACGCTGCCGGGCGCATGGACGTGGCTCGCGACGTGATCGAGCTCTTCAGCGTGAAGGATGTGACACGCGCGAAGGAGCTGGCGGCGAAGCTCGACCGCCTGAATGCCGATCGGCAGGAAGAAGAAAAGAGAATCCTGAAGGCGGTGGAGGAGCGCTTTACGGGCGACCCCGCGCTGAGCGACTCTTATTGCATCGTGGTGGATGGCGATGCCTGGCACCGCGGCGTCATCGGGATCACGGCGACGCGCGTGCTCGAGCGCTACAACCGGCCCACGGTCGTGATCTCGCGCGAAGGAGAAGAAGCGTTCGGGTCGGGGCGGTCGATTCGCGCCTTTCATCTGCTGGAGGCGATCGAGTCGTGCCGCGATCTGTTTTCCCGCTACGGCGGACACGCCTACGCCTGTGGCTTTGCCATGCCGGCGGCGAATGTTCCCCAGCTTCGCGACCGGCTGGACGCCTTTGCACGGAAACGGCTGACACCCGCCGATTTCGATCCGGTGTTGGAAGTGGATGCGGAGCTGCAGCTCGAAGAAATCACGCCTGCCCTGTTTCAGACTCTGCGTCTGCTGGAGCCGTACGGTGTGAGCAATCCCGAGCCGGTGTTTGCCGCGCGCGGCGCGCAGTTGACGGCCCCGCCGCGAGTCCTGAAGGACAAGCACGTCAAGCTGAAGGTCCGCGCAGGAGAAGTCGAGGCTGGAACCAGCCTGACGGAATCCTCGGAGCTTTCTGCCGCTGCAGTGCTGGCGACCCCACGCTGTCATCCCGAGGGTGCCGCGATTCGGCGGAGTGAAAAGGCCGCGGCGGTGGCCGGAATCCGCGGCAGGTCGCTGAGAACTGAGAACCGAGAACTGAGAACTGATCCGGGAACTGGCCTGAGAAACAAGATCACGTTTGATGCCTTGGGCTGGGGCATGGCCGGGCGGCTCGAGCAGTCGCCGCCCGTGGCGGGCGATCGCGTTGACATCGCATTCACCATCGGGCACAACGACCATCCTGAATTCGGCGGACTGGAGCTTTCGTTGCGGGATTTGAGGATGGTCCGGACTGCGGCCTCGGATCGCGCAACCGGCGAAAAGGACGCACCAGTGCCGCCCTAAGCCGAACAGGGCAGAGCATCAGACAGGTACCAGCGAAGTCGCCCATCACTCTTCAGACAACCCGGTGCAACATTTCCGGTTCCCTAAAGTCAGCGGTTCTATAAAATCGCTGGTTCTAGGGAACCGGAGGTGCCAATGCACTGCTCGATGACGGTTGCTCTTTTCTCGTTGCTTCTTCCCGCTGGCGCAGCTTCCCAGAGCAAGGCCACCCCGCCACGGCCGCAAGCTTCGCAGCCTGCGACTCCGGTGGTTGCGCCGACTCCTGCTGATTCTTCTGCACGCCTGCCGGTCCGGCGCGTGGTGCTCTACAAGAACGGCGTGGGATATTTCGAGCACACGGCGCGAGTCCATGGCACGCAGGAACTGAACATTGACTTCACCACGGCGCAGCTCAACGATGTGCTGAAGTCTTTGACCGCGGTCGATCTGGGCGAGGGGCGAGTCTCTTCCGTGCGCTACAACTCAATTGCGCCGCTGGGCGAGCGGCTGAAATCGCTGCGGCTGCCGTTTGGCGAGCAGGTAACGCAGGCGGAATATCTCTCAGCCCTGCGCGGAGCGCGCGTCGAAGTGCGCAGCGGCGCGGCGACGGCCACAGGGCGGCTGCTGAGCGTCGAGAGAATTCACAAGCAGCGCTCGAAAGATGATTTCGAAGACGTGACCAGCTTCTCCATCGTCACCGACGCGGGCGAGATGAAGAACTTCGAGCTGGGCTCGGGAACTTCGGTGCGCATCGCCGAGCGCGAACTTACGGATGAGGTCGAGCGATACCTCAGTTTGATCGGTTCCTCGCGGGCCCGCGACGTGCGCCGCATGAGTTTTACGGCGGCAGGGTCGGGCGATCGCGATGTGTTCGTGAGTTACATCAGCGAGGTGCCCATCTGGAAGAGCACCTATCGCATTCTTTTGCCGGAGAAGCCGGGCGAGAAGCCGTTGCTGCAAGGCTGGGCGATTGTCGATAACACCATCGGCGAAGACTGGAGAGATGTGCAGCTCTCACTCGTGGCGGGGGNGCGGGTGCGCCGCAGTCGTTCATTCAGAATATTTCTCAGCCGTTCTATGTGCGGCGGCCGGAAATTCCCTTGCCCGAGTCGGTGATGCTGACGCCGCAGTCGCATGAAGCGACCGTGGAGGGGTACGCGCAGTTACAAGCGCCAGCCCCGCCGCCACCCCCGCATGCCACCACCAGCCTCGACGGAATCGTCAAGGATCCCTCCGGAGCGGCGATTTCCAACGCCCGTGTAACCGTCCGCAACGAGGAAACAGGAGTTTCGCAGGTCGCGACCACCGACGCTCGCGGCCACTATCACTTCAGCGATCTGCAGCCTGGCAACTCGGCGTTGTTCGTGAGTTCTCCCGGATTCCAGCGCTTCAACCTGAGCAACGTGTATCTCGGCATCGGACGCAACAACGAGATCGATGCCACCCTGAACGTGGGTGGAACGGCTGAGACGGTGGAGGTGCAGGCGCAGGCGGCCACCGTGAACACCGAATCGACGGAGTTGGCTGGGGTGGCGGGGAAGCAGGGTGCTGAGGCCGAAGGCAAGTCGGCCGGCGATTTCTTCGAGTACAACATCAAGCAGAAGATCACGATCGGCAAGAACCAGTCGGCGCTGGTCCCCATCCTGCAGGCGCACATCGAGGCGGAGAAGGTCACGCTGTGGAACCCGCAGTCGGCGCCACTTCGCGCCCTCTGGATCAAGAACACCAGTGGTCAGGTGCTGGATGCCGGGTCATTCAACGTGCTCGAGGCCGACACCTTCGCCGGCGAGGGAGTGCTGGAGACGATCCATCCCGACGAGCGGCGGCTGCTCTCCTACGCGGGAGACGCCGCGGTGCATGTGAAGTACTCCGACGAATCGAGCGAGAAGGCCTTCAGCCGCATACGTATTGCCAAGGGCATCATGGTGCTGACCAAAGAGGAGCACAAGACCAGCAAGTACACGATCCGCAACGCCGACACCGAGCCGCGCCANGGTGATTGTGGAGTATCCCGCCGAGGAGGGATGGACGCTTACGCCCGCCACGCCCAAGCCAGAGGAATCGTCGGTGTCGTATCACCGCTTTCGTGTGCCGGTGGATCCCGGGAAAACTGCCGAGCTCACGGTCGAGGCTGTGCATCCGGACGAGACTCAGTATGAATTGACCAACCTTGATGAAGACGAGGTCGCGCTGCTCGTACAGCAGAAGCGAGTGACTCCGGCGATGCAGCAAGCCTTCGACCGCATCCTGAAACAGAAACTGAAAATCGAGGGGATTACCAATCAGATCAACGAGCGCAAGCGCGAGAGCGACCAGATTGCGGCCGACCAGGGGCGCATCCGCGAAAACATGAAGGCGCTGAAGGGCAGCTCAGAAGAGAAGGCGCTATTGCAGCGTTACGTCGGGCAGCTCGACGCGCAGGAAAGCCGCCTGGCAACGTTGCGCAAGGAGAGCGCTGACCTGATGGTTCAGGAGACCCAGGCGAATGCAGAACTCGACCGCATGATTATGGAAGTGAATGTGGACGAAAGCTTCTAGAGTCCGCTGAGGAAGGTATTGATCGTTACCTCAGATGATAGTGCCCGTCGCGGCGGGAGATTTCCGCCGCTTGCAGCCCGAACAGCGCTGCCAGGCGATTGACCTGCAGAATGTCTTCCTTGGGGCCGTCGGCGACGATGCGTCCCTGGCTCATCAGCACCACACGCTGAATTTCTGGAACGATGTCGGCCAGTTCGTGCGTGACCAGGATGACGCCGGTCCCTGAGTTGGCGAGCGCGCTCATGGTCTGCCGCAGACTTTGCTGGGCCGCAAGGTCGAGCGAGTTGCAGGGCTCGTCGAACAGCAGCGCCCGCGGATTGTGCACCAAAGCGCGAGCAATCAACGTGCGCCGGGCTTCTCCGGAAGACATTTCGCAAACCGGCCGCTCGGCAAGGTGCGAAATCTTCAGCTGCGCCAGCGCGGCGTCGGCAAGTTCGCGATGTTTGGGATCGACGACGTGATTGGGAAAGATGCTGACGCTGCTGAAGAAGCCGGAAAGCACCACGTCACGCCCGCTGGCCTCGCCGGTGCAGGAAAGCATCAGGTCGTTGGAGACAATCCCCATAAGCGAACGCAGCGCGAAGACGTTCCAGGATTCCTGGCCCAGAATCTTCATGGATGAGCCCGGTCGGACAACCGGATAGCACTCGCGCGTGATGGTTTTGATCAGCGTGGACTTGCCGCATCCGTTGGGGCCGAGGATGGCGACGTGTTCGTCGGCGGCGATGCGCAGGCTGAAGTCGTCGAGCGCGACTTTCTGTCCGCGCATTACGCGCAGGTTGCGAAAATCGAGCAGCGGAGCCCCTCCGGCGGATGTCACGCGTTCCAGTGTAGATGAAACGCTGCTACTGAGGCGTTGTCATCCTGAGGAAGGTCACGTCCGCGACAGCAGACCGCCGGGCACAAGCACCACGATGATAATCTGGCCAATCGTCCTGGACTGCGCTGTGGCCGTGAGCGCCTCGCACGAGCTATGTCGCGACTGGTCACCAAGCAGACCGACAGAGTTAATGGATGTGTGTCAGCGGATTTGTTCGGCACGTCGAAGGAGGTATTGCAGAGAGCCTTGCGCAAACTGAGCGAACCCGTGTGGGAAAAATTCGAAGCGCCTTCCAAGGAAAACGCCCTCCAGCATGTCTCTCCAGCGAGCCTCGATGGTCGGGTGCTGTGGCTCCGAACTGGATGGCACCTTATCCACAACGATGAGTCTATATAGCCGATCATTCTCAGCCAGACCCAGAGTAAGCAAGAACTTGAAGAACGCATCTGTTTCGGGCATCGAATAGCCGATAACGCAAATGCGAGTGGCGGTTTTCAGTGCGTCGACGGCCTTCTTCCATACCGGTTGCATTATCCGACTGTATTCACTCTTATCCCAAGAAGGCGGTACGAGCAGCAGCCGAAGTCCCGATTTTCCGCACTTGACACACAGCTTAGACCTGAACAGGGCGGGATTGGCAGTTGCCCTCTCTCCCAAGACATGAATCTGGTTGCATTCGCAAATGGCCCAGTTAGTTGAGCCATGCAGCTTAAGGAGGGGCACGACCGTTCTCCCCTCATAGACCTCTTCATAATGCGCGTGAGCAAGTTCGTATCCTGGTCTCGCGTCTACCCGCACCAGTGCATCATCGAGGACGAGATCGTAGTTGAACGTGATGATCGTATTGGAGCGCGAGGGCAACTTCTTCTGGTCATCGTATTTGCCGGACAGAAAGAGAGCGAAATGCCTGTAGATATCTACGTTGAAGACGTCGCCAGAAGATTCCCTGCTCACATATCTGACAAACGACGCCTGCGACGCGTATGCGGGAACCAAACTTATTCTCATTAGGGATCGCTGGGGGGCGTCTGCCACCGCCAGTTGAATCGTCTTGGCGATCACATAAACTGTCGCGTCTCGCGTAGCGGAAGAGACGGAGTCGAGGCGATGAGACATTTCGACCAGCCCAAAGAGCTGCTCGATATTGTCCAGGTCAATGCGGAATTTCTCTCTTGCTCTTGCCACCTCTCTCTTGAACCTAAACACTTCCTCAAACTGATGTCGCTCCTCGGGTTCGAGTCCAGAATCCGGGTTGTCGAAGAACTCCCGCGATTTGTCCAGGAAGTCATTGATGAGAGGTGCCCCAGCTTCTCGTGAGAAACCGGCACCGAGGATATAAACGTTGTGATCGCCTACATCGCTGGGCATCAGACGATTCCTGCTTTTTTTCGAAAATTGATAGAGCAACCAACCGGGGGAAGACCTTGGATCGTAGTTCACGAGCGAGATCGGGCGCAACCGTGCGGGCTTGTCCGATGGTGGCGCGGCGCATGGAGGGCGGTGCGTTACGGAGGTCGCACACCAGGCGAACGGGCAGCTTTCTCAGGCGCGACGTGGCCCTCGATTGCATTACACTGAAGCCAGATGGCGCTTCCAATCTATCGTCTGCGACGCTGGCTGGCCGTGATCGCCGCGGTGTTCACGGTCGTGGTCGGAGGGATGTATTTCTATGCGCGCATGCGCCAGCGCAACGTGCTGAAAGAGTTTCCCAACAAGATGGGCTACGACATCAGCCGGAAGGCAACCGGTTTTCAGTTGTCGAAGTCCGATGCAAGACGGACGCTGTTCACCATTCAGGCCAGCGACGTGAAGGAATTCAAACTGAACGGGCGTGCTGAGCTGCACCACGTCAACATCGTGCTGTATGGGCGCGATTCCTCGCGCTTCGATCAGATTTACGGAGACGATTTCGCTTACGACCCCAAGTCCGGCGACGTGACCGCCAAAGGCGATGTGCAGATCGATCTGGAAGCGAATCCGGCGGGGATTACGAGCGCGGATCAGGCTACGCCCAAAGAACTCAAAAATCCGATTCACCTCAGGACGCGCGACCTTGTCTTCAACCGCGATACCGGCAACGCCGCGACCGCAGAACGGGTCGAGTTCCGAACGGCCCAGGCTTCGGGATGGGCGGTGGGAGTGCAGTATGTCGGCCGCGCCAACACGCTGACACTGAGATCGCAGGTGCACATCTTGCTGACCGGCGGATCTGCTGCGGAAATCGACGCCGCACGCGGCGTGATTACCAGCGAACCGAGGCAAATTGTGCTGGACCACCCACGCATGGAGCGCAACGGCTCGACCGTGCAGTCGGATCAGGCCACGTTCTTCCTCGCGCCCGACAATAGTGTCGAGCGAGTGCTGGCCATCGGAAACGTGCACGGGGAANGTGCACGGGGAAATGGGATCCGAGGCTGGCCGGGCCCGAACCAGTGTCGCGTCGCAACCGAAAACGGCGGCCTCCGCCGCTGAGTACGGTGACTCGGCTTTGGCAGAGCAATCTTCTCGGATCGAGGCCCGCGCGGACCAGGCCGAGTTTCTGCTCGCCGGGACGCAGAACCAGTTGCGCACCGCGACCCTCACGGGCAACGTGCAGGTGGAGCGAGTCGGGTTTCAGCCCATGCAGGGCAGAGCGGGGCGTGTGATCCTGGATCTCGCCGGCGCCAACCTGCTGCAGAAAGTGCACGCGGCCGAGGGGGTCCGATTGTGGCAGCGGGGTGCGAGCGTGGAAAGGGCTCAAGCAGGCAACTCAACGCCACAGGATGTCGAGCTCTCCGCTTCGATCGTGGACTTCTTTGTAACCAATGGGCGCTTGTTGGACCACGCCGAGACGTCGGGCGACACCCAGATCACAATCTCTCCTGGACCAAGCTCTGCCGTTGGCCCGGCTCCTTCTCAGCAGAAGACGGTGGTCACGGCGGGAAAGTTCAACGCCAAGTTTGATCAGGCCGCGGGCCGCAGCCGGCTAGCGTCGATTCACGGCGCACCCGATGCCCGGATCGTCAACATGAATCCTGGCCAGCCGGATCGCGTAAGCACGAGCGAGATGATCGACGCCACATTTCTGCCGCAGGGCGGGATTGAATCGATCACGCAGCAAGGCCGAGTTACTTACAGCGACGGACTGGCCCCGGAAAAGCGCACTCAGGCCTGGGCTGAGCGGGCGCGGTATACGCCCGCCGATCAAATGCTTGTGCTGACTGGGAGTGCGCGCGTGGCGGGCGCTGACATGGCGACGACAGCCACAATTATCAAGATCAATCGCGCCACCGGCGATGCACTGGCCGAGGGCGACGTCAAGAGCACCTACAGCGAGCTGAAGGAGCAGCCGGACGGAGCGCTGCTGGCGTCTTCGTCCCCGATTCATGTGACAGCGCGGACGATGACCGCACACAAGACTCCGAGCGTCGCGCTGTACACGGGCAACGCACGGCTGTGGCAGGATGCCAACGTCATCGAGGCGCCGTCGATCGAGTTCGACCGCGAACGCCGCTTTGTCACCGCGCAAGGAACGGCGTCCCAGCCCGTTTCGACGATCGTGGTACAGCCCGAAAAGCCTGAGTCGGCGGCAGTGCGAGAGGCGAACAGAAAGGAAAACCACGAGAAGCCGTCGCAATCCAGTCCGATTGCGATCACGGGAAGCCGGCTGACTTATGCCGACGCCGAGCGCAAAGCGCACTACGAAGGTGGAGTCGTGGCGAAAGGGGCGGATTTCACGGCTACCGCGAAGACGATGGATGTGTATCTTCTGCCCCGTGGCCAAGTGTCGAATAATGAGTCCTTTGGCGGTACTGGCCAGCTGGATCGCATGGTAGCTCAGGGCAATGTCGTGATCCAAGAGCCGAAGCGCAGGGCGGAGGGGCAGATGCTGACGTACTTTGCAGCGGGGGACAAGTTTGTGTTGACGGGCGGTCCGCCTAGCATTTTTGATGCCGAACAGGGCAAGATTACTGGGGTTTCGTTGACTTTCTTCAGACGCGATGATAGGGTGCTGGTGGAAGGCGCAGCAAGTACTCCTGTGGTAACGCAGACGCGAGTGGCCCCGAAAATGGCAAGATAAATGCGTACTCTGGCCACAGACGAAATCAGCAAGTCGTATCGGAGCCGGCGCGTTGTGAATGGAGTCAGCCTGCGGGTCGAGCAGGGCGAAGTTGTTGGATTACTTGGACCTAACGGGGCTGGCAAGACTACTACTTTTTACGCCATTGTTGGTTTGATCCCGCCTGACGCTGGCCGGGTGCAGTGCGACGGCCAGGACATCACCGACGTTCCCATGTACTTGCGGGCGCGTCAGTACGGCATCAGTTACCTCCCTCAAGAAGCTTCGGTGTTTCGCAAGCTCACGGTGGAAGAGAACATCCTGGCAGTGCTGGAGGCGCAGCCGATCTCCTGGCACGAGCGCCGGGAGAAGATGGAAAAGTTCATCGACGAGCTGGGGCTAGAGCACATCCGGCAGAACCGCGGGTATGCGTTGTCGGGCGGGGAGCGGCGGCGCGTGGAAATCGCCCGCTGCTTGTGCATCAATCCCGCATTCATTTTGCTGGACGAGCCGTTTTCGGGGATCGACCCGATTGCGGTTCTGGATTTGCAGAAGATTATCAGCGGATTGCGGGCCAGCGGCATCGGAGTGCTGATCACGGATCACAACGTGCGCGAGACACTTTCGGTGACCGATCGGGCCTACATCATCGATGACGGAAGGATCTTCCGCCACGGGGCGCCGGGACAGCTGGCCGCCGATCCGGAAGTGAGAAGGGTGTATTTGGGAGAGAGTTTTTCGCTGGTGTGAGAGGGCAGTGGCTAGTGGTCAGTGACCAGGACTGGCCGGACAGCTTGGGTCTAGCGACTAATCACTGACCACTGACAACTGGCCACTTGTTTTAGACATGGTCCTACTGCAGCACAAACTGAGCGTCAAGCTATCGCAGCGCCAGATCCTCACCCCGGGGCTGGTGCAGATGGTGTCTGTTCTTGCGCTCAACAAGCTTGAGCTCAAGGACATGATCAACGCCGAGATGGTCGAGAACCCGGTTCTCGAGGAACTCGAAGATGCTGTCCCTTTGCTTGATGAGGTGGGCAAGAAAGAGGAAGACCGCGAACGCGCGACAACGGCAACGCCAGAAGAGAATCCGATTACCGCGGTCGAAAAGAAAGACCCCTTTGAAGAAATCGACTTTGGCTCGTTCTTCCAGGATTACCTCGATCCCGGCTATCGCACGCACAGCGAGATGGAAGAAATCGAGCGGCCGTCATTTGAGAATTTCCTCTCCAAGCCGAGCAATCTCACCGATCATCTCGCGTGGCAGCTGGGCGCGCTCAGCTTACGCCCGGAAGTGCGCGAGGCCGCGGATCTGATCGTCGGCAATCTGAACGAAGATGGCTACCTGATCGCCAGCGACGAAGAGTTGCTCGGTGTGGCGCCGCCGGCGTCGGCTGCGGATGATGCTACAACCGCCCAAAACATCGTGAGCGAGGCACAGTCGCTTGGGCTGGCAGGCCATGCGGAGAGCGAGAAAAGTGAGGGTGGAATCTCACTGGCCGCAGAGGCTTCGAGCGCGCATCCGGACGGATCATCCCTCGGCCATGAGTCAGGGATCGGCGTGGAGTCCGATGAGGTGTTTGGCGCGTCGAGCGAGCCGGCCGCGCCACGGCAAGAGTACGCCG
>OCOJ01046093.1_pt1 | contig 20918 bp, 23 predicted proteins | sample 1539251 | NCBI WGS metagenome assembly OCOJ01 (sample SAMN01911457, study PRJEB22624) | soil metagenome | biome: Soil | place: Malaysia | collected 2012-04-30 | depth RA_metagenome m | reverse complement strand
GGGGGGGGGGAGCGACTCGAGCGTCCAGCTTCCGTCGTACGACCACTGGGAATGGACGTGCGATGTGGCCAGGATTTCCATGTCACGCCCGGGATTTGAACAGGTTGTCCTTCACCGTGCTCCAGCAATCCGCAAAGAACACCTGGGGATCCTCGCCGCGCCAGTTGTAAAGAGTGTCCGTTGGGCTGATGTGGAGCACTGCGCCGGCGGATTTCCAAAAGGATGGCCAGGAATCCAGGGCTTGTGAGTTCGGGCCTTTCAGGACGAACAAAAGATGCATGAGCTCTCTGCCCGCATGGCGGCAGATCACGCCGTCGCCCGTCGGCGCATTCAGGCCGGCCGGCGATTCAGGATCCAGCAGCAGTTGGATTTGCCATGCTGGGTACTCAAGGCCCTGGCGCCGTGCGAGCGACATGCTTCCCCAGGGCCGCGCGTTAAATTCGACAAACCACGCTTTTCCTTCCCCGTCGCGCAGGCACTCGATCATGAAGAGACCACGCCAGTTGGTTCTGCGAATAAATTCTTCTACGTGCGGGCGGAGATCTTCGGGCACAGATTGCGACATGCACGCGCTCGATCCCGAGCCTTGCGGGTTCATCATCCTGAGCCTGCGGTGCGCGCTCAAAGCCCGAATGCCATCTTCTGCCGCCAGGCCGAAGACGCCCTCGCCGATTCCAGTAACGAAGGGCTGGACAATCAGGGCATTGTGCTCGCGCCACTCCGTAAACGCGCGCTGCAATTCAGTGGGATTGGCGCAGATCCACTTTTTGCAGGAACGCACGCGGCCCTCGCGAATCGGCACGCACTCGGAGGCCTTCAGGATTACGGGATAGCCTTCCGCGGCGATGAAGGCTTCGATTTCGCCAGCCGTCCGGACAATCGCTGTGTTTGGTACGGGGAAGCCGGCATCCCGGGCCATCTGCGTTTGGATGCATTTGTTCAGCGCCAGCTCCGCAGCGCTCCCGGAGGGCCCTGCCAACAACCATCCCTTTTCGAGCCTGGCTCTGTTGCCCAGCCATACTGCCTTGTCGTCCAGTGGGAACAAGAAACGCGGAGCGCCGTTCGTCCCGGTGGTCAGCGAAGTCATCNAGCGCCTGCAAGTCGGTCAAGGAAGCTTGCAGATCGTTTTCCGGGGGGCAAATGTCGTGACACACCACGTGGCGGCTGTGGCGGATAGCAGACGATCGTCCGCGGCGCGCAAAGGCCACCACGTGGAAGCCCGCGTCCACCAAGCTCCAAAGCGACTCCGGAGCAGAGAGCGCCTCTGCAAATCCGATGAGAACTGTAATCTGTGACATGCAGAGGAGCGCTGGAAAACTTAGTCCCGGCGAAGAAGTGAAGCAATCCGGCCAGTCCCTTCAGTCAAGGAACCTGCGCGGCGGTTGGCTGCTGGGCTTCAGGCTCTTTCAAGCGTTCTGCAACTGCTTCGGCGATGACACGGTAACNCGTTCTTATTCGGGTGCATGTCGACACCGCTTTTTGCAAACAGGCCCTGCCCCACGGCTTTCTGCATTGCAGGCAATGGATCCACGTAGGGAATCTTCTCGTCGCTCAGGAAGCGGAAAGTCTTTTGAAGAGCCACGGTTTCGTTGACTAACAGTTTTTGGACAATGCCGCTCAGTGCGATCTTGGAATTATTTTCAAGAAACTGCGAAAAGACCATCTCCTTGGTGGGTATGACCACAACCACAAACTGGATATGGTTCTCCCGGCAGATTTGATCCATCTGCTTCAGCAACTCAAAGGTGATTCGCATACCCTCGCGGACGCTTTCGCGGTCTTGATCGAGCCCTCGCAGATTGACCGTTGGTTGAAACGCTTCTGCGATGTGCTGGTCCGGAATTATCAGCGACGTTGCCTGGCCAGGATAGAGCTCGGCCGCGTGAGTAATCTGGAAGTCTCCTTTCAGGCGATCGCCCAGCCCCGTGTGAACAACCAGCTGGTAGACGAGACTGTGCTGTGAAAGCCAATCTCTGAGCTTTTTTTGCAGACTTGGGGGCGGATCCGCGCCGGTATCCCACACGTCGAAATCAATCTTAACGCCCGGCAAAGCGCGCAAGTAGGCCCAGTATTCCAGCCCGTAAGTGAGCTGGTATGCGTTGTCGAAATCGTCCGTCACGGAGAGACCGCAAATTACCATCTTAGGCTTTAAAGGAAGCGCTTTGGTTTTCAAGAGCTGGAGGTATTGGTTGGGTCCGTATCCTCCTAGCGCCATGTTGTATACCCGGCGGCCGGAGAGGCGCCCCAGTACATATGGCCACGAATTTTCCATGGTCGCGGCATTTCCGTATGTTTGGGAATCGCCGATTGCGATGATGTCTGCAGTCTTTGGCACACTGCGATTCCGGAAACCTAATGCGTCAAACCCGCCGTTCGCGGTNTCAACCCCGCCGTTCGCGGTCGGGGAGGGTGCTCTCCCAAGTACGGGGTCGCTCACCATCTTCACACGCAGATAGTCGGCCGGATTCAAGATCAGCCGCGCGCCCCATTCACACAACAGAAGGGAAATACTGATTGCCCCGAGTACAAGGCAGCAGTTAGCAAGAGTTCGTTTCAGTGTCATGAGGAGGCGCGCCATGGGTGCAACGGGAATCAGTCGAGCTTGAACTCGCTTCGCCAATCGGTCTTGTCCGAAAATGCCGGTTGCTCTTTCTTGTCCAGCAGATAATCGCCGACCACCAGATAATCCATTTCCGTTCGCATAAAGCAGCGGTAGGCGTCCTCTGGGGTGCACACGATGGGTTCTCCCCGGACGTTGAAACTCGTGTTCACAATCACACCGTAACCGGTGAGCTCCTTAAACCTGCGGATCAGTTCCCAATATCGCGGATTTGTCTCGCGGCTTACGGTCTGAATGCGCGCCGAATAATCGATGTGCGTAATTGCGGGGAGGTCCGAGCGGCGGAAATAGAGCCGCTCGTAGAGAGGTTTTTCCTGAAATCCTTCCGGGTAGGGGATTTGTTTGTCCTCGCGGACCGGAGCGACCAACAGCATGTAAGGAGATTCCCGATCAAGTTCAAAGTATTCGGAGACATCCTCTTCCAGCACGGAGGGTGCGAACGGGCGGAAGCCTTCCCGGTACTTGATCTTCAGATTCAATTTCTTTTGCATTTCGGGATTCCGGGCATCCCCGAGGATGCTCCGGCCCCCCAGCGCGCGGGGGCCAAATTCCATGCGTCCCTGGAACCAGCCCACCACATTGCCTTCTGCCAGTTTTGCGGCCACCTCGGCCGCCAACTCACAGAATTTATCGTAACGCCGCGCCTTCGCACCGTATTTTTCCAGCGTATGGCGTATCTGCTTCTCGGAAAACTCCGGGCCCAGATATGAGCCCTGCATAGTGTCCCGCCGGCCATTCATCACTCTTTCATTTCCGTCGTGAATGTGCCACACGGCGTAGGCTGCGCCCACCGCGCCGCCTGCGTCTCCCGCAGCGGGTTGAATCCACATATCTTCAAAAATTCCGGACCGGAGGATTTTGCCGTTGGCCACGCAATTGAGGGCAACGCCGCCGGCCAGGACCAGGCTTTTGCTTCCGGTAAGTTGACGGGCAGTGCATGACAGGCGCAGCACGATGTCTTCCGTCACCTGTTGAATGGCCAGCGCCATGTCCATATAGGCTTGCGTGATCTCCGACTCGGATTTCCTCCGCGGCACACCAAACAGCTGCTCCCACTTTTCTTCGTTCACCATCTTGAGCCCGGTGGCATATTCGAAATACTCCATATTCAGGAGAATGGAGCCGTCCTTGCGGACATCGACGAGATGCTCTCGAATCTTGGTCTTGAACTCTTCGGTGCGCTCCGCTGACGGGTTCCCGTAGGGTGCAAGGCCCATGAGCTTGTACTCGCCGCTGTTGACCGTAAATCCGGTGTAGTAGGTGAACGCCGAGTACAGCAGCCCGACCGAGTGAGGAAACTGAAGCTCTTTCAGAATTGCAATATCTTTCCCGCGGCCACGGCCGATGGTGGTCGTAGCCCATTCTCCGACACCGTCCACGGTCACGATCGCTGCATCCTGAAATGGCGACGGGTAGTACGCGCTGGCAGCATGGGATAGGTGATGTTCCGGGAAGTAGACCTGGACTTTGCCTTGGCCGAGCTGCGAAAGATGCTCGTTGAGCAGCCGGCGCATGAATACCTTTTCCTTGATCCACACGGGCATCGCCTGCAAAAAGCTGACGATGCCTTCTGGGGCGAACGCATGATAGGTCTCAAGCAGCCGCTCGAATTTCAAGAACGGCTTGTCGTAGAACGAGACGGCTGCCAGATTCTTATACTCCAACCCCGATTCTTCGAGGACGTAACGGCAGGCGTGAATCGGGAATGACGAGTCGTGCTTTTTTCTGGTGAATCGTTCTTCCTGCGCAGCGGCAACAATCTTTCCGTCGACGAGCATCGCCGCAGCGCTGTCGTGGTAATACGCTGAGATGCCAAGGATCGCTTTTCTCATCTCGAGTTCCTTTTGCTGCCCTGCCGTTGCTCTTCAATCCGCAAGGGGCTGCCCCGCTGACAATCAGTTGCGTAACTCAGATCCATTCAATTAGTTGTTTTTGCTGATATTTGCAATGATCCAGCGTTGCAGCTGGTCGGAAATCAGATTATTGGCTTTGGCGTTTGGATGATCATCGAGAGCAGTGACCCATAGCGTATCTTCCGGGCCATGGTCCTTCAGTCCATCGGTCAAATCGATGACTGGCACATGTTCCGGCGCCAGGATGTCCTTGATCTTCTGATGTGCGGCCTTGAATGGATAGCTATCGCCATTAATCTGGTGCAATTCGGGCAGCATTGCGACCAGCACTTTGGAGCCGTTGCTCCGTGTCGAAGAGGCCAAGCTCTTGAGCGCGCCCTTGCAAGCCTGAAACCCGGGCTTATCGTCGTCGTAAAGCGACGAGTAGTATTGTTTCCAATCCGGACGCACTCCGGCGTGCCGCAGAATTCCGTCAAGGCGGTTTGTGGCGAAGGCGATCAGGTAGGAACGGTCGATTAAGAAGCCCTTCTTTTCGATCGGCACAGGCTCGGGGTCGTTAATGAAGAAAACAAGGATAACCAGGTCAGGGTTAAATACTCGGCCGCGCGTCTCGTAGTAGGTTACTTCTTGGACGGTGTCGTAATTCCCCACGCCCGCATTAAGGACCTCGACTTTGCTGTATCCCGGCGGCGGATTGGCATTCAGTTTGCGCTCCAGGAATTTCGCTGCCGTGTCTTCCTCTCGTACCCCCCAGCCGAAGGTTGTGGAATCGCCGAGCATCAAGACGCGGAACACGTCCGGGGGTTTGCTTTCTGAGTATTCGCGGTCGCGCAGCCCGTGGGAATTGATGTCCACTTGAGCGCCCATTAGAAACGCGGAGCTATTGGGCCGGTGCGCGAAGCTCAGGCGCGGGTCGGAGACGGGCTGTTTCAGCGTGGTTGCGTATTTCCACATCTCCATCGAAAAGTCCAGGCTACGCGCGAATATGACGCGCAACACCACTTCGGCCGCAAGGCAGCAAAGCAGCACTGTGAGAACCAGCACCGTGACGTTCACGAGGGCGCCGTGGATCGCCCGCCGGGCTGACCCACTCTGTGCTTCTCGCCTTGCGGCCACCGACACTTCTGGCATCGTGCTCTCCATTCGTGTTCCTTTCCCCACTGGGATGCCCGGGATATTTCCGTAGCCAATCAGAAGAGGGTGTAGATGAAGGGTGCGATTGCCGAACCGCTGGCAAACACCATGAGCGTGCCAAATACAAGCGTGATCACGATCAATGGTAGCAGCCAGAACTTCTTCCTCTGATTCAGGAAGCCCCACATATCTTTAAGAAAATCCATCGTTTTTCTCCTTTCTTGGGTTCAATCCTAGTAAGGTCTCTCGAGATCTCTTGCTGTGAATGTATAGTTTCTCTCCACCAGGGCGGATTCCGGGCCGGCCTTAAACGCACGCAGCTTCAAAGCGTCTTTACCGGACAGGCGGCGAAGGATGCCGATCGGCGTAACTACCCCGAAAAATAGAATGGACATCAAGACTTTCGAGCTAATGTTTCCCAAGATGGTGGAAAAGCCCAGCCATACCACGGCGATGGGCTTGTAAATCTGCGGCACGATCATGTTCAAGACCTGCACCGCAACCGCCCCGTAAAGTAACCCCTGACGATGCAGGCGAAGATTCAGCAAAAGCAGCAGCAGAACCATCGCCATGCCCGTGTCCCGGCTCTGGTCCTTCGTGACTTTCTTGGGGAGAGCGTTTTCCATGGTTTCCATCCTCAATTTGAAACTGATTCCATATAGAAAACCGGTTGTGTGCCATCTCATTGCGGGCGATTAACGCCGTGAAGTGCGTCAAAACCGCGTGCGATCGGGACATCCCCTGCCCAGCGGCAGCATTCGCCTTCGGTCAGAAAGGCGTATTCGTCATCTTGAATAGGGTGCGTCTCCATCTCGACCACCCCGCGACGAGCCAGGGAAAGCACCCGGTCCAAGCGCTCCCTGGGTTGCAGAGGAGCGAGCGAGAACAAGTAATCCACCAGGCGATACTTCCGCGCCAGCCGGCGATCCAGAGCCTGGCGATAGAAGCGGTTGACCACGCTCTTTTCCCCGGCCTGGAACGAGAAATTCCGGCGAACCAGGATTCCCCGCGGCAAGAGCCCCTGGGCCAGCACGTTGGCGCACAGATGCATGTGATGGTGACCGTCCACCCGGCGCGGCTCGGCTCCATACAGTCGGCGGTACTCTTCCAACTGAGCCGTGGTCACATACTCAAATGCCCCGGTCAGCCCGGGATGAAATAGGACCTGGGCTAGGCGGTGGCGGCGCAGATAGGACGTGAGCAGGCGCTGCTGTTCCGCAAGTTTTGCAGGGCAGTTCCGGGCGGAGAATGGCGTCGTAAAATTCAAGTGCAGTCCGGCATCCACTCCGGACTCCCGTGCCAGCGATGCCCCGCGTTCAGAATCTTCCATGAACACCATCGCGCTTACCGAAGAGATGCTGTTTCGCTGGAAGCAGGACAGAATCCGGTCGGTATTCTCCTGATCCCGGCCCCAGTCATCTGCGTTGATGATGAGCATTCCCTGGAGGGATCGCGGACCGCGCTCGTTGTTCCCGCCCGTGCGCGCCGAAGGACCAGCCGTAACTTCCGGCGCCTGAGTGCCTGACTCGTTCTCCGTCGGCGACGATGCCAACATTGTGCCCTGGTTCATGAGCGGCCCGCGCTCCGTCCTTCCAGAACTTCTTGAGTCCGGGGGGCTCTCGCGCCTGCGTTTCCGGCACTTCGGTTACCGGTCAGGAATTTCTTCANATCGCTGCATCTGCTCGCGTCTTACAAACCGCACCAAGTCTGGGCTGACAGGCCGGGGCGTTCTGCGGATGCCTGACCAGAGATAGCCGGCTGCCAGCGCCAGGCCGCCGAAGAAGAGCGGCTTCTGGGTCATCTGGTAAAGAGTTCTCGAGACTTCCCACATCGGATGATTGCCGATTACATAGTCCTTGATTCCATTGCGGAATCGAGCCTTCAGCAGTCCCTGCTGGGCCGTTCCCATCGGCCGATGGTGCAGGCAAACCTTCTCCGGGAACGTGCGGGTTCTCCACCCGTTCATTCTTGCAGTGAGCACCGCGATGTGGTCAATGCTGCCCCCCTTGACAGGCACATATCCGCCAATTTCCTCGTAGCAGGCGCGGCGAAATAACTGGCAGGCGCCGGAGACGTGTTCGATGCTCACGAATCGGTAGTCGTAAATGGGCTGATCCCCCTCCTGGAACGGCGTCCCGACCAGACCCAAAGTGGAATCCTCAGCGAGCTTATGAAGCAGGAAGGAGAAGTATTCGGAGTCGAACGACAGATCTCCATCCAGGCTTCCGATGATTTCGTATGGAATTTCGCGAAGCCGGGCGTAACCCGCATTGAAGGCCATGACTTTTCCGGCGAAGTGCCTTTCGCGGCGCTCCGGCATGCGCACAAGCTCGATCCACGGATGCTCCGCCGCGTACTTGCCCACGATTTCGTCGGTGCCGTCGGTCGAGCCATCGCTGACGACCACCCACTTGAGGGGCCGGACGCTCTGAGCCACCACGGAACGAAGCGTGAGCTCGATGAACTGGGCCTCGTTGCGCGCGGGTGTGATGAGCACGTACGTGGGAAGATTCAACATCCCGGATTCAGTCCGTGGCGCTTCGTCACATTCGCTTCGTGTCTGTGGTACGGCTGGCATTGTGTCCTGTCACTGTGCGTCTTGTGGGTTCCGGATGCTGCCTTCCCGCCTGCCAACGTCTAATCCCTTGCTCGCTGCGTAGTTGCCCGGCGAAACCTTGATGGGTGAACCGGAATGCACATCCGGACTTGCCAGCGGGGGTCTTACGCGCAGGGCTGAAGAGAGCGTCGCGAGGAAGTCCTCTCGCAATGCGCTCGAACCAGGACATCAAGAATGCGACGGGAGGCCAAGCCGTCCCAATTCTTCGGCGCGCCTTTGTGGGCTTTGCGCTCTAACTGGCTGCGGATCGCATTCCGGATCCCTTCACTCGATGTCCCGGCCACCACATTCGTGCCATTCTCCACCGTCACTGGCCGTTCCGTGATTTCACGCACGGTGACGCAGGGAATTCCGAGAGAGGTGGTCTCCTCCTGGACCCCGCCCGAATCGGTCACAACGATGGCCGCATGTTTCATTAAGCAGAGGAAGTCCAGATATCCTAGCGGGCTGGTAAGGCGAAACCCGCCCCCGGCTTTCGCCCCAGCGTGCATTCCCTTCCTTTGATTGGAGCCGTTCCCAAAATAGGCGTTCAGACCGAACGCATGGATGCGGCCCTGAGTCCGCGGATGCACGGGAAAGATAACGGGGCATTCCGCCGCCAACTCTTCGATCCCCGCCAGAACTCGCAAAAAGGCCTCGCGATTATCCACATTGGAGGGTCGATGCAGGGTCAGGAGGCCGAACCGGCGTACGAGGCCGTTCGCACCGTTCTGCGCTGCCGGCGTTCGAAGCTCCAATTGTTCCAGAATCCTGGAGTGATCGGCCCTTTCGTGAAACGCGAGGAGGGAGTCGATCATCGTGTTGCCGACGAAATGGATCTTGTCCTCGCTGATGCCTTCGCGGCGCAGATTCTCGATCCCCGCCTCTTCGGTCACAAACAATAGATCACATAGGTGATCCGTCAGAAATCGGTTGATTTCTTCGGGCATCGCCCGGTCGTAGGAGCGGAGGCCGGCTTCCACATGCGCAAGGAGCGGCCTCTGGTGGCTGCCATCAAAGGAAATCTTGGCGGTCACCATCGCGCAGGCAAACGTGGAGTTCACATCTCCCACAACGACTACGGCATCCGGCCTCTCGCAGAGAAGAACCTCTTCGAAGCGCTTCATGATTTCAGCCGTCTGCACTGCGTGGCTGAAGGATCCGACGCCGAGAAGCAGATCGGGCTTTGGCAGCCGCAGATCGCGAAAGAACGCATCCGACATCAGCTCGCTATAGTGCTGTCCCGTATGCACGAGCACTGGCTGGACAACCTCGACAAATGGTTCTTCCCCGCGGCCCCGGGAAAGGCCCAGCACCCCAAGGTTGTGAAGGTTCACCGCATTCATGATGGGCGCGACCTTCATGAAGTTCGGCCTGGCGCCGACCACGATGATCATTTTCATCGAATTATTCCGGTTGGCTGAAGCCTGGCTGGATGATACTTCCAGCCCCGAGCGGGCATGCCGGTCTGAGTATCAGAGAATCCTCTCGCATCATTTTGGTGTGCGCGAGGGCGGGGAATTGCTCCGCGAGAAGGCCCGTGGGCCTTACCGGGATGCAGGCACGGACTCGCGGTCTTCAGCCGGGCGCCCCACGCCGAGAGATTCAAAAAGTTTTTCTGCAACTCGCTGCTGTTGCCGGGCCGTGAGCTGCGGAAACATGGGCAGAGACAGAATTCTTTCCGCGGCATGTTCCGCAACCGGGAAGTCACCCTTCCTGAACCCTTCGGTTCGATACGCCGCCTGTAGGTGCAGCGGGATCGGATAATGGATTCCTGTTCCGATGCCGGCGTCCCCGAGCTTCTGCTGCAGTTCGTCCCGGTTTTCCACGCGAATTACGTACAGGTGATACGCGGATTTCGCCCAGGACGGCTCGTAGGGAAGCAGCATCCGGCCGCCCAACGGCGCGAGCAGGGTTGCATACCGCTGTGCGGCCTGCCGGCGCTCCTCCACCCACCGCTTGAGGTGAGGAAGCTTCACGGTCAGAAAGCCTGCCTGGATCGAATCCAGCCGCCCGTTGTATCCCTCCACATCGTGGTGGTAGCGCCTGGGCTCGCCGTGCTGGCGCAATTTCCGCGCCATCTCTGCCAATGCTTCATCATTGGTAGTGATGGCNGCCCGCTTCTCCCAGCGCCCCCAGGTTCTTCCCCGGGTAGAAACTGAACGCCGCGCCCCGTCCCATGGAGCCTGCGTTTCGCCAGCGGTTCTCGCGCGCAGAAAAATACTCCGCTCCGTGCGCCTGGCATGCGTCTTCAATCACCACCAGGTTATGACGCTCGGCCAGGGCGAAAATGGCATCCATCTCAGCCGGCTGCCCATACAGGTGAACCGGCACAATCGCCGCCACGGCGGTTCCGGTGCGGCGGCTGGTAAGTTTTCCCGTGGGGGCCGGCACGTAACACCGTTCTTCGAAGTATTCCGCCAGCCGGTTCGCGTCCATGTTGCAGGTGCGCTCGTCGATGTCCACAAAGTCGAAACGGCATCCAGCCTGGGAGATTGCTTCCGTCGTGGCGATGAAAGTGTTGGGGACCGTTACCACGGTCTGGCCCGGCTGCACTCCCGCGCCCATCAAGGCGAATCGCAGGGCATCCGTCCCGCTGCTTACGCCAATGCAATACTTGGTCCCGCAAAGCTCCGCGAAACGCTGCTCGAATTCCTGCAGCATCGGCCCGCTGATGAACATCGCAGAACGCAATGCGTTGCGAAATACTTCCGTCAACTCGTCTTCCAGTTCGCGGTGAAGCACAACCAGGTCCAGAAAGGGGATCTTATCGCTCGGATTCATCCTCTCGTCCTCGTTTCTTGGGGATTAAACTGCAGCTTCCCGGTTAGGCAGTTTCACTTCTAGAGCGGCGGAATTCCACTCGCTCGTTCGACGCCGCGCGCAGGAGCCTTAGTGCTTGCTCACTGCGCCGGCTTCTCGCAGGCAGTCTTCTCTGCGGAAGGACCTGCGCTCTTCCAACAGGTGATCCTGCGTACGGCTGTAGTAGAGAGCGGTGGCATCATCTTGCGGTTTGGCCACGATCTTGGGGAGAAGAGGCATCGTGGCCTGGAAGAGCGCCCAGCCGTATTCGAGCGAGCGCTTGTAAACGTCGATGACTTCGTCGATCTCCGGGTAGATCGAGTATTTCAGTTGCCCGACGATCGGCCCGTCGTCGATTCCGGGGGTAATCTCATGAATCGTGATGCCGTGCTCCGGCTCGCCGTTCTTCAGCGCCCAGTTGATGGGAGAGACGCCGCGGTAACGGGGCAGCGGTCCATTGTGAATGTTGAGGATCCTGTCGCACTTCTGAATGAACCAGTCCTTGATGATTTTGTCGTAGAAGACGGAGATGGCCAGATCCACTCTCCAGTCCCGCTCCATGACTCCAGGAAGATCCTTGTAGTGGCCGGAGGATACGACAGGCAGATCTCTTACCTGTGCCCAGGATTGCAGAGAAGGGGCCCAGGCAGGTTCGGGAATCACGGGTACGATACGGGCCAGCCTGTAATCCGGTGATTCCAGGAACCAGTTTGCTACACGGATTGCGAGGTCTCCTTTACCCAGGACGATTACATTTTTCATTCCGAATCCTTTGTGTGCAATTTGAGAAAGGCCGCGTTGCGCGGCCGGACGGGACTCGAGCAGCTTCCTTCTGCCTATCTAAAGTAAAGGCGCAGGGGGCCAGCGGTGTTCAGAGCAGGATGGCCTTGCCCTTTTCGCGGATGGAATGATCGGCCGCTTCCAGCATTTTCACCACGCGCAGGCCGGCCACGCCGTCGCTGGCCGGTCGCTTGCCGTGCAGGATGCAATCCCGGAAGTGGCTCAGCTCCACTTTCAGCGCTTCCGCCTGCTCCACCTTGGGCGACCACATGTCTCCGGTCCGGTAACTCACCAGCAGGTCATAGACGCCCTGCTGGTTGGTGATCTGTACGCCCTTGTCGTAGACCTTGATTTTCTCGTCGGCTTCCAGGTCGTTCCACACCAGCATCTTCTTTTCCCCGCCAATCAGCGTGGTGCGCACTTTCACCGGGGAAAGCCAGTTCACGTTGATGTGCGCGATGATGTTGCGGGGGAAATAGACGGTGATGAAGGCCACGTCCACATGGCCGTTTAGGTGGCATTCGCCGGTGGCCACCAGGGCTTCGGGCTTTTCCCGGATCACGTGGTCCATGATGGAGAGGTCGTGGGGCGCCAGGTCCCAGACCACGTTGATGTCGTGTTGGAACAGGCCCAGGTTCACCCGCGTGGAGTCGTAGTAGTACAAGTCTCCGAGGGCGCCCTCATCAACGAGCTGCCGGATCTTGCGCACCGCGCCGGTAAACAGGAACGTGTGGTCCACCATCAGGCACAGGTTCTTGCGCTCGGCCAGTTCGATCAGCTCCTCGGCCTGGCGCACGCTGGAGGTTAACGGCTTCTCCAGGAAAACGTGCTTCCCATTCTCGAGGGCTCTCTTGGCCAGTTCATAGTGCGTCCAGACCGGAGTAACAATGGCCACGGCGTCGATGTCCGGCGCGCCCAGAATCTCCGCGCTGTCCCTGCTCATGGCCACGCCCGGGTAGAGCTGCTTGGCGCGCTTCAGGGCGTTGGGGCTCTGATCGCAGATGGTTTTCAGGCAAGAGCCTTCCAAGCCATGCAGGTTGCGCACCACGTTCGGGCCCCAATAGCCGTAGCCGATTACGCCGAAGCGTATGGTGTCCTGCCCCGCCATTGCGGGCGTGGGGCGGGATGCGTACGGCATAGTGGGGAAAGGAAGGGGCTGGTTATCGATTTCCGGGTTCATACTTTCTCCTGACTTTGAAAATTCCGAAACGCCGGCGGAGTGAGGACCCTCCGTCTCAAAACCGGCGATGGTGGCTGCTTGCGTGTCGGACTGAAATTCAGAGCTCATAGAAACTCCCAATCTTTCGCGAAGAGCGCCCTAATAGGCCCCTTCGCCAGAAACCATGGCCCGTGGCGTTTGCAGCAGGATTTTCAAGTCCAGCAGAAGAGTCCAGGTGCGCGCGTACCTCAGATCGAGCCGCACCATTTCGTCGAATGTGGTCCGGCTGCGGCCGTAGATCTGCCATAAGCCGGTGAGCCCGGGCTTTACCTCCAAAATCCTCCGTTTGTGCCACGGCCTGTAGGATTCCAGTTCATAGGGAATCGGCGGCCTGGGACCGACCAAGGACATTTCCCCCACTAGGACGTTCCAGAATTGCGGAATCTCATCCAGGCTGGTCTTTCTCAAAATCCTGCCAACGCGCGTCACGCGGGGGTCATCCGTGATCTTGTATACCTGGGACTTGTTCTGTCCGGAGACAGTTTGATTGGAACTCGTTTTGATGAATTCATTTATGAATTGCTGGTGAATTCTCGGGTCGCTATCCACCCGCATGGAACGGAATTTCAGAAACTGGAACGTGTGTCCATACTGGCCGACGCGAATCTGCCGGAACAGGACAGGCCCGCGCGAGGTAAGCTTGATGGCAGCGGCAATGACCGCGTACAGGGGCGAGAACAGCAGCAAGGCGGCCAGGCTCCCTACAATATCAATCGCCCTTTTGACCAGCCGGGGTACGCGCTTGGACTTCGCCCGCCACTCCAGGTCCGGATATAGCCTGCCGTCTGCAGGCCAGCCGGATTTCGTCCCCCCTTGTTCCTCGGGGAAAAAGTACAGCGACAAATGCAGCATCGCTGCGTCTTCGGCCTTCAGCTCACGCCTCAGCCCGTTCCTGATCGTTTCGGCCACAACCCGGCGCACGCCCGCTTTGTCCGCATCGCCGATCTCCGTCAGGATGATCCCGATCGCCGCATTCTTCCGTTGCCAGCCAATGCTGTCCGTCTCCCGGATGGAAGAGCACAAAGCGTTGCAGACGGCGGCGATTGCGGATTTCGATTGCTGAAACAGAGACTCGCACTCCACCACGACCAGAAGGAAGGACCGGTTGGATCGCTCCGCTCTCTTGCGCTCAATGGTCAGGGAGCGCAGGAACATCGGCTCGGAGAGCATGATGTGATGGCCATCCTTGGACGGAACGTACGTAAACTCGTGCCCTTCCGGGAGAGAGGAAAGCCGCTGCTTCGTCTGTTGACTCTGAGTATCTGCCGTCTTGCTCACAGGTCATTCGCCTCCGTACCGCTCAGCGAACACAGTCCCGAAAAACCGATCGGCGAACCGGGAAGTGCGGACTGCCTGTTGTGTGGCGCCTGCGGGCGCAATCCCTCGCGCCCGTTACCTTGCGATGTTGACTGATGCTCTGTAGTACGCTGGAGACATTCCTTGGCCTCAAGCTGCGCTCCGCCACTAGTGCTTCACTGCTTCGAATCCCTGAAGATGAGAAAGCTGCAGCTCGGATTGATGAAGCCGGGCGAAGGCCACCATGCCCGACTCACGGTATCTGCGGGCCAGCTCGTACATCCCCATATTCAGGGACTGGAAACCGGCCAGGGCCACGAACTGGAAGCGATAGCCCATGCCGCTCAAGGCCACCTGGAAATTCCGGATGGTGGACCCGTCGAGCAATTTGGCCCAGTGCAGCGGGGGAGAGCAGTTGTAGGCCAGAATCTTTCCAGGGAACTGGGCGTGGATCGCTTCGGCGAACTTCCGGGCCTCGCGGAGATCGGGCTTGGCCATTTCGCACAGCAGCAAGTCCGCGTACGGGGCGAAGGCCAAGCCGCGAGCTATCGCCGCGTTCAGTCCGCCTCGGTAGCCGAAGTGCCCGTCCTGTCTCCGTTCTCCTGTTAGAAACGGATGATCCTGCGGGTCGGAGTCGTTTTCCAGATAATGGGCCGCATAAGCGTCGGTCCGCGCGATGATCAGCGTGGGGACTCCCATCACATCGGCAGCCAGCCGCGCCGCAATCAGTTTCTGCACAAACGCCTGCGTCGGGACAACCACATCGCGCTGGAGCTGTCCGTATGTGTTCACGGAAAAGAACTGGTCTTTGAAGTGCACGCCGGCGGCGCCCGATTCGATCATCTTCTTCATCAATTCAAACGCATTCAGGCTGCCGTCCAAGCCCGTCTCTGCGTCCGCCACGATGGGCAGATACCAGCGCGTATGGTTCCGTCCCTCGGCGTGATGGATTTGGTCTGCCCTCTGCAGCGCCTTGTTGATATTCCACACCAAGTTGGGAACGCTCTCGGAGGGATAGCCGTTCAAGTCTGGATATAAGTCGCGGGCGGCATTGGCGTCCGCGGCTGCCTGCCAACCGCAGGCGTAGATGGCCTTCAAACCAGCGCGGGCCTGCTCGATGGCCTGGTTGCCGGTCATCGCGCTCAGCGCTGCCACGTAAGGTTCGTTGCGCACCTGATTCCAAAGGGTCTCCGCGCCCACGCGGGCCAGCGTATATTCGATTTGCAGAGATCCGCGCAGCCGGGCCACGTCTGAGTGCGAGTAGGGACGCTTGATGCCCGTCCAGCGAGGATCCTTGGTCCAGTCGGGGGTCACGTTTGCCGGTCCATCCATGTACGCCATTGGTGTTCCTCTGCGGACAAAGTGGGGAATGTTTGCACTGCTATAAGGTGCGAGACGAGTGCCGGTCAGGGCCCAACTGACGAGTAAAGATCCTGAGAACTGCCGCAGTTATGCGCCCACTGGAGAGGCTAAACGCTTGAGTGGCATTCCGGCCGGGCGCATCTCACAGCGTGAGTGAATTGGGGAAACCCACGTACCGTCAATTTCGACGGCCGTTGAGCGCTGAAGTAAGGTGACGGACAATACCATACGGTCCTGCCCCTTGTGGCGGAGCAGAATTCCTTCGATCCCGGTCAGTGAGCCATGCTCGATCCTCACGCGCTGGCCGACCTGCAAGTAGGGCCAGGGCTGGCGGGGAAGCCCAGACTGAACGAGAGTTCGCAGTGCTTCGATCTCCACTTCGTCCACTGCGGTCGGAGTCTTCGCCGTGCCTACGATGGAGATCATTCCGGGGGTCTTCAGAATCGGGAGACGATCCTGGGGATCGAAGCGGCAAAAAAGATATCCCGGAAACAGGGCAAGTTCGACATCCTTCACGCGGTCTGACCAACGCTTGCGGAGTTGGTAGGTCGGCAGGAACCACTCATATCCTTTGCCATCGAGATAGGCGGCCACAGTCTTTTCGTGGCGGGAGCGTACCTGCAGGGCAAACCAAGGCACCTGCGAGTACGCTCCGGGAGCGCCCGACAGCATCTCGTTCTCCTGCTCTGCCTGCACTTGTGCTGGTCCAGTTTGCATTGACCTTTGATTGCCCCGCCCTTGCCAGGCTCCTGAGACACCGGGCATCCAATGACCCGGAGATGATCGGACAGGCTACCGCCATAAAAGTCCCAACGGGAGCCGTCCAACGCCCATTTAAAGGCACGCGTGGGGCCAATACATTGCAAGCGCTGAAATCGAACTAAGTGTCGGATTATGTTTGGTTTAAGAAGCAAATTGCCTGGCAAGAATTACTGGCTAATAGAGCATTCGCGGCAAAACACTACACAAAACAAAAAATGTTTTTATCTTCGACTTCAGTAGGCACAACGAATGGTAGGAAGCGGATAGGCGCAGATTTGCTCCAGCCCATTGGATTATAAGTCGTTGATACTACAGCAGGTTTGATCCTCAGCTCGAAGCCTCTCTAAGGGGAGGGTATGACGACAGGCGGAGCCGTAGGCGAAGAGAAGGGGCTCTCGCCGGAGCCATTTACAGCAGTGACCGAGTAGCAGTAAGTGGCCCCTGCCGTGACCCCGATGTCCGAGAACCCAGGGCTCGCAGAAAAGGGGATCGGCGAAGTATTCAGCGTAGGGGCGGCGAAGCCCGAAGTCGGACAATTAGCCGTGCCGTTCGAAACCAGCAAGCGGTACACGTTGAAGCTGCTGACAGCAGGGCAGGACGGCGAGGGCGAACACTCCGTCCAGGTCAGGCCGACCCAATGGAATCCCGTTCCCATCAGAGAAACCGTGACGGTGTTTGCCGGCGCAGCTCCGGTGATGGTCAGTGTTCCTGAGCGATTCCCTCCCTGGGTTGGAGTGAAGGTCACACTGATCATGCAGCTTGCAAGACCGTTGATCACCCCAGGACAGTTGTTGGACTGACCAAAGTCGCCGCTGGTGACGATGCTCGAAATCGTCACACTGGAAGTGGAATTGTTCGTTAGCGTAACCACCAAGGCCGAACTGGTCAGCGTGATCTGGGTGCCCGGGAACGTCAGATTCGTGAAGTTCGCTGTCAGCGAGGGAGTGACTGTAACCATCCCCATCGCAGAAGTCGCGCCTGTCTTCGCCGTGATTGTGACCGGCGTGCTTCCACTCACCGTCCCTCCGGTCACCATGAAGGTCTGGCTGTTTGTGCCCGCGGGAACTGTGACCGACGCGGGAACAGGAACGACTGGCGAGTCTCCGCTGGTCAAGGTCACCGCCAGCCCGCCCGTCGGCGCGTTTCCGTTGAGCACCACGGTACCTGTGGACATTTCGCCGGAAGCGATGACCGCGGGATTAAAGGACAGCATGGTGATGACTGGCGGAAGAACCGTGACTCCTCCTCCCGAGGAGGCGCCGCTCGGCAGTGTGGCAGTGATGGTTACCGCAGTGTTGCTGGCCACCGGCAACGAGGTAAGGTTAAAGGTGCCGCTGTTTGCCGCACCGGCAATGTTGAAGCTCGCCGGAACTGTAGCCGCGCCCGTATTCGAGCTCATCAGCGTGACCGTTAACCCTGCTGGAGGCGCCGGACCGTTCAATGTAACTGTGCCCACTGAGGAGGTCCCGCCTGTAACGGAACCCGGACTGAACGTAAAGGAACTGATCACGGCAGGATTGACGGACAAGGATCCGCTGGCGTTGCTGGCTCCAAGCGTGGCCGTCACAGACACGTTTTTCGTGGTTGCCACTCCAGCGGTCGTTGCTGTGAAAGTCTGAGAGGTCTTGGTCGCGGCCACTGTCACGCTTGCTGGGACCGTGACGGAGGGATCCGCGCTGCTCAGCGTGAGCGTAATTCCCCCCGCAGGCGCTGCCTGGCTGATCGTTACTGTGCCCGTAGAACTTGTCCCGCCTGTAACGACTCCCGGACTGAAGCTCACGGACATCACCGTCATCCCTGGGATGACGGTTACATTTCCCATGACCGAAGTCGATCCCGTCATACCCGTTACCGTAACCGGCGTAGAAGATGCCACCGTGCCGGCCGTCACCATAAACGTCTGACTCGTCGCGTTGGCGGGCACAACCACACTCGTGGGAACGGGTATTGCCGTCGTATTGCTGCTTGAGAGGCCGACAGTGAGCCCACCCGCGGGCGCAATTCCCGTCAGCGTCACGGTGCCCGTGGTCATTTGTCCGGAGACCACGTTGGATGGGCTGAAGGCCAGCATCGAAATCACCGCCGGATTCACCGTCAGCGAAGCCGGCATGGAAGTGCCGCTGGGCAATGTGGCCGTGACACTTACGTTTGCGCTTGCCGTCACGGCCAGCGTGGCCGCATTGAAGGTGCCGCTGCTGGCTTTGCTGGCGATGTTAAAGCTGGCCGGCACAGTGACCGCGGACGTGTTGCTGCTCATCAGCGTCACGGTCAAACCCGCAGGGGGTGCCGGGCCGCTCAGGATCAATGTCCCTACGGACGAGGCTCCGCCCGTGACGGAGTTCGGGCTAAAGCTGAAAGACATGATTACCGGCGGATTCACCGTCAGCATGCCGGTCATGTTGCTGGCGCCCAGCGTGGCGGTCACCGTCACGATCTTCGCTGTGGGCACGCCTACCGTTGTGGCTGTGAACGTTTGCGAGGTACTTCCGCCGGCAATCGATACGCTTGCGGGGACCGTGACGGATGGGTCGGAGCTGTTCAGGGCAATGCTGATTCCCCCCGCCGGGGCTGCCCCGCTAATCGCAACCGTGCCCGTGGAACTCGTGCCTCCGGTTACCGTCGTGGGATTGAAGCTCACGCCGGTGATGGTGACCGATGAGGGTATAACCGTGACGTTTCCGTTGACGGTCGTGGAGCCCAGCGTCGCCATGACCGTTACAGGAGTTGAACTCGCTACCGTTCCCGCGGTGACTACAAATGTCTGGCTGTTCTGGTTGGCGGGGACCACTACATTCGCCGGCGTCGGGAAGGCAGACGTGTTGCTGCTGCTCAGAGTGATGGTGAGTCCGCCCGCGGGTGCCGCTCCGGACAGGGTCACTGTTCCAGTGCTCATTTGTCCGGAAACCACGCTGGAGGGGCTGAATGACAACATCGTGAGCGCAGGAGGATTCACTCCAATTGTTGCGGTAATGAAAGGGCCATAAGGCAGCGTGGCGGTGATGGTCGCGTTGGTCACGGAGGCCACGGGGGAAGTTGTGATATTGAAAGTGCCGGTGTTCGAACCGCCGGCTATGTTGAAACTGGCCGGAACCATGGCTGCGCTTGGAGTGTCACTCGACAAGGCAACCGTTAAACCCGCGGGTGGCGCCGAGCCGTTCAGTACCACCGTGCCCATCGATCCGTTGCCGCCCGTAACCGCCCCAGGACTCAATACGATGGACATGATGGTTGCGGGAAAAACCGTAAGCGTGGCGGCAAAGTTAAGGCTGCCGCCGGAACTCGCGCTCACCATTGCGCTGACTGTTGTGGTTACACCGATCGTTGTCGCTGCAAACGTTTGCGTGCTGCTTCCGGCAGGGATGGTCACGCCGGCCGGCACAGTGACCGACGGATCGGAGCTCGACAGTGAAACGAAGACTCCCCCGGCTGGTGCCACCACGCTGATGACTACCGTGCCCGTTGAGGAAGCCCCGCCGGGCACGCTCGGTGGATTGAAGCTTACTCGAACAACCGGCGGCGGAAGCACGGACAGATTCTGGGTAATCATGGCCGCGCCCGTCGTAGCCGTGATCGTTACTTGAGTCGGAGTGCCCACGGCATTGGCGGTCACCATGAACGTCTGCGAACTCGTGTTCGCCGCCACCACGACGCTCACGGGCACCGGAATCGCCGCTGCGTTGCTGCTCATCAAGTTGACGGTCACCCCGCCAGCGGGGGCATTGCCGCTCAACTGCACGGTGCCCGTCGCTCCCTGGCCACTCGTCAGGTTGCTGGGGCTGAAGGTCAGCTGTGTGACCACCGGCGCCAGAATCGTCAGCGTGCTTGTTTTCGTGCTTCCGTTGAGTGAGGCAGTAAGCGTGGCCACCATCTGTGATGTGACCGGAACTGTCGGGACCCCGAACACAACACTGGTGGCTCCGGCCGGGATCGTCACGGTAGAAGGGACGCGTGCGTTGCCGTTGTTGCTCGAAATCTGTACGGTGATTCCCCCCGTGGGTGCCGGACCTCCGAGAGTTACCGTGATCTGAGCGGTTTGACCGCCCGTAACCGTCGCGGGTGAAATGCTCACCAGGCTGACCACCGGAGGGGTAACCGTCAGTGTTGCTGTGACCGATCCATTCAGCGTGGCGGTAGTCGTAACCATCGTTTGCGATGAGACGTTACTCGTGGTCACGGTAAACGCCCCGGTGGTTTTGCCGGAGGGAATGGGAACACTCGAGGACACAAATGTAGCCACCGTTGGATCGCTGCTGGAAAGCTCCACGACTGTCGGATTCATCGGGATTTGCGTCAGAGTGACCGTGCCATTCAGAGATGCCCCGCCCTGAATGATCGTCGGCGGACCCAGGGTGATGGACTGCACTTGTGCCGCGGTCACCGGGTCCACCGTCAGCGTGGCCGTTACCATACCGTTCAGCGTCGCGGTGATCGAAACCATTGTCTGCGTGGGTACCGCCGAAGTGTTGATGGTGAAGGTACCGGATACCGAGCCCG
>OCOJ01033250.1_pt1 | contig 20939 bp, 22 predicted proteins | sample 1539251 | NCBI WGS metagenome assembly OCOJ01 (sample SAMN01911457, study PRJEB22624) | soil metagenome | biome: Soil | place: Malaysia | collected 2012-04-30 | depth RA_metagenome m | reverse complement strand
ACTGCAGTCTCCGGCAACGTCACCCACACCACTACGTTTGCAATAACAGTCCACCACTAACGGCCGGGGAACTTGCGTCAGGAGCGCTCGCTCACTCCGTCGAGAGCTCGAGCGAGTGGCGGCCGTCTTCGAGCGCGGCCAGGCGGATGCGCAGAACCGGCCAGTTGGAGGGCAGAGACCATTTCTCCGGCCACTCGACGAGCACGATGGCGGGGACGGCGAAAAGGTCGTCCAGGCCCAGAGATTCCAGAGCCGCCGGGCCCTCGATGCGGTACAAGTCAATGTGAAATACGCGCAGCGGGGCCGCAACGCCTGCTTCCGTAACCGGGCGGGCCTCCTCGGGCGGCCGGAATTCGTGAACCAGCGTGAAGGTAGGGCTGGTAACGTCTTCTTCGCGCGCGGCTCCCAGCCCGCTGATAATTCCCTTGGCCAGTGTGGTCTTTCCCGCCCCGAGTTCTCCGTACAGAAAAATCAGAAGCGGGGGGTGCAATTGCGCCGCCAGGCGCCGGCCAAACGCCAGCGTTTCTTCTGCCGAGGCGGTGCACACGCTTTGGCGAGGGAGCGGCGGCACGTTCATCAGCAGGCGCCGCTCGAAGCGCCCGGGCGACGGCTGGATTCCGCGCGCACGCTTTCTTTCAATCGCGCGAAGGCCGGGCCCAAATGGCGCAGCAAATCGGAGGCGGTCATGCCTTCCTGGCCCTGCTCTTCGGCGGCGCGATCTCCGGCCAAACCGTGCAGGAAAATCCCCAGGGATAAGACGCGCGGCCAATCTACCGTGCCGAACTGGGCGGTGAGGCCGGCCAGCATGCCCGTGAGCACGTCTCCGGTGCCGCCGCTGGCCATGCCGGGATTTCCCGTGCCGTGGAACCAGGCGCGGCCATCCGGAGCAGCCAATATGGTGCGATAGCCCTTCAGGATCACGAAGGCGCTGGCGGCAGCCGCGGCTTCCAGTGCCGCTTCCAGGCGGCGGCTCTGGACCTCCGCGCTGGTGCGGCCGAGCAAACGCCCCAGCTCGCCAGGATGCGGCGTGAGCGCAAGATTCGACCAGCGCCGGCTGCGCATGTGGGAGAGGTGACGCGAGAACGCATTCAGGGCGTCGGCATCCAGGATCACCGGCAGTGGACAATCGCGGAGCACGGAGTGGACAAACTCCTGCGTCTCCGCGTGCGTGGACATGCCCGGGCCGAGCGCGACGGCGGACTTGCCTTCCAGCAGCGCGTCAAAGCGGCCGTAATCGAAGCTGCGCATGGAGATCGTCTGGGCGTCCGTTTCCGGCAGCGGCTCGGTCATTAGTTCGGGGAAGTAGGAAGCCACGGTGGCCAGGCAGCTTTCGGCCGTGGCCACGGTTGCCAGGCCCGCCCCGCTGCGCAACGCGGCGAACCCGGCCAGCGCGGCCGCGCCAGCCTTGCCGCGCGAGCCGGCAATGATCAGCGCATGGCCGTAAGTGCCTTTGTGGCTCGAGGCTTCACGCACCAGCGGCAGCGTAGCGAAATCCGCGGGAGTCACCCAGTGGAGCTTCAGCGCAGGATTTTCGTCCAGTACCGGCGGGGGTATGCCGATGGACGCCACAGCGAGTTTTCCCACGGCATCGCAGTTGGGCGGCAGGAGCATGCCGATTTTGGGCGCGGCAAAGGACAAGGTCGCCCCGGCGCGGATGGTGGGCCCAGGGGAAACGCCCGCGTCGGAGGACATTCCCGAGGGAATATCGAGAGCGAGCATGCGCGCACGGGAGACGTTGGCGCCGAGGTCCTCAATGACATGGCGGAGCAGCCCCTCGGCCGGGCCGGAAAGCCCGGTGCCCAGGAGGGCGTCAATCACCAGCGGTGCAGCCATCACCGCCGCGCGTTCATTGCCCCAGGCCGCCTCATCGGCCACCACGCGGACCGTGCCCTTGGCCTTTTGAAAACGCGCCAGATTCGCAGCCGCATCGCCCTTGAGCGCATTCGCCGGGGCAAAGAGCAGGACTACCGGGTTCGAGCCGGGGATTCTCTCCTTGATGTGGCGCGCGGCCACCAGGCCGTCGCCGCCATTGTTGCCCTTGCCGCAGAGAAATGCGGCGCGGCCCGCGGCCTCTGTCCCGTAGTGGGAGACTGCAAACAGCGCCGCAGCCGCCCCGGCGTTTTCCATGAGCGTCAGGCTTGGCACGCTGAATTCAGCGGTGGCGCGGGCATCGGCTTCGCGCATCTGGGCGGCGGTGAGGACCTTCATGGCGGCCATCCATAATAGCGCGGGTAGCACAGTCCGCCGAAGGCGGATTCAGCCGGCGCTGGATATGGTGCTCATCGGCCAGGAAAGGCGAGGCGGGAAGCCTGCGCTACCCACTGCCCGGAGATCTGTGATTGCGTGCACCAGGGCAAGTGACCAGGATCACGGTCATACACAGCCGAGACCGGTAAGAGTGAAAAGTGGAGATGAGCGCGGAGTCACCTTCCCCATGGAGTGGAAAGTGAGGAGGGAGGATTCCGTGCTCCTGGAAACAGAAGCAAGGGGCTGCACACATGCGCAAGAAAAACACAGCTGGAAAGACTGCGGGAAGAAAACGAGGAAAACTGCTGGGCAAACGGACCGCCCGGAAGAAGTTCCGCAGGGGCCGGCGCATTGCGGGTCCCGCGGCGAACGTGGAAGTCACTCCCCTAAGGTCCCGGTGGCTTGGACCGCGGACGGGGGGCCAGTCCGGCGACATCCAGGGATTGCCGGCGCTGGAAGAATCAGGTCCGGAGAGCGTGATTGAACTGGCTGAGGAAGGACAGGATTACGAGGCCGAATTGATCGGCGGCTTGGAAAGCGTGCCGGATGCGGATCAAGGCGAAGTGAGGTCCCGCGGAAACCGCGAGAGCCCGCTTGCAGCCGAATTCGAAGAAAGCGAGTAGCTGCGTGGGTGCGGATTGCGCTCGCCTTCCCTCCCACTGACCGATCCGGCCACCCGTGGAAACGCAGGCAAGCTGCGCGTCTGCGTTCCGGCCGCGAGCGGAGAGATCACTGGGCCGGCCCTGCTGGGGCCAGGGCGCACGCAGGAGAGTCTGTGATGCTTACTGGGCGGAGGCGATGACCACAGTCATGTCATCGGCCTGCTGCGGGGTGCCGGCCCACTGATCCACCGCCGCCAAAACCGCGGCGAGAATATCCTCCGCACGCTGGCCGCGATTGCGCTGCACTACTTCCGTGAGCCGTTGGCGGCCGAACTGTTCGCCGTAAGCATTTTCCGGTTCCGTGATGCCGTCCGAATAGGCGGCCAGGAGGGAACCGGGCTCGAGAGTGAGTCTGCCCTGTTCAAACTGGCAGTCGGTGAATATCCCCACGATGGTGCCGCCCACATCGAGAGGGGTGACGCCTGACGCGGAGAAATACAGGGGCGGTAGATGGCCGGCATTGGTGTAACGCAGCACGCGGGTCTGGGCGTTATAAATCCCCAGAAAGATGGTGGCGAAGCGGTCCTCCGGGGCGGTGGCCACGAGTTGGCGGTTGAGCCGCGCCACCACGTCCGCCGTGCTGGCTGCGCGCGCGCCATCCGTCAACTGGCTGCGCAGCGCGGCCTGGAGATTGGCCATGAGCAGCGCGGCGGAGATGCCCTTCCCGGCGATGTCCGCCACGGCGATGGCCAGCTCATCCGGCCCCAGGGCAATGAAATCGTAATAGTCGCCGCTCACCACGCGGGCCGCGCGGCAGGAAGCCNACCAGATGAACTCCGGGCACGCGCGGGATGGTGCGCGGGAAGAGCTGGTTCTGCACCTCGCGGGCAATGGCCAGCTCGTTTTCCAGGCGCTCGCGCTCGCGCTGCTCCTCAATCGAACGGGCCACGGAAACGGTCATTTCGTTGAACGAGGCGGAGAGTGCGCCGAGCTGATCGCTGCGCACATCGCGGATGCGGTAGGAGAAGTCTCCGGCCTTCACCCGCTGGGTGGCCTGATAGAGCTGATCCACGGAGCGGGTGATGGTGCGGGTCATCACCGCGCCGGTAATCAGCGCGGCAACTTCAATCACCAGGAAGAGCGTTCCCACCGCCATGAGCAGCAGAAAGGGCAGGCTGCTCAAATCGCCCAGCGAGGCAAAAAGCACGCGGTTCAGGCGCGAGGGCCGCGCATAGAACGAAGCGATCACAGGGAGCTTTTCCCTCCGGCCCCTATCCCCATCGAGATTTACAGCTTCAAAGTTGGAGAAGCCGGTGATCTCCTTGTCCAGCCAGAAGGCCGGAGGCGCCAGAATGCGGCGCTGGCTGGAAATTCCCCGCACGGGGATGTAGGCCCGCGCTTCCAGGCCCCCTGCCGGTCCCCAGGAGACGCGGATACCCGGCTTGCCTTTTTCTTCAGGAAGCTCCGGGCGAACCAGATCCCAGCGGATGCGTCCGAGTTCCAGGGAGAGACTGTCGAGCAATTCGGGCGTAACAGGAACGGACACCATCACCACGCGCACTCGATCTCCGTTCGTGTGCGAGGCTGCAGCGCGCAACCAGAGCTGGTCCTTCCGCTGGACCAGGCCCGCGAAGGCGCGGTCGGCGCCAGTTTTCTCGCTTTCAGGGCCAGCGAGCAGGTCCTCCCCTTCCCCGTCGCGAATTTCCAAGCCGGGCAGGTCCAGAGCCAACCGAGCGGTGGAAGGGGTGCTGGTGGGAAGACCCTTCGCGGGGCGGCCGGCCAGGGCGCCGTTCACGGGAGCGGAGGCCAGGGATTCCGCCAGGTCCTTCAGGCGCGCCACGCTGCGGTGCACCTCTTCGCTCAGCACGTAACTGCCGAGCTGGGCGTAGAGGATGGAAGCGGAAATTGCGGCCATGGCCAGCAGCAGCAGGATGGGCACCACGGCGATGAAAACGTAGGCCACCATCAGCCGGCGGCGCAGGCTCCAGAGCAGACGGCGGCGAATCCATCCGAAGGAACGGAAGAGAAAGTAGAGCAGCGCCCAGGCGAAATAGCCGCGCAGGAAGCCATAGAGTGGCACGTGAAAGCCTGCAGCCTCTGCGGCGGCGGCCACAAGATAGATGGGAATGGAAATGAGGGCCGTGCGCCCGGTGGGAGTCAGTCCACGCCAAAACGCCAGCGCGCGTGTGGGAAATGAGTCCGGCATCAGAAAAACCCATTGTATCGTGCGCACAGCGATTTCCAGAATTTCGCGGGGAGGCGGTCAGGGCAGGAGATGGCGGGATAAACCCGCCGCTACGGGCTTCNACCCCGCCGCTACGGGCTTCGCCGATACAAGAGCGGCATCAGGGCGCCCCTATAGACCTTAGCGCGGGTTTTGGCTGCGGACGCGGCTGTGCTTCACGCTGTAGGTGAAATAAATCACCAGGCCAATTACCAGCCACACGACCAGCCGAAGCTGTGTCCAGTAGGAAAGCGAAATGATCAGGAAGCCGGAGAAAAGGATCGAAAGAATGGGCACCAGCGGCACCATGGGAGTCTTGAACGGCCGAGGGAGGTCCGGATGGCTCCGTCGCATCACCCACACGCCGGCGCTCACCAGCACGAAGGCCAGCAGCGTGCCCACGCTGGTCATTTCGTCCAGAATGTGCAGCGGAACCAGCGTAGCCAGAATGGCCACGAACGCGCCCACCACGATCGAGGTCAGGTACGGGGTACGGAAACGCGGATGAATCTTGCTGGCCCAAGGCCAGAGCAGGCCGTCGCGGGACATGGAGAAGAATACGCGCGATTGCCCGAGCAGCATCACCAGCATGACCGAGGCCAGGCCGGCGATGGCGCCCAGCTCCACCAGGAAGGTGGCCCACTGCTGGCCGGTGGCGCGGATGCCGATCACCACCGGGTCCGGAACGTTGAGCTGCTGGTAGGGAACCAGGTGGGTGAGCAGGCCGGCCACCAGGATGTAAAGGATTGTACAGATGACCAGCGATACCAGGATGCCGATGGGCATGTCCCGCTTGGGATTCTTCGCTTCCTGCGCGGCGGTGGAGACGGCGTCAAATCCGATATAAGCGAAGAAGACCACGCCCGCGCCGCGGAAGACGCCGGACCAGCCGTAGATGCCGCGCTCGCCGGTGTTCGCGGGGATGAAAGGATGCCAGTAATTCGGCTCCCAGCCATGGCTGGCCAGAAATGCCCAGGCGATGCCGATGAACATGCAGACCACGGCGACCTTGAGGATGACGACGCCGGTGGTGAAATTCGCCGATTCCTTGATGCCGATCACCAGAATGGCGGTGATCAGGAGGATGATGAAAAACGCGATGTAGTCGTAATTCAGATGCACCGGATTGCCGAAGAGAGTGAAATCCGAACTGGGCACAACAGGCACACCCACGTGAAGATCCTGGAGGAAGGCGCGGAAGTGTCCGCTCCAGCCAACGGCCACGGTTGCGGCGCCAAAAGCGTACTCCAGGATCAGGTCCCAGCCGATAATCCAGGCGATCAATTCGCCGAGCGTGGCGTAGGAATAGGTGTAAGCGCTGCCGGCGATGGGGATCAGCGAGGCGAACTCTGCGTAGCACAGGCCGGCAAATCCGCAGGCCAGCCCGGCCAGCACGAAGGAGAGGATGATCGCCGGCCCAGCAAACTGCGCCGCCGCTTGTCCGGTGATGACGAAAATTCCCGCGCCGATGATGGCACCGATGCCCAAGGTCACCAGGTTGATCGGCCCCAGGGCGCGTCTTAGGGTGTGCTCCCCTTCCTCCTGGGACTCCTTCATCAGCAATTCAAGCGGCTTTTTGTCGAAGATCGGATTGCCCATCCCCACCCCTCTCGCGGGGATCCGGCTCAATATTTCGCCCCCGCAAACACGCCGGACCCGCTGCCCCTGCGCAACTCTTTCCGCGAAGCGTCCCGCAGGGCCGCACAACGGCCCGGCGGATTGCAGTCTGAATTGTACTGTGATTTAACCACCGATGGCCGGGATAATGAAGCGCAGAACCGCGGAGGGTGAAAGAAAAGGCACAGGTAGAAGCGCCCACTGATGCCTCGCTCTACCTTGTGCCCTTCCCCCCGGTTTGGGCCGCGCGGAGATAGGCCTGCACCCTTGCACCAAGGTCGGAAGCCTGGGCAAGATCGCTGATCACCGCGACGGAATCGGCACCGGCGGTGTACACCTCTCCAGCACGCTCCGCGGTGATCCCGCCGATGGCGACCAGCGGCTTTCTGGTGAGTGCACGCGCCTGGCGGACCAATTCCAGGCCCACCACGGGATCAGGATTGTCTTTCGAGCTGGTTTCGAACACCGGGCCGACGGCGAGGTAATCCGCGGAAGACGCAGCGGCGGCTCGCAACTGCTCCAGGTTGTGCGTGGAGACCCCTACCCAGCAGGATGGCCCAACGACCCGCCGCGCGGCCTCTACCGGAAGGTCCTCCTGGCCAACGTGGACGCCGCCGGCTCCGGCCAGCAGGGCGATATCCGCCCGGTCGTTCATCACGAATCGAAAATTGCGCGATTCAGCGAGCGTGCAGAGGGATTGGGCGGCTTTCAACAGCGTGCGAGAACTGGCCTGCTTGTTCCGGTATTGAATGAGCTGCACGCCGGCGCCGGCCAGGCGGCGCGCCCAGTCTTCCGGCTCGCCAGGAAATACATCGGCGGAGAGGATTGCATAGAGCGGAGGGAGGGCAAGGTTCATCACGCCCATCGCGTGGCGAAGAGAGCCGGGCTCACGTGTGGCCCGCCGTGGCCAGCAGATGCTCCAGGAAGCCGGTGTGCAGGTCGCCGCGCTGGAACTGCGGGTCGTCCATGATGCGGCGGTGGAGGGGCAGGGTGGTCTTCACACCCTCGAGTATGAACATTTCCAATGCGCGGCGCATGCGGGCAATGGCTTCGATGCGGGACGGAGCATGGACGATGAGCTTGGCGATGAGCGAATCGTAAAAGGGCGGCACCACCGCGTCGCTGTACATGGCCGTATCCACGCGCACGCCGTGGCCGCCGGGCGGGTGGAAGGCGGTGATGTGACCCGGGGAAGGCGCGAAGGTTTCCGGGTCTTCGGCGTTGATGCGGCACTCGATGGCATGGCCGCGCAGAGAGAAGCGCGGGACCACCTCCTCCAATTTCTCCCCGGCAGCCACGCGGATCTGGGCCTTGATCAGGTCCACGCCAGTGACCGCTTCCGTCACCGGGTGCTCCACCTGGATGCGCGTGTTCATCTCGATGAAGTAGAACTCGCCGCGGGCATCGCGCAGAAATTCCACGGTGCCCGCGCCGCTATAGCCAATCTTCTCCAGCGCCGCGGCAACGCGGGCGCCCAGGGATTCGCGCACGGACTCCTCCACGGCCACGGAGGGCGCTTCTTCGATCAGCTTCTGGTGGCGGCGCTGCACGCTGCACTCGCGCTCGCCCAGATGGATCACGCGCCCATGGCGGTCGCCGAGCACCTGGAACTCGATGTGCCGCGGGCGCTCGATGTATTTCTCGATGTACACGTCCGGAACGCCGAAGGCCTGCTGGGCCTCATGGCCGGCCGCGCGGAAGGCGGGCAGGATTTCCGCCGCGCTGCGCACGATGCGCATTCCGCGCCCGCCGCCGCCGGCGCTGGCCTTGATCATCAGCGGGTAGCCGATGTCCTGGGCGGCGCGCAGCGCGGCGTGCTCATCCTCCACAATCCCGGGTGTTCCCGGGATTACCGGCAATCCGGCGGTGGCGGCTTCGCGGCGCGCGCGGTCCTTCTCCCCCATCATGCGGATCACCTCCGCGGTGGGGCCCAGAAAGGTGATGCGCGAAGCCTCGCAGACTTCCGCGAAATTGGCGTTTTCGGCCAGGAAGCCGTAGCCGGGATGAATGGCGTCCACGTTGGTGATTTCCGCGGCGCTGATCACCTGGGGGATGTTCAGGTAGCTATCGGAGGCGCGCGCCGGGCCGATACACACAGCTTCGTCCGCAAAACGCACGTGCAGCGAATTGCGGTCCGCCTCCGAGTAGACGGCGACCGTGGCGATGCCCAGCTNCTTTGCAGGCGCAAATGATGCGCAGGGCGATTTCACCGCGGTTGGCGATCAGGATTTTCCGGAACATGGATCCGTGAGACACACATTCCTGTCTGTCACCCGCATCGATACATCAGGATAGGCGGGAATGCCTGTCCCACCCCGTCTCAGGCCAGCGGCTTGAGCGCAAACAGCGGCTGGCCGTACTCCACGGGCTGCCCGTTTTCCGCGAGTTGCCGGACCACTTCGCCGGCCTCATCCGCTTCAATCTCGTTCATCAGTTTCATAGCTTCCACGATGCACAGAATCTGACCCCGCTTTACGCTGTCGCCGGGCTTCACAAACGGCGGAGAATCCGGGGAGGGTGCAGCGTAGAAAGTGCCCACGATGGGCGATTTCACAACATGGAGATTCTCTGCCGGACTGGCCTCCGGGGCACCCGGCGCCGGTGGGGTGGCGGTGCGGGCGTGAACCGGGTCATGAGAATGGGGCGCGGGAACGGGAGCGGCCGTGGCGTGGAGCAATTGGCCCGCCGGCTGGCGGCGCAGGCGGACGTGCAACTCGCCGCAGCGATATTCCAGCTCCTCGATGCCATGCGCGGTCATGAAGCCGAGGATGCGTTCGATCTCACCCAGATCCACTCGGGTACTTTTGCTGGGCAGTGGGTCGCTGGCGGAATTCCTGGGAGTTTTCTTTTGGGCCATGAGCGTTGCGAAGATGGGTTTGGACCGGGGCCGCAGCGGCGGCCTTAGATTTCCAATAGCTCGCGCGGAACCTCCGTCAAAGTCTCGCTGCCTTTCTCCTCGACGAGAACATCGTCCTCGATGCGGATACCCCCCCGGCCGGGAAAATATACGCCGGGCTCGATGGTTACTACGCTTCCTGCGAGAAGCCGGGCGGTCTGGTTCCGGCCCAGGGAGGGCCGCTCGTGCACCTCGATCCCCAGGCCATGTCCGGTGCTATGAACAAAATACCGTTCAAGCCCTTCCCGGCGCAGCACTTGCCGGGCTGCTTCGTCCACCTGGCCGGCTTCTGTTCCGGCCCGCAGGGCCTGCCGTGCTGCCGATTGAGCAGCGAGCACCGCTCCGTACCAGCGCCGGACCTCCGCAGAGGCACGCCCCAAGTGCACAGTGCGGGTCAGATCGGAACAATAGCCGTGAAGTATAACACCCAGGTCCAACACCACCAATTCCCTTTTCTTCAGCCGCTTGGACGTGGGTCGCGCATGTGGAAGAGCGGCGCGAGGGCCGGAAGCTACAATGGTCTCAAAGGAAGGCCCGGAAGCGCCCCATTTCTTCATCTGGTACTCGATCTCGGCTGCCAGGTCGAGCTCGGCGATTCCCGGCCGGATGCAGGTGAGCGCGTGACGCATCACCCGGCTACCGAGATGTGCGGCGGCGCGCATGCGGTCAATTTCGTGCCGGTCTTTGACCTCCCGGAGGGCTTCCACCATTCCGCGCACACCCCTCCAGGACCAGGAAACGGCCGCTGCGCGCTTGATTTCGCGCGCCTGGGCAACGGACAGGCGCTCTTCCTCGAACAGAACCGCCCCAGGTGGCCTGGAACGCCGGATATGGTCTCCAACGGCCGGGGGAAGCGGTCCGCGCACAATCTCGACAGCCGTGCCGGCCCCCGAGCACTCGTTACGGGCTTGGAGGGCGAAGCGCGGGTCCGTAAACAGAGTGGCCCGGCGCCGGCTGGCCAGCAGCATGGCGTTTTCGCCCGTAAAGCCACACAGGTAGAACACATTGGGCAGGTGGCTAACCAGGATGGCTGCCGCCTGGTTTTCACTTAGGCGGGCGCGAAGCTGAGCGAGCCTTTGAGCGTGGGCGCTTGGCATAAAGAAAACTGCGGGAGGCCTTCCCGCTGTGCGGGCCGGCCTCCCGCGTGGATACCGCAGGTTTCACCCGGGAACTAGGTGGGGATAATCCGCGGGGTGATGAAGAACAAGAGCTCGTTGGACGAGGTCGACACCAGCGTGTGCTTGAACAGGTGCCCGATGATCGGAATGCTGCCGAACAACGGGGTCTGGTTGATGGTGGTGTTCTGGCTGGAGATGATGATTCCGCCGAGCACCACGGTCCCGCCGTCATTCACCAGGACCCTGGAGTCCACGGACTGGGTGATGATCGAAGGAATGCCCTGCACCTGGTGCGAGAAATCGGGCTGATCGTTTTCCACGTTGACGGACATGAAAATCGTGCCCTCAGCGGTGATTTGCGGAGTCACCTGGAGTTGGAGCACGGCGTCGATGAACTGGGTGGAGATGGTGTTGTTGATCACCGTCTGCACCGGGATCTTGGTGCCCTGCTTGACCGTGCCCGCCACATTATTTTGAGTCACGATCTTGGGACGGGAGAGCAGCTTGCCCACGCCGCGATCTTCGGCCGCGGTGATAATCAGATCGATCGCCACGTTGGGCGAACTGTAAATGTACGACACCNCCGGTGTTGGGAGCATTCGCCGGCAGGTTGCTGATGAACGGCTGCTGGGTGGTGCCATTGGCTACCAGGGGCGGCGTCGGAAGAACCGCGGGATTGCGAGTGATCGGGCTGACAAAGGCGGGATTGCCCGGCAAGCCGCCGAAGATGTTCCGGCCGTTGGTGGCCGAACTGGACAATCCGAACTGCACGCCAATTTCCCGGTCGAACGTCCGCGAAGCGGAGACCACGCGCGCTTCGATTTCCACCTGCTGGGACTTTTTGTCCAGGGTTTTGATCAGCGCATCCAGGTCTGGAAAGACCGCGGGGATATCCCGGATGATGAGCACGTTGGCGCGATCGTCCGCCAGAATATCGCCGCGCGAGGTGAGGAAGCGCTTCAGCGTATCGCGCAGGACGGTGGCCTTGGCGTAACTCAACTGCCGCGTAGCGGTGACCGAAGGCACCGCTTCGTTCTGCGCCTTGGCGAGGTCCCGGGCAGTCTCTGCTTCCTTCTTAAGTGTGTCTTTGGTGGCAATGCGCAGCACATTTCCGCTGAGCTGTTTATCCAGATTGTTGTTCTGGAGCACGATGTCCAGCGCTTGATCCCACGGCACGTCATCCAGCACCAGCGTCAGGCTCCCGCGGACGGCGGGATCCAACACCACATTGAGACCGCTGATCTCGTGAATCAGGCGGAAGAAATCCTTCAGGTCCACGTCCTTCAGGTTTACGGAAATCGGCTCGCCGGAGTATTTCTTGGCAGCTCCGCCACCGGCCTGCATAGGTTCCGCGGGGGCGGGGGCCGGCTCAACCGGCGTGGCAGCCGGAGTTTCAGCCGCGGCAGCCGGAGCGGCCGCGGGAGCAGGAGGCTTGTCCCCCGCATCATCGTGTTTCGGAGAGGCCAGGGCCACGTTCTCTTCGGTGAGCGCTTTCGGCAACGACATAGAATCCGAATCGACCGGCACCGCCGGCGCCGAGAAGTCCGGCTGATCCGCCACCAGCATGGGCGCGGGGGCCGGAGCCTTCGGCGCAGGTGCAGGCGCCGGGATGGCAGCCGTTGCGGCAGGCGCTGGCGCTGCCACCGCGACTTCCGCCTTCGCAGGTTCGGAAACGGCGACCGGAGAAGCCGCCGGGGCGGCAGGGACCGCCGGGGTCTGCCGCGATGCACCCAGCGGCGAGAATTTCACCTCCACGCCGGAGCTGCCGGGCTGGATCTCGTAGTGAGCATCGCGGTCCAGATCGATCACTACCCGGGCCACGTCCGGCTTGAACTGCGAGGCGCGGACGCCGGCAACAGGATCGGCTACGGAATTGAGTTTAGAGAGGTGACCAAGCGTCGCGCCGCTGAAATCCAGGACCAGACGCTCCGGCTTGGTGAGCCGCAGCGCCTGATAATTGAGCTTGCTGGATGCCGCGATGAGCACAATGACTTCGCCATTGCTCTTTTCCAGCCTGACCCCCTGAATCAGAGGATGAGCGGAGGCAGCCGTGGCGGAGGGCGGGGACGCTTTCGCCGGCGCGGGCCGTGAGGCGCTCATGGCTGCCGGCGCCAGACGCGGAGCGGCAGCAGTCGTGTCGGCAGGAGCTTCGAAAGTGACCGCTAGTTCGTGCGCGCTGACGCGCTCGACGTGCGGCGCCACCGGGCGGCGAAGCAGGATTTCCAAACGCACCACCGAACGGCCCATGGAGCGATAGGGGAGCAGGCGGTAGCCGCTGACCACATCGGAATTGAGCACGCGCGGAGCGCCGTTGCCGTCCAGGGAGACTCCGCTCATCTCCACTACATAGAGGGAGTCGCTGGCCCGATAGGTGGAATACTCAAACGGGGCGTCCGCGCGCGCGTCCAGGCGCACCTCGGACGCAGTGACATTGGCTTGCACTTGCAGAGCGGCCAGCGGCCCCTCCTGCGCGTACAGGGGGACAGCCAGCCCCCAAAGAACTGCCAGAACCAGCGCCGCAACCTGAGCCGCGCGGGCTCGCCCGTTCGTTTTCATTGCTGCTCTCCTGCACTCGGATAAATTCGCTTCACAACGGTCCGATCGATGGGCTTGCCGAACGGATCCTTGCCTGTTTCCTGGAACGTAACCGAATCCATGCTGATTTGCTCCACCCGGCCATCAAAGACGCGGGCGCCCTGGTGAAGAAAGTAGGTGCGCCCCTGGGGATTGGTGACCACGGCCAGCATTCCATTGGGGCTGCGCACCACGCCTTCCACCCGCAGCGTGGAAACCTGCAATCCCGCTGGACCAGCCGGCAGGCGCACCGGAGGCCCGCCTCCCGCGGCTGCCACGGAAATCAGGGCGAGGAAAGGGTCGCGTCGATGGGTCGTGGCGACGGGCGCCGGGGCTTCTTCCTTCTTCGGAGCCTCAGCCTGGGCCGTCTTTTTCACTTCCTTCTTTGTTGCAGGAGCTTTCGCCGGGGAAGGGTTAGGCTTCGCCGGCACAGGCTTCGGCTTGGCCGCAGGCGCCTGCGCGACAGGCTTTGGGACCGCGACTGCCGGTTTTGCCGCAGACTGGGTCTTGGATGGAGTCGCCGCCGGGGCGGCTCCCGGCTTGGCGGATGGCTGGGTTGGGGTCCCGCCCGGGCGGGCCGGTGGTGGCGGCGCCTGGGCAGCGGCCAGCACGGCCACGCCCAGCGTCAGGATTGCCGTGCGCTCGAGGATGTAGAGTGCCTGCCGCATATTCACCCTTTCCCGCTAGCGGCGCCCACCCTGCTTCGGCGTGGGCTTGGGCGGTCCGGCCGCTCCACCCGTAAAATAAGTCGTGGCCACAAATTGCATAACCACGGTTGTCCCAGGCCGCAGCGGATAGCCGCTGGAAAGCCGTCCCCCCTCGGGAGAATTGAACTCCACGTCGCCCACGTTGATGATGCGCGAAAGATGGCTGAGGCGCGAGAAGAAGTCCAGCACCTGGAAATAAGGGCCATCCACCTTCACGTCGAAGGGGACTTCGTAGAAATAATCTTTGGGCTCGATGGGCTTGGCCACCAGAGAGCGCAGGGAAATATTGGAGGCTTTGGCGGAATCGTTGAGCACCTTGATGAACTCTTCCACTTGCTTGTCATCGGGCACGATCTGCTTGAGGGTCTCCAATTGTTTCTGATTCGCCTCGATTTCAGCGCGGAGCTGGGCGCTCTGCCGCTCGTAGACGAGCAGGCCCTGCACTTCCTGCTGCAGCTTGCCCTTGTCTTTCTCCGCCTGTTCTTTGTCGGCGCGAACCTGCTGGATGGGAGAGCCGGGCACGAATTCCCCTCCCAGCCAGACGGCCGCGGCCACCACCAAGTAGCCCACGACCTGAATGGGCGCTGGTAATTCGCGGAATGAGAACGCCATATTCCCTGCTCCCCTTCAGCTCTTTCCCGCCTTCGCCGGACCCTGCTGGGCGGCAGGGCTCTGCGTGGGCAGCGTGAAGTCCGCGGTCAGTTTGAACGTAAAGGTGGTAACAGTGGGACGCTGGGTGTCCTGCTTGGTTTCCGAGATCTCCACCTTGTCGAAATAACCGGATCTCTTCAGCTCCGCGATGTAATTGGCCACTGCGTTCATGGAATCGGCCGAACCCTCAATCTCCAGAGAGTTACCGGTTCGCTTGATGTGGGTCATCCACAAGGCGTCTACGCGGTTGACCGTATTGGCCACGGCATCGAGCAGTTCCTGGCCTCCGGAGCGTCCGCGCTGCAATTGCTCAATCACGTTGATGCGCTGCTGGAGGGCGGCCTTTTCCTGTGTCCTGCGGTCCACCTCCGCCTTGATCGCCAGCAATTGCGTTTTCCGCGCGTTCAGCGCAGAGATTTCCTTGCGGTCCTGCTCCAACTGGTTGTGCAGAATCCGCCAGTGCATGAACAGCGCGATGCCACCGAGCGCGAGGGCCACGAGGAAGAAAACGGCCTGGATCGCCCCCTCCAGCGGAGCGCCGCCGGCGCGGACCTTTTTGGGCCGCGGCTGTCCGAGCAGGTTAATGCGAATCATGGCGTATCAAAGCTCCTCAGCGCCAGGCCGACGGAAATCGCCAGCCGCGGCGCAATCTCCCGGAGTTGTTCCTCGTTATGCCTGGCGGGATTAATGGCGATTTTCCGGAAAGGATACAGCTCCTCCACCGGCATCGCGAATTCCTCCCGCAGCAAGTCCACCAACCCCGGAACCCTGGCCGTGCCCCCCGCCAGGTAGATTCGCTGGATATTCTCGCCGCTGGCGGTGGCCCGGAAGAAGTCAAAAGTCTTCTGAATTTCCAGAATCAATATGTCCGAGACGGAGCGCAGGATGGAGGCTTTCTGCTCCTCGCTGACTCCGGAAAGCGATTCGCCCTTTTTGAGCTTCTCCGCATCCTCGAAGCCCAGGTCCAACTCCTTCTGCAGCGCATCGGTATACTGGTTACCGCCCACGGAGACGTCACGGGTGAACAGGGGAATCTGGCTGCGCACGATGTTGATGCTCATCACGCCCGCGCCGATATTCAGCAGCGCGATGGTCTGCCCGGGATCCGGTTCGTAATTCACCTCGAAGCAGTTCTGCAGGGCAAAGGCGTCAATATCCACCACCACCGGAGTGCGCCCGGCCTGGGCCAGCACGTTGGTGTGGTTCAGAATCTTGTCCTTCTTCACCGCCACCAGCAGAACGTCCATCTGCGTGTCCAGGGCCTCGAGCACCTGGTAGCTCAGGTTGACGTCCGCGATGTCGAAGGGGATGTGCTGCCCGGCTTCCACCTGGATGCGGTCGAACAGCTCCTCTTCGCTCATGAACGGCAGGGTGACGCGCTTGACAATCACCGAGTGACCGGAAACGCTGGTGGCCACGTTCTTGGTCTTGATTTTCTGGCTATCAAAGATGTCGCTGATGGCCTTGGCCACCGACGGCGCGTCCATGATGGCCCCGTCCACTACGGTGTCCTGCGGCAGCGGCTCGAGACCGTAGCTCACCAGGTCGTAGCCGCCCTTGGACTGCTTCAGTTCCACTGCCTTTACCGAGCTGGAGCCGATATCCAGTCCCACCAGTTCTTTTGGTTTTGATAACCCGAACATGGCTCGCCTCTCTCCCAGCCGCTTCAGCCGCGCCGGTCGCGGCGTACGCGAAGCATCTTGCGGTCCATCCAGCGGTCCAGCGCCGTCTTCTTGAACTTCCAGCGGTTGCCCAGCTTGAACGCGGGAATGCGGTCCGCATAGATATAGCGATAGAGAGTGTCAGGAGAAACCCCCAGATACCGCGAGGCCTCACGGATATTCATGACTTCCCGTGATTCCAGCGTCTCCACCGCCATCCACCGCCCCCTCTGGATCTCCCCGGTAACGGGCCAACCGTGCACAGGACTTGCTTGGGGGGTTATGGCATCGGCGGGCGGGGGTGTCAAGAAATGGATTCGGCAGATGTGCTAGGAACTTTGGTTTTCTTAGGCAATTCGGGGGTAAGTTTCCACCACAACCACAATTAGTTGTGGCTTCCGCTACGCGATACCCCCATTGCCTGTGCGGGCTCGCCCGCCCGGACAGGATTACTGTTTGTTCACCAATTTCAGCCCCAGACGTCCCCACAGCGCGTCCACCCGCGCGCGGATTTCCGCGCTCATGCGTGCCTCTGCGGGCCACTTGCGAACGTAGCCTTCGCCGGGCACCTTGCGGGTGGCGTCCACGCCCATCTTGGAGCCGAAGTCCTGGCGGCGCGCGGCGTGGTCCAGCGTATCCACCGGGCCAAGCACGAATTGGATGTCGCGCTCGGGATCGATCGCGCACAATGCCTTCCACAGCACCTGCCGGTGGTCCTGCACGTCCACGTCCTCGTCTACCACGACAATCACTTTGGTGAACATGGCTTGGCCCAGCGACCAGATAGCGCTCATGATTTTGCGCGCCTGTCCGGGATAGGACTTGCGGATGGAGACGAGCATCAGGTTGTGGAAGATACCCTCGGCGGGCATGGAAATGTCCACGATCTCCGGATACTGCATCTTCATTACTGGCAGGAAAATGCGCTCCACCGCATGGCCCATGAAGAAATCTTCCTGCGGCGGCGGGCCCACGATGGTGGTCAGGTAAATGGGGTCTTTGCGCTGGGTAATGCAGGTGATGTGAAAGACCGGAAAATCTCCTTCCTGAGAATAAAAGCCGGTGTGGTCGCCGAAAGGTCCCTCCAGGCGCTGGTCATTCAGATCCACGTAGCCCTCGAGCACGATCTCCGCGTTGGCCGGAACCTCCAGGTCCACTGTCTCGCAGGCCACCACCTCCACCGGTTCACGCCGCAGGAAGCCCGCGAACATGAACTCGTCCAGGTCCGGAGGGACCGGCAGGATGCCAGAAAGGCACGTGGCCGGGTCGCTGCCGATGGCCACCGCCACTTCCAGCTTCCCTTCCCCGGGTCTGGAGCGCGCCCGGCGATAATGCTCCGCGCCGTGCTTCTGCGTCTGCCAGTGCATGCCCGTTGAGCGCTCGTCAAAAACCTGCATGCGGTAAACGCCCACGTTGCGCTTGCCGGTCTCCGGGTTCTTGGTGATTACCAGCGGCCAGGTGATGTAGCGCCCGCCGTCTTCCGGCCAGCACTGCAAGATGGGAAATTCCGAGAGCGCAAAATCTTCGCGGCGAATGATCTCCTTGCACGGCCCGTCCTTGACCGTCTTGGGAAAAAACGCGCCCAGTTCCGCGAGCTTGGGCAACATCTTGATCTTGTCCAGCAGTCCCTGCGGCGATTGAAAATCGAGGTAGGAGCGGATCCGCGCGGCCACTTCGTCCAGGTCATCCACTTCGAGCGCTAGATTCACGCGGCGGTGCGTCCCCAGACTGTTGATCAGCAGCGGATGGTCTGACCCTTTGGGCTTCTCAAAGAGCAGCGCCGGCCCGCCGGCTTTGGTCACCCGGTCGGTAATCTCGGTGATTTCCAGGACCGGGTCCACCTCCGCGCTGATGCGCTTCAGTTCGCCCTCTTTCTCCAGCTTCTTGATGAACGCGCGCAGATCGGAATACGCCACAGCTTCCCTCTTCGATGGCGCACTAATCTAGCACGGTTGTGGAGCGCAAACGCCCGAAGATGCCCCCAGCGCAGGAAGAATTGCCGGCGGCGGTTGGAGCGCGGTTTTGTCCCGCCGCTATTTATGTATCCACAAACACTCTTGCGTGTGACCGCGCACACCGCCGGGCCCTTTTTATTCGGCCGTTAATTTAAGGGCAACCCACTTTTGATAAGCGTTCGGCTGAAAGGGGCCAGAGACTTTGAAGGATTGGACGCTCATTTCACATGAGGTGCGGCACGCGGCTAAGACTCTGCAGCCTTTGGAGACACCGGAAAGGCCGGTAACCACCGGGACGGTGCAGCGCACGCTGGTGCCCCTGGACGTCGCCCCATCCGCCGCCGCAGAAATCTGGAAAGGCTCGGGCGGCCTCGAGGTTGTGAGGCTCATCCTGCGATCGCTCTTTGCCTCAGACGAAGCCGCGAAAGGGCCGGCCCTGGTTCTGACCAAAGCCGCAGATCGGGCAGAGAGCGAGCAGAGCGTAGGGCTGCGCACGCTTATCCCTCTTGCACACCCCGTGGGAAGCGGACAAGAAGGCCGCGCGGAGCTGTCCTTTGCACCTGCTTCCGATGATGCGTTCCTCGAGGCCATGCTGGACCAGCCCACGACACGCTGGCATGCCAATCGGCTGAAGATGCCGGTGTCCATCGCGTTGCACGCTGGGGCGCTGGCCCTGCTCATCGTTGTGCCACTCTTCTTCGCGGAGAGCGTGGATTTGAAGGAGTTGGGCGGGAAATATGGCCTCATCGGGGTGGCGCCTCCGCCACCGCCTGCTGCTCCTCCCCCCGCGCCAGTGGTGGTTCGCGCGCCGCACACGAAGGTGGTCCCAATGCAAGCGCGGCTAACCATGCCGACGGTCGTCCCGAAGACGATCTCCACCGCGCCGGAAGAGCCCCCTCCGGATGTGCCTGTGACGGGAGATCCCAATGGAGTGGTGGGAGGAATTCCAGGAGGCCAGGGTATGGGCGTGCTTGGAGGAATTCTCGGCGGCGTCAGCACAAATGCGGCTGCGGTCCCGCCTCCCCCGGGACCATCTCCCCCCGCGGGCAAGCGGGTCTACATGGTGGGAGGGAATATTCACCCCCCGCGGCAAGTTGTGGCCACAAAGCCAGAGTATCCCATGATCGCCCGAAGCGCGAAGATCCAAGGCATCGTGATGTTGAAGGCGGAAATTGATGAAGAGGGCAATGTGGTAGCTCTTCAAGCGGTCTCAGGCCATCCCCTTCTGATTCCTGCCGCGCTCAAGTGCGTTTCGCAGTGGAAGTATGAGCCGACTCTTCTAAACGGAACACCCATTTCCGTCAGACTGATTGTGGAAGTGACCTTCAACCTCGGAAAATGACCAGACTTGTGCGGATGGGGACCGTCAAAGCTCTGCTGCTGACGAGAAACGCATGGCGGGAGCGAAGTGTCAGGTCAAAAATCAGAGTTGCCACAGTCCGTGATGCACATCTCCCTGGATGTAGATCGCGAACGTGCCCTTTCCTGGAATCTCCAGCGGGGGGTGCGCCACCAAAGCGCCCTGCTTAGATGCCGCATCCAACGCTGCCTGGATGTCGTCTACGAGCCAGTATGGTCGAACGACGGGCTCCTCCGTATCTCGCATGGGACCGCGCACGCCAATGCTGCCCCCATCCCGCAGCGGAGCCGTCCGCGCTCCTCCCAGAAGCGGGTCAGCAGATCCAAACTTGATGCCGTGTGCAGCCTCGTAGCCAGCACACACGGCATCTACATCCGAAGCCACAATCTCCAGGTAGTGAACCTTCATTGCAAACCCTCCCGTGTTACCGCCACCAGCAGGGCGCGTTCAATCCTTCGGCTTACAGCCAGGATCGTAATTTTATCAGAAGCTGCCGGAGCCAGAACGAACCGAAAGGATCACGCGGGCTACACCCATATCCGCTGCAACGCGGCCCCGGCCTGCCGAGAAGTGCGAGGATACGCGCCGGAATCATGCCACGCGGCATCGAAACGGATGAGCGCGGGATAGCGTCTGAGACCGTGTGACCGCGCGCGAAGCGGGAGTGGCGGACGCCCGAATGGCCCTTGGAGCGGCCACGCTCGCGCGGCACGCTGGAGGAGGACAAGTGAGCACGGCGGAACGGATCGCGGATGCATACCATGCGGTGACGGTGAAAGGGGCGTGGTACGGACCATCGCTGGGGGAACTTCTGGAACAAATCTTACCGGAATTGGCCATTGCTGCTCCCACTCCGGGCGCAAATTCCATTGCCGCTTTGCTCCAGCATCTGCTGCTGTGGAACGAAAGAGTTCGCAACGCCGCCGACGGCATCCCCATGCCGCCCTGGCAGGCCGAAAAGGAGTGGGCGGAGCCGCCGATTCCTTGGAGCGAGTTGGTCACCCGTTGGAACCAGAGCCGGGACCTGTTGGAAGCGAGGATGCGCAAATTTCCAGACGCGGATTTGCCCAAAATCGTGCCCGGCCGCAACTGCGCCTACGAAACGGTCTTCAACGGAATCGTCCAGCATGCCATCTATCATTCCGGCCAGATCGCCATGGTCCTGAGCACGCTGCGCAAGCGCCCGCGCTAGAAATCGATGGAGGTCTGGAACACGTGCAGGATGACAGTCTGGCGCGGCCCAAAGCGGCTGTGCTAGTATCCTCTTCCAGAGCGGGAGTAGTTCAGTGGCAGAATAGAAGCTTCCCAAGCTTCGGACGTGGGTTCG
>OCOJ01036691.1_pt3 | contig 20948 bp, 25 predicted proteins | sample 1539251 | NCBI WGS metagenome assembly OCOJ01 (sample SAMN01911457, study PRJEB22624) | soil metagenome | biome: Soil | place: Malaysia | collected 2012-04-30 | depth RA_metagenome m | reverse complement strand
GCATGCTGAGGGGCTACAGGAGGCTCGGGCTCGCTACGTTCAGCCAGCACATGCACGAGCTAGAGCCCGCGAAGAAAATCCTCGAAAACGAGGGATACGAGGTCGTGCTTGGAAGGCAGAACAACCTTCTGATGGCGAGCCAGGTCTTCGGGTGCGACTTCTCGACAATCTACTCCACCCGAGAGTCTGTGGACGCATTCTGCTTCCTCGGAGAGAGCGAGTTTCACGCCGTGGGCGTCGCGCTGGCCACCGGGAAGCCGACGTTCATGCTGGACCCGTACCTCGACGAGGTGGTGAGCATGGAGAAGGCCGCGGAGGAGAGGAGGAAGCGTGCCGTGCTCGCTGTCTACAAGGCACTGGACGCCAGGATCTTCGGCGTGGTGACTGGCTTGAAGGAGGGTCAGAAGATGCTCGGGAGGAGCAGGTGGATCTCCCAGAGGCTCGAGATGCACGGGAGGAAGGTCGTCCAGCTGGCCATGAGGGACGTCACGCCAGAGAGACTCGCCCCCCACAGGGAGATCGAGGCCTTCGTCCAGACGGCCTGCCCGAGAATCTCGGTCGATGGCTTCGCGTTCGACAGGCCGGTCCTGTCCATCCCGCAGGCGGACGCGCTGGTGGCCCTCCTGGAGGGGAGGGAGATGGGTGAGTTCCTGCAGAGACCGAAATGGATAGANNACCGAAATGGATAGAGCTAACTGTGGGCTTGGTGAAGAAGGAGAGATGATGGAGAAGAAACAGACCGCTCTGCCGGGGGATAAGCTGGCTGTGTCCGAGGAGTACCTCCCCGGTCCCCACGTCTACGACGACTCGGGCCTCTTGAGGGCGCTCGTGGTTGGGACGGTCCAGAGAGACAAGAACAAGATGGAGATCTCTGTCAAACCGGCTGCGAAGGCCGGAGTCCTGAAGGTGGGTGACCTCGTGACAGGACAGGTCGAGGCTGCTGCGACCAGCACCGGAAGCATCAGGATCTACTACGTCAACGGCGCCCCAACCGACAAGGGCTTCACCGGGACGGTGATGCTCAGGTCGAGGGAGGGCGGGAGAGGAGCGAGAGGAGGACCCCCGGTCAAGCTGGGAGACATAGTCAGGTGCAGAATCCAGAGCATGATGAACGGCATAATCCACCTCTCTCTGGACGAGAACGAGACCGGGGTGGTCTTCGCCTTCTGCGGGAATTGCGGGAGGCCCATGCAGAGGGGAGGCGCCAACAGGGCCAAGTGCGACGAGTGCGGGAACGTGGAGGAGAGGAAGCTCGCGGCCGACTTCGGCAAGGTTCCAGTCCGCCCCTGAACGGCAATATCCTTATCAACTCGACATAGAGGGCGGCTATGGAAATTATGCAGGTCCAGACCATCAGCGATGAAGAGAAGGGCCTGACGGTGGAGATAATGGGAGAGGATTATTCACTTGCTGACCTAATCCATCACGAACTCTTGGAAGAGAAGAGCGTGACGTTCGCGGGAGTGATTCCCCCGCACCCGCTGATCAAGAAGCTCGTGCTTAAGGTGAGGTCGCAGCGGATCAAGCCGGAGAAGGCGTTCCTCAACAGCGTGGAGCGCGCGGCGGAGACGACGCGGGAGCTGCTCGAAACCACCAAGAAGGCTCTTGGCAGTGGTGGGTCAGGCTGAAGTTCTGTCCAAAGTGTGGCACGAGGCTCAAGCTAAAGCAGGTAAAGACCGGCAAGGAAGTCGCGATCACTTACCTGTGCGACAACTGCGGCTACTCAAACAAAGCCGGCAAGACGGTGACCAAGGCAACAGAGGAAGAGCTGGCCGCTGCCGCGCCGATAAAGGTCGTGGGCGACAAGGAGAGCAAGCTCAACACTCTGCCGACAACGAAGATAGACTGCCCGAAGTGCGGCCACAACGAGGCCAGCTGGTGGTTCCTTCAGACAAGGAGCGGGGACGAGCCACCGACCCAGTTCTACAGGTGTGTCAAATGCAACCATACCTGGCGTAGCTACTCCTGAGTCAGTCTCGCGTTCTAACCTGCACCGCTTCGCCGCTCGCCACCAGCACCTCGGCGCTGGAGGCCGGGAGAGACGCCAGATCCTCGGGCTCGAACGGGCCGTACCTGCGAAGGTCTGGGCCCACCAGCTCGTCGACGTGCTTCAGGAACCTGACCGTCGCGCTCCTGCTCATCTCGTTCTTCCTGGCCACGTCGACAGCCGAGGGCTGTCCGGACGAGATGGCATCGGCGAAGGCCAGCATCCGGTCAGCGTAGTCCTCCCCGATCGCGACCACGCTCCTCTCCTCCGGGAGAAGCTGCGAGATGGCCTTCAGGGTCAGCGCCTTCCTTGCCCTGATCTGCAGCAGACTCTTGACCATCGACGTCAGCATGGTTGACTGTCTGGCGATGAGGCGGTTCGCGACCTCCGAGGCGCCAGAGCTGGTGGTCCTCCTAAGGAGCTGCGCGTAGGACGCCACCGAGGCGTACAGATCCGTCGGAATTGACGTCAGCTTCTCTGACTGCTCTTCGGCCTCGAGGTTCCTCTTCAGCAAATCGATCGTGAGTTCGGCCAACTACGCGACCTCCCCGAAGCCCCGCGTTAATATGGAGATTGCCGCGTAGGTCGGCACGGTTACCGTCTCCGACTTGAACGGGCCGAAGGTCTCTCCCCTGATGGAGAACTTCGGGCAGAAAGAAATCTTCAACAGGGCCCGCTCGGCTCCCAGGACGACCGGATCTCTCTCCGGGTCGAAGTTGTCGAAGGACTTCACCCTCATCTTCGACATCCCGGTGTTTCCGTGAAGCGTTCCGGCGAGCCTGAAGACCCTGTGGATGTCTGTGGTGACCGAGGCGTCTATCAGCGCCCTCTGGGAGGAGACCGCCTCTGAGACCAGCTTCTGCANGAGACCAGCTTCTGCAAGGTACCCTTGTAGTCTGCCCTAGCCTGAGTGTAGGCGGTGATCCTCTTCATCCAGCCGTAGTCCTCGCCAGAGCGCGAGACTGGCCTGTGCCGGAGAAGTGAGGCGATGCTCTGGTTCGGGGGCAGCGACAGCGCCAGCATGTAGTCGGCTATCTCGGCCCTGCCCGTCTGTTCGAGCTGGTCGAATCTCTTGTCGTAGACGTGAAGGTGGTACCCCCTGTTCCCAGAGAAGTACGCCCTGACATCGCCCGACGAGACGCCAAAGTCCCCGGTCAGGAAGTTGATCACTCGGAGCGCATGGTCCCTGGACGCCTCGAGGCAGGTCGCGCACGTCTCGTGGAACTCGGACGTCGGTCCCTTNCGCCTGGAGGCAGGTCGCGCACGTCCCGTGGAACTCGGACGTCGGTCCCTTGCACTTCGGGCACGTCGCGGGTTTCGGCAGCCTTCCAGTCGCATGACACTTGTCGCAGTACCAGAGGTCGTGCCCTTTCTTGCAAGGCGTGGGTATGTCCGTGGCGTCGATGTCGAAGATTAGTTCGGCCCCGAGCCAGCCCTTCTCCTCCATCGGCGCGGTCGGGTCAGAGTATCTGGCGTTGGACGCGTAGACAGACGAGGGGGACTGCCTGAGGATCTCTGCCGTGGCCTCTCCCGGGCTCTTGAAGGAGAGGTGCCTGACCATTCCGCCGCCGAATGGGATGTAGCCGAACTCCCTGGACTGAATCTGATCTGGGAGTTCTATTGTGTCGCCGTGTCGAAAGTAGTGCTGGCGATAAACACTTCTCAGGTAGGCGATAGTCGCGTCTCGCATTTTGGTGGCTTTCTTATCATCGGCCACTGATAAGGAATCCGATTATGCTCTTGTTTCTCAGCTCGTTTGACGAGGAGACTGGCGGTCCAGAATCAGGTTGCAAACACGAATGGTTTGAACTCTTTGCTAGGGTTACGGGAGTCGAGTAGCTTCAGCATGTCATCGGCGAAGAGCCTGTAAGCCCCAGTCACATCCGTTTCACCACCGTCGTACTTCATCGAGAGATGGTCGGCGTCGTCGCCAGCCCTGCTGAGAATCACTTCCGCCTTGGCTGCCGGGTAGTAGAACGTCAAGCCACGCCTGTCCTTCTCGAGTCTGAAGTCCATCCACGATATACCACCGTTGAGTGCGACCACCAAGAGTTCCTCTCTATCGGCGAACTTGAATGGATCAATCATGTCTAGGAGTAATCCTATGCCCCTTGAGTTGTACCGCTCCCGGTGCAAGAAACCATCACACACGCCTTTGAATCCGACCTCGGCGTTAATTCGCTCTGCCTGCCTGAGGCGCCTCTGGTGGAGATAGTTTATCGCAGCGTCGACTGCTGTGTAACCCCTCGCCCTGCCTGCTGGTTCCTCCACGTGCTCACTTACGAACCTGCCCCTTTTGCGCGGGCCGAACCACTGCTGCGCTCTGACCAGCGCTAGACGATAGCACCTCCAGTATTGATTCATGATTAACGCCTCGTAGGTGAGAAGTTGCGCCTGACTGGCGTTGTCGATTGGTGCCAGGTACTTCTCTTGGCTGGCGATTGCGGAGCCTGCCTCCTTGGCGTCGACCCTGGCAATCTCGGTAACCCTTCGCGTCGCGTTTATCGCGCTCTTGGCCATTGCGATGGAGAGTCGTCTGGCTATGTCGGTGGTCTGCACCAACCTGTCGACCTTTTCCTGCAATTCCCTGTCGAAGTTAGGCCTCACCCTTGGTGGTTCGACCTGGACCTCAGTCGAGTCCTCGGCCAGAATATCAACGTCTTCCTCCTCGGTCCTGCTACGCATGATGTCTTGCAGCCTGGCCCTCACCTGCCGCCTCACCTCCTCATAGTCGGCGGCAGCGTCGCCTCCTGTAATTTCGCTGTAGAGCCTGTCGTACTCGTGCTCGTAGGCGGTTAGCACCTTCACCTTCTCGCCCCGTTTCACATACTTCGTACCGCAGTTTCGACAGAGCACCATCCTTCCAGTGCCCCGCAGCCCCTCCCCGCAGATTTCACACCCGAGCGGGACAGCCTTCCTTAGGTGGTCTCTCTTCTTGTCGACGAATCGCAGGCAGGCCGACGAGTGGGGCCCGATCCTCGAAGCGTACTCCATCTTGTGAATCTCGAAGGGAGTTGCTCGTGAGCCCGCTTCCCTCCACGCTGGGTGAAAGAAGGCTCGCTTCTTGTTGACCAGCCACCAGAGTCTGCACCGCCTCTTCGCCGAGACGAAGAAGGCACACTGGCCACAGCGGTCCTCCAAGAAAGGCGCCTTGCCAGGCAGGAAGTACGCGGTGGACGGCCTTCCAACCTCCCTGAACCACGCCCGCGTCTCCAACTTGCCCTCCGCAGCTAACCCTCCCATCACCCTGCGGAGCTGCCTTTTCGGTGGGTTGAGCACAGCTAGCCACTGCCTGTCGCTGACGAACTCTTGGCTCCTGAAGATCTTCTCCAGCCTTGAGTCCTCGGCCCTGTTGAGCTCGCCAAGCCACCCTGCCACCTCCTTAGACTCGTCAGATACCGTCTCCCACACCCTCCTCGCGACATCCTCCATCACCCTTTCCGCGAGCATCTCATCTGGGATCGCCAGCTCACGTCTGAACCTGCCCTTCCTCTTGAACTGTTGCTCAATCTGCTCTGGCTTTCCGTAAACGTAGCCTGCCGGAACGGTCCCCACCATACCCTGCACCAACTCTTCATCCAGTTCGCCGAGGCGGAATCGCGGATGCTCTTTCGAGATGCGCCAGTCGTACTTGTACCGCTCCAGCGTCTTGTCGAGCAGGTCTCTTGGGATGGATGCGAATGTGTGAGACACCAACCAGACCAACTCTGGTCTCGACGATCTCGTGCCGTAAAGGAGCGCTCTTAGGACCTCCTTGACGTGGGTCTCGTCTGGGGCTGGGAGTTCGCTGGCTGGCTTGGCCACCACCACGACTCGGCGCACTTTCGCCATCAGCCTCGCAAGAAGACCGTCGGTGTAACCTCCGTGCTCCTTGTCCGACACCGCAGCGAGCGGCTCAATCAGTATGATTGTGTGGAAAGACCTGAAGCGCTGGGTGCGCATGTACCACCTGAACCACTCCTCGTAAGTGCCGACGATGACACGTCGGTAAGGATAGCCGAACTTCTTCTGCGCGAACACACCCGACCAGTAGTAATCCTTCTGTGGGTCAAGATACTCCCAGTCTAGCTTCGGAAGCGCCTGGAGCGCGGCCTCGTCGCATATGATCGCCACTCTACCCAGTTTTCTGACTTGCAAACTCGCGTAGACAACCCTCGCCAGCTCCTCAGTAGGGAAACCTCCGTCGGATTCGTAACGCAAGAGACGCACAGAAGCGCCCCCTTCTGGTCCAAATCGCAAGATTCTGACTCTGTTTAGCTAGATGCGGAAGATAAAACCTTTGTGGTGCTTATTAAGCCCATTCTCATATCTTCTCGGTGTATTGGATGTCTTCCCGTTGGATGGATAGGATGCACGCGGCTGTGCCGCTGACCGAGCAGGAGGAGCAGGTCGAGGGGATACTCCTCCAGCACGGGGTGACGAGGCTGACACACGCCGTCTTCCCAGTGAAGAACAGGATGTACGTCGTGGACTTCTATCTCGCAAACCAGAAGGTGATTCTAGAATGTTGGCGGAGCACAAGCAGAAGAGGCGTCGCACTCGTCTGGGTCGAAAAGAACGCGGCCTATGTGGACCTGAAGTTTCGTAGGATCAAAGGCGCGTATCCCGGCGTCAGGTGTGTGGCGCTGGTTGAGGTGATGCAGGCCGAGCCGGCGCTGGTAAGGGAGTACGTGGAGGCTGTCCTAGAGCACGCGGACGCTGTGTGCTGCTCGAGGGAGGAGTTGGCAGGGAAGGTGCGGGAGTGGTGCGGCATCAAGGAGGTCGGGTAGGTTGTGGAAGCCCCCGAGGTTGCCGCGAGTCTGTGTCAGGTGTAGACAACAGTACCAACCCAGGTCCAACTCGCAGCGAGTGTGTGGTTCGTGCGTGCAGCCAGCGAAGGAAGAGTGGCGAAGGGCGTACAACAAGCGTTACTACGCAAGGCGCAGGGAGGACATCAAAACTAGGGCGAGGGCCCGAAGGTGGGAGCAAGCGCTTCTCGCTGGGCCCAGCCAAGGGCACAAGCCCAGGGAGTGCAATAGATGCCACCAGCAGTACAAACCAGCAAGTTCCAACCAGAAGTACTGCCCTTCGTGCAGAATGGTCGTACAGCGCGATTGGCGCCGCACCCTTGGCGCAAAATACAGGAGACTGCACCCAGACAAGGTGAAGGAGTCGAAGAGGCGAACAATTGAGAAGTATCGCGAACGCTATCGCACTGCGGCACACGAGTCATGGGTCAGACACACGACTGAGGCGCGAAGAACAGTCTTCGGTCATTACTCCGATGGAACATTTCGCTGCGCGTGCTGCGGGGAATCGGAGTACGATTTCTTGACCATAGATCATGTCAACAACGACGGAGCGAAGCATCGGATGGAGCTGTTTGGGAGACGCGACGCTGGAGGCGTCAACCTATACCGCTGGTTAATCAAGAAGGAGTTCCCTCCCGGTTTCGCCGTTCTCTGTATGAACTGCAATTTCTCGAAGGGAAAGCATCGTATCTGCATCCATCAAGCAACCGTCTCGCGTGGTACGGCTTGCGATAAGAAATCTGAAGCAGCCCTCACGATGATGTCTTCGCCAAACAGGCTGGCACCAAAGGGTTCGAATCTAGGTCGGCCTGACGACCAAGACGGGCACCTTTGACTGCTGTACTACGCTGTTCGAGACGCTTCCCAAGAACAGTCTCTTCAGGCTGCCAAGACCTCTGCTTCCGATCACGATGAGGTCGTATCCCTTCGAGGCCTTCAGAATCTCGGTGGCGGGATCTCCCCTCTTGAGCAACACCTTCGTTCGCACGCCTTTCGCGGCCAGCTCCTTCTTTCGCTTCGTGAACAGCTTCTCGGCATAGTCTAGGAGGTCGGCATACACCTTGGCGGGTATCGCGGGCGCTCCCGGGTCTGTGTAGATTGGAACTGGCTCAGGTACGACATGAATCAGAGTAAGCTCGGCGTCGAGAATTTCCGCGATGCCAGTGGCGAACCGAAGACCGCGATATGAATTGGGCGACCCGTCGATTGGAACCAAAATCTTCTTGAACATGGAAACGCTCGTTGCATCTCCCGCTTAAATCGGTTTCCACCAGCCCGAGTCGGATCTTCGTTCTCGGAGAACCGACGCCTCGACTTTGAAATCCCGCGTCGTGAATCTGTCTGCGGTGCTCGCTTCCCTAGTGCAATCATTTTTGTACAGAAACTCCGAGAGGAGGGTAAGGCGCCACAGATGCAATCGACCAAGAGCCTGAAGGAGTCCTTTCAAAGTAGCTTCCTTGGAAAATGGGCAGCGGTCGGCCTCCTCATCGGCATCATCGCCGGCGTCGGGGCCATCTGCTTCTACCTTGCCATCCAGGTGGTCACCCTTTCGCTGCTCGGCGGGATAACTGGATTCTATCCTCTCAGTCCGGCCGGAGAGACAGCCGTTCCTCCTTCCCTGCACCCGAACTACCTGCTAATCCCTGTGGCTACAATCATAGGTGGACTAATTGCGGGGGTGATAGTCTACAGGTTCGCGCCCGAGGCCGAGGGGCACGGAACGGACGAAGCGATCGCAGCCTTCCACAAAAACAACGGCAAGATAAGGCGAAGAATCCCCCTGGTCAAGGCAGTGGCGTCGGCCTTCACCATTGGCTCTGGTGGAAGCGGGGGGAGGGAGGGGCCCACCGCGCAGATTGCGGCTGGTTTCGGCTCATTCGTCGGCGACCTGCTCAAGCTTCCGGTGAGAGACAGGAGAATCGCCGTTGCCGTAGGGATAGGAGCCGGAATCGGTTCTATCTTCAAGTCACCGTTCGGCGGAGCGATACTCTCGGCAGAGATTCTCTACAGCGGTGGAGACTTCGAGGTCGAGGCCCTTCTTCCTGCCTTCATTGCGTCGCCCGTGGGTTACGTCATCTTTGCGTCGGTCGCAGGATTCACGCCCATCTTCGGCAGCGGACTGGCGTACACCTTCACTCAGCCGAGGAACCTGCTGATCTACGCTCTCCTTGGAATCATCTGTGGACTCGTCGGGAGAATTCATACTTGGACCTTCTATTCGATTAAGAAGTTCTTCTCGGGTCTTCCGTTCACGCGGTACGCGCGGCCGATGGTTGGTGCGGCAGTGGCGGGCGTCATCGGCATCTTCTTTCCTCAGGTGCTGGGGCTTGGATACGGCTTTCTTCAGACCCTGATCGACGGAAACTTGTCGCAGGTGACCACGAACTATATCGCTCTGCCGCTCTTGGCGATCCTGGTCCTGGTTGTCTTCTTCAAGATAATCGCCACCGCCTTCACGGTGGGTTCCGGAGGGAGCGCAGGTGTGTTTGCGCCCTCTCTGGTGATAGGGGGATTCGTCGGGGCGGCATTCTGGGTGGTTGTGAACAGAGCACTGCCGGGTTGGATACCCATTCCCGCGCCCCTTGTCATCGTGGGGATGATGGCCCTCTTCGGCGGGGTCGGACGCGTGCCCATAGCGGTCATGNCTGATGGTCAGCGAGATGACTGGTACGCTCAGTCTGCTCGCGCCCTCGATGGTCGCCGTGGTTATCGCATACTTCGTCACTGGGCCAAAATTCACAATCTACCGGAGCCAGGTCCTGAGGAGGTCGGAATCGCCCGCGCACGTAGGAGAGTACAACGTTCCTCTGCTCACGAAAATCTATGTGGTAGATGCCATGAACACCGACGTCTTGTCCATGCTCCCCGACGACAGCGTAAGGAAGGCGTACCAGACGATGCTCGACAGGGGATTCAAGGGCATACCGATAGTGGAATTGGGGAAGCCAGTAGGAATAGTGACGATGAGCGACGTTCTCGGGGTGCCGAGGGAGGGGATGGAGTCGACCCAGCTGGCTGGCGTAATGACAAAGAGCCTATATCTGGCCTATCCAGATGAGACGCTGTTCGATGTAATGAACGCGATGACGACGCATAGTATCGGACGTCTTCCTGTGGTTTCCCGTCAGTCGGGTCAGCTTGTGGGGATCATCACTAGAACCGATGTGATGCGCGCTTACGACAGAGTCGTCGAATCGATCANAGAAGTCTGAGACGACATAAAGCGTTTCGACTCGTCTCCGCGGATGGCGAGCCTCTCGGGAGACAGTAGTGTCTGTCGGAAACCTGAATCCAGTCATTTGTAACTGAGTGATCTGGCATGTCCCCGACCTCATTCAGGAACACTTATTCCGCCTGACCGGAACAGTCGAGACATGGCAAGCACACTGCTTGTCTTCGCAGTCGTGGCCGGCATCGTCGTCCTCGGGTACGTAGGGGAGCTACTGTTCAGAAGAACGGGCATACCGTCCTTCCTCTATCTGATCCTGATGGGCATCCTTCTCGGTCCTGTCTTCCAAGTCTTTTCGGGTCTGCAGTTGCTTCCCGTGCTTGGCCTCTTCGCCGAGCTGACGCTGGTCATGATTCTCTTCTACAGCGGGCTCGGGATGAAGCTTGGGAGCCTCGTTCGAGGAGGAGGGAGGGCAGTTCTCCTTGTGTTTCTGTACGTCCCGATAGCGATAGCCGTCATCGGTCTACTCGGCTACTATCTCGCCGGGTGGGACCTTCTGCAATCGTTCATCTTCGCGTCGATAATCGGGGGGCAGACCAGCACGGCCGTCGTGGTTCCCTTGGCGAGGTCGCTGAAACTGACGGAGGATACGGTCACGTTCGTGACGATCGAATCGGTGACGAACTCGATAGTTGGCATAGTCGTCTTTCTGGCGCTGATTCAGGCGTACACCCTTGGCACCGTGTCCTGGGTGGCCGCGGCCACGCAGATAGCCGCGTCGTTCTCGGTGGGAATCGTTCCCTCCGCCTTCCTCTCGCTGGCGTGGGTGCTCCTCCTTGACAGGGTGAAGGACCAGAAGTACACCTACGTCCTCACGCTCGGGCTTCTACTAGGGACCTACTCCGTGACGACAGTCCTCGGCGGTAGCGGCGAACTGGGGGTCTTTGTCTTCGGGCTCATCTTCGGCAACTACACGATCCTGAACAGAATCAGAAAGAGGAAGATTAGCATGGAAGCCATCATGTCTCGCCTTGGCGATTTCCAGGATGAGATCTCGTTCCTGCTCAACACTCTCTTCTTCGTCTTCCTGGGCCTCACGTTTCAGCTCGAGTTCAGCCAGGTGGTCAGCCAGCTCGCTCTCGCCTCGGTCTTTGTGATTCTTCTCATGGCTTCTAGGTTCGTCTCCGTGTCCATCTCGACCGCTCGTTCAGACCTCAGAAGGGAGAGGAGGGAGATCACGCTGCTTTCAGCACAGGGAGTTACTCAGGCGACGCTGGCGATAATTGCGCTCAACGAGGGAATTCCCCTGGCCACGACCTTTCTGGCCCTCACAGCATACGTGATCATCCTGACCAACATAATTACCACTGCCGGCTCGGTCTGGGTGAAGAGAAGAGCACTGCCCTCTCACCAATTCGAGCAGCCTCTTCAGGGTCGCGCCACTCCAGTGGACTCCTTGTGATTTCGGTGCCGCTGCAGACTCGGGCGGCCGGAGTAATCTCTCATCTGTCACTGATAATCGCTTCTTTGTTACATTGTGGAGCAGGATTAGGAAGAACCTGTAAAGGCCTGGTTCCCGAGGCGACAATGTCGCAGCAGAGAGGAGAACAGCCTTGGAATCCAACTCAGACAGCCTGACCCCTTCCGAATCGAAAGAACTTCCGGTCGACGAGCTACTCAAGAGGCTTTCGACGACCGGCGGAGGCCTCTCGTCCTCGGAGGCAGCAAGGAGGCTGCAGGAGTTCGGGCCAAACGAGATAGCCGAAAAGAAGCACTCGCGTCTAATCGAGTTTCTCCGCTACTTCTGGGGACCAATCCCTTGGATGATTGAGGCAGCGGCCATCATCTCCGGCTTCATTCAGCACTGGGAGGACCTGGGGATAATCGTCGTCCTGCTCGCGGTGAATGCCATAGTGGGGTTCTGGCAGGAGAACAAGGCAAGCAACGCGATTGAGCTTCTGAAGAAGAGGCTGGCCCTGAGAGCGACGGTACTCAGGGATGGGAAGTGGGTCGATCTCCCGGCCGCCGCTCTCGTTCCCGGGGACGTCGCCCGGCTGCGACTCGGCAACATCGTTCCAGCGGACGCCAAGCTCATCGAAGGCAAGTACATGCTCGTCGACGAATCGGCGCTGACCGGCGAGTCGCTTCCAGTTGAAAAGCATCGGGCCGACCTAGCCTATGCTTCATCTATCGTCCGCCAGGGGGAGATGAACGCAGTGGTGGTGGCCACGGGCATGAGGACCTACTTCGGCAGGACCACGAAGCTCGTCGAGGAGGCCGAGACGAGGAGCCACTTCCAGAAGGCCATCGTTAGGATTGGGGACTACCTGATAGCGATAGCGGCGGTGCTCGTGACCTTCACCACCGTGGTTGGCCTCTTCCGGCAGCAGGGGGTCTTTGAGCTCCTCCAGTTTGGTCTCGTCCTCATCGTCGCCGCGATTCCGGCTGCGCTGCCAGCCGTTCTGTCAGTCTCGATGGCGGTAGGAGCTGAGGTGCTTGCAAAAAAAGAGGCGATCGTCAGCAAGCTCGTCGCTATCGAAGAGATGGCCGGGGTCGATGTCCTCTGCGCCGACAAGACAGGGACAATCACGAAGAACGAGCTTACGGTCGGCGAAGTGAGAGCCCTTCCAAGCTACACACAGGAAGACGTACTCATCTATGCCACCCTTGCGTCCAGGGAGGAAGACAAGGACCCCATCGACGACACCATCATTGCAAGGGCCAAGAGCACGAAAGGTGTCCCCAACGAGGTCGCCGGGTACAAGGTGAGCGACTTCAAGCCATTCGACCCCGTCTCAAAGCGCACCGAAGCGCTGGCAGAAGGGGGAGCGGGCCAGGGTTTCAGGGCCTCCAAGGGAGCCCCGCAGGTGATTCTGGAACTGGTTCAGGCCAACGACGACGTACGGAAGAGTGTCAACGCGAGCGTCGACGAGTTCGCCGAGAAAGGGTTCCGCACCCTTGGCGTGGCCACGACCGATGGCGGGGATGCTTGGAGATACGTTGGGCTGGTCGCGCTCTACGATCCGCCCCGTGAGGACTCGGCCCCAACCATAGCCGCTGCCGAGTCCATGGGGATGGATGTGAAGATGGTGACTGGGGACCACGAGGCCATCGCCAAGGAGGTCTCGAGTCTCGTGGGTCTCCGAACCAACATCGTGACGCCAACCTCGTTCCTGGACAAGCCGGACAGCGAAGCGGCCTCGACTGTCGAAGGCGCGGACGGCTTCGCCGAGGTCTTCCCGGAGCACAAGTACCGCATAGTCGACCTACTCCAGAAGAAGGGCCACATCGTCTGCATGACCGGCGACGGCGTCAACGACGCTCCGGCGCTGAAGAAGGCGGACGCGGGGATAGCGGTCGCGGGTGCCACCGACGCGGCCAAGTCAGCAGCTGACGTGGTCTTGACCAGTCCGGGTCTCTCTGTCATAATTGACGCCGTCAAGGAGAGCCGCAAGATATTCCAGCGAATGATTAACTACGCCACGTACCGTATCGCCGAGACCATACGGGTGCTGGTCTTCGTCACCCTCTCCATCATCATATTCCAGTTCTACCCCATCACGGCTCTAATGATCGTCCTGCTCGCTCTGCTCAACGATATGCCGATCATCACGATTGCCTACGACAACGTGAGATACTCCTCTGAGCCCGAGAGGTGGAACATGCGAACTCTGCTCGGCATCTCGACGTTCTTGGGAGCCATCGGAGTCGTGTCTTCCTTCGGCCTCCTTTACATCGGCTTCGTCATCCTACATCTGAGCACGGCCGTCATCCAATCGTTCATTCTCCTGAAGCTGGCGGTCGCCGGCCATCTCACCCTCTTCGTCGCCCGGACGAGGGGACCCTTCTGGTCGATAAGGCCTGCGAAGTCCCTCTTTCTTGCCGTCGTCTTGACCAAGGTGGTGGCGACTGTAATCACGGTCTACGGGATCCTGCTCCCCGCAATTGGGTGGAACCTAGCTCTGCTTGTGTGGGGATACGCTCTGGCATGGTTCCTCGTCCAGGACTTCCTCAAGGTCCGCTTCTACAGGTTGCTGAGCCATTCGGGCTAGGTGCATCGCAGGCAGAGCATCGAGCTCCCATCAACCGGCCATGAAGGCTTGACGCCTAGTGCGCCGCGACCCTCTCTCTCAGGATGTCATACGCCCTAGCGCCGAATCTCTCTTCCAAGACCAGCAAACTGTCTGGCCGTCCTATGTACGCCCCCTGCAGCACAACCCCGTTCCTGAAAAGCAGCTCGGTGATGAAGGTCGCCAGACCCACCGTTCTCTCTGACCTTGGACTGATGCGCACCCCGATCTTCGCCATCCCCCTCTCTACGGTCATTCGGTATCGCCTTCCCATCTCCTTCTCAATCAGCTTGCTGTCCTCCCTGTCCACGAGGACCTTGACCACGCCGGGGAGCTGCATGATTTCTGGCAGAGTCGTGAGCCGAGGGACCATCTTCAAGACGTCCTCCAAAATCCGAGTCGGCGGAACTCCACTGGCCCGGAACGAGATTTCTGCGACGTCCCCGGTCAGCGTCACTCTGGCATCATCGAGAATCTTTTCCAGCTCCGTTGCGCGCTCCTCAGCTATGCCATCAGAGAACCGCTTGATGGCGACGACGAGCGTAGGAAGTTTGGTCTTCTTCCCAGTTAACTCCTCAACCCTCGGCCCAGCACGCGCCGCGAGGGCGTGGTAGTTCACGACCTTCATCCTTAGCGCCTCGTAGAGGACGTAGTTCCTTCTGATTACGGCCCCGACGGCCTCTGCGGTCGATAGCTGCGTAGCCCTCTGGTCTCTGCTCAAGTCGCTCTCGGCGAGCCTTGGTGATTGTTATAGATATAACAATTATGCAACAAAAGATATATACTGTAACGAATTGATAAGATTAGAAATAAAATGCAAGCAACAAGAGTCGCAGACAAACCGGAGGGCGTCGCAAGACTCCCCAGCTATGTCTTCGCTACCGTGGAACCGAGAGCGCTGAACAGTGTCGTCGAGCAGCTAAGGAAAGAGCAGGGCATCACACTGATCACCCCGACTTCGGGGAGGCACAACTTGGTCGTTCAGCTCAACTCGAACGAGGTCGCCAGGGTCTATCCATTTGTCAACAAAGTACGCTCCACAAAGGGTGTGAGGGGAACAAGAACCCTAATTCCTCTCGAAGGACACGTGACGGAAAGGAAGGCGCTGGCGAATGAGGCCGTCGCTCTCGTACTCCTCAGAGTGCAAGAACAGCCCGGAAAGGTCCTTGAGCAACTAAAGCAGACACCAATCCACAGCGCCTACGTCGTTCCCGGCGAGTTCGACATCGTCGCAACCGTGTCTGGGAGGGACCACAACGAGGTAATGGAACGGGCAGCGAGGATGGCCGAGATTCCAGGAGTGGAGGAAAGTGAGACTATGTTCGCCTACAAGCCCATCTGGGCGTAGGCGCAGCCTTAGCCCCTGGGTTGTCGGGCAACTCAAGGAGGAGATTCAGCGCATGTGGCTGGCAGACCACACCCTGCCATCTATGGACATCTTCGCGGGGGAGATTCAGTTTGGAGGGCCGGATTATTCAGCCTACGTAGCCAATCCAGCGTGGGCGTATCTCCGGCCCGACCCGACAGGATTCTTGGTGGGGCACCGAGCAGTTAGACAAGAACCCGAGTTATAGGCGAACTAGGATGGCATGGGGAATAAGAGTAAGCGACGGAAACGGTTGGACCGTGATCTTTGGACAGGACGCTTGGTGGGGAGGGCGATATGATAGCAGGGCGGACGCAGAGCGGGGATCGGCTGACCTGAAGCAGACTTACGAGCATGTCGAGGTGGTAGAGCTGTGAGAGGCCGACTGCGGATGGTGGGGCTTGGCACCGCGCGTTTTCCTCGGTCGTTGAAACCGTCGCTCTCGCTTTCAAGTCGAATCATCTCGTGGGGAGAACAACGATGTCAAGCGCGGCTCTAGAAGAAGAGAGAAAGGTGAATCCTGCCGCGCCAAGAAGTCTAGCTGACAGAGCAAGGCGCTTCATTTACCCTGCCCGCGAAAAGCTGAGGGCGAGGGGATTCCTCACCAAGTCCCGTGCCTTCCTCGAAGACTCGGGCTTGAACCGGGTCTCAGCGCTGATGATTGACGACAGGGTTCTCTTCCCTCCGAGCGGAAGAGAGGAAGGTTCCCTGTCATCGGCCGTTCAGAGCGGTTTGGCCTATCTCGAAGACAGGGAGCCAGTGCGCCAGGTGGTGCTCGTTGCCCAGGGCAGGTCGAGGGGATTCATGATCACGCTAACAATGCACCTCGCTCGACGCCACGCAAGGGACCAGCCTGCACTTCTCGTCAATGTCTCCGCCCTTCCGACGGAGATGCCCGAGGTGGGACGGCCACCCAAGGATGCAAATAGGATTGAATGGCTCGCAGGAATCGTCAAGAAGCAGGCAGACAGAATCAGAGCGGAACGCCAAGCCCTGGTCGACACGTACACCGAGCGGCTGTCGGCAGCCTTCCCCTCGCTTCGGATAAGAGTCACGAAGAAAACGTAGAACTGTATCTGACAGACGCGTGCGCCATGTACTCTTGCTGGCAGAAGAGCGATTTCGGGTTTGAGGTTCCATGAGCTTTCCTCAGTGGCAGGACGCCTTTGCTCCACAGTGGAGTGGGGTGCACCCCTTCGCAAGCACCGAGAGGTGACGCCTGCACGGATAACCAAGATCACTCCCTCCAGCACTCCAGTCGCCTCGGTCTTTACCGACCTGCTTCGGCGAATCGTTACAAACCCGCCAATCACCGGTCTCCACTCCGCAGGAATGGAGTCGCTTACGACTTGACAGCCGTCGTGATCTGGGAAGGAAATGTGTTCTGGCTCACCAGCTCCGCTTCGAGCCTGACGAAGCCGACAGCGATTGCGAACCTCGCGACCGATACGGGGCGGCAGTTGGTCAACAGCGATGGGAAGTGCCTTGCTACCCAATGCCATGCCCCGTTGTACCATTTCTCCCCAAAGGCCATTGTGACAACCACGAGCCTTCCCGACGGTTTCAAGACTCTGAAGAACTCGCGCAGTAGGGTGGCGAAATCTTCCTCTGGCAAGAGATCGAGCATGTACTGGTTGATTACCAAGTCGAATTGAGCGTCATGGAAGGGTAGAGCGTAAGCACTAGCGATCTGGAGGTGGTAGCGGGTGGTATCGTATGCCTTCATGCGCTTCGTCGCGGCCGACAGCATTCTTGGAGAGATGTCGATCCCCTCATTCGTTCCGTGTGTGTTCCTGTCGACCATTTCTTTGAAGGCGAGGCCGGTTCCTACTGCCACTTCCAAAATGTTCTCTCCGTCGTGAATGTCGGCTAGTTCGAGGGACCTCTTCGTTGCCTTGGATTCGGTGGCTTTAGCCCAAAGGTCGTAGATCCAGGCTGCGCGAGAGTATTCCTTCTCAACCTCTTCGCGTAAGAACTTCCTCTTCAACACTGGGAGACTAGACTCCGAGTGCTCCATTGTCAGGTGACTGCTCAGTGCTCAGTGATATGGTATGCGGTTCCATGAAATTCGGCTCTGGTGGGATTAGTCAATTGTCCTACCCCGAAGGAGGTGGTCGGGCTCCTTCCGGCCCAGGCCAAGATGCTCCCTTCGCTCCGTGCGCATGCCAGGTTTATACCCCGAGCCGGCCCTAATCACTGCGTGGACGCGGTCGCCCTCTACGATTACTCCGCCAAGGTGAGGAGGAGGTTCGCGGACAAGCTGGCAGAGCTTCCCTGGAAAGAGGTGGACGAGAACAGGGAGGCCAGTTTCTACAGCATGAAGAACATACTCCTCCACATGATTGACAATGAGGACTGGATTGTCAACTGGGTCGTCAAGGGGAGGTCGAAAGAGTACAAGCGAGAGAAGAAGTCGGTTGAGTACACCGAGATGAAGATGGTCATCGAGCACTTGGACAAGATCGAGTCTAAGACACGCGAGTACTTCGCTAGGGTCAACGACGCGGAGCTATCAAGACACGTGTCTTTCGTGCTCCAGTCTGGAGAGAGTTTCGACATGACCGTCGAGGAGTGCCTCTTCCAAACGTTCACCGAGCAGCTGTACCACCTGGGAGAGCTGATCGCGCTGCTCTGGCAGGAGAACATCGAGCCCCCGAAGATGCAATATTTCTTCAATAAGTCATAGGCCAAATTACTACTCATCCTAGTTTCGAACCTAGTTGTCGTTCTTCGACTCAGCTAGCTGCTTTCTTTAGGTGGAAAACACGACTCGCTTTCCAAAGAAAAGTGATTGAAGACTTTGGTGGTGGTTATTACTCACTCACAGATTATGAAGCGTGTCCGAACATGGGCGATTACAGACCACAAGATTCCGCACAAGAGTGACGGAAATCGACAGGCTTCGTTTGTACACGCAAAGAAACATCACGCAAGAAATCAATGCGTCGTTCTTGGAAGAGGTCGTCCCAGGATTCAGGAGAGGTTATCCCACCCCCCTTGCGGTGTACTACCATCAAGCCGGGGCGACTCGCTTTCATCGTTATGCAGGTGGTCCTTCGTGGAGCCCCCGCGTTCCCTCTGAAATAGCGAAATCCGGTGACGTCTCAACAGTTACTGTCGAAGTGCTGACGCCCGAACGCTTCATTGAAGCTATTCCGCAACTCACATTCATCGGTCCAGACCAGACTCCTTGGACTGCTACTGTATCAGCGATGGGAGACTTGGAGTTGCTCGGGAATCGCCTTAGAGCACAGGTAGTCCAAGACCCGCCGGTCGAGAAGATTTCTGGTTTCGAGATGAGTGGAGAAAGGGAAGAATCACTAGGGTTCGTGAAGGGCACCTTCTTTCTGGAGTTTAGGATTGTTGACGTGTTCGGAAATCGTAGACATCTAAGATTGTACTCTGACGGACGCATGCAAGCCTGGCTTGGACTGAAATCTGGTGGAGGATTCAGACATGTTCGGGCGATATCGTCGGACGGGACTAGGCTTAGGATTGGCATCGGACCCGATGCGTCCAGAACCGATTTTTCGACCATTTATGTTGACGACCCCTCGTCGATTTATTCCTTGGGTGAGATGAGAGAGAAGTTGGCTGTGTGCCAGACAGCCAAGGCACGTCGGGTCTACCAAATCGAAGGGACAAAGCCACTACGGATGCTGGAGAGAGTGATTATCCAACGAGGAAACAAGTACGATTCTGGCAGGATTGGAGCTGAGATAGCGTACGCAATATCCAAGTGCAAATTCGGCCTTGAGGAAATTGTACTGGTTGAACCAGCCAAAGGAGGCAGAGACCTATACACGAGGGATGGTCGAGCGGTCATGCAGTCGCGGATGCTCAGAATGACCGACCAGCCTTTTGGAAGGCCTCGGAGCGAGATACTTCGGTATGAACTTGACCAAATGATTTGGAAATTGACTATGCAGGACTTTCCGAATAATCCTTCGGCCAGAGTGGGATACGCGATGCTTTCATATTCAGATGGCGCCGATCTGATTACAACGACGGTTCTCGAAGTACTCCATCGTGAGCAGCGCAGTCGCCACGCGGTTCATGTCGAATCCGTAGCCCACTGAATGATTCAAACCTTAAGAGGTCACGAAGTGAATACAGAGTCGGACAGGATGTGAAGCCGAGTCTCGGAATAGGGATCATCCTCGCGACCCTGGCGTCGCTTGTGCTCTTCCTCTTCGGAGTGGTCGGGTACGAGTGGCTAGGGGCCCTGCTGCTTCTTCTCAATGGTCTCTGGATTCTGGTCTACGGCGTGGTCGAGGCCGGGAGCAAGGACAGGCTCTACTACGCGGGCTGGGGGTTGATCATGGCCGGCCTGTCGACGTTCGTCGTGCTGCCGTTGGGATACACGCTCGGTGTCGTGATAGTGCTGGTCATGGTGGTGATCGGCGTCAGACTGGTCACAAGGGCTGGAAAGTAGACCGCGTGGTCCTTGGTGTGCTTGGTCCAGGAATTTGACAACCGAGGAAAGCATCAGCCTCAAAGACGGTCGTAGCATTGTCGTACGGCGGCTGGAAATGGACGACAAGGAGCGATTGGTGGAGTTCTATGCCAACCTCTCGCCGGAAGTTTTGAAGTGGGCTCTGCCTCCATATGACCGACCCAGGGTCGAGCGGCTCTTCAGCAATCCACAGCAGCTGATAGGCATCGTCGCCGAGGATGGCGGCAGGATTGTGGGTCACCTCCAGATATTTCGGTCCTACTCGAGGATGAGCCACCTGGGCGAGCTGATCATCTACCTCGACCAGAACTACCTCAACGTCGGCTTGGGCACGGCGATGACGAGGGCGGGACTGGCGTTGGCGAGAGAGCGGGGGCTGCACCGGGTGCAACTAACAGTGATTCGGGGCAACGAGAACGCCATCCACGTCTACGAAAGGGCGGGCTTCAAAATCGAGGGAGCGAGAGTCGACGCGTATTTGGGAGAGGACGGAAAGTTCCACGATGGAGTTGAGATGGGAATAATCCTGAAATGAGGATTGATTCGAGCACCGACACACTCCTCGAAGGAGACCGCTCCTTCTCTCGAGCACGAAACTGCTCCATGCGGACGCAGAGTTCATTATGAGCTCGGGCGCCGCCACNGGGCATGGTCGAGGGACGCTACCCGCCAAGAAGCATGAAGCTGGCGGCGCTCATCGATGTCCTTCTTAATGAGCACAGGTTGATGAAAGATGGGCTCGTCAGGGCGAAGACCGCGGCAGACAGACGCGACTTCGCGGCAGTGATTCGAGAGCTAAGGGAGTTGGAACCTGTCTTCAGACAGCACATCGCGGACGAAGAGTCTCAGATCCTTCGTCTTCTGATACACGAGCTGGGGGTGAAGGGAGCCGAGGAGGAGATAAAGGTCTTCCAGCAACACAGACCCATCCATCAGCTGATGCAGACGGTGGCAGAGCTGGCGTCCAAGTCGCCCGCGGAGCTCGAAGCAAGCCAGGCGAAACTGGAGGCGCTCTTCGACGATCACACGGCAGCCGAGGAGAAACGCGTCTTCCCCAAGGCGTTGTCGTGCGACAGCGGGAGGACGACGTGATGTGCCGGAGAGGGTCGG
>OCOJ01033653.1_pt2 | contig 20983 bp, 22 predicted proteins | sample 1539251 | NCBI WGS metagenome assembly OCOJ01 (sample SAMN01911457, study PRJEB22624) | soil metagenome | biome: Soil | place: Malaysia | collected 2012-04-30 | depth RA_metagenome m | reverse complement strand
CTGGACGGCAAGAAGAAGATCTTCTTGGAGAATGTCGGGAGGTCGGGCAATCCCTTCGGGTTGCCGCAGCACGAGCGGATGGACTGGCTGATGCAGCTCGGCGTTCCCACCATTGCCGAGAACCCCGGAGCGGAGTACCTTTACTGGGTGGGGTGCCAGTCGAGTTATGACCCCAGGAGCAGGGAAGTGGCAAAAGCCATGGTCAAGTTGCTGAAGGCGGCCAACGTCAGCTTCGCAGTCCTTGGAAATGAGGAGGTCTGCACGGGCGAGCCCGTCCGAAGGATGGGCGAGGAGGGGAGGTTCCAAGAGCTGGCGATGAGGAACATCGAGACACTGAGGGGGCATAACGTGAAGAAGATCCTTGTCCACTGCGCCCACTGCTTCAACACCTTCAAGAACGAATATCCTGAGTTTGGAGGAAAGTTCGAAGTCGTCCACCACACTCAGCTGCTTTCTAGGCTTGTGCTCGAAGGGAGGCTCCCGAAGTCTGCCAGGGCCGGTTCAGTCACCTTCCACGACCCATGCAATCTCGGCAGAATCAACGGCGTAATCGAGGAGCCGCGCCTGGCCCTCAAGTCTCTCCAGGGGCTCGACCTTCGCGAGATGCGGAGGACCAAGGAAGCCAGCTTCTGCTGCGGCGGGGGCGGGGCCAACGTGTGGTACGAGGTTCAGGAGAAGAAGAAGATCGGGATCATCAGGGTGGAGGAGGCCCAGGCCACAGGCGCGGAGACCCTGGCCGTGGCATGCCCCTTCTGCATCACCATGTTCGAGGACGCGACGAAGGCGCTGGGCGACGAAAGGATGAAGGTGCTGGACATGGCAGAGATAATGGCGAAGTCCCTGGACGGCCAGAAGTGAAGCCTGGCCGCTATTGGTGCCTCGCCCTTATCTCCTTGAGCATCGCCGGGAGCACTGCGTAGAGGTCCCCGACCACCCCGTAGTCCGAGGCCTCGAACATGGGCGCGCTCTTGTCTGTGTTCACGGCCGCGATCACCTTGGAATCCTTGATTCCAGCCACGTGCTGGAGCTGCCCGGATATCCCCACGGCGATGTAGAGGTCAGGGTGGACTGTCACGCCCGTAAGGCCGATGTGGTGCTCCTCCGGGAGCCACCCCATGTCTGCCGAGAGTGGCCGGGAGCACCCCACCGCCCCTCCCAGGGCTGCAGCGAGTTCGCTCACGAGGACGAGGTCTTCTTTCTTCTTGACCCCCCTCCCGGCCGCGACTATGAGCTTCGCACCCTTGAGGTCCACCGTCCCCTTCTGCTTCTCCCGCGTCTCCAGGAGCTTCGTCTTTGAGGGGAGGGGCCCCATCGCCTTATCCGTCGCCATCGTCGGGGAAGCTGGAAGGCCGGGGGTCGTCCCCACCTTGAGGGCGATGACGCAGGGGAGCGACAGGGCAACCTCGGCGACGAGCTTGCCAGCGAAGACGTTCCTCTTACCCTGCAGCGTGCCTTCACCCAGTGCTATGCCGAAAACCTCGCTGGCGCAGGGGCGGCGGAGCTTCACGGCGACCCGCGATGCAATCTCCTTCCCGTCCCTCGTCGAGCCAACCAGTATGACATCGGGATTCGCCTCCTTGGCGAAGAGTGCGAGGGCCTCAGCGGCCGCCTCGGGGGACGTGGAAAGGGGGGCATCCGCCTTCAGCACCACTTTCTCCTCTCCGGCAAGGAGCGGGCCGCTGTCGTCGAGCCCTACTACAGCGAAGCTCCCTCCCGCCGTCCTCGCAATCGATGACGCCGAGGAGGCTACCTCGTTGGCTACGGACGGGGACTCTGAGAATGCCCAGATCTTGACGCTCATCTCGGCAGCACCCCCTCGGCCGCCAGCGCCTCGACAAGCTTTTTCGCGGTCTCCTCCGGCGGGCCTTCGAACACGACGCGCTTCCTCGCCATGGCCTGTGCCTTCATGCCCCGTACGAGCGGGGCCGGCTGCGCGGCACCGGGCAGGAGCGCCTCAGGGCTCAGCTCCTCCATCGGCTTCTTTCCAGCCTGCATGATCTGTATCAGCGTGGGGTACCTCGGCTCATTGATCTCGCTCACCACCGAGACCACAAGCGGCAGAGGGGCCTCGACGAGTTCTACGCTGTCCTCGAGGGCCCGTTCTACCTTTGCGGATTGGCCACTAACTTCCACCTTCTTCGCATAGCCCACGTACGGGAGGCCCAGGAGCTCGCCCACCATGGGAGGCACCAGGCCACTGTACATGTCGGAGGAGCCCTCAGAGCAGAGGATCACGTCGTACGGCCCTCCCTTCTTTAGTGCGGCAGCGAGCAACTCCGCGGTGCGGCGCGTGTCCATGGCCATCGGGTCCGCCGAGACCAGCACTCCCCTGTCGGCCCCCATGGCGAGCGCTTCTTTCATGGTCTTCTTCGCTTCAGGGGCGCCGATGGTCATGATGACCACCTCCCCCTGATGGGCAGCCTTCAGGCGCAGCGCCTCCTCAACTGCGTTCTTGTCGAAGGTGCTCATCTTGGTGGCTGCTCCCTTGAGCTGGGGGTTACCCCCCGCGTCCACCTTCAGCTCCGTCTCGTCGACGGCGTGCTTCACGCAGACAGCGATTTTCATTGTAATCTCGCCAGCTCCCTTCTGGCAATCAGCATCCTCAGAACCTCGGAGGTCCCTTCGCCTATCGTAAGGAGGCGGGCGTCTCTCCAATGCCTGTGCAGCTCGTCCGTGGTGTAGCCATACCCTCCGTGAATCTGGATTGCGGAGTCACAGACCCGGAGCGACATCTCGGTGGAGAAGACCTTGGCCTGGGAGGCCTCCGACGAGTAGTCCGCGCCCGACTCCTTGATCTTCGAGGCGTAGAGATAGAGCATGCGGCCGGCGCTTATCTCCGTCTTCATGTCCGCTATTTTCTCGCGAATGAGCTGGAACTCCGATATGGTCTTCCCGAACGCCTTCCTCTGTCTAGCGTAGGTGATGGATTTTTCGTAGGCGATTTGTGCGATTCCGACGTTGAGCGCAGCAACGATGATTCTTGCGCCGTGAAGTATCTCCTTGGCATAGTCGGCTCCCTTCCCCTCCTCACCCACGAGGTTACCTTCGGGGATCCGGCAGTCGGAGAAGACGACCTCGGAGGTCCTTGACCCCCTCATCCCAAGCTTCGTGAGGTCCGCACCAAAGCTCAGGCCCCGGTTGGGCGACTCGACTATGAAGCACGACGGCCCCCTCCTGGTCTTGGCGAACACGAGGTAGAGGTCGGCCTCGCCCGCATTGGTAATGAACATCTTCGAGCCGTTTATCGAGTACTCGCCACCCTTCTTCTCGGCGGTTGTGGCCATAGTCCCGGCATCGGAACCGCTGGCCGGCTCGGTGAGGGTGAACGAAGCCAAGGACTCCCCCGTGAGGAGTCTCGGCAGGTACTTCGACTTCTGGGCGTCCGTCGCGAAGCGGTTCAGACCCTCTGCCACCGCATTGTGGATCTCCACGCTGAGGCAGGTGGACGCGTCTGCGGTCCCAAGCATCTCCACTGCCAGGGCGTAGACTGAGAAAGGCAGCCCCAGACCGCCATACTCCTCAGGGAATGCAATCTGGCACATTCCATGCTCAAGCAGAGCCTTTCGCGGCGCCGCTATCTTTGCCTCCCCCGTGTCTATCTTGGGAGATATCGGCAGCAGCTCCTTCTCCATAAATCCCCCCAGCGTGGAAAGAACTTCGGAATACTCTTGATGATGGTCGGGATAGAACGTTTCCATCAGCCGCTGGTGCTCGGCGCTGTATATCGCCAAGGTGCGCGTCTGACCTTCGCCCGCTTTGTGCGTGATTTAATGGTTCTCATGCGAAGATGAAAATTCCTAAAGCGCGAGGGATGTGCGGCATGGGCGTGGAGCTGGCGCAGAGATTAGCATCGTACGCGCTCTCGGCCCGATATCGGGACCTCGACGCACGGACCGTGAAGGAGATGAAGGCCAGGATCGTGGATGCCTTCGGCTGCGCCATCGGCGCGTACAGAGAAGAAGCCGTGGCAATTGCCAGGAGGGCCGTCGGTAACCTTCGCGGAAGGGGGGCATCCACCCTCCTCGGGACGGGGTCGAAGACCTCGCCGGAGCTCGCGACCTTCGTGAACGGGCTCATGATCCGCTACTTCGATTTCAACGACACCTACCTGTCCAAGGAGCCCGCGCACCCCAGCGACAACCTTGCGCCGTGCTTCGCCGTCGCCGAGTCGGAGGGTGCTCCGGGCAGGGAGCTCATCGCTGTGGCGGTGGCCGCCTACGAAATACAGTGCAGGCTATGCGACGCGGCCGACATCAGACACAGGGGTTGGGATCACGTGAACTACGGGCTCGTCTCGTCTACCCTGGCAGCGTCGACTCTGATGAAGCTTGACGAGAGGAGGGCGACCCAGGCGGTGAACATCGCCCTGAACGGGCACATTGCCATGAGGCAGGTCAGGGCCGGGGAGCTCTCCATGTGGAAGGGGGCGTCCTTCTCCAACGCCGCCAGAAACGGCGTCTTCGCCGCTCTCCTTGCGAAGGAGGGTATGACGGGGCCGGCCCCCATTTTCGAAGGAGAGATGGGCTTCTTCAGGCAGGTGTCCGGGAAGTTCAGCCTGGATACTGGCCGGTTCGGCGGGAGAGGGGGCGGCTACAAGGTCAACGAGACATACATCAAGTACTGGCCGGCGGAGTATCACGCCCAGTCTGCTATCTGGGCAGCCCTGGAAGCAAGGAGGCATGTGAAAGACATGGGCAAGGTCAGGTCCATCCTTGTCGAAACTCACGAGGCGGGGTATACAATCCTCGGCAAGGACAGGGAGAAGTGGAGGCCGAAGACGAAGGAGACAGCAGATCACAGCCTCCCCTACTTGGTGGGGATGGCCATGTTGCACGGCACCGTCGACAATCACACATACTCAGGCAGGAACTTGAAGGATGCCAAGAATATTGAATTCGTCAGGAGAGTCAGAGTCGTTGAAGACCCACGGTTCACTGCGCTCTATCCAAAGAAGGGCATGGCCAACAGGGTGACCGTCAGAGAAGACGACGGGAGAGAGACCGCCGCCGAGATCATAGTGCCCAAGGGGCACCGACTGAACCCCATGACAAAGGTGGACATAGAAGCGAAATTCCTGCGCCTTACGGCGCACTTCCTAGGGCAGCGGGGGGCCAAGGAGGCACTGTCGCGGCTATGGGCCCTCGAGAAGGAACAGGATTTGGGCCAGGTGCTGTCGCTGCTCCGGGCTGAGAAGGGCTTGAAGGCTTAAAGCGAATCTGGAAATGGGTGAATCATGAAACTCGCCCTCGGCTTTAACCCTGTGCTGGGAGTCAGGGAGATGATGGACGTGGCGAAGAACGCCGAGGCGCTCGGGTACGACTCCGTCTGGTTGCACGAGAGCCTGTATCAGCGCGACGTCGTAACCTACCTTTCGGCAATGGCCTCGGCCACCAGCAAGATCGGGCTTGGATCGGGGGTGATCAACACTTTCACGCGGCACCCGGTAACTGCGGCGACGACCTTCGCCACCCTATCGGAGCTATCTGGAGGGAGGGTAAGGCTGGGCCTAGGTGTCGGTAGTTTCCCCACTATCCCGCTGATCGGCTACCAGATATTCCCAGTCGAAAAGAACAGGCCGCTGCGGCGCATCAGCGAGTACGTCAAGGTCGTGAGAATGGTCTGGGAGGGGGGCAGGGTCGAGTTCGACGGCGAGGTCTTCAGAGTCCACGGCCTCACCATGGGGTTTGAGGTCAAGGGAGCAATCCCGCTATACATCGCCTCCCTTTCCCCCAAGACCCAGGCCTTCGCTGCCACCGTCGCAGACGGGGTGATACTGTCACCCGCACTGAACAGCGCCTGGGGGACGGAGCGCATGGTGGAGAACGTCAGGCGTGGAGAAGCGAGAAGGGGCTCCAAGGTCGAGAGGGCGTCCTACATGCTGACCTCCCTCGACCCCGACCCCAAGAAAGCTGCGGAGGTCGTCCGGGACTACTACTTCTTCGCATACCAACTGGCCGAGGTGGTCAGACCCGAAGTGCTCGCTCCCTACGGTGTGACCGAGGGCCTGCTTGCGCCCATGAAGGAAGCATGGAAGAAGGGAGATGTGCCCGGCGCGAAGAGACTCATCCCCGATGCAGCCATAGAAGCGCTCACGATAACGGGCACAGGGGCCCACGCAACCGACAGGCTAAGGGAGTACGAGGAGGCCGGGGTGACCCTGCCCATCGTCATGCCGATAGGGAACGTGGCCTATGCGATGCGCGAGCTCGCACCCGCCAAAGGTCCCTGACTTCGCCCTCTTCCGCACTCAGATGGGCAGCGTCAGCGGAACGAAGATGAAGAGCACGAGCGAAGCCATGTAGAGCAGCGAGAACTGAAACGCGAGGGCGGCGGTTCTGGGGTCAGCGTCGTCGGGGATCTGCCCCCTGAACATTCTCGCAAGCCGAAGAGCGCCAGGGACCGTGAGGAACACTAGTAGTGACCAGGCGGGGAGCTGCTCCGTCAGCATTCCCACAACCACAAAGGCGTAGGCCCCAGCGAGTAGTGCCACGTAGAGGCGCTGGGCCTTCCGGGCCCCCAGCGCAACCGCCAGCGTCCTTTCCTTCACCGTGCCGTCGTAGCCAACATCCCGGATGTTGTTGGCCAACAGCACGAGGGCTACGAAGATCCCGATGGGAATCGAAGCCAGCAGCGGCAACCAAGCAAAGGTCCCCGTCTGGACCATGTAGGCGCCCAATGGAATCAGCAAGCCCCACATTACGAACACCGTCGGCTCCCCCAGCGACTTGGCCTTGAGGTCGACCGGGTCGGCAGTGTAGAAGACGCTACCGAGTATCCCCGCCGCCAGAACGAAAAGGATGGACGTGTTGCTGGCCAAGGCAAGATAGACCCCCGTTGCTATGGTTACGGCGTACAGACCAATCGAGAAGGCAAGCGTGGTGCTGAGCGGAACCTGTCCGAACGCTGCTGGGTGCAGCCTGTATTTCGTGGTGGGAGCACCCTCCCTGTCGACCCCGTGCTTCACGTCGTAGAAGTCGTTCAGAACGTTGGTGGCCGCGTGGAAGGCGATCATCCCCCCGAGCGTGAGAGCGTAGAAGATCGGGTTGAACCGCCCCGCGATGGCCGCAAGCAGGGTCCCCATGGTTACCGACGAGAAGGTCATCGTGAAGGACCAGGGCCTTGTGGACAGGAATGCGGTCTTGGCGTCCATCCTTCCCAGCCCCGCCCTGCTATGATAATAACCGTAGCAATGGGGCGTGGCATACGGCTTTAACCTGACTCGAGCCTCCCCTCAACATTGGCGGCTCGCCGCGGCCTGGTCGTCGGCCTTGTGACAGTAATCGCGTCGATGCTCGTGCTTTTCACCCTCCCCCAGTCCTACTTCATCCCTGCGACATTCGGCTCGACCACATGCATGATTGGCGCCGCCTATGCCCTCGGGGCGCTAAGAGGGAAGCGCCCTCGGCCGGCAGCCCTCCTCGTCGGCCTTGCGAGCGCCGCGTGCCTCTACGGGATCTTCTACGCAGGGGCCTGGGCAGTCTCCGCCTACCACCCGCTGGGCATCACTTCGGCATCCGAGACTTCGATATACTCTCTCATCGCTTCGCCAAACAACCCTATCTATCTTCAGGTGATCGTGCTCCTCTTCGACTCGGCCGGCTTCGAGGGTTTCTTCCGTGGCGTGCTGCAGGAAAGGCTCCGTGCGCGGATCGGATTGCTCGCTGCCCCCGCAGTGGCCCTTCTGGATGCCGCAATCCACGTCGCCACACTGAACCCCCTGTGGGTGGGCGCGACCTTCGCAACCGATCTCGTGTGGGGACTGACCTACCACTACGGAAAGGGGGTCCAGTCAAGTTTCACGAGCCACTTCGTGTGGGACGTCGCCATCTTCATCATCTGGCCCGTCAGGTGAAGGCGAGACCCCCGTAGCGCTGTCTCCGAGGGCGCTCCCTAACCCATAAGTTCAAGGCAGAACTTCTCTTATAGCAGGGTCGAACCCGGTTCCTCCGAAAATGCCGGCAGGGAAGCTGCTCTGGGAACCCGAACCGGCGTTTGCCAGGAAGACCAACATAACCGCGTTCATGAAGTGGCTCGAACACAGAGGCCTGCGGTTCGGAAGCTACGACGAGCTCTGGCGTTGGTCCGTTGACGACCTCGAAGGATTCTGGGGGGCGATCTGGAAGTACTACGACGTTTCCGACGCCGACTACCCCGTCCTCCAGGATAGGCGGATGCCAGGAGCCAAGTGGTTCGAGGGTTCGGAGGTCAACTTCGCCGGGCGGGTGCTCGAGAGCACATTCGATGGAACTGCGATAATCTCGAAGTCTGAACGGAAGAACATGAAAACCATGTCCTGGCAGGAGCTCAGAAGGAGAACGGCCGCCCTCGCAGCCCACCTGAAGGACCTGGGCGTTGGTCAGGGGGACAGGGTCGCGGCATACCTGCCGAACGTTCCAGAGGCAGTGGTCGCCTTCCTCGCCTGCGCCAGCCTGGGGGCAATCTGGTCCTGCTGCTCTCCCGACTTCGGTCCTCCCGCTGTGCTCGACAGATTCAGCCAGATAGAGCCCAAAGTCCTCCTCGCCGCCGACGGGTACAGCTACGGGGGACGGTGGTTCGACAGGGCAGAAGCGGTTTCGTCAATCAGGGCCGCGCTCCCTTCACTCAAGACGGTCATAGGAGTCCAGGGGAAGTCAGAGGGAGCCCCTCTGCCAGGTTCTACGTCCTGGGACGACCTGGTGGCAGGAAAGGGATCCCTGGAACCCGAGTCGCTCCCCTTCGACCACCCGCTCTGGATACTCTATTCCTCCGGGACGACCGGGCTACCCAAGCCCATCGTGCACGGTCACGGCGGGATCCTCGTCGAGATGCTCAAGGGACTCTCGCTCCACAACGACTTGCGCCCCGACGACCGGTTCTTCTGGTTCACCACCACTGGGTGGATGATGTGGAACCATTTGATTGGCGGACTCCTCCATGGAGCGACGTTGGTTCTCTACAACGGGAGCCCTTCATTCCCCGACAAGAACGCCCTATGGGACCTGGTGGACAAGACAGGGACCAATTTCATGGGAGGGAGCGCTGCGTACTTCTCGGCGTGCATGAAGGCGGACCTTGCTCCGGGGTCTTCCCACGAGCTGAAGAAACTGAGGGGCATCGGCTCGACGGGATCTCCCCTGTCCCCCGAGGCGTTCGATTGGGTCTACTCGGCTGTGAAGGGTGATGTCTGGCTGGCGTCAGTGAGTGGAGGGACTGACGTGTGCGCTCCTTTTGTCGGAGGGTGCCCCCTTCTCCCTGTCTACTCGGGGGAGATTCAGTGCAGGTTGCTGGGGGCCAAGGTCGAGGCCTATGACGAGCAGGGACAGTCAGTTGTGGGGAGGGTGGGAGAGCTTGTTCTTACCGAGCCTCTCCCGAGCATGCCCCTGTACCTCTGGGGGGACAGGGATGGGAGCAGGTACAGGGAGAGCTACTTCAACTACTTCCCGGGTGTGTGGAGGCACGGCGACTGGATAGAGATAACAAGGAGGGGGACATGCGTAATCTACGGCAGGTCGGACGCGACCATCAAACGCCTGGGGGTGAGGATCGGCACAAGCGAGGTCTACCGGGCAGTGGAGTCAATTCCGGAAGTGGCTGATTCGATGGCTGTGGAGCTGGAGGGGCCAAAGGAGGAGGGGGAGCTCGTCCTCTTCGTAACCCTGGCACCAGGCAGGGAGCTCGACCCCGAGCTGGAAGCGAAGATACTTGGGCGCATTCGGACTGACATCTCACCCAGGCACGTCCCAGACGAACTGATAGTAGCCCCAGGGATACCGCGGACGCTCAGCGGAAAGAAGCTGGAGGTGCCGATCAAGAGGATTCTGATGGGGGGCGACCCCAGCAAAGTGGTGAATCCGGACTCGCTCGCTAACCCGAGCGACCTGGACTTCTTTGTGGAATTGGCGAAGCGCAGGGGCTCCCAGAAGCGGAAGGCGGCCAGGTAGTTGAGGCTCGCAACCGGAACTTTAGTGGAAGGAAATTAATACCTGGAAAATCGCCGCTTCGCCTGTGCCGGGGCAAAGGAAGGTTTACGCAATTTCCGGTGGGGTCACCAAATTCGCAAAGGCCCATCCCGACATGGACTTCCGGCTAATGGTAAAACGGGCCTACGACTACGCCATGAAAGACGTGCCTGGCCTGAAGCCATCCGAAATAGACAGCAGCAGGATCTCGTACTTCTCGGACCACTTCGCCAGGCAACTGAAGGCCGCCTCGATGGTACAGGACTACCTAGGTCTCAACCCCAAGGACTCCAGGAGGATCGAGTGGGGCGGGGCGACAGGGGGCCAGGCTATTCAGGCTGGATGGGAGACAATCGCCAGTGGGAGGAGCGACGTCTGCCTCGTGGCCGGATTCGAGACGATGTCGCACGTCGAGACTTGGAAGGGGAACGAGTTCATAGCGCTCGCATCCGACACGAACTTCGACTACCCCGTGGGCGGGTTCTACACAGGTTACTACGCGCTGATGGTGCAGCGCCACATCTACCAATATCTGAGGAAGTCGAAGTTTGCCAATGTCAGGGACGAGAAGAGGGCCCAGCAGATGGCGACGGAGGAGGCAAAGAGGATAATGGCCATGGTCTCCGTGAAGAACCACGTCAACGCCCTGCATAACCCCTACGCGCAGTATCCCGAAAGGCTGACCATGAAGGGCGCCCTTGCTGGGGAGATGATCGCATGGCCCCTGAACAGGCCGTCGGTCTGCGCCATGAGCGATGGCGCGGCCGTGATGATTCTTGCATCTGAGGACGTCGTCTCCAAATACACGGACCGCCCTGTCCTGATCAAGGGCGTCGGCTGCGGAACGGACACCATGAGGCTGGCTGACAGGCCTCACGGGAAGGTCCCGCTGTTCCCCTGGGAGACGGCTCAGTACTATTCAAAGCTGGAATACCCGGGCGTGCACTCGTTCAGGGCGGGGAGGACGGCCGCACTGGAGGCCTACAAGAACGCGGGGATCTCGAATCCAGGGGAGGAGCTGGACTTCGTCGAACTGCACGACGCCTATGCCAGCTCCGAAATCCAGACCTATGAGGACCTTGGGCTCTGCAGGTACGGAGAAGGGTACGACTTCGTCGATCAGGGGCACCCGTTCCTCAAAGACGTAGACTACGGGCTCGATCTGCCTCACAAGGGGACCCTGCCCGTAAACCCGTCCGGAGGCCTCATCGCCTGCGGGCACCCTGTCGGCGCGACGGGGATAATGCAGGGGGTGTTTGCCCTCTGGCAACTGCAAGGGACCATCGGGAGGCATTTCAAGACAGACGAGCTTCAGATCAAGGACGCAAGGCGCGGCCTGATCCACTCGCACGCGGGGACGGGGAGCGCGGTGACGGTGACAATAATGGAGAGGGGGTAAGATGGCCGCGCTGAAGAAGTTCGGCAAGTTCAGAGATGTCATGAAGGAAATCCAGAAGAGCGGAGCCGCTCTCTACAGGAACCCGGCGGGGACAAACGACCTCGTCGTCCTATCCCCATACTCAATCAAGTACGTCCACAGTTACGCCGAGGATTCACCATTCTTCCTCGGGCTCGCCGAAGGGAAGCTCATGGGGAGCGAGTGCAGGAAGTGCCACTACAGGTACGCTACGCCCAGGGGACACTGCATGGAATGCGGGAGCGAGACGAAGTGGATCGACCTTCCTCTGGAGGGAAAGGTGCACTCGTGGACCACCTGTTACTTCGGGAGCGAAGAGTTCCTGAAGGAGACACCGTTCAACCTTGCGCTCGTTGAGTTTGAAGGGGTGGACAGCCTCCTCCTTTCAAGGCTGGACGGGGTCAAACAGCGGGACATCTACATCGGCATGAAGGTGAAGGCCGAGTTCAAGAAGAAGCCGAGGTACCTCATCTCGGACGTCCATTTCGTCCCGGCCGCGGAAAAGAAAGCAGTGAGGAAGTAACGGGGGAACAGGACAACTCCCGGTCCTGCAATCCGGTGCTGCCCTCTACGGCTTTGCCAGTGTGAGCCACTTCGAGTAGCGCTTGAGCTTGCCGTGCACGGCCCCATCGTACAGCTTGACCATCTTGTCCGTCACGGGCGTGCCATTGTAGCCTATCCTCCTCCCGTCGATCTCCCTCACCTTGGCTATGCCGGCGGCCGTTCCGCTGAAGAAGACCTCGTCAGAGGTGTAGAGCTCCTCTTTTGTGGCGTCATTCCTGTAGAACTTGAGCTTCAAGTCAGAGGCGAACTGTATGACCGTATCGCGGGTGATCCCCCTCAGGATCCCCGAACTCGCCGGTGGAGTGCTCAGCACGTTATCCTTCACCCTGAATATGTTCTCCCCTGGGCCTTCGGCCACCATCCCCTGTGTGTTCATCAGGATTGCTTCGTCGTAGCCGCCCGCCAGCGCCTCCATCTTGGCAAGAGCCGAGTTGGCGTAGTTCGCAGTGCACTTGGCCTGCACCGGCATCGAGCGGGAGTCAATCCTTGCCCAGCTCGAGAACATGGCCCGGACACCTTTGCTTGCTGAATCCGCCCCCAGGTATGCCCCCCATTCCCAGGAGGCGATTCCCACCGATACCTTGCTGGTGAGAGGGTTAATCCCCATCTCACCGTACCCCGTGAAGGCTATGGGGCGGATGTAACACTCCTTTGCGGGGTTGGCCCTAACGAGGTCCACGCACGCCCTCGCCAGCTCCTTCGCCGAATAACCCATATCCATTCTGTAGATCTTCGCGCTGTTTAGGAAGCGCTCGACGTGCTCGCCGAGCCTGAATATCGCCGTGCCTTCGGGGGTAGAGAAGGCCCTGATTCCTTCGAAGACAGCCATCCCGTAGTGAAAGCCGTGGGTCAGGATGTGGATCTTCGCATCGTCCCAGGGCACGAGCTTTCCGTCCATCCAAATCTTTTCCTGTGCCTTCATCTTGGCAAGGGCCGACGATGCATGGTATTTAGGGACAGCGTTTAACGCGGGTCAGTGTCGTTTAATATCGCGAATTGACGAATCAGGAGAGCATGGAAACGCCGGTGATAATCTCCGCATGTAGGACCCCCATAGGAAAGTTCGGCAAGAGCCTTGTTGGAGTTTCCGCACCATCTCTCGGAGCGCTCGTGATAGAGGAGGCGCTGAAGAGGGCGAAGACGCAGGCGGACGAGGTGGACGAAGTCATCATGGGGAACGTGGTTTCGGCGGGCCTGGGACAGAACCCGACCAGGCAGGCAGCCATCCACGCCGGAATCCCGTTCCGTGCGGGTTCCATCACCGTGAACAAGGTATGCGGCTCGGGGCTCAAGGCCGTCATGCTTGCAGCTTCTACAATCAAGGCGGGGGATAACCGCGTCGTGGTAGCGGGGGGGATGGAGAGCATGAGCAACACTCCCTATCTCGCACGGGGGGTGAGGTGGGGCACAAAGTTTGGTGATGCACGGCTGCAGGACTCCATGATACTCGACGGGCTCTGGGACGCCTACCACAACTACCACATGGGGCTGACAGGCGAGCACATCGCACGGAAGTTCCACATAACTCGCAGGGAGGCGGACGAGTTCTCCTACGAGAGCCACATGAAGGCACTGAAGGCTGCGAAGTCTGGGGTGTTCGACGCCGAGAAGGTGAACGTGAAGATAGAGCACGAAGGAGGGGTCGTCACCGAGTTCTCCGAGGACGAGTGCATACGCGCGGACACCACGGTTGAGAAGCTCGCGAAACTGAAGCCGGCGTTCAAGCCCGACGGGGTGCTAACAGCGGGCAATTCCTCCCAGCTCAGCGACGGCGCATCGGCGGTGGTGGTCGCATCGGAGGCCGCCGCCGATAAGCTGGGAGTGAAGCCAGTGGCAAGGATTCTGGCCTACGGAACCGGCGGCCTGGAGCCCGCGCGCGTGATGGAGGCCCCCATCCCCACAACCAGAGCGCTCCTCAAGAAGGCGAAGATGGCAGTTGATGACATCGACCTCTTTGAACACAATGAAGCATACTCCACAGCCTCCATAGCAGTCAGGAGGTCACTGGGAGTTGACGAGTCCAGGTTCAATGTAAGCGGGGGCGCGGTCGCCCTTGGCCATCCCATAGGGTGCAGCGGCGCCCGGGTCCTGACGACACTGATTTACGGACTGAAGAGAACGGGCAAGAAGACGGGGCTGGCGACGCTCTGCCTCGGCGGAGGGAACGCAGTGGCTATGATCGTTGAGGCGTAAGCTCGCGGAGCTTCCGGCGGAGGACCTTCCCTATCAGTGTCTTCGGGAGCTCGTCAACAAATTCCACGCTCTTCGGCACCTTGTACTTGGCCAGGCGGTTCTGGCAGAATTCTACTACATCCTGCTCGGTCAGTGTCTTCGCGGGATCCTTCAGCACGACGAACGCCTTCACAACCTCACCGCTGAACTGGTCGGGCATCCCCACAACGCCGGCCTCCTTGATATCGGGGTTTTCGAATAGCACGTCCTCGACCTCTCTGGGGTAGACCTTGAAGCCGCCCACGTTGATCATGTCCTTCTTTCTGTCGACTATGTAGAAGTAGCCGTCCTCGTCCATCTTCGCTATGTCTCCCGTCAGGAACCACCCGTCCTCGAGCACCGCTTCCGTCTCCGCCTGCTGGTTCCAGTAGCCCTTCATGACCTGGGGGCCCTTTACAGCCAGCTCCCCCACCTCGCCCACCCCGAGGGTCTTGTACCTGTTTGCGGTGTCGACGATTTTTGCGTCTGTCTCGCAGAAGGGAGGACCTATGGAACCGTCCTTCACAGCCCCGCCTGCCAGAGGGTTGACGTGAGTCACCGGGCTCGTCTCCGAGAGGCCGTACCCCTCGACGAGATTCCCTCCGGTCAACTCCATGAACTTCCTGCGCACGGCGGGCGGCAGGGCCGAGCCCCCAGACATGCAGGCCTTCACTGAATGCAGATGGAAGTCCTTCGCGCCGGGTTTGCTGTTGATCGCTATGTACATCGCCGGGGCGCCCGAAAAAGTTGTCACCTTCTCCCTCTCGATCGCCTTTGCGACCTCGTCCACGTGGAAGCTGGGGAGGAGGACCAGGGTCCCCGCCACTGATATGGGCATGTTCATCGTAACAGTCAGCCCGTAGATATGGAAGAGAGGGAGGACGCACAGGGAAACGTCCCTCTCGGAGAGCGGGAAGAGCTTGGCCCCATACACGGCGTTGGATACCAGGTTGTAGTGAGTCAGCATCGCGCCCTTGGCCACCCCTGTGGTCCCTCCGGTGTACTGAAGGACGGCGATGTCCTCGACAGGGTCCACGGCGACGGGGTTCGCGATGGGGGCGCTTGCCTCGACGAGCTTAACGAAGTCGAGTGTTTTCTCTCGGGGCACGTCCCTTATCCCCGCCAGCCCGGCCAAGCGCTTCTTGACCGAAGGCAGAAAGTCTGTGAGGCTGGTGGTGATGACGTGCTTCAGAGGGAGCCTCCCCCTGCACGCCTCCAGGCTCTGGAAGAGGTCCATGCCCTTTGCAACGGTCCTGCTCGCGACGACGATCTCGGCGCCAGAGTCGCTAAGCTGGTGCTCCAGCTCCCTCTCCTTGTATATGGGATTGCACATTACCGCCACTCCTCCAGCCTTGAGTATGCCGAAGAACGACATGACGAGCTGGGGGATATTCGGCATGAACACCGCAACCCTGCCTCCTTTCGTGAGGCCGAGGGAGACAAGGGCGGTGGCAAAACGGGAGGAGACGTCGTCGACCTCGGAGTAGGAGATGTTCCTCCCCTCGTAGTGGATGCAAGTCTTGCCCGGATGGAGCTTCGCAGAATCAGTCAAGAGCGAGTATAACGGCTTCTTGTCAGGAGGGGGGATGGAGTACCTGCCATCCAGCTTGATGTTCAGCCAGGGGCGATCCGCCAGCTGCTGCAAGCACCATCGGCAAGCCAAACAGTTCCCTTAAGGGTATTCCCTCATCCAGGGTAGGTTCGAGGAGGGGGCGTAAGTATAAACGGGAACTGTTTAGAATCGAGGCGAGATGTCCCAGACACCAGAGAAGTACCTCATCCTCTGCGTGGACAGGGACGACGACCTGGGCACGAAGGCCAAAGTCGACACCCCCGTGGTGGGGCGGGAATCGGCCCTAGCGGCAGCAACGAAGCTAGCGCTAGCAGACCCGGAGGAGGCTGATGCGAATGCTATCTTCGCCGCCATAAAGAAGTACGACGAGCTGACGCGGGAGAAGACCCCCTGCGAGGTGGCGGTTGTTTGCGGGGAAGTAAACAGAGGGTTCGAAGCGGACAGGCGCCTGGGAAAGCAGGTGGCCAGTGTGCTCTCGGGCTCGAGCTACACGGGGGTGGTGCTCGTGTCAGACGGAGGAGAGGATGAGCTGGTGATCCCGATTATCCAGAGCTTCAAACCGATAGTGTCTGTCGAGAGGGTCGCAGTGAAGCACAGCCAGACCGTCGAGGAGACCTACCAGGTCCTGGGGCGGTATCTGAGGATGCTCATTTTCGATCCGCACTACTCGAGGTACGCGCTCGGAGTGCCCGGACTGATCCTCATCCTGGCCGGGATACTCGCTGTATCTGGGCACGGGTTCGAGGCGGCACTTGCCACGGTGCTCATCGTAGGGGGCGCCGCCCTTGTCAGGGGGTTCGACGTCGACAGGACGGTGGCGGGGCTCCTTCACAGGGGACCCACTGGGTACATCCGGCTCTTCTCTATGATAGGTGCCGTCATAGTCGTGATAGCCGGGATTGACGCAGGCTACGTGGCAATGACGGCCGACTCTCACTGGCCCCAGATAGTCGCCGATCCCACCCAGTTCTTCGTCTACGGAGGAACCCTGATTGGCCGCCTGCTCGGCGGGAGTCTCAACCTTGTGTGGGCCGGCATTTCGATCTACGCGGTGGGCGCACTGCTCTCGCACATAGCCAGAGACAGTGTAAGGTGGCGTAGGGACGGCTACGTCCTGGTGATGCTGGCGATGCTCTACTTCCCTGTGCGAACTTTCTCTGACTTCCTGATCAGCGGCACAGCGGAGGCCACCTTCTTCCTCATCTCGTACATCCTCCTCGGGCTAGTGGCTGTGTTCGTCCTGACCATCACCATATATCCAAGGGTTAGGGCGAGGCCCACCGCAGACACAGAGTAACAATGCTAGAGTCCGCTCTGAGGTATCTGGGCGTATACAGGTTCTACGAGGGGAGGCTGAAGGCCCAGGTCAAGAACGACGAGATCCCCGGCCACATAGGGATAATCCTGGACGGGAACAGGCGGTGGGCTCAGAACCAGGGCGTGTTCAGGGGGCTCGGCCATGTGGAAGGGGCCAACAGGGCGGAGGAGCTTCTCGACTGGTGCCACGAACTTGGGATAAAGACAGTCACCCTCTACGTCCTTTCAACGGAGAACCTTGACAGGTCGCCAGACGAACTGAGGGAGCTCTTCGTGCTCATCGAGGCAAGGCTCGGAAGGCTGCTCAACGACGAGAGGATAGTGAGGTACAAGGTCAGGGTCAGGGCCATTGGCCACATGGACCTCCTCCCGAATTCGATCATCGCGCTGCTGAATGCCATCGAGCAGAAGACCGCCGGCTACAGCGAGCACTACCTGAACATCGCGGTCGCCTACGGGGGGAGGGCTGAGATAACGGACGTGGTGAAGTCGGTCGCCCAAGATGTCAGGAGCGGTAGACTCAGCCCCGACACCATCACCGAGGAGACGGTATCGAAAAGGCTCTACACGTCGTACCTCCCGAATCAGGAACCTGACCTGATCATCAGGACTTCCGGGGAGGAGAGGATGAGCGGCTTCCTTCTCTGGCAGGGTGCTTATTCCGAGCTCGTCTTCGTGGACGTCTTCTGGCCCGCCTTCAGGTTCATCGATCTGCTGAGGGCGGTGAGGACCTACCAGAAACGCAGACGGAGATACGGCCGATAGGAGAACAGATATAACTCAACAGGAAGAAGGGGAGCCCAAGTTGAAGGTAGCCCTAGGGACCCTGAAGGACAAGGGAGACGAACTGGCTGCGTTCCTGGAGCCCAGGGTGGGGACCAAGCCGTCGCTCTCCGGAGGGGAGATAGAGATAGAGGACGAAGAAGTGAAGGAGGGAGTAAGGCCGCGGCATGTCAAGACCTACATCAAGCGGTTTCTCTATATGAACGGCGTCAGGAAGAAGTACAGGGTCTTCGTTGCGGGGAAGGAGCTTACGATTCAGGAGATAGAGCTGGGCGAGAAGGAGGAGGAAGAGGAGAAGAAGACACTCGAAAAGCACGAAGAAGCGGCTGCCGAAGAGGCGAAGCCCGCGGAGCCTGAGGCCCCAGCGGAGGAGCCGGCAAAGAAGGAGGCGGCCGAGGAAAAGAAACCAGAGAAACCGAAGAAGCCAGCCCCTAAGAAGCCGCGGGCAAAGAAGAAGAAGACAGAGGAAGGAGACTAGGCCGAGCGGGCTTTCCGTGCCCGTCTGAGACGCTTTTCACGCAGCAGCGCCCTTAGGTAGTTCCTTGATTCGCGCAACTCCTTCAGTGACTGACGGAAGTCCCCAAGTGCGAAATCGTCTGCGCCCTTCCTGAGATTCTTGAGGGAGAATTGCAGAGCCTGCCTTTCGTCTGGGACCGCGTAATTGTTCAGCCTGATGAATCTCCCTGGATTCTCCTCGTCGAGGTCGAACTTGATGAACGCGATGCTCTTTTCGACCTCTGAGTAGGCGGACCAGACTGATCTGACCTGTTCATCGGTCGGCTCCCCAGACAGCGAGCCGAGGACGGACTGGATTCTCCTTTGCGCATCTGCAAGGTCGAGGGCCGTCTCCTCTCTCCAGCCGCTCACTCCCGGCTCGTCCCAGGCCGGGCATTTAGGTAAAGACGTCGCATTCTGATTCGCAAGCTTATAACCAGCATAGCCACGGCCGCCGGCAGTTGCCGAAGAAAGATGAGCAGAAGATCGGGGGCGCCTGCTACGTCGGCCTTGATTCGATTCTTGACCTCGGCAGGCTCTCCTGCGCTCTAGAGCGGGCACCGTTTCCACTGTTCGCTTTCAAGCACGGCAAGGAGACGAGAATAGCTGCTCAGGCCGACCTCTTCATGGGCACGCCAATCTTCTACTATTTTGACAACGGCCAAGTCAACGAGTTCCTCGCCTACAGGATAACGGGGGAGGGCGAGGAGGTCCAGCTGGTAAGCTCGGCCAGCAATCCCTCTTACCTCTATGCCCCTGTGATCAGGGTGCAGAAGATGCCTTCTGTGCTAGAGAAGAAGGAAGTGTTCAAAGACAAGTTCATGGCCATCGAAGTGGAGAACATTCCGAGCCTCGTCAAGGTCGGTGCCTACAAGACCCTCTTCGAGGAGCCGCCGCTCCCTCTCTTCGCCTTCAAGGATGGTGAGGGATGGGTGGTGGGCACCTTCGCAAGGATTGATGACTACGAGGAAGCGTCAATATTCTTCTACACCAGGGCCGACGAGGAACCATCAGGGTTCCTCCGGTATTCATACGACAAGATCACAGAGACCACCTACGTCAAGAGGACGGACGAGCCGGGATTCCACTACATCAAGGTCGTCAAGCTGACCGAACCTCACCCGCTTGTAAACTTCTAGCGGCCTCCGACGAGGAACTGTTCAGCCTCCTTCAGGGTGACCTTCGAGTTGTCGTAGGATGCCCGGTCCAGTGCCTCAAGGTACGGGAACCAACCGAACCCCTGGTGTTCGAATGAAATCCGCACCCTCTCATCTTTCGTCTCTCCCAGGAGATATGTCACCTGCTTGTGTATGTTCTTCCCGTCCCTTCTGTAGAAGTACTCGATCACCTTCCTGAACCCTGGGACGATCTTCAAATCGCCAAGGCCCGTCTCCTCCTCGACCTCTCTCAAAACGGTCTGCACTTCAGTCTCCCCCTTCTCCACCCTGCCCTTCGGGAAGTCCCACCTGCCAGCGTTCTGCAGGAGCAGAAAGATACGCCCGGCAGATGTCCTCCTGTAGACGACGGCCCCGGCGGACCGCTCCTCCATGGCTCCGATGCCGTCGCCGCTTATTATTAGGATTCTCTCGCACTCGCCTCAAAACCGTTAAAACTGTCGTCCTCCTCCTTTGGGGCGCCTTCCGTTTGAAAAGGAAGAAGTTGGTACATACCCAATGCGCTTCGTCGGCAGGTTGAAGACAAAAGTTCAGAAGGAGAACCTCTGGTTCTTCATCCTGGTGCTGCTTTCAACACACGAGAGGTATGGCTTCGAGCTCAGGAGTCTGATAAACGAAGAATTCGGGTTCTGGAGCGGTAACGTCACGGCCTACCGCGTTCTATACGACCTTGAGAAATCAAACCTCGTCAGCACGGAGTTGAAGGAAAGGAGGAAGTATTACAGGATAACCGAGCTGGGCAGAGCGGAGCTCAAAGAGGCGAGGAGTTTCCTCCGAAGCCTCCTGGCCGAATCGAAGGTCGAAGGGCGCGAGGGCTGAAACGCCATGGTATTTTACAATAGTAAAATAGGGGAGATAACTCCCTTCGAGCGAGGGGTGCAATCTTGGCGAAGATCAGGGTAGCCATAGCAGGCGTGGGCAACTGCGCTTCCGCCCTCGTCCAGGGGCTCCACTACTACGCGAAGAGAGGCCCCGACGAGGGGCTCACCTACTGGGACCTGGGGGGGTACACCCCGAAAGACATTGAGTTTGTCGCAGCCTTCGACGTGAATTCGAAGAAGGTCGGGAAAGACCTCTCCCAGGCGATATATCAGGCGCCCAACAACACATTGAAGATCTCCGACGTCCCGACACTCGGAGTCAAGGTGAAAAAGGGACCAGTCCTTGACGGGATAGGAAAGTACCTAAAGGGCGTCGTTTCAATCTCCCCCCTCCCGGAACAGGACGTGGTGCGGGAGCTGAAGGAGACCGACGCGGAGATACTAGTCAACTACCTGCCCGTGGGGAGTACGGCGGCATCGAAGGCCTACGCGGAGGCGGCCCTCAAGGCAGGGGTGGCCTTCGTGAACGCGATTCCGGTGTTCATCGCATCAGACAAGGGGTGGGCCGAGCGTTTCGCCGACGCAGGACTCCCGGTGGCAGGGGACGATGTGATGAGCCAGGTGGGAGCGACTGTTCTCCACAAGACATTGGTGAAGATGGCGGTCGACAGAGGGGTCAGGGTCGACGA
>OCOJ01035888.1_pt3 | contig 20991 bp, 22 predicted proteins | sample 1539251 | NCBI WGS metagenome assembly OCOJ01 (sample SAMN01911457, study PRJEB22624) | soil metagenome | biome: Soil | place: Malaysia | collected 2012-04-30 | depth RA_metagenome m | reverse complement strand
ATACTTATGGGGTTTTGCTCACTACGTCATCTGAGTCGCGAAGACCGTTACTCTTTGCCTCTCGTTGAAGATCACAGAGAACTTTCGGAAGACATCAATTCTTCCAAGCAGAGGGGGTACCTCTTCAATCTGGCTCCATGCCACTCTCGCTCGGAAACTCACCGATCCTATCCGCATGGATGTGGTTTTGACAAGGATGGGAACGGAGGATTTGCCGACTCCCATGATTCGCTGAGTCTTCTCGCGACCTAATCGGCGTAACCCGATTAGGTCTCCAACTGAGAGTGGAATGAGAGTTATGTCTGCACCCGAGTCAACGTATAGCCATTGATCAAATTCGTTTTCGAATCTTACTCTGGCGACGGGCCGAAATATCGCTCCAAACGTTGAAGACTTCTCTCTGCGGTAGGGAAACTCTACACGCATAGGATCAACACGAGTGTCTCGCCCTTAGGGATCTTGTGAAGTTCTGGTCGCGCCGAGGGACTCTTCCTCTTGGCCTGCAACCAAACTCGTTTCGCGTTGGTTCCGCTAGCGACGACCCTCCCTCGGACTACCGCGACATACCTGCCCCTGTACTTTGAGAAATCTATTGCTACGAAGAACCGCCTTTTGTTCACCCCAGGTCGCCGAACACCATTTCAAGGATTGCTTGGTAAAAACCCTAGCTTCGGGATCGAAGATGAGTGGGCCCGGAGGGATTCGAACCCTCGACCCCACGNAAAACCCTAGCTTCGGGATCGAAGGTGAGTGGGCCCGGAGGGATTCGAACCCTCGACCCCACGATCTCGGAAAGAACTTTATCAGTCGTGTGCTCCAGCCAAGCTGAGCTACGGGCCCTCACGCGTCGTCCGTATTGCACTTTTGTTTTAAGGATTTGTTCGGGGAGAACCGTGGTGTTTCGGGTTGGTTTGAATTGACTTTCAGTATGTTCCGTCTATAGAAATCATGCGACACTATAATTAGCATATACTCAGCCCTGTTCCATGAATATCGAGGTCTGCAGAACAGTGCAAGAGGTCAGATTTCATGGGAGGGCAGGTCAGGGCATCTTGACCGCGAGCCGCCTATTCGCTCAAGCCGCCATTCTAGACGGCAAGTACGCGCAATCCTTCCCAGATTTCGGGCCTGAACGCCTGGGGTCACCGGTTCAAGCTTTCGCAAGAATCGACGACCAACCCATCGAAATCAGAAGCCAAGTCTATTCGCCAAATGCCGTCGCCGTCTTCGAAGAAAGTCTGCTCAACAACGTTCCGGTGACAAAAGGAATCGTTCCACAGGGTCGTTTCGTTGTGAACGCAACGGATGAAGCATCGGCGGCGATCAGGAAGTTGAGTGAAGAATCACAGACGAATCCGTACATTGTCGACGCCTCACGAATTGCAACCGAATTAATTGGGACTCCAACGGTCAGTACGATCATGTTGGGCGCTCTAGCCAGTATTTCTAGTTTGGTAACGATCGATTCGCTAGAATCTGTTGTCAAGCAGCGATTTCACGGTGAGATGGGCGAAGTGAATGCTAAGATGATCAGATTGGGTTACAAGGAGGTGCGCCAAGTATGAGCATACAGAAGCTAGGTTGGAAACAACTACCTCGAGGCGGCATAGTGGTCCAACCAGGGTCGGCTAGAGAATTTCAGACGGGTGACTGGAAGACCATGAAACCGGTACTCCAAGAGTCGAAGTGCACCAATTGCTTGTTCTGTTGGATCTGGTGCCCAGAACCTGCGATCCTCCGTGGAGCCAAGGCGATCTCATTCGACTACAATTACTGCAAAGGATGCGGGATATGCGCGGTCGAATGCCCTGTCAAAGCGATCACCATGGTGGAGGAGCACTGAAGGATGTTGAAGACGGAAAAGGTTCAGCTCGTTCCAATGAGCGGCTCCGAAGCAGTCGCGAAAGCAGTCATACAATCGAACGTCGATTTCGTTTCGGCCTACCCCATAACACCACAGACAATCATCGTGGAAAGGCTCAGCGATCTCGTGGCTAGCGGCGAAACCAAGACGAAGTTTGTCAATGTAGAATCAGAGCACTCAGCCCTGTCGGCGTGTGTTGGAGCAAGTCTGGCCGGGGGACGAGTGTTCACCGCGACGTCGAGCCAAGGCCTTGCACTGATGCATGAGGTTCTCTACCTGACATCAGGTCTCCGATGTCCCATCGTTATGGCCGTGGCGAACCGANGCCCTGTCGGCTCCCATCAACATCCACGGAGATCATTCTGACATGATGGGCTCGCGTGATTCTGGATGGATTCAGCTCTATGTTGAGAATGCGCAAGAAGCGTACGATTGGGTAATGCAGGCGTACAGAATCTCAGAAGACGAACGGGTCGCACTGCCTTTCACAGTCAACATGGATGGCTACGTGATAACACACTCTGTCGAACCCCTCGCCTTGATAGACGACGGCATCGTCCACAAGTTCCTGCCGCCGAGACAGGCGAGATACAAACTTGATGTTAAGAACCCAATCACTGTCGGGGCCTTGACCCTGCCGGACTACTACTCCGAGTTCAAACGGCAACAGGAGGAGGCAATGCGGATGGCACCTGAAGCTTTCAGAGAGACGACGGAGGAGTTTGCACAGCTGACAGGTAGACGTTATCACAACATTGTTCCGTTCGAGTTGGAGGATGCGAAGGTGGCAATTGTGTCACTTGGAAGCGCTTCAGGAACCGTCAGATGGGTAGCAAGGAACCTACGCAAGAAAGGACTACCGGTCGGCGCATTGAAAATCTCACTCTACAGACCCTTCCCACACGAAGAGGTTGGCAACATACTCGAGCACGTCGATGTTGTTGTAGTTCTGGAAAGAGCGCTGAGCCTCGGGTCGCATTGCGGACCACTAGCAACCGACGTCGTTTGTTCACTCTACAATCGTTCGGGCCAACCACAAGTATTAGACGTCGTAGCCGGGTTGGGTGGACGTGACCTTTCACCGGAGAATATCGAGCAGATCTTCCGAACAGGATTGGAGGCCACAGGAAGGCCTACGGGTCTTGAGATGGAGTTCTCGGGGGTACGCGAGTAGATGCCCACATTAAGAGAACTCCAGGTCCAAGAACTCTACGGGCCCGGGCATCGCCTCTGCGCAGGATGCGGAGGATCCATAACCGCACGAATGACACTGAAAGCAATCAAGCGCCCAGCCATTGTCGTCAACGCAACCGGCTGCCTTGAGGTGGCAACAACAATCTATCCCTACACCGCCTGGAGCGTCCCATGGGTTCACGGATTGTTCGAGAACGCGGCCGCAATCGCCAGCGGAATCGAAGCGTACCTGAAATCCCAAAGCGGTCCCAAACTGGACACGGACATAATCGTATTCGGAGGAGACGGAGGGACATTCGATATTGGACTCCAAGCCCTCTCAGGGGCATTCGAAAGACGACACGACTTCGTCTACATCTGCTACGATAACGAGGCTTACATGAACACCGGGATCCAGCGGTCTAGTGCAACACCTGAAGGAGCTTGGACAACAACCACACCAGTCGGACCTGCCTCGCCAGGAAAGATTGGACCAAAGAAAGATCTAATCGCCTTCGCTTTAGCGCATCACGTAGACTACGCCGCAACCGCGTCAACGACTTATTGGAGTGATTTCATCACGAAGGTTCAAAAGGCGGCTGATGTGGACGGACCAGCGCTGGTTCACGTCATATCGCCCTGCCCGTTGGGTTGGCGGTTCAAGACGGATCAGACTATTCAGATGGGACGGCTTGCAGTACAGACGAGGTACTTCCCACTCTACGAGGTTGAACGCGGAAAGTACAAGCTGAGCGTTAATCCTCATCCCAAGCCTCTGGACGAATTCTTGAAGATGCAGGGTCGATTCAACCATCTCTTCCAGCCGCAATTTGCCGATGAACTGAACGCTTTGAAGGCCCAGGTCGAGCAGCGCTGGAATGCACTGCAAGAGCTCTGCCAAGGCAGGCAGCCAACGTGGTGACGTGATTCAACAAGCAAGAATGGAGGTGAGAATGTTCGTGATGACGGTTGGAAGATGCGCGGAATGCCGCAACTGCTATGGAAACGATTGTACACCTTGCACGATTTGTGGTGCCGCAGCCCACGATGTGTGCGTCCACTGCCCACCAAGCATGATGATGAGCGGCTGACTTTCCACCGTGGCAAGTCAGCGAGATTCTATTTTGCTGCTAGGATACTGGCTCAGATAAACCGTTTAAAGCTAGGATGGATTTTGTAGGGCCCGAGGGCCGGTAGTTCAGCCTGGTATGCCCAAGATTCACGGCGGGGCCGAAGAACGCCCGGTTCGCATCAAGTAGAAGAAAAACCGGGAGGCCGCGGGTTCGAATCCCGCCCGGTCCACCACCCGAATCTAATCGGACGAGGTTCCGCTTTTCCAGTTGGTTGGTATAATTGGCTGCTTGAGGTCGAATTCGTTTCCGTCAGGGTCAGCAAATTCACATAACCATTCTCCCCAGTCCATCTTTCTTGGAGCATATAGAAATTGAACATTCTTCAACTTGAGGCGATCATATTCAGCCTGAATATCGTTTGTCAAGAATGTGATTCCAGTTGAACCGGGTTCTGTCCGGCCCTCAGGCAACTGGCAGATGTGAATTCTGGTTAAGGGTCTAACCGGGCCGAGTTCGATCCAATGACCCGGTTTGTCCGGGGAGCCTTGAATGCTCGGGTCCGTATTTGATTCGAATGGGCCGATGTAGGCAACTGGAAGGCCAAGGACATCACGATACCATTGTATGGCCCTCCTCCGGTCGGAAACGACAACCGCGATCGTGTCGATACCAGTAATTGTCAACGGATACTGCCACCGACAGACTAGGCAGTCATGTGCAAGTTATGAATTGTTACTTGTGCTGGGAACGCCTGCAGATCAAACGTCTCTATGCAATAACCATGAGCTGGCCAGATTCAGATCTGTGAATCCTATCCATTATCTTAGCTTCAGCCTTTTCCTGTCCTAAGTACATTCCAAGGGAGAAGTGAATGCTGAATCCAAGAAGTGCTAGGATACCGAAATGGTAGGGAAGCGGCGCCCTGTTCAGCCACAAGGATCGGTAAAACAAACCGACAAGCGTGAGAATTACGCCTAGTCCAGCCAAAGCTCCGACTTCATAGAAAAGCAGTGTTGTGTGAAATGGACCAGCGTTTACTCCGGTGATCTTGAATTTCTCGAAATACGGAAGGACTAGTGCCGGTACGAATCCCCCAATGACGGTGAGGACGATGAGGGCAGGAATTAGTTGACGGGAGAATAGAATTGGGCCTACTCCGGCTGTGGGTCTAGAGAAGATGTCGAGAGCGTGTAGGACCGGTTGGAAGAAACCTGTCTTTGGGCCGTCGCCATTGTAAACGTCCCAACCCAGACCAACAGTGGAAATGAAAACCAAACCGGGTATGTACAGCCAATGTGCTTGGTCAAGCAACTTTGCCTTCTTCGTTGACGGGGTCGGTTCCTTTGAGATCTCAACGATTTGTTTCGAACGTGTGAGACGAGTGACGGCTCTAGTGACGCCCCATGATGACGAACCACCTAGAAAGATGATCATGAAATACCCAAGCACAATCACGCCTAAACCCGCAAGAGAGGTAGTCGCGATCATAATCGCTGGACCGAAGGTGGGGCCTAAGATTGAGTGCTCCCACAACGTGCGACCGAAGGTCGTTAGAATTGCTATTGCATAGAATGCTACTCCGACGAGGACATATACGAACACAGGGTACTCTAGCTTGACCAGGTGAGCCACGCTCCAGGAAGGAGGGGATTCCTGGTAGTTATGTAACTATCGATTGTATCCTCACAACCTGAGTAGAGTTTCTAGTATGTCGCTTGTGAACTGGTGGTGTGTTCTGTCATTTGTGAGGTAAGATTTGATGTACGATTCTCTCCTCGGATCAAGCGATGATTGCCTGTTTCATTTGGTTTGATGACTGAAAATAGTTTAGGAAATTGACAGAAGGCTTTATGCGATTAATTATCTCCATCAGTTCGTTTGCACTGCGAGCAGGCCGAGGAATTGAAACAAGCTCAGATTACGCTCCCAATCGAAGAGCTCCCAACTAAATGGTATAATATAATTCCTGACCTTCCGAACAAGCTTCAACCCCCAACCGAACCTCCAGAGGGGGAGTCGCGAATTCAGGCGCTAGGTCATAGAATGATTGGGGAGTGCCTGAAACAGGAATCATCCAGCTCACGTTGGATCGACATCCCGGAAGAGGTTAGAGAACTTTATCTCCAAGCAGGTAGGCCGCGGCCTCTCTACAGAGCCTATCGGCTCGAGACGAAGCTCGGACTGAAGAAAGTTCGCCTCTACTACAAGCGAGAAGACCTAAGCCCGACTGGCTCACACAAGGTCAACACCGCGCTCCCACAAGCCTACTACGCTGCTAAGGAAGGAAAGAAGACCCTCGTCACTGAAACAGGGGCAGGTCAATGGGGGACAGCGCTATCCTATGCAGCGAGCCTCATGGGGTTAAAGACAGTTGTATTCTGGGTCAGAGCTGTCTACGATTGGAAGATGGAGCGAAGAGCTTTGATGGAAATGTATGGTGCGAAGGTCTACGCTTCGCCGAGCGCGCAAACTTCCTTCGGCAAGAAACTGCTTTCTCAAGATGCAGAACATCCAGGTTCACTGGGAATAGCAGTCTCAGAGGGATTAGAATTCACAGATGGCTCCCTAGAGCGAGTCTACTGCCTCGGTTCAGTCTTGAACCACGTTCTCATACACCAATCAATCATTGGCCTAGAAACCATCAAGCAATTCGACCAAGTCGGCGATTCACCCGATCTCGTTGTTGCATGTCTCGGGGGTGGTTCCAATTTCGGTGGAATTGCGCTTCCGTTCCTAGGCGAGGTTCTGGCGGGCAAAAGAGAGTGCGAGTTCCTGGCGGCGCAATCTGAAGCCGCGCCCAACCTAATCAAAGGTGAGTACAGATACGATTTCGGGGACACAGCTGGTCACACACCCCTGCTCATGATGTACACACTGGGTCACGAGGCTGAGATGCATCCCATAAAATCGGATGGTCTGCGCTATCATGCAGCCGCGCCGATAATCAGCAACTTAAGGCACAGTGGGCATATTCGAGCAGTAGCTTATCCGAGTGATGAGATAGCTGTCTTCATGGCGGCCAAGATGTTCCTTGAGAGTGAGGGGTGGTTAATCGCGGGGGAATCCGCACATGCCGTTAGAGCCGCGATAGACGAAGCTCAAGCCGCAGAATCAAAAGGTCAAGAAAAATGTATACTGATGAACATCAGCGGTCATGGTTTCCTTGACATCGACGCCTACCGCTCAGTTCTTCATCTCGATAAATGATTCACTTCAGGTTGAGCAGCTTCCTCGCATTATCCCCAAGAACCATCTTCCTGACTTCGTTGCTGACCTGCAGGCTATCGAAGTCCTGTAGCCAGCGTTTCGGGCTCAGCATAGGAAAGTCGGTCCCAAATAGAAACTTGTGCGGAATCAGTTTCGTCATGTACGTAACGAGCTGAGGTGCGAAGTACTTGGGGGACCAGCCTGACAAGTCGACATAGACGTTCTCCTTGTGCATGGCAACCGCCAACTGTTCATCTTGCCATGGCCATCCCGGATGCGCCATTATGATCTTCAACTCAGGAAAGTCTGCAGCAACATCATCCAACAACATAGGGTTAGAATAGTGAAGTTTCACTCCTCCGCCGCCTTGAAGTCCGGCACCCCAATAGGTCGAACCCGTGTGAAACGTGATTGGGACGCCGTTTTCAACACACTTTGAGTACAGCGGGTAGTAGTCGCGGTTGTTAGGTTCGAAAGCCTGAACCTGAGGGTGGAGTTTCAAACCTGAAAGCTTCAGCTCTTGAATCGCATACTCTAGATCCTGAACTGCGGACTGTTTGTGAGGGTCAACTGACGCAAAGCCAACGATTCGATCCGGGTATCGCTCGGTGATCTCCGAGACGTATTCGTTGGTGACTCTGGGTCTGTGACTGGTGGTCTCTGCGTCCCACGCAAACAGTATCAGTTTCTCTATCCCAGACGCCGAGTATTCTTGGAGCATTTGATCGATTGTCATGAGTTCGATCGAATGGCCGAACTTCTTGGTTGCTGCTTCAATGTGTTGTCCGCCGGCATCCACGAGAAATTCTTTCGTCGGCGGGTGAACATGCACATCCACAAAACCCCTATCTTTGCTCAATGGCGGCCACACTCTCTGGGGTTTCATCTGGCCCGAGCTTTCATAAAGGATTGGGGTGAAAGAGACTAGCCGGCTTGGATGGTCAATGTTTTGTGAGTCAGTTTGGAGATCTGTGATTCCAAAGTAGTCTTTTCCTTGAGGATCGTTTTGGTGATCTCATCGATTCTTCTTTGCAGCTCTTTCTGTTGAGCGAGTCGTGAGGCCTTTTGAAAGAGTTCCTCGGCGAGCTGTTTGTCCAGGTTCTCTTTCTTTTCGAGTAGACCTTTTGCCCTAAGCTGACGCTGTGTCTCCGTTAGATTCACTTGGAGCGCTTGGTATTCGTCCCTGAGCCTGTCAATTGCTCCATCCTTGATGCTCCTGATTGCTTCCTCTGCCTTCCGGCGTTTCCTCTCCTCAATCTCCAGTTGACCACGACTCAACATATCTTCGACCGAGGTTAGCACCTCCGTTATGTCGAAGGTTCTGCCTGTTCCGACGGCCTCTTCGGGAGAATCAATGAGGGCGCGAAGTGTCCTCTCATCAACTGATGGACCTTGCTTCAATGCGACTGCTCGTTCAAGCTTGAGGAAGGGTTTTGCCAGAGGCTGAAGCAGCTGTCTCATCTCCTCTTGCTTCAAATTCAGTGAGTCCTCGTATCTCTTCAGCTCGAGAAATTCGGGGAGAGATGTCAGTCGTTCCTTTTCGGACAGAAGGTTTCTTTCGCGGATCGCGGCTTCATCCAAAGCCACCCTGGCCTCGCTTTCCTCGGTTCTGAGCCTAGTGAGTTCCTCTTGCCTCTGAACCAGCAATTGGATCTCTCTTTGCAGTGAGCGTATTCTCAGTCCGGGTGAGTCGTCGAGCGCTTTTCCGAGAGCTTTGATCGAATGTTCAAGTCTGGCAAGTGAGCTGTTTAGCGCCGCCAATTCTGCCTTGAGTGCTCTTTGCAGTTTGGGGAGATATCTCCTGATTGTGATTATGATCTTGTTTAGGGCTTCGACCGATTCCTCGTGAAATCTCTCGGTGCCTTCAAAGTTTGATGTGACTTGTTTCTTTGAGAGGGCTTGGCAGGTTTCCTGAATTATGTGGGCAAGCCTCATCCCATATTCTGACGCAGCTTTATCTAATGTTCCCCAAGCGTTCTTTACCCCTAAGCTGAATCTAGTAGTAGCACCTGAGAAGCCATTTGCCGCCTCCTTGACCCCTTTGATCCTTTCTCCAAAACGTTTCTCATGCTCCTTCATCAGCTGGTTGCCCAAAGAATCGCAATACTGAGGGAGGTCCTGAATTGGAATCTCCCCAGCGCTCACCACGACCACCTGCTTCCCTTGTCGTAAGGTATCGTGGTATAGAGGGAGTTTGCTGATAAAGACCTAGATGGTTACCGAATTCAGCTGCTCACTGAGCAGCGTCCGCCTTGTTTGACATGCGTTGCGCATAACGTTCCACCGCTTGTGTCACCGTTGTGCGCAACTCCTCGCACGTAGACTTGCGGTCCTCCAACGCGTCATCCTGGCTGCCCCCTCTGGCCTCGGCGAGCTTGGCCCGTAGGATCTCTCCTTGCTCGGCAAACTGTTTTCTGCTGGCCTCGTAATCGCGACGATACTTCTCCAACTCCAGCTTGAATGATTCTTTCTCATCCTCTAATGTGCCCTTCTTTGATTGGAGCGCTCCTTGGTGCTCTTCCAACTGTGCGTCTGTCTTGCCGAGTATCTTCTGGAGGAAGCTCGTTTTCTTTCGAAGTAGCTTTAGACGTTTTCTGTCGAGTGCTTCTATATCACTTCGCAGTCTGTTAGCTGACTTCTCATATTTCCTTCTCATTTCCCCGCTTCTCATTTTGTAATCGTGATCGAGTTTCGAGGCTTCTTGTTCGGTCGCGGTCAGTTGCTTGTGGATATCGGATAAGGCGGTTGAAACTGAGCTCTCCATCTCGATGCTTTTAGTCAACGTATCCTTGATATTCGCCAGCGATTTCTCGACACTGTCGTGGAATTGTCGATCGGCGGCTTGAGGTAGACGTATTTGGAATTCTTCCATCAGGTTCTCCACGTCTTTCAGCCATCGTTGGAAGTGTTCTGAGAAGGGTGGGAGTGCAAATCTCTGATTGCCTAGGTGTTGCAGAGCATTCGTGATCCTTGCGGAGAGCTCGGAGGGGTTCACCTGCTCTGGTTGCTCGTAGAATGTTGAGGGGCCACGCTCTTCTCGCCTTTCCTTTGCTGATGTTTTCTTGGCGGCTTGCCTACGGAACCGTGAACCGCGCATGCGTGGCTCGGAGCTCATATTGCCAAAGCACTGTGCCAGAAGTATTAGAAAGCTTCAGTGAGACGTCAGGTCTTCGAAGGTTTCCGTAGCCAGAAATAGCGCAAAGCTAGTCCTCCAAGCAGACCGCCTGCGTGTGCAAGGAAACCGCCTCCAGCAAATATGTTGAAACCTAGGAAGAACACCATTCCAATTAGTCCGCGTATTCCTCCAGCGGCCCCGAGAAGACCCCAGATAGCTCCGGACGCCCCTATTCCTGCGTCATTTCCTCCAAGAAGTAGGAAGGCAATATTCCCGGTTAATCCGCTAGCGAAATATATTGTAAGCCACTTTCTTCTAGTAACTTGTTCTTCCAGAGAAGTACCAAAAATCAAGAGAAAGAGCACGTTGCCTCCCAGATGCGAGAGATTGGCGTGCATAAACATCGATGTGAACAACATCCAGACCGCCCCATGCCAGACATCAGCATTCACCTGCGCCAGAGGATAGAAGAGATCATAATTGAAGGCAAGGACGTTCCCGCCCGCGATTCCCAAGACAAAATACACCATGACCAGAATCGCAGCCATCCAGACACTCGGCGAATCCCTGATTCTTCCACTTCTTCCTTCTTCCAAATCCAGACACAAGCTAGGGTTATTGCAAGCAGGTGAGCTACTTCGTTTTAATAAGCGAAACCACAATGAAATTCAATTGTGTCGTCGGGATCAGCTCAGGCGTTCGAGGCAGGAGAACGCATAGCCAAACTATCGGTGCTCACTCTTGTCGGCCTTGGATTGCTGGAGATAGTTGTCGGGTTTGGAACTGGGAGCTTGGGAGTCAAGGCTGATGGGATCGATTCCATTTCCGACTCAGTCATCTCAATGATTGTCTGGCTCGGACTACACTTTTCCCGTCGAAGACCTGATGCGCGGTTCCACTTCGGTTACCACAAGGTCGAGAGCCTTTCGGCGCTGATCGTTTCTTTAGGAATGGTTGGCGTAGCGTCTTACATTCTCTACCATTCCTACTTGGGCTTCCTCAACCCTGCCCAGATACAATATCCACAGCTTGCTCTCGCAACCCTCCTAGTGGCTGGGACAGTGGCCTTGTACCGTGCTTTTCAGATGCGGACCATCGCACGAAAGCATCGTCTACTATCACTGAGAACCGACGCGAACAACTCCATCAAAGACGGAACAGCTTCATTCGTCGTCTTCGCGAGTTTACTTGGAGCTTCATTCGGAATACATGAACTCGATGCAGTCGCTGGAATGATTATTTCTGTCTACATTTACATAGTAGCGTACGTTGCAATCAGAGAGTCATCTCTGATCTTGCTGGACGCATGCGAGAGCCCGGAGATTGCCTCTGTTTTGTCGTCTGCATTGACAACGATTGTTGGCATTCGCAATGTAAGGAGCGTAAGGCTGCGGCCCTCCGGCCCCTACTTGATAGGAGCAATCTCCGTGACTGTGGACGGGTCAAAGACAATTTCGGAAACTGAGACCCTGCGCAAGAAGATACTTGACGTTGTATCTACAATCATCGATCCTGTGGGCGATATCTCGGTGGTCTTCAGGTCTGAGAGCGCTGGTTGACGTTTTCTCGATTCTCTCAGATGCGGTCGATCGTGTCGTACCACGCTCGAAACCTACGGAGCTTGTCGGGTAAGTCATTGCTTGAGTAGCGCAGCGGAAAGACCGCTCCGAACGCCGCGAAATCCGCTAAACTTGGCGTTTCGCTCAGCAAGAACTTGTGGACGTTGAGTAAGTCCTCAAGGATTTGCAGATGCATTTCCATTTCTCGCTTGAATGTTGGTTTTCTTATTTCCATGAGTTCAAGTGGACCACGCTTTGCTTCTTGAAGTTCAACGAACACCCAACGCTCTAGGTCGTCCTTGAATGTTTTCGGAAAATCACTAACAACGTATCGCCAGACGATTTCTTCCAGCCTCCAATGTGCCCAATTCTCCATGGCCCTGGCGAGGGCCTTCGCCCCGTTGGGGTAGATGGTTGGGTCCGGTTTCAGTTTCTCTAGGAAGTCAGGGATGTCCGGGTACGTTACGATCCGGCCATCAGTCACGATGGTTGGAACATAGTCTTGTCCCGTAGCCTTGATGAGTTCTCTTTTGTCGTGATAGCCGACATCTTTGATCTCGTACTTGATGTTCTTGTAATTGAGAATCTTCCGAGCCTTTACACACCAATGACTAAAGGGTTCCTGGTAGAATGTAAGCATCGTAAGCATCGCATTACCGGGCAGACAACATATACTAAAGAATTTATCCTCACGCAATGGCCTGGAACAAATGATTCGCGAACAGCCTCGCTATCGAGGCTTCTTGCTCACTCGTTGACCATTCTTGATATGTTTCCGCTATGACCTTATCTTTTCAACAAGGAGCATTTTGCCAAGCGTTGTTAAGGTAACCTTAGTCTTGCCTCTCGCATGTCGTGTGGCTTCGACGAGTCCTAGGTCGATCAGTCCTCGTGCGTCCTCGGAACCATGAATATGGTAGCTTAGGAGGGGTTTGCCATAGTTCGTCAGCTTGCTCAGTTCGTCAAGGCTTTCAACTTCTCCGCCCGTCTTGTCCAAGGCTCTTAGGATATTGATCTTCACTTCTGAAACCATCTCAGTGTAGCTAAGCTTCATAGGCGGAAGCATAACGCATTCGTCTCCCTTGCAGAAGAACGCTTTGAACCCAAGGATGAACGATGTGACGGCTGCTGCGATGCAAATCATCTTGTCGCCACTGCTGACATTCAGAAGAAAGTCATCGTACTGGCCCTTGTTTTTCTCAACAATGTCAGAGAAGAATTGCATAATGTCCTTGTACGAATGCTCCGGTCGAATACTATCGAAGACTTCGACTTCAGTCTTGAGAGTGTCCGCAATATTTCTCGATAATCGTCTTGCAACCTCTTTGTCCCGGTCGTAGCAAATCAAGACAAGTTTGTTTGCAGGGGCGTTCCTGACTCCGGCAAGGACGCCGCTCGACTCGTCTCCAACGGTCGCAATCTGCAACGTCTTTCTGAAAGCCCTTCCATTTTCTGCATTGGAACTCCTCCGTTGACGACTAGTGTCAGAGGCAGTCAATGTTCTCGACAATTCCTTCCGCTCCTTGCAACGGTTAGTGCAAGGTAAAGTTTGCTAGTCAAAGGGCACACGATTTGCTGGCAATTAGGCAGACAATATAAAGAGTTTATATGAACTGGAATCACTCGCGTAAGCTGAAGCCCAAGAGAAACCGAAAATTCTTGATGATTCTCATTCACCAGTGAATTTCAATGTCTACGAGGATCGGTTGCAGTGGATGGTCCTACGCAGATTGGGTTGGACCGTTCTATCCCAAAGACACTCGCCCCCAAGACTACCTGAGGCTCTACTCTAGGGTGTTCGACTGCGTTGAGATAGATTCAACCTTCTACAGAGCACCGTCCCCGATTATGGTGCAACAGTGGACCAAGTCCTCCCCTCCGGGTTTCATCTTCGCACCGAAGCTTCCGAAACGCATAACACACGACCAACACCTCGAGAACGTCGAATCATACTTGGATCACTTCACCAAAACTCTGACCGGTTTGGAAGCCAAACTCGGGCCCTTCGTCGTGCAATTACCTCCATCATTCAAGTATCCTAAGCACGAGAAAGCGCTGACAAACTTCGTCACAAACGTAAACAAGCAACATAGGTATGCGATTGAATTTAGAAACAAGTCATGGTTCGGTTCAGGCATAGAGAGACTACTTGAGAGAAACAACGTCTGTCAAGTCTGGTCGGTCAATCAATATCTATCGACACCCGCAACCGTAACGTCTGACTTCGTCTTCCTTCGACTCGTTGGAGATAGAGCGATCAACCAATTCAATAAAGTTCAGAAGGATCAGGGCGAGGTGATGAAAAACTGGAGCAGGGCGCTTAAGGAAGTGGGGGATTCCGTAAAGGAACGATTCGTCTTCTTCAACAATCACTTCGCAGGTTTTGGTCCAGGATCTGCAAATGAGTTCAGGAGGCTGATGGGGCTAGTGGAATTGGACTGGTCTACTCTAGAAGGACCCACTTCGCAGAAAACGCTTTTCGATTTCTCAAAGAAATGACAGGACCTCGCTGATTCGGACATGGCACGTGTAATTTTCCACGTCGATCTGGATGCTTTCTACGCTTCAGTGGAGGAAAGAGAGAACCCGTCCCTGCGTGGGACTCCTCTGATCATCGGAGCTGACCCTAAAAATGGTAAAGGACGAGGAGTAGTGGTCGCATGCTCCTACGAAGCAAGGAAACGAGGTGTACGCTCGGGCCAACCAATCTCAAGTGCATACCGCCGATGTCCTGAAGGAGTCTACCTCCGACCAAATCTCGCGCTCTACGGAGAAGTCTCTGTCGATGTAATGGAGCTTATCAAGGGTTATGCGGATAAGTTCGAACAGGTTAGCATCGACGAGGCCTACCTAGACGTCACACAATCATGCACCAAGTATGGTGGACCAATAGAACTTGCAAGACGAATCAAATCTGATCTGAAGGAGAGGAAGAATCTAACTTGTTCCATCGGCGTCGCCCCGAATAAGTCGGCAGCCAAGATTGCGTCAGACTTCCAAAAACCAGACGGCCTTACATACGTCGAGCCCGAGCATGTCAGAGAGTTTCTAGCCCCCCTTCCAGTTTCGAAGATAAGCGGTGTAGGGAAGAAGACTGAGGACCAACTCAATCAAATCGGCATCAAAACCATCGGTGATCTAGCGAAATATCCCCCAAAGGACCTCTACAAGAGGTTCGGCAAATCATCCGTTTGGCTCTGGGCTATCGCCAATGCCGAGGAACATGTCGAAGTTCAAGAAAACTATGTAATGAAATCAATCGGAGCCGAATACACCTTCGATGTAGACAGCGGCAAATGGGTTGAGATAGACGAGCAGCTGCTTGCTCTAATCGACTCGGTCTATGAGAGGTTGCTGAACGAGGGCATGACCTTTCGAACGGTGACACTAAAGATCAGGTTTACGGGATTCGAAACTTACACACGCGAAAAGACACTTCGCTTCCCAACAACTAGTAAAGACGTAGTGATCGAAACGATTCATACCCTCACTGAGGAATTCAGGAATCACCCTAAGAAGGTTCGACTCGTGGGCGTAAGAATCTCAGGGCTCGAAGAAAAGTCAACCAAATCGCTGGCTAAACAAACCTTGGACTCATTTACTCTACCCGAATCTAAGGCCTAACGAGTCAATCTGAGAGCTGAATCTCAGGAACAATTTCGCTAATGGCAGATCGGAGTGCGGTGTTTTCTGCTTTTGTCATTGACCGTAATGGTGGCCTCACGAGGCCGCTGCGCACTCCGCGCATCCTCAACGCCTCGAGATGAGGGGTAATCTGAGGTTCGCTCGTAGCAGCTCTTATCGCGTTGATCTTGAGCTGTAGAATCTTACCTTTTTCCAAGTCTTTGGAAAGATAAGCCTCGTACATTTCCACGAACAGGTCAGGAAAGGCGTTTGAGGTAGCCGAGACGGCTGCATTAATGCCGGCGCAGAATGCTGAGAAGTGGTATGAGTCAGTTCCGTTGATCAAGTTGAATCCGGGAGGAACAACCTCCAAGTAACTGACCAATTGTGAAAAGTCTCTGCTACTGTCTTTAATTCCGACTATGTTCGGGATTCTGCTGAGCTTCTGAAGGAGCTTGGCACTGACGTTAATCCCGGTGTTACCTGGTATGTTGTACACGAAGAGTGGAAGCCTGGTCGCCTGTGATATTCGCTCATAGTGCTCGATAATCGCGGCTTCGTCAGGGTGATAGTAGAATGGCGTTAGGCTGGCAATCGCTTCTGCTCCGATTTTCTCCGCATGTCGAGCGAGTTCTACGTTTACCATAGGATCTGAGGCGCCAACCTGCACAATTACTGGGATTCGGTGGCGGACCTCGTCAACCACAATTTCGGCAACTCTCTTCCTCTCCTCCGGCTGCATAGCGGGGCCCATCCCCGTTGTTCCGCAGGGGAAGAGTGCGTGCACTTTGTGCCTCAGTTCAAACTGCACGATTTCGCGAAGTGATCCTTCATCAAGTCGACCGTTCGCTGAGAAAGGTGTAACGAGAGCCGGTATGATCCCGCGTAATCTGAACTCCTTACTCATCAGGTTCGCCTTCGAAAATGAGGGAGCAGAGGTCGTACTAAAAGGCGTTGAGCCCAATGAGAAAGGGTTGATAGTTCTCGGCAGATTACGATCTTCGGCGTTCAAAGAATCGGGTAAGCCGAGTTGCCATTCTTAGTGCGATTCTGCCGGGGAGGGTGATGAGGTATCTGCCTCGGTCTCCTTCTTGGACGACGAGTCCTGCTTCTTCCAGGGTCTTCAGGTGGTTGGATATTGTACTCGGGGAAATATCCTTCAGCACGGCTTCTATTTCGCTCGCGTACCTGCCGCCGTAGAGCAGTTCGGTCAGGATGCGGAGTCGGTGTTCGCTGGCCATCGCGCTCATCAGCGACGCGGCCCGAGCAGCCTCCGCGTCACTCAAAGATCTAGCCTGGACTTTCGCTAGATGCCGATCAAACCAGACTCCAGTGGGATCTACGAAGACTGATTTGTCAAATTCAGAGCTGATTCCGGACATGACGCTCTGGACAACATCGTTCACGTAATCGCCGATGCTCTGTCCGAGATTAGGCTTCTGGGAGAATCCTGAGGATGATGTTCCCTTTGGAGGTGGGATCGCCTCGGAGATTCGACGCACCTCATCCTTCAGTCTTGCAACTTCCTCTTTCAGATTATTCATATCGTCAGAATCTTCTTTCTTGTCCACCATGATTTCATCAAATCCAATTTGATTATTATCGAATTCAATTCGGCCTATTAAGTGTTGTTCATTATGGTCAAGCTTGGGGCACATTTGGCAATGAAGTGCGCTTCTATAGCTCTCTAGAGGGGACGGCGTTCTTGGTTGCAGATTTTCGGATTAGACTGCGTACGGACGAGTCCAAGCTAGAATCCAGTTTAGATGTGCTGTGATTGCGCGTGGTCGTATACCGTTTCTCGTTCCAGGGGCTTACCCCTTCTGAACTTCCAGATTTCAACGCGACCTCGGAAAGCCGCTCCCCAGGCCTTTAGCGTCTCCTTCTCTGAAGCGGTCGCCCGACCTTGACCGCTCTTCACCTGAACCATCAAAATCTGTCCCCCTCGACCAGCGAATATGTCTACCGGCCCATGAGAGGCCGCGCTACGACTGCAAAGCCACCCCTCTTCACGTAACCTCCGGAGAACTTGGTATTCGCGACTGCGCCCCCTCGTGTATGGTGTTGACACCATCCTTCATTCAATTCCTAGAGCTACACCATTTCCGTCATGAACGTGTGAACTGGCTATTCTTCCAATCGCCTACCATGGATGCGGGTATGTAAAATGCTTAAGGGATTGAGCCTCGAACTGCCTGAAAGGGACGACCGATAATGCGGTTTTCAACCCGCCTACTGCCAGTTCTAATGGTCATCTGCCTGGTCGTCCTCTTCACAACGAACGTAGGAGCTCAAAGTTACACGGTCACGATCGGCGTTCAGGGTATTCTCAGTTCTATGACGACCGATGTCTATGTTGACGGTGCGGCAAACGGGACCTTGAGTGGTGGACAAACGCGTGACTTCATCTTCACAACGGCCTCCGGTTCGCACGTGATAACTGTTGACTTCTATGTTCCCAACTCGGTCGGTCTCAACGGAACTAGATTCTACGACAAGGACACATCATGGACTTTCAATTCAGCAGGGAATCATATTTTCACCTACTCCGCTCAGTACTATCTCAAGGTGCAAACAAGCTACAGTACCCCGGTCGGTGAAGGATGGTACGACTCGGGCACGTCAGCTCAAGCTGCGATCAAAGATGGGCAGGTCACAGAAGGTCAAGGAATACGTTACGCCTTCACCGGTTGGTCAGGAGATGCCTCCGGCACAAGTTTAACCTCTAACATCGTTATGACTAGTCCCAAGTCTGCGATAGCCGTATGGAAAACACAATTTTATCTTACCGTGGAAGCTGATCCGCCGAGCGTCAACGGCCTAAGCGGATCCGGCTGGTATGATGCAGGAACTCGGGCGAATTTCTCCGCCCCCAACGTTGTGCCGGTCGATCAAGATTCACGCTTGAGGTTCACCCAATGGACTGGCAGTTTCAACGGCGCTTCACAGTCCGGGAATGTTGCTATGGATCGACCCCAGTCGGTCAAGGCGCACTATATCGCTCAGTACCTTCTTTCCATCCAATACGATCCGGCAAGCATCCCGACATCATACAATGAGACGCATGGAGGTTGGTACGATGCTAACGCCAACGTGCAACTAGGACCAGCGCCGCTGACGATTCAATCGAGCGATATTGAACGCCTCAAATTCAAAGGCTGGAATAACGATGGTACCCCGCTCTCAGACGTATCGGTAACAGTATACATGGACAAGGCACACAAGGTCGTCTTATCATACAATACGCAGTTCTACGTAGAGGTCCACTCAACATATGGTATTGTCAGCGGCTCGGGTTGGTATGACAAGGGCTCGTCTGCGAAGATATCTGCCCCAACTAGTTCAGGTTCTTGGCCAATCACTTACACTCTTTCCGGTTGGATTGTAGATCCATCTTCCGGGAGATTGGAGAAGACTGATGACAGTTGGAGTCTGACGGTCGATAGGCCGTACGTTGTGGAGGCAGTTTGGAACGTTGACTACTTTCCCATAATCGCCCTTCTTGGTGGAGGAGGAGTTGCATTGGCTCTTCTAACACTAGGCATCGTGATGGCGTACAGACGCGGCGTGTTTCGTCGCGAACAGGTTGGACAGGTTCTCGAACAACCGAGGCCCAAGGCGAAGCGGCCGCCGCGTGTGCCTGCCGGTTCAATAAGAATCTGCAATACCTGTGGATATCGAACCACCGATACCGCGGCGTTCTGCCAGAAGTGTGGTGCACCATTCGGGGGAAGCACCCGGAGCGTCTCTTCCACCGAGGATAAGGTCTATGATTACATTGTCAAGAACGAGGGAGTGATCTCGTTAAGCAAAGCTTCCAAGGAGCTTGGAATCTCGGTCGATGAGCTGAACAAAGCAACGGCGAACCTGAAAAAGAAGGGTAGGCTCGCTTAGCCGAATAACGAGCGAAGTCCTTGCTGCTGTGGCTGTTGCTGATACTCAACTGGGTACTGGTATTGGTATGGGTATGGTTGTGGTGAATAACCGATCTTAGGAGATAGTCCCCAGAAGCATTCTGGACAGAAGGTCAGAACTCCATACTGTTTGTTGCACCCAGCACAGATTGACCTCCCGCATCTTGAGCAAATGTAGGATGATGGGAGGTCGGGATGATAGTAGCAGGACCCAGGTCTTCCACTCTGCCTCGGCTGGTACATGCCTGGAACCATCGGCATCGGCATGGATGGGGAAGTCGGCATCCCAGTTAACGGCGATTTGATATCCACTTTGACTGGTGGACCCTGTAATAGTGGCGTGCCGCAACCGAAACAGAATCTGGCATCGTCGGTGTTTGCTTTTCCACATACTCTGCATTGATTCATGACTCGACCCTTACCTTCCCATTGATGTAATGGATTTTTTAACGGTTACTTAGCGTGAGAAGGGCCGGTCCAATCTCTTTCGCCATGAAACATGGCACTTTTCGTTGACCCAGAAGGCTGTCCGTTTGGAAAAATGACACCATTAATGCAAAAAGCTGACTAGGTTAGCCGGAGGATTGATTCGCGCAGTTCTCCGTTCTTGCTTTCTACGAAAACTCGGATGTAATCCCCTCGTTCCAATCTCGCTTTGGCACGCCCCTTGTCGCTCAAATCGTGTTCTCCGTGAGCTGTTTCAGCGAAGAGCATTAGGGGTTTATCCTGTTCACGCAGGAAAGTGCGAATCACTCCTGTCATGTCCCCTTTCGAGGTCTGTGCAAGCGGGAGTTCGGTACGTGGAACGATTTCCTTTGCTATTCCTTCCTTGCCGCACACGAAACATTTCTCCCCTCTCTTCAACTCCATGGGGCTGAATCGGTTGTTCTTCAAGTCAATGAAGAGAACAGAGCTTAGTGGTTGACCGCTATTCTCCGGCCACTTCTGTTTCTCTCGATAATCATTCCACCCCAATACAAGTTTGGTTGATTCCTGAGCAAGGATCGAGGAGACAAGTGAGATCGAAGTTGCAAATGATGGAACAGCGCCTTCCTCAAGAGGTGCGTCGCATGGGTTGCGCAGCCCAACGATCTGCGAGTACTGATTGGGTGGGAAGATGCAGATCGGGCAAGCGTTATCGGGTGGAATGTAGACGTGGACTCGTGCATTCAGTCCAGTAATTCCACCGTCAACCATAGGAATCGAATACTTTCGACAGATCTGAGTCAGGTAGATCCTCGAGACTACGTTGTCAAGACCGCAAACCACGAGCTCCGAATCCAAGTAGAATTTCAGAGGCATCTTTTCCAGCTCGCCTCTGAACGCAACGGTCTCGACATAGGGGTATTTTCTATGAAGATTTCTCGCCAGCACTTCGGCCTTGTTCTTTCCGAGATCGGACAATTCGAAGAAGATCATTCTGCTTACGTTAGATAATTCGACGATGTCGCGGTCTACGATT
>OCOJ01038604.1_pt1 | contig 21003 bp, 19 predicted proteins | sample 1539251 | NCBI WGS metagenome assembly OCOJ01 (sample SAMN01911457, study PRJEB22624) | soil metagenome | biome: Soil | place: Malaysia | collected 2012-04-30 | depth RA_metagenome m | reverse complement strand
CCCGCCAATAACGTGCTCTTTGTGGGCGCGGTTTCCCTGGCCGGAGCTTTTGCCATGAGTTATCAGCTCGGCGCGGAAATGCTCAACTTCGGCGCGTTCCTGGCATTCATGGGGGTGAACGCCGCGGCCCTTGCGCGCTACTCGCTGCGCGGCGAAGGCGCGCACCCGTGGCGCGACGCGGTCGTGCCGGTGGCCGGCTTCACCGTGTGCCTTTTCCTCTGGCTCAATTTGCGCTGGCAGGCGCAACTGGCGGGGGGCATCTGGATGCTGGGCGGCGTTCTCTATGGCGCGTGGAAAACGCGCGGCTTCCGCGCCGAGCTGGTGCGCTTCGAAATCCCCGCCGAATAGGCGTGACCACTGCCCGGGTAGCCACGGTCAGTGCCTTTCTGACCGTGGGTTTGTTCGGGTATGCGGCAACCGGCAAGGTTTGCGCAGCCGAAAGATCAAATGCAGAACGTGCCCACGGTCAGAAAACCACTGACCGTGGCTACCGCTCATGCTCGAAGACGTTCCTGCTTCCCGGCTTGCGCGCGTGCGCTTCCGCTACTTTCAGAAAAGCGCGCGCGGCATGGGAGAGGGCGGCTCCTTTCCGGTGTACGATCCGGATTTTGCGCTCGAATTCCAGCTCCGCAACGGGAACGCGCACCAGTTCTCCGCGCGCGAGCTGCCCTTCCACGCACACCACCGGCACCAGCGCCACTCCGTTCCCCATGGCCACGAATCGCCGGATGGCCTCGAGGGTGGGCAGCTCCACATCCATGTTCAGCGGAGTCTTATGGCGCTTGAAAGCGGCCAGCACTTTGGCGCGGTAGGGCGAGGGCACATGGTGGGCCACAAACGACTGCGCCCCCAGTTCCACGATGCCCACCTTGCGGGCGCCGGCCAGCGGATGCCGCGGATGCACCACGAAAACCAGTTCATCCGTGGCCACGACAATCGAACGCAATGCCGGATCCTCCGGCGGAAAGGAAAGCATGCCCAGCTCGACGCTGTGGTTCAGCACCGCTTCCGGCACGCGGCTGGCCAGTGAGCGAGTGACGGAGACGCGCACCATCGGGCAGGCACGGCGGAATGCATCCAGCAGAGGCAGCAGGTAGAGCGAGGTGAACTCGTTGGCGGCGATGGTCAGTTTGCCACGCTGGGTATGGCGCAATTCCGCCAGCGCCGCGCGCACTTCCCCGCGCAGGTTCAGCAGTTTGCCCGCGTAGTCGCGGAGCAGCGCCCCGGCATCGGTCAGTTGTCCCTGGCGCGAAGAGCGGTCAAAGAGCGGCTCGCCCAGATCCTCCTCGAGTTTGCGGATGGTCTGGCTGATGGCCGGCTGCGTGCGGTGCAGCCGCTGCGCCGCGCGGGAGAAGCTGCCCTCTTCCGCCACTGCCAGAAACGTTTCCAGTTCGTGGAGTTCCATAGGCCCGGTCGAGCACCTCCCCGCGCCCATGGCGCGGCGGGTTCTGGCCTCACGCCGGATTATAGAATAACGAATTCTTATTTTCCTAGAAGAAATATAATCTTGCGTTATCGCACGCCGTGGCCACAAACTACCCTGGCCGGTCCCAGGGGGAGGCGGGACCCGGCCAAAGGCGCATTTCATGCCAGCCGAAACGATTACCATTTTCGATACCACGCTCCGCGATGGCGAGCAGGCCCCCGGCTGCAGCATGTACCTGGAAGAGAAGCTGCGCATGGCCCGGCAGCTCGACCGCCTGGGCGTGGACGTGATCGAGGCCGGATTTCCGGTTGCCTCGCAGGGGGATTTCGATGCCGTGCGCGCCGTGGCGCGCGAAGTTCGCCGTCCGCGCATCGCCGCGCTGGCTCGGGCGAATCGCGACGACATTACGCGCGCCTGGCAGGCCATCGAGCACGCGGCGCATCCGCGCATCCACACCTTTCTGGCCACCTCAGATATTCACCTGCAGTACAAGCTGAAGATCACGCGCGCGCAGTGCCTGGAGCAGACCCACACGGCCGTGAGTTACGCCCAAACGCTCTGCGACGACGTGGAATTTTCGCCCGAGGACGCCACCCGCTCCGATCCCGAGTTCCTCGTCTCCGTGCTCCAGGAAGCGGTGGAGGCCGGCGCCACCACGCTGAATATCCCGGACACCGTCGGCTACACCATTCCCTCCGAGTACGCACAGTTGATTCGCGCCATCCGCGAGCGCGTGCGGGGCATCGACCGAGCGGTCATCTCCGTGCACTGCCACAACGATTTGGGACTGGCCGTGGCCAACTCCCTGGCGGCCATCGCCGAGGGCGCGCGGCAGGTGGAATGCACGGTCAACGGCGTAGGCGAACGCGCCGGCAACGCTTCGCTGGAAGAAGTGGTGATGGCGCTGCGCGTGCGCGCAGACCGCCTGCCTTATGAGACGCGCATCGCCGCGCAGGAGATCGTGCCCTCCAGCCGGCTGCTTTCCGAGCTGGTCGGCTTTTCCGTGCAGCCCAATAAAGCCATCGTCGGCGCCAACGCTTTTGCGCATGAGGCCGGCATCCACCAGCACGGCGTGCTCAGCAATCCGTTGTGCTACGAAATCATGACTCCGGAATCGGTGGGCCTGGAGACGAATCGCATCGTGCTGGGAAAGCATTCCGGCCGGCACGCGCTGGCCCGCCGCTACGCGGAGCTGGGCTATGAGCTGACGCGCGAGCAGCTCGATGCCGCCTATCAGCGCTTCTCCGCGCTTTCCGACCGCAAGAAGCACATTTACGACATGGATCTCCTTTCCCTGCTCCCGGCGGAATTGCGCGCCGCGGCGCGGACCGGCCCCGCGGCGGGCGGCGAAGCGCGACTGCGGTCCACCCCGGCGGCTGCGGGCGCGCACTGAGCGCCTGCAGTTCTCCGCAGGGCTTTCCTCGGCTCCCGCCTTTTCCCTGCGCGCGAAAAAACATCTCAAGGCCGGAGCGCATGTTCTGGAGGAAGCAATGACGTACCGGATCACGGTATTGCCCGGCGACGGCATCGGCCCGGAGGTGACCGGGGAGGCCCTGCGCATCCTGCACGCCCTCGGCGAGCTTGGCGGCTATGATTTCAATTTCACCGAGCGGCTCATCGGCACCGCCGCCATCCGCGATACCGGCAATCCGCTCCCGCCCGCCACTCTGGACGCGGCGCTGGAGGCTGACGCCGTGCTGCTCGGCGCCGTGGGCTCGCCGGAGTTTGATTCCGCGCCCGCGCACCTGCGCCCCGAAGCCGGCCTGCTGGCGTTGCGCCAGGCGCTGGGAGGATTCGCCAATCTGAGGCCCGTAGTGACCCACGAAGCGCTGGCCGGATGCACTCCGCTGCGGCCGGAATTGGTGCGCGGCGCGAACGTGCTGATTGTGCGCGAGCTGCTCGGCGGGCTTTATTTCAGCGAGCCACGCTCCTACCAGCCCGGCGAGGCGGCGTGCAACACCCTGCGCTACACCGCGCCGGAAATCGAGCGCGTGGCGCGTGTGGCGTTTCAAGCCGCCCGCGCTCGCAGGCGCCGCGTCACCTCCGTGGACAAAGCCAACGTGCTCGAAACTTCGCGCCTGTGGCGGGAAGTGGTCACGCGCGTGGGCAGGGACTATCCGGACGTGGTGCTCGATCACTGCTACGTGGATTCTTTCGCCATGCTGCTGATCTCCAATCCCCTGCGCTACGACGTGGTGCTTACGGAGAATCTGTTCGGCGACATTCTTTCGGATGAAGCCGCGGTGCTCTCCGGCTCGCTGGGCATGCTGGCCTCGGCCACGGTCGGCGGAAAAGTGGATCTCTTCGAGCCTGTGCACGGCTCCGCGCCGGACATTGCCGGCACCGGCGCGGCCAATCCCCTGGGCGCCATCGCCACCGCGGCGCTGCTGCTGCGCCACGCCCTGCGCATGGAAAGCGAGGCCGCGGATATCGAGCGGGCCATCGAAATGGTGCTGGCGGAAGGCTGGCGCACCGCCGATCTGCTGCGCGCCGCGGGCGGGCCTTCCGCTCCCACGTATGGCGCGCGGCGTGTGACCACGGCGGAGATGGGCGCGCTCGTCGAACGCGCCTTCGCCGACGTGCTGAATATGCGCTACGCCTACCACGCCGTATAGTTCCGGCGCCGCAGTCCCGGCGGCACGGCCGCCAGGTTTCGGCGCCGCGCGGCGCATCCGCAGCGCGCTCCGTGCAGCGCATTCCTCGGAATCTTCTTTCTGCGCCGTCTCCTCTCTGCGCCCTCTGCGTCTCTGCGTTCTTCTCTCCGTTCCCGTATCCTCGCCCCTCGAAGAATTTCAGATTTTTCTTGCGCCTCGATGCCGTCGCTGTATTCTCTGATTCAACTGCTCGCCGCGCGAAGCGAACGCCACCGGAGAGCTTTACATTGGGAGGCGCCGTAAAGAATTGAAGGAAGCTTCCGCTTCACCCCGCAATTTCTCCCTGGAACCCACTTCCGCAAACTCACGAAGCGCAAGGCTGACTCTGTGGCCGCTGGTGGTGGCCACTTTTTTCATGGTCTCCGGCGGAACCTATGGAACGGAAGACATCGTCCACGGCGCGGGCTACGCGCGCGGGATCCTGATTCTCCTCCTCACGCCGCTTCTTTGGTGCCTGCCCACCGCGTACATGGTCGGCGAACTCTCCAGCGCCATTCCCGCCGAGGGCGGCTATTACGCCTGGGTGCGGCGGGGCCTGGGAAAATTCTGGGGATTCCAGGAAGCGTGGCTCTCGCTCGTCGCCAGCATTTTCGACATGGCCATCTATCCCACGCTGTTTGTGGCCTACCTGAAATACCTGGTTCCGTGGTCCGGGCAGGGCCGCCAGGGAACGCTGGTGGGGCTGGCGGTCGTGGCCGCGTGCACGCTGCTGAACATCGCCGGCGTCCGTGTGGTGGCCACCACGTCCGTGTGGCTCTTTGCCGCCCTCTCGGCGCCCTTCGTGATGATTTGTTTCCTGGCGCCGCTTCATCCCGGCGCGCTGGCGCAGGCCGCGCCGCCTTCCGCCTCCACTGTGGGCATCATGGGCGGCATCATGATTGCCATGTGGAATTACATGGGCTGGGACAACGCCTCGACTATCGCCACAGAAGTGGACCGGCCGCAGCGCACTTATCCCCGCGCCATCCTGCTCGCGGTGCTCCTGGTGGCGCTCAGCTACATCGTGCCGGTGGCCGCCATGTCGCTCACCGGGCTCTCTCCGCGCGCGTGGGAGACGGGCTCCTGGGCGGGCATCGCCGGCATGCTCGGCGGCGACTGGCTGCGCGCGGCGCTGGTGCTCGGCGGCATGTTCAGCGCTTTCGGCANTGCTCAATGCGCTGGTGATGAGTTACTCGCGGCTGCCGCTGGCCATGGCGCAGGATGGAATGCTCCCCGGCGTTTTCGCTAAGGTGCATCCGCGCACCGGAGCGCCCTGGGTGGCCATCACCGTGTGCGCGCTGGGCTGGGCGGCGTGCCTGGGTCTCGATTTCGAGCGCCTGGTGACCATCGACATTCTGCTCTCCGGCGCCAGCGTGTTGCTGGAGTTTGCCGCGCTGGTGGCGCTGCGCTATCGCGAGCCAGACCTGCCGCGGCCGTTCCGCGTTCCGGGCGGCATCGCCGGCGCCTGGCTTGCAGGCTTTTTTCCCCTGCTGTTGCTGGGGATCGCCGCGTTGCACGGCCAGAGGGAAGCCGTCCTGGGGTTTTCTGCGCTGGCAGTAGGAGTGCTGCTGATTCTTTCCGGCGTGCTCTTCTACTGGCTCAACGCCGCGATCCGGCCGCAGGGATGGATGGTTCCCGCGCGCGAAGCCCCGGCGGAAGCAGAAGCGGATTGACCGCGGGAGCGCGCGCTTAGCGCGCCGGCTGGTAACCGCCCAGAATTCCGTTCTTGGAAAACACCACCTGCCAGAGCTGCGTCTCGCGTGCGCGGAACAGGCCGGCACACATCAGCAGATAGTATTTCCACATGCGGTAGAAGCGCTCGTCAAACTCCGCGCGGAGCTTCTCCCAGTTGGCGTCGAAATTGCGGAACCAGGCCAGCAGGGTCTGGTCGTAGAAGGCGCCGAAGTTCTGCCAATCCTCCACCACGAACAATCCTTCGATGGCTGCGGAAATCTGTTTCATCGAGGGCAGCAGGGTGTTCGGAAAGATGTAGGTCCCGAGCCAGGGATCGGTGAATTTTGCCGTTTCCTTTGCTCCAATGGTCTGAAGCAGGAACAGGCCATCGTCTTTCAGCGAGCGGTGCACCACGCGCATCAGCTTGCGGTGGTTCTTGAAACCCACATGCTCCATCATCCCGCAGACCAGGATTTTGTCGAATTTGCCGCTCAGGTCCCGGTAATCTTCTTTCAGTATGGTCACCGGCAGGCCCCGCGTGTAGTTCTTTGCATACTCATATTGCTCGTCGGAAATGGTGACCCCGGTGACCCGGCATCCATGGCGCTCACTGGCCAGTTTGGCGAATCCTCCCCATCCGCAGCCGATGTCCAGCACTTCGTCCCCGGTGGCAATGCGCAGTTTCCGGCAGATCAGCTCGAGCTTCGCTTCCTGGGCACGGTTCAGGTCGTCCACGTTCTTAAAGTAACCGCAGGTGTACTGGTTGAAGGGGTCCAGGAAGGAAAGATACAGCTTTGTGCTCAGATCATAGTGGCGGTGGATGTTCTTGCGGGCACGCCGTTTCGTCTGCAGGTTGAACAGAGCAGATTTTATGAGCGCCAGGGCCGTTTGGAACTTGGGCACCACGCGCTGCTTCACGCCCGCCCGCACCATCCGGAAGACGCACTGATCCAGCGCGTCCGTTTCCCACCAGCCATCCATGTAGGATTCGCCGAGGGCCAGCGAGCCGCCGGTAAGCACGCGCTGGTAAAACTTCTCGTTGCGCACGAGGATGTCCCAGGGTCTCTCGCCGTTGATTCGTACATCCGCGGCGGCCAGGAGCTCCCGGAGAGTGTCTTTCGCCGAGGCCATGGTGCGCACCGTCCAGCAAGCCAGCTTCTAACTCTCCAATTAGCAGAATTGAGGGGGTAGCGTCAAGGCGCAGCCGGCACAATCTCCCCGGCCGCGGGCCGGCGCTCCGCGGCGGCGGGCTGCCCGGGCGCGGATTTTTCCAAGAGCAGCTGCACGTTGCCGGTATTGCGCTCCAGAAAGGAAGCTTCGCAGATGGCCAGGTAATATTCCCACATACGGACGAAGCGTTCGTCGAAGCCCAGCGCGCGCACTTCCGGCAACGCGGCCAGGAATCGCTCCCGCCAGATGGCCAGCGTGCGCGCGTAATGCGGGCCGATCTCCTCCGCTTGGCTCAGCCCGAGTTGCGTCGAGCGGGCCAGCGATTTCAAGATCTCGCACACCGAAGAGAGCTCCGACCCCGGGAAGATGTACGTCTGGATCCAATCGGTATAGCGGCGGTACTCGGAAAATCGCCGGTCGGGCACGGTAATGGTCTGCAGGAGCATGCGTCCCCCCGGCGCGAGCAGGCGGTCGCAGGTGCGGAAGAACTGGTCGTAATGCGCGAAGCCCACAGCTTCAAACATCTCGATGCTCACCAGCTTGTCGTACTGCCCGCGCAGCTTCCGGTAGTCTTCCGAGAGCTGTTGGATGCGGCTTCCCGCGCGGCCTGCCCGGCGGAAAAGTTCGCGCGCCGATGCGGACTGCTCGCGGCTGATGGTGGTGGTGGTCACCCGGCAGCCGTAGTGCTGCGACGCATAAAGCGCCAGCCCGCCCCAGCCCGTGCCGAGTTCCAGCAGGTGATCCTGCGGCTCGAGCCGGAGCTTCCGGCAGATGCGTTCGTATTTGTTGGCTTGCGCCTCGTCCAGCGAGTCCTCCGGCCGGAGAAAATACGCGCAGGAATATGCCATCGTGGCATCCAGGAACAGACGGAAGAATTCCGTGGAAAGATCGTAGTGATAGCGGATGTTCCGCCGGCTTCCGCGCAGTGAATTGCTGCGCAGGGCGTGCAGCAGGCGCAGGCGCCAGCGGTTCAAGAGCGATGAGAGACGATTGCGCCGATTGAGCTCCGCCAGGTTGCGGATGGCGAACCGGGCCACCGCCACCAGGTCCGGCGAGGACCAGTCCCCGTCCATGTAGCTCTCGCCCATGCCGATTTCCTCGCGCCACAGCACGCGCGAGAAAAACCGCTCGTCGTGCACCACAATGGTCGCGCAAATTCCGGCCGCCGCGTCTCCCCCCGCGTAGGTCCGGTCCCCGCAGATCAATTCCAGCCGGCCCGCGCGGAAGCTCGCGAGAGTTTTCCGCGCGAAATACCAGGCCGGCGAGGCATCCCAGCGGCGCTTCCCCCCAACCGAAAATGGCCGGCCGCTAGACATATTTCCAGATGGTCCTGCGGGGCGAGCCCTCGCTGGCCGCGCCGGGATGCGGATAATACGGCGCGCCCTTCCAATAGAGGCGCAGAGCCTGCCAGTAAATCGCGGCAATCACTTTCGCCGTCATGAAGGGATATTGCGCCAGCGTGTGGCGCAGCTCCCGGGCGGTCCAGGGCCGGCGCGACAGGGTGAGCGTGGCGTCGAACAGCAGTCCCTCGCGGCCGCGCGTTGCCGTGTGCGCCACCAGGCGTTCTGCCGGCGGCGTGAAGATCCACGTGTAGTCCAGCCCCAGATCCATGAATGGCGAAACGTGGAACACCTTCCGGGTGGCGTAGCGCCGCGCGCCGTCACGCCTCCCAGAGGCCTCCCGGCTTTTCACAGCGCACTCCGGCGTCAGCCAGTAGTTGCACGTCTCCCCGAACGTGTTATTCACCTCCGCCAGCATCATGTCTACCGCGCCCGCCGGCGCGCAGAAGTAGTAGAACGAGACGGGATTGAAGCAGTAGCCCAGGTAGCGCAGGTTGGTGAGCAGAAAGGCCGGCCCATCCGGCAAGGTCACCCCGCTGGCCGCCGCGCATGCGCGCAGCCTCTGGCGCAGAGGAAGCGCCGGGTCTCCAAAATGATCGCGCTCGTCGTACGCGGCCCAATTCCAGCGGTTGTAGCCCGCCAGCCGTGAAACGCGCAGCAACTCCGGAATGCGGTCCACGTCCAGCAGCACCTGGAAAACCGGGTAGGTGAAATCATGGCGCACCGGACGGAACCGGCGATGCCGCAGTGCTCCCACGTAAATGCCCGGTTCCGGGACCATCAGCACCCCGCCCCCAGCGCGGCGGCCACGCGCCGCGCGGAATTCAGTCCGTCCTCATGGAAGCCGTAGAACCAGTAGGCGCCGCAATAGTGGATGCGGTCGCGCCCGCTGATTTCCGCCCAGCGTGCCTGCGCGCGCACGGCTTCCCGCGTGTACAGCGGATGATGATAAACGAAGCGGCGCAGGATTTTCCCCCGGTCCACGGCGCCCTTGGCGTTCAAACTGACGCAATACTCCTCCCGCACCGGCAGGGATTGCAGGCGGTTCATGTGATAGGTCAGCGTGGCGCCGGGGGCCCCCTCGCCATCCAGGTGATAATTCCAAGAGGCGCGTCCCCAGGGCGTGCGCGGCAGCAGGCGCGCATCCGTGTGCAGCACCGCTTCATTCGCCGTGGTGCGAAAATTGCGCAGCACTTCACGCTCCGTCTCGCCAGGATTCATCAAAAGCGCGAGCGCCTGATCCCCGTGGCAGGCCAGGACCGCCTCGTCGAAATCTGCGGCCGGCCGCGCCGCGGAATGCAGGCGCACACCGCGTTCTCTGCGTTCGATGCCGGTGACGCCGGCATTCAGCACAATCCGCTCGCGGTAGGGCGCTGTCAGGGGAGCAATGTAGCGCGAACATCCGCCGGGAATCGTCCGCCAGCAGATGTGCCGCGTGAGCTGGAGCATCCCGTGGTTCTCGAAAAAACGGAACAGCGTGGCCGCGGGAAACTCTCCGATCTGCCCCAGGGAAGCGGACCAGATGGCCGAGGCCAGCGGAAAAAGATATCGCCGCACAAATGGCCGGCTGAACCGTTCCCGCTCGAGAAACCCGGAGAGCGGCGATTCACCGCCATCCTGCTGCCGGAGCAGCCGCCGCGCCGAGCGGTTGAAGCGGTGAATCTCCGCCAGCATGCGGTGGTGCTCGCCACTGAGCAGGCTGCTTCGCTGGGCGTAATACCCGCGCAGTCCGCGCGAGCTGTATTCGAACCCGCTGTGCATGTCGCGCACGGAAAACGACATGTCGCTGGGCGCCGTGGGCACACCCAGCTCCGCAAACAGGCGCAGCAGGTTGGGATAATTGCGCGTGTTGTGGACGATGAACCCAGTATCCACGGCCAGCGGCCCGGCGCTGGAATCCACCGTAACTGTGTGGGTGTGCCCGCCCAGCCGCGCTTCACGCTCATACAGCGTGACGCGATGACGCCGACTCAGGTAATACGCAGCGGCCAGGCCCGAGATGCCCGAGCCGATGACGGCGATCTCTTTCAAACCGGAATCTCTCCGCAGGGTAGCGGGAGACTGCCCCACTCCTGTTGACGCTTCCGGCGGCCTCTGGCATCCCGCCGGAAAGCTGTGTAGCCTAACTCCATCCGCCCTCCGGGTCAAAGCGCCACAGGGAAAAAACCTGGGCCCCGCCGGTGCCGGCGCCCGGGCGCAGAGGGGGAGCGATGCGGTCACTGCTCATGGCAATGTTTACCTGCATCTTCGTGGTGATGATAGGCGTTACGCTGTGGGCCGGATCACGGTCCAGCCTGCTGGATCCCGCGGTGCGCGCCGCCTTCAACGCTCAGCCCTGGGCCATCGCCACGCTCTTCGACGCCTACTCCGGCTTCCTCACCTTTTATGTATGGGTGGCGTATCGCGAGCGGGGCCTGGCGCTGAAAATTCTTTGGCTGGCGCTGATTCTGCTGCTGGGGAACATCGCCATGTCCTTCTACGTCCTGCTGCAGCTCTTCCGGATGAAGCCCGGTGAGCCGCTCTCTTCACTCCTGGCGGGCCGTGTGGCGCATGATGCGCGGGCAGCATGAAAGCGTTCGACAGGACGGTTGCGTTTCTTCGCGGGCTGCTCCAGCAGGGACTCTCGCCGGAAAAAATCGCGCTGTGCCTGGCGCTGGGCGCGGCCATCAGCAGCGTGCCTATTTCCTTCGGCCTGGGGACGGCGCTGTGCACCGCCGCGGCCGTGGCCCTGCGCCTGAATCTTCCCGCCATCCAGGCAGCCAACTGGCTCGCGGCGCCCCTTCAGGTGCTGCTCTTCATCCCCTATATGCGCGCCGGAGAATTTCTGACGCGCGCCAGGCCCTTGCCGCTCTCCATGGCGCAAATCACCGCCATGTTCCGCGCGGACCTGTGGGGCAGCCTGGCGCGGCTGTGGGGCTCGATCCTGCGCGCCACGTTGGGCTGGGCCGTGGCCCTGCCGCTGGAAGTGCTGGTGATCTACACGATCCTTCTGCCCCTGCTGCGGATGATTCCCGCGCTGCCGCGAGAAGCGCGGGCTGCAACGGACGCAGGAACGGCGGCATCCGCATCCGGAGGCAAGCCGTGAGCGCGGCGCCGCACCTGCTGCTGCTCGCCTGGCTGGTTGCTGCCGCGGTGATGGCCCTGCTCTGGCTGTTGCATTTCCCTTTGCGCAACGCGGCCATTGTGGACTTCGGCTGGGCCTTTGTCCTCCCGACCATCGCCATGCTCTATGCCTGGATGGGCTCCGGCTACGGCCCGCGCCGCTGGCTGGTTGCCGCGATGGCCGCTGTTTGGGGCTACCGGCTCGCGTTCTATCTTCTGTTCACCCGCATCGTGGGCCACAGGGAAGAGGGCCGCTATACCGAGCTACGCCAGTCCTGGAAGACGCGGGTGCCGGTGAAATTCCTGCTGTTCTTTCAAGGGCAGGCGCTGCTGGATGTGCTCCTTTCGCTCCCCTTTCTTCTCGCCTCGCTGGACCCGCGCCCCGCTCTCGGCCCGGCGGAATTCTGCGGGGCGGCTCTCTGGTGCGTGGCGTTTCTGGGAGAGGCGGCAGCCGATGCGCAACTCCAGGCATTCAGGTCGAATCCGGCCAACCAGGGCAAGACGTGCCGCGCCGGCCTGTGGAATTACTCCCGCCACCCCAATTATTTTTTCGAGTGGCTGATTTGGGTAGCCTACGCCGTGTACGTGATTGTTTCTCCGTGGGGCTGGCTGGCGTTGCTTTGTCCGGCATTAATGCTCTTTTTCCTGTTCCGCGTGACAGGAATCCCCGCCACCGAGGCACAGGCCCTGCGCTCCCGCGGCGAGGAATACCGCAGCTACCAGCAGACCACCAGCGCCTTTGTGCCCTGGTTTCCAAGGCGACCGAAATCCGGGTGTCGGAGCGCAGGAATTCGCCGGAAGGAGTGAGGGAATCGACTCGAGCCATGGCGGCAGTCCCCAAATCCGCCGCTTCTCCCCTGGCCGCGAAAAACTCCGCGAGCACGGACCAGCATGCTTCGCTCGTAGATTCGGGATGGTTGCCAGACGTGCTCCTGCGCTGGGGGATCCGCCGGATTTGCGCGGCACGGTTACGGGAAGAGGGCGCGGGAGGCGCCGAAGCGCAGCGCGAGCGCCGCCGCAGACTCCTGGAGGCGATGTCCGCCGGGCCCATCGCCATCCGCACCGATGCCGCCAACGCCCAGCATTATGAAGTTCCCGCGGAATTCTTCCGGCAGGTGCTCGGCGCGCGCATGAAATACAGTTGCGGCTACTGGCCCGAGGGAGTGGGCACGCTGGACGCAAGTGAAGCGGCCATGCTCGCGCTCACCGCGGAGCGCGCCCGCGTCTCGAATGGCCAGGACATCCTCGAGCTGGGCTGCGGCTGGGGATCGCTCACGCTATACCTTGCGGAGCGGTGGCCGGACTGCAGGATTACCGCCGTCTCCAATTCCCGCTCGCAGAAGGAATTCATAGACGCGCAGGCCCTCCGCCGCGGCCTGCAAAACGTGAAGGTGATCACCGCGGACATGAATGCGTTCGACACCGCGGCGCGCTTCGACCGCGTGGTCTCCGTGGAAATGTTCGAGCACATGCGCAATTCCCGCCAGCTCCTGGCGCGCATCGCCGGCTGGATGCATCCCCAGGCTTTGCTCTTCGTGCACATTTTCACGCACGGCCGCTTCGCCTATTTCTACGAGGCACGCGGCCCCAGCGATTGGATGGCCCGACATTTTTTTACCGGCGGAATGATGCCCAGCGAGGACCTGCTGCCGGGCTTCGACGAGGATTTGCGTTGCAGAGAGCGCTGGCGCCTGGATGGCACGCACTACCAGCGCACGGCCCGCGCATGGCGGGAGCGCCTGGACGCGAACGGCGAGAGCGTGCTGCCGGTCTTGCAGGGCGTCTATGGGCCCCGGGAGGCCCGCAAATGGCGCGAACGCTGGCGCATTTTCTTCATGGCCTGCGAGGAAATGTGGGGGTACCGAGGCGGCTCGGAGTGGGGTGTCTGCCATTACCTCTTCGAGAAGGCGCGCCCCGCCTCCGGCGGCGCATGATCTTCAGCTCATGGGGAGCGGCGGGCGGATCCTGCCCGCTGCCGCAGTTCCTTTTCTGCCCGCCCGGCTAGTTGTGGCGATAAGCCAGTGCACCGGTCGAGTTGTGGGCACTCCCGCCCAGGTAAGTCCCGTAGAGCACGGTCGTGCCGTCCGAGGAAAGTTTTACGATGGCCACTTTCTGGCCTCCCGCGGCCGGCGGGGTGCTGAACAACGCGTTGCTGGTTATGGGGAAATCGGTGGAAGTCGTGGCCAGCGAGAAATACAGATTCTCCGCGGAGTCGAGGGTAACTCGCGTCGTGTCCCCGGGCATATTGGGCGCCCACACCGCGCCCGTTTCGCTGCCGGAGCCGCCCACCAGGGTGGAAAAAATGGCGAAGCTCAGGTCGCTGGTCAGTTTGGTGATGGCGAAATCGGAAGGCCCGTCCAGCTCCACCGGCCCGGTCACCGCAACGGAACCAGTGGGGGTGGCGCGAATGGCCGCTGGAAAATCCTGCGCATCCGTGGGCAGCACCACCACGGGACTGTGCTCGCTGTCCACCGCCAGCCCCCTGCAGGCCTGAACCGATCCAGTGCCGCCCAGATAGGTCATCGCTGTGATGACCCCCGTGGTCCCGGCCAGGCGCGCCACGTAAGCATCCTGCTGGCCCTTCAGGGTGGACTGGTACGCCGGCGTGGTGACGGTCCCAGCCGAAGCCGAGAGGAGATCGCTGGCATTGGTCTGGCCGCACACGTACAGGTTCCCGGTGACATCAAAGGCCAGGCCGCCGGAAGCCGTGGTGGTGGTGGCTGTTCCCGGATTTGCGCCATTCACCCTTCCGAAGAGAAATGTGGAACTAAGCAGCGAAGCGCCGTCGCTGGAAAGCTGCACGACCACCCCAAACGTGCCCACTCCGGCCAGATTGGGCCGCGTGGGCGTGGGGAATCCTCCGTTGACCGCCGAAGACATGCTCGTGCCGGTAAGGAAGATGCTTCCCGTGGAGCTCACGACGATCCGCCCGTCGGCAAAGTCATCCGCCGCTCCGCCCACCAGCGTCAGCCATACCAACCGCGCGGCGGCATTGGTGGTCGTGGGATTGACTTTGGCTACAAAGAAATCTTTCCCGCCGGCATTCGCGGTCTGAAAGGCCCCGGTGGTGCCCGTCAGATTGGCGGCGTTCATGGCTGTGCTGTTGGTGGTGCTGCCGCTCAGGAACACGTTGCCGCTCGAGTCTACCGTCAGGTTGAAGCAGGTCTCGTCTCCGCTGCCCCCCAGGTAGCTCAGGTATTGCAGTGCCCCCGACGAGTTGAACTCGACGATAAATGCATCCGTGTTTCCGCCGCCGTAACTGGCTTGGACCGCGTTGCTCGTGGTGGGCAGGTGCTGGTCGCTGGTCACGCCGCAGGCGAACACATTGCCGGAGGAATCCACAAACACATCGCGTGTCTGGCCGAACGTGGAGAGGCCCAGCAGGGTGGAAAAGGAAAGCGAGGAGGTGGCCGCGCTCCCCGCCGGGGTGCTCTGGTTGATGCTGGTCAGGAACCCGGTGTCCTCTCCGCTGGCCAGCGGCCCGCAGAATTCCATGGTGGCGCTGCCGTTGGCCGAGGTGGGACAGGCCTGCGTGGGAAAATCCGTGGAATTGGTTTCCCCGGCGGCAATGATCTGTTCGCTCACTGTCCCCGTGGGCGCCGGAATCAGAGTGAGTGTCGCCGCCGCTTTTGCCGTGACTGTCGCCGTGACCACCACCGCGGTCGTACTGCTCACCGTCGACGTAGTCGCCGTGAAGGTGGCGGAGGTTTGACCGGCCATCACCGTCACGCTTGCCGGTACGGTGACGATCGAATTTGCGCTGCTCAGCATTACCACTGTGCCGGTGGCCGGGGCAGGAATGGTAATCACCACAATTCCCGTGGAGCTGCTCCCGGCGACCACCGTGGGCGGATTAAACACCAGCAGGCGAATGTCCGGCGGAGTGGGCGTCAGAGTCAGCGTCACCTGCTGGCTCATGCCGCCGAGGGTGGCCGTGATGTTTGCCGTTTGTTGCGTGGTCACCGGAAGCGTGGTCACCAGGAAGTTCGCCGTCTTGCTCCCGGCGGGCACCGTCACGTTGGGAGCGATTTGCACCAGGTTCGAACTGCTCATCAGCGTGACGCACACTCCGCTGGGTCCGGGCTGTCCATTCACCAGTGGACACCCCGGGCCTGCCGGAGCGCTCGTTGCCAGAATCACGGTGGCGGTCGCGGTGGCCCCACCCGCCACGGTCGTCGCGCTCAACGACACGCCGGTTAAGACCGGAACGGGAACCACCGCCAGCGTGGCCGTCTGCGTGGATGTGTTCACCATGGCAGTGATGACTGCATTGACTTGCATCGTTACCGGCAGCGTGGTGATGGCGAATGCCGTGCTTGTGGAGTTTTGCGGCACAGTCACGCTTGCCGGCACCTGCGCGCTCGGGTCGCTGCTCATCAAGGCAATGGTGGTGCCGCCGGGAGGCGCCGGGCCGGAGATGGTAAGCGTGCCCGTGGAATTCCCTGCGGCACCGGCTCCCCCGAGCACGCTCGCGGGGTTCAGTATGAGCCCGATCACCGTCAGGGCGCTGGCCGGAACCACCATCACCGTCGTGGTTACCGGCCCGGTGTTGCTTCCGCTAATCGTCGCCGTCAGCGTCACCGTGGTGATCGCGGAAGGACTTCCCGCCGTCACCGTAAACGCGAAGGCGGCCTGACCTTGCGGCACTGTAACCATGGAGGGAACGGGCAAGGTATTCGAGTCGCTGCTGCTCAGTTGGACGGGTTGCCCTTGCGCCGGCGCCGGCGTGCTCAGCGAGACGCTGCACGTCCCGGAGTTCCCGCTCATCCCGCTGGCTCCGCCGGTAAGCGTCCCGGGAGTGCAGGAAATCGCCGTCAGCCGCAGAGAGGGCACGACTTCCAGATTGAAAGCCGCGCCGGTGGTGCCCAGCGTTGCGGTCACGGTCAGGTCCGTCGTGGTAGTCACTTTGGTGCTGCTCGCGGGGAACTGCACCTCCGTCGCTCCAGCGGGCACCATGACCGTGGCCGGCACCGTAAATGGAATCGGGGTGCCGGGCGGAGTCGCGGGATTCGCAAAGCTCACCGTAAGGCTGATCGTCACCCCGCCCGCCGGGGCCGGGGGCGTGATGGTAGCCACGCCCACGGCGTTCTGCCCCCCGGCCACCGTCGGGGGAGTGAAGTTGAGCGCGGTAATGGAGACTCCCGCTGGGGTCAGCGTCAGTGGCGCGGACATCGTTACGTTATTCAGGCTGGCGGTGAGCATGGCGGTGCGCTGCGTGTTGATGGGCTGCGTAAAGATGCTGAAGGTCACGCTGGTTTTGCCGGTGGAGACGACCACCGGGTTGACCGGAACTACGGCGGCATCGCTGCTTACCACCACCACTTCCTGTCCGGGCGAGTAAGCCGGCGCGTTTAGCGTGATGGTCGCGCCCACGGTCCCCCCGCTGGTCACCATGGGCGTGCCCAGCGAGAAGCCGGTTAGCTGCAGGGGATTTGCGGTTTTGATGATCAGCGAAGCGGTCTCCGTCTGTCCATCCAGCGAGGTCGCGATAACCAGCGCGGTATGTGTGGACCCCACCGGCAGGCTTTGAAACTGAAAAGAAAAGCTCGATTTTCCGGGCCGGACTTCATAGAGCGTCGTGTTATTGAACACCAGCGAGAAGTCCGGGCTGGCCACCGTAAAGGTGACTCCGCCCGCGGGCGCGGGGCCAGTGAGTGACAGGGTGGCGGTCACGGTATCGCCCCCGTTCACCGTGGTCTTGGAGAGCGTCAGGGAGCTGAGCGTCGTGGACGTCGCCGTGTTGGAAGACGACGAACTGGAACTCGAGGAGCCGCACGCCGCCGCGCAGGCCAGCGACAGAAGCAGGAGCCCGCTAATCAGAGACCGTCTTACGCGCGCCATTCATCCTTCCGATTCCGCAGTTTTAACAAAACTTTTCAATTGTAACCGTTCCGATGCGGGTGAAAAAGCCCGAGTTGCTCCGCGCCCCGCTGCTGCCTGCTCCATCGGAATCGCCGCTTCGCCCGGGTGGGGTGCTAATTTCAGATGGCCCGCCGCACCCCGGCGTACGCTCAGCCACACGCCGGGCAGCCCGAAGGCCGTTGTCCCGATCCCGACGCTTCGGGATTCGGGAGCGAGAGGCGCCGCAGCTAAGGCGCCTCTCGACTCCTCTTCCGAGCTTGCGGGGCATCAAGTGACTGGTAATGTCCCCCGCCCGCAAATTGGGACACTGCTACCGCCCGGCATTTTTTGTGCCTGGGCTTCGCCTGTGATAATTTCGCGGATTCAGGGTTGCAACCCAAAGGCACACCGGAGCGGCCATGGACTCACTACTGGCTTGGCGAAAAGAATTTCCCATCCTGGAAACGTCCACTTACCTGATTAGCAATTCCCTGGGCGCCATGCCCAGGGCGGTCCGCGAGCGCATGGCCGCGTACACCGATTCCTGGGCGGTGCGCGGCGTTCGCGCGTGGGAGGAAGAATGGTGGGAGCTGCCCGGCGTGGTCGGGGACTCCATCGGCCGCATCCTCGGCGCGCCCTCCGGCTCCGTCTCCGTCCACCAAAACGTGACGCTCGCCCAGGCGGTTATTTCCTCCTGCTACGACTTCACCGGCCAGCGCAAAAAAATCGTTCTGGTGGACCTCGAATTCCCTTCCATCCTCTACTTCTATTGCGAGCAGCGCCGCCGCGGAGCGGAAGTGGTGGTGGTGCCCAGCGATGACGGCGTGCATCCGCCCCTCGAGCGCATCCTGGACGCGATTGATGAGCGGACTCTGCTCGTTCCCATCTCCCTGGTTCTTTTCCGCAGCGCGGCCATCGTGGACGCGCGCGCCATCGTGGAAAAAGCCCGCCGCGTGGGTGCGCACGTCATCCTGGACGTCTTCCAGGCCGCCGGCACGCTTCCTGTGGACGTTACCGCGCTCGGCGTGGAGTTCGCCGTGGGCGGCGTGCTCAAGTGGCTGTGCGGCGGACCCGGCGTGGGCTATCTCTACGTGCGGCCCGATCTCGCTCCCAAGCTCGAACCCACTCTCACCGGCTGGTTCGCCCACAAGGATCCCTTTGCCTTTGACCCGCGGCCCATCGAGCGCACACACTCCAGCTACCGCTTCCTCACCGGCACCACGCAAATTCCAGCGCTGTACGCGGCGCAGCCCGGCCTTGAAATCATCGCCGCCGCCGGTGTGGAAAATATCCGCGGCAAGTCGCAGGCGCTCACCTCCCGGCTCATCGCCGGAGCGCAGGCCCGCGGTTGGCGCGTCAATACGCCCCTCGATCCCGCGGCGCGCGGCGGCACGGTCTCCATCGATTGCCCGCATGCGCAGGAGGTGTGCCGAGAGCTGCTGGCTCGCAACATTCTGGTGGACTACCGTCCCAATGCCGGCGTGCGCCTTTCTCCGCATTTCTACAATCGTGAGGAAGAGCTGGACCTGGCCCTGGAGACCATCTCGGAGATTCTCGCCGCGCGCCACGCGCCCGCGGCTGCCCCGCACGGGGGCGCAGATTAGAGCATGGCAGACACGGATTTATTCGCCGCAGAGCGCCGCGCCATGGTCGAGCAACAGCTTCGCGCGCGCGGGATCCGCGACCCGCGCGTGCTCGAAGCGATGGCCTCCGTCCCCCGCCACCTCTTCGTCCCTCCGGAGTCCCTCTCCGTGGCCTATTCCGATCATCCCCTCTCCATCGGCCACGGCCAGACCATTTCCCAGCCCTATATGGTCGCCGCCATGACCGCAGCGCTCGAACTTTGCGGCACGGAACGCGTATTGGAAGTCGGCGCCGGCTGCGGCTACCAGGCGGCGATTCTAGCCCGCCTGGCGCGCCAGGTGGTGGCGCTGGAACTCAAGCCCGGCCTTGCGGACTCCGCGGCCCGCCGCCTGGCCGGGTTGGGCATCGCCAACGTCCGCCTGCTGGCCGGCGACGCTTCCGGCGGCTTTGCGGAGTGCGCGCCGTATGACGGCATCGTCGTTTCCGCCGCCGCTCGCTTCGTCCCCCGGCCGCTGCTGGAGCAGCTTGTCGAGGGCGGCCGCCTGCTCATCCCCGTCGGCCCGGGCCAGACTCAGGAGTTGCTGCGCTTCCGCCGCACCGGCGATCGCTGGGCGCAGGAATCGCTGCACGAGTGCCGCTTCGTGCCGCTGCTCGGCCGGCACGGCCAGCAGGAGAGCCAGGCGCCGTGAGCGCCCCTGCCCGCCCCGAGCCCGCCGCAGCGGGCCGAGGGGCGCCCGCACTCTCTATCATCATCCCCGCGTACAACGAGGAGCGGCGCCTCCCCCCTGCACTGGCCAAAATCTCCGCTTGGTTGCGCGCCAAATCCATGGACGCCGAGATCCTGGTGGTGGACGACGGCTCGACGGACGCCACGGCGCGCGTCGTGGCCGATTTCGCCGCACAGTTGCCGGGACTGCGTCTCGTCTCCAACGGCCGCAATTTCGGCAAGGGCTACAGCGTGCGCCAGGGAATGCTCCAAGCGCGCGCCCCCGTGGCTCTCTTCACGGACGCAGACCTTTCCGCGCCGATTGAAGAAGCCGATAAACTCCTGGCCGCTCTCGAATCCGCGGAGGTGGCCTTCGGCTCCCGCGCCGTCAATCGCAAACTCATCGCCGTCCACCAGTCCCCGTTCCGCGAGCTGGCCGGCATCCTGTTCAACAAAATCGTGCAGCTTGTCCTGCGCATCCCCTTCGTGGACACCCAGTGCGGCTTCAAAGCCTTCCGCATGGACCGCGCGCGGATTCTCTTCGAGCAGCAGCGCGTCGAGCGCTTCGGCTTCGATCCGGAACTGCTCTACCTCGCCCGCCACCACGGCCTGCGCGCCGTCGAGATCCCCGTGCGCTGGGCCCACGACCCGCACACCAAAGTCAACGTGTACCGCGACAGCCTGCTCATGCTCCTCGAACTGTTCTCCATCCGCTGGAATTCAATTTGCGGCCGTTATCCACGCGCGGCCGCTGGCGCAAGCTGACGGACTGCGCGACTGGTACTTTCCCTACGACGCCTTGCATCGGATTACCAGCATCACGTATCCCTCAGGCCCGTACAGCTCCAGTACACCGAGCAAGTACTTCGTCTACGACTCCGCGACCGTCAACGGCCAGACCATGTCGAACGCCAAGGGCCGCTTGGCGGAGGCATACACCTGCACCTCCTGTCCGGCCACCAAGATCACTGATCTCGGCTTCAGCTACACCGCGCGCGGCGAAATCGCTGACGTTTATGAGTCGACTCCCAACTCAGGCGGCTACTACCACGTGAACGCCACACCTTGGGCCAACGGGTCGCTGAACATCTTGAACGGCGGCACGAACCCCCTCCCCGGTCTTCCGACGATCACTTACGGCGTGGATGGAGAGGGTCGTCCGAACGCCGTCACCGCCAGTTCCGGCCAAAATCCGGTATCAGCCGCGAGCTACAATTCCGCCGGCCAGCCGACCGGAGTTACACTGGGCTCGGGCGACAGTGACGCATTCAGCTTCGACGCCAGCACGGGCCGCATGACGCAATACAAATTCACCGTGGGCTCTACCCCACAGTCTGTGGTCGGAAATCTGACCTGGAACGCCAATGGCAGCCTGGTCACTCTTGGCATCACCGATCCATTCAATTCCGCAGACTCGCAAACTTGTAATTACCTGCACGACGATTTGGTGCGTATCGCCAGCGCCAACTGCGGCAGCGCGGCCTCACAGACCTTCGCGTTCGACCCGTTCGGCAACATCAACAAATC
>OCOJ01043746.1_pt2 | contig 21006 bp, 23 predicted proteins | sample 1539251 | NCBI WGS metagenome assembly OCOJ01 (sample SAMN01911457, study PRJEB22624) | soil metagenome | biome: Soil | place: Malaysia | collected 2012-04-30 | depth RA_metagenome m | reverse complement strand
GAAATCTTGATGGCATCCGGCCAGCCGCGCCCGAGCTGCCGAACCACGTGCTTCAGGTTTGCCGGCATCCGCTGAAAAAAGTGAGCCGACCTGATTTGCTGGCCTTCCCCGAGCAATACGTCCAGAAGTTCTCGCGGGCACCGCGCCGCCGTCTCGAGCTCCAGGTCGTACCACTTGCACCCCGCCCTGAGCGCTTCTGCGAGGTAGATCAACTGCTTGGCGATCGCACCCTTGTACCGTCCCCCCGCCTGGCGTCGCCGGCAGGTTGCCACCAGGACTGCCTCTGTAGGAGGGCGTTCAGCCGCAAGCAGGCGAAGAAATCGAGCGATTTCCCGGTCGTCCCGCAGCCAATCGAGCCGCAATTCTACGGTGCGGGTCGCCCGGAAAGCCTCCCGCAGTTGCCTCCACATGGCCTGTGCGTTCCCGCCAGCCACAACGGCGCAGATTTTATCCTTGCCAAACATACTCTTAGGGGACCTCGCGGCCACATTTCGGGAGCCATTCCGGGGTTTCCGTCCCCCACCCTGGCCCTCCGTACAGGGAAGTTCTGGCTTCTACCATGCGGTACCCAATGTGTAAAGGGAGCCAGACCATTGTCTTGACGGGTTCCAGTACGTCTGTTACGTTCGCTTTCATGGGGAGCGCCCGCTCATCGGCGCAATGAATTCAAAGGAGCATGTATCATGCGCGGGAAGATTATCCTTGCTGGCTTAATCTTAACCCTCTCGGCAGCCGCCGTTTCGGCCCAGGTGAAGACGCAAACCACGACGGTGGACGACATTTACTGCTCGGGCGTGATCACAAACGAATCGGTCCCGCGCGACAATTACGTGATCACCGGCGAAGGCTCCAACCTCCAGAACACCTTCTGGGAAGGTCAATACGTTTATATCAACAGGGGCGCCAACCAAGGTGTGAAGGTTGGAGATGAGTTCTCCGTCATCCGCCGAGTTGAAGACCCAACTGATGTTCAATGGTCGAAATGGCAATTCTCCATTATGAAGAAAATAGGGACGTTCTGGGCCGATGAGGGCAGGCTGCGCGTGGTTGTGGCGCAACCGGACGTTTCCATCACTCAAATCGTTCGAGCCTGCGGCTATATCCAGCGCGGAGATACCATTCTTCCCTTCGCCGAGCGTCCAGCTCCCCCGCTCAAACCGGAAGAAAATTTTGATCGCTTTGCGCCGCCCAGCGGCAAGCCCACGGCAATGGTCGTTGCCGGTAAGTATTGGGCGGAACAAAGTGGTACCAACAGCATCATCTACGTGAACTTGGGGGTGAACCAGGGCGTGAAAATCGGCGATTACTTCCGCATTTTCCGCTACCAGGGCACCGAGCACGAGACCGTCTACCAGGAACCTCGGCTGGCATTCGAAGTCGAGCCGGCCTTTGGACTCGATGGATTCGGAAGCGTTCCCAGGAAATGGAATTGGTCCAACGTCCCCCGGGAGGTTCTGGGAGAAGGTGTGGTCGTGCGCGCGGCGCCGAATTCTTCGACCGTCNCTGATTACGTTCAGCCTGCGCGAGATTTACGCCGGCGACTATACGGAGCTCGAATAGCCCGGATTCGTTTGTGCCGGCGTCGGCGTCCGCAAATCCGATTCGCTGAAGACCTCCGCCGTGAAGCCTTCCACCTGCGTCTCCGGGAGTTTCCAGGCGTCCCGCAGCAGGCCGGCCTTTGCGCAGGTTTCTTCTAGAAATCGTTCTGCCGCCCAGCCAAATTGGATCGCCACCTGCGGCAGCAAAACGCCTCGTTGCCAGCCCCGGCTGACGAGCAGCCCATGCTTGCCGATTTCGATTTGCTCGGCAGTGATGGCGAATAGGGGGGAGAGCACCGAGATCTCTATTTCCAGTTCCAGCAACTCCGCAGCGGTCACAGGCTCAAAACGAGAATCCTCGAGCGCGGCCGCCCGCACGCAATGAGCCACCACTTGAATCAGCGCCATATTTGACGGAAGCTGCCCCACGCACCCGCGCAGCCGGTCACGCCGCCGCAAGGTGACAAATGCGCCCCCGGCCTGGTGCAAGGCCTCGTCAGCCGGAAATTCTCTCAGCAATTCGCCCCGTTCGACAGCGAGATTCAGGGCCCGCCGGGCTACTTCGAGGAGCGTCTGCTTCTCGCGACTAGCGAGTAAGGACATCCTGAGGCTTCTCTTCCTGCTTGACTATCAATACGCCGCTCCGCCGCTGCTGCACCCGCGTATTGATCTGGCTCCAAAACATCTGAAAGTAATGCACTGCCGAAGCCACCGCGCTCAGCACCACCAGCCACAACAAGGTGTTTCCCAGCAGCTTCAGCGCCGGGTGTTTCGCGGTCAAAATCACCGCACAGCCCGCCAGCACTTGCAAAACCATTTTTGTCTTGCCCAGCGCGGAAGCGGGAATCACCAGTCCTTCCACCGACGCAATCTCGCGCAGCCCGGTCACGATGAATTCCCGCCCGATGATGATCACCACCATCCAGGCCGGCATCAACCCCATCTGCACCAGCGATATGAACGCCGCCGAAATCAGCAGCTTATCCGCAATGGGATCCAGCAGAATTCCGAGCGTCGTTACCTCGCGCCTCTTTCGCGCGATATATCCGTCCATCACGTCCGTCGCCGCTGCCATCAGCAGAATCAATACTCCCAGCACCTCGAAGTGCACGGGCAAGCCCCAGAGTTCCCAGTTGGGTTGCCGCGTCAATAAGACAACCACCAACAGCGGAACGAAAAAAATCCGCAGCGTGGTCAGACTGTTCGGAAGGTTCATGTCAATCTCGGAAAGAGCTTCGGCTCGCCCCCGAGTGTTTTCGCCGAATAGCTAATTCACTATAGTCCTGCGCTCTGAGTGAGTCAACGGTACGAAAATTTCTACGACAAACCTCGCACTCTTTTCGCGCCGCCCCAGCGATGACCACAAAACCAAATCTTTGCGCTAGTAAATCTTACCGCGCCCTATGCTGCAAACCTGTGCAAATTCTCTCGCACCGAAATAGAGGCTTGTTCTCTTGGAGACTCTATGCACAACGCAGCAGACTCATAGCTAAGTGCCTGGTAATAAAGGTCTTACGAAACGTAGAATCGAGTCCGGCTTTCAAAACTTATCGTATTGAGCGCCGTTCGACGTGATACCAGACGCCCCTTTTCCACAATGATTTCCACAGCGGATTGTCAATCCTAGGAGTCTCCAATCTCAACCAGGTCAAACAAATGCCGGCCAAATTGCCATGCCCGCAGAATCCAGAATGCCTGGGATTCAGTCGTGCGCCAGATTCACCTCGCGCGGCGTTTTGCCCGCCGCCACGACATACTCCTCAAGCTGGCGGGCAAACGATTCCGGCAATTCCGCCTCCAAATCCATCTCATTTTCGATCACACTGGAGTGAATCACGCGCCCGCAAGCATGCACCAGCGAGAGATTGCGTCCGTCGGAGAGCGGCAGGCGCAAATGCACGTGCACCAGCGGATCCACGGGAAGAGCAGCGTCAATCTTGACGAGCAAATCGTCCAATCCTGCTCCGGTCACAGCCGAAACAAACACTCTCTGTTCGTTGTGTCCGTTCGCGCGCAGCATCGCCGCCAAATCTTCTTTAGCAAGCATGTCGGTCTTGTTCAGTACGTGCAGCCGCGGGCGATCTTGCACGCCGAGATCGGCCAGCACCTTCAGCACTTCCGCGTCGTGCTCCGCGTTATGAGGATTGGAAACATCCGTCACATGCAGAATCAGCGCCGCCTCCTGCACCTCTTCGAGCGTGGCGCGAAAGGCGGCGATCAAATCCGGCGGGAGATCGCGCAGAAACCCGACCGTATCCGAAATCAGCGCGCGCCGCCGCGATGGCAGCCGCACCGCGCGAATCGTGGGATCGAGCGTCGCGAACATTTGCGGCGACGTGAGCACTTCTGCATGCGTCAGCGTGTTGAAGAGCGTCGATTTCCCCGCATTCGTGTATCCCACCAGCGCGATCATTCCCAGCGGAACGGCCTGCCGCGCGTTCCGCCGCGTGGCCCGCTGCCGCCTCACCGTTTCAATCGCCTGCTGAATTTTTCGCACGCGGTCGCGGATGCGCCGCCGGTCGGTTTCCAGTTTTTGTTCGCCCGGTCCGCGCGTCCCGATTCCGCCGCCCAGCCGCGATAGTTCTTCGCCGCGTCCGGTCAATCGCGGCAGCAAGTAATTCAATTGCGCCAGCTCCACCTGAAGCTGCCCTTCGCGCGACCGCGCGTGGCACGCAAAAATATCCAGAATCAGTTGCGTGCGGTCAATCACGCGCCGGCCCACGCCCTTTTCAAAATTGCGAAGTTGCACCGGCGTCAAATCGTGATCCACGATCACCAGCGGTGCCCGCTGGAGTTGCGCCTGCGTGCGGATTTCCTCGAGCTTGCCGCGCCCCACGAGCGTCGCCGGATCGAGCGCGTCGCGCACTTGCAGCAGGCTCCCTGCAATGTAAGCCCCCGCGCTCTGCGCCAGTTCCTGAAGCTCTTCCAGCGAATCGCGGCTCGTCGCCAGGGAATCCCCTGCCCCTCCCCGAGCCGGCTTCTTCACACCCACCCCCACTAGCAAGACACGTTCCCGGTTGTCCATCAGTTGTGCGGTTTTCATTCGATTACGAGGCAGCGTGCCAGCGGGCGCCTAAGCGGATTCCTTCTCATCTCTGAAGACATTATACGCTGTTTAACTACCTCGGTGAATCCAATCGTCCAAAGAGGCATTCCACCACCGGGCTCGCAGCGCCAAGCGCTTTTCAAAAGCCCGCTTCTGTTATTGAATATCCCTTCAGTTGGCAATTGAGGGTCGTATGCGGCGAATCATTGCGGTCGTGGTTCTTGCNTTCTTGCTGTTTTCATTGTTGGGCTTTGGGAAATTTCGCATTCAGCCCCCTCGCCCTCGCTCTCCGAAGGCTCCGTCACGTTCTACGACCCCAGCCCCGCTCACCTCTGGAATCGCCTCCACTCCGTCCTCTTCATCCGCGACGATCTCCTCGACACCGCTCGTGTCCCGGACGCCCTCGATCCTCCCCTCTGGCAGAACTCGAAATATCTCCTGACAAATCCCTCGCACGGACGCGTCCTGAAAATCCTCGACGAATTCCTGCAATCGCACGGCGAAAAACTGATTCAGGATCCCGTAAAGCGCGCCATCCTCATCCGCGATCTCTGGGCCGTCTTCGATTGGTCCGTCGAGCGAGAAGCGGAGCGTCCGGGCGAGCCCGGGTACCAAAAAGAAAGGCAGGAACTCCAAGTCCGCCTCGCCGAAATCTTGCGCCGCCTTTCCTTAACCACCCAAGAAATCCGCTCGCTCCCTTCAAATTACGCGCTTGCGGTCGCCTCTGGCCAATTCGCCAAGGAATACGACCCGGCCCACCGCGATCGCCCGTTTCTGCCGCCTGACTTATTCGAATCGAATAGCTCCTGGGTCGAGATTTACTCCGAGGGCGCCGGCTTTGGAAGGGACCAGATTGCCGAATCCCATGCCAATACCTTTTCCCGCTCCACCTTTTTCGTTTTCATGCGTCTTCCCGGAGGCCGCAAGGAGACATTCGACTACATCCGCGCCCTTTGGGATTTTCCCCAGCCCTGGATCCCGCGCCCCGACGAATTCAACCCCGCGCACGATCAAACCATCGAGAATCCTCACCTGCCACAATTTCCCGCCGGCACGCAGTTCGCACTCCTCCGCCAGTTGATGCTCTTTGACAATCAAGGGACTCTCCTCGGCACTCCGATCACCGAAAGCGTCCAGATCCGGGTCTATCGCAAAGTGCAGCCTGCAAGTGACGAGCTGATTCGCAACGATCTCGCCGAGATCGAAAAAAGCGGCCAGGATTTCTTCGAAATCAGACTCAGCCGCCCCCAGCTCTTCGCCGGCAACTCCGGCGGACTAAGGACCGTCGCACCAAAAGAGAGAGAATTCGGAATGTTCATGTTTTTCGGCCCCGACGAGGCCACCCCTCCCGCACGCCTCGATCGATACCTTCCCATCCTGGAAGAATGCGTCCTCTGCCATCGCGCTCCGGGAATCAATTCCGTCAATAGCCGCGCCCACCTCCTCAAGCCCTATTTGCTCAATCACGATTACCCGGAAAGCGCCCCCGCGCACCCCAACGCCAATCAAAATAGCTGGTGGGTGGACGAAACTGGATTAATGGCGAAGCAAAGGCGCTACGACTGGGGATTGCTCAACGGCTATTGGAATTCCAGCAGCAATAAATAGCTTCGAAGGCTTTCCAATCGCAACTCGGAAGTGGCAACCCAAAATTTTTTTCTATCCGAAATTTTTTTCACTGCGCATCGCGCCAAAAAAATTTAAAGGCTCGGGGTTGACGCGGCTCCCGCGCTCCTGTATCGTCTCGCGGACCAATTCGCGAACTCATGGCTTCCCCCGCCCCGGCCCCTGTCCGAACCTCGCCCCTCCAGTCGCAGGACTGGATTCGCGCCGCATCCCTCCGCTTCTCCCAGGATGGCCTGGAAGCCGTGCGCATCGAACTCCTCGCCCGCGATCTCGGCGTCAGCAAGGGCAGCTTCTATTGGCATTTCCAGGATCGCGAAGATCTCCTCAATTCCGTCCTCACCGAATGGGAGCGCGAAGAAATCGCCTGGCTCAATGAAGCCGCGAGTTACCAGCAAAGCCCCGCCGCGCGCTGGGCCAAATTCGTCGAGCGCGGCGCCGACCCCCAACGCGCCCGCTTCGAAGCTGCCCTNCCATGCCTGGGCTCGCAAAGACGATCGTGTCTCGAGCCGCGTCGCCTCCGTCGAAAGGCAGCGAGCTACGTATCTGGCAGACGTTCTGCGCGAAGTTGGTTTCACCCCCGAAGCTGCCGAAACTTGGTCCGAGCATGCTCTCCTCGTCCATCTCGGTTGGCTCGACCGCTCGACCCGCGACCCCGAATTCCGTGTCGCAGGCCCCGGTCTCGGAGAATTCCTCTCTCAGTTGGTCCTCGCCGCCTCCGCCCGCACTTCCAAGCCCTGAATTCCCCCCTCTTTTCACCCCGCGGGTCACTCGTAAGTCTCGCCCTCTCAGCAAATGTGGTCCTGCCCCTCAAGACAGTAGAATTTGGATTTCGCGCTGTGCAATGCTAAATGAGGCGCGCTTTTTGCGTCCCGATGCATTCTATCTGGAGGGATTCTCGGTCAATGGGAGGCAAGCATCTAGCGTATGGAATCGTGGAGCATCCTCCTGCTCTTGCTCTCGTCACTCGCCAATTGCTCGCCTTGACCGGGGAGAGGCGTCCCCTGAGTTTCCCGAGTGGACCAGCAGCCATTGCCTTTCTAATCGCCAACCCNATGCCGATTAGAAATCCTTGTAACTCGTAGAAAACAAACGACGGCAGCCAACTCTAATCGCCAACTTTTGCCGCTTTGTGTCCCGGCTGCTCTCAGGCCTCCAACTAGCCACGGGTCACTATTCACCAGCCACCGCATTTCCCTGGCCGCCGTGGCGGCCTGCCCGCCAGCTTTATGGAGGGCTAATCGCAACAAATTCGCCATTTCCGCCAGTGCGGCCAACCGGCACTTACTCGCAAGAACTCAGCAACCGCTCCGCCGCAGGCGCGATTTCCGGGTCGTCCCCAAAGCCGGCAAGCCAATGGACTCCCGGCTCGCGGCGAAACCAGGTAATCNCAGGTAATCTGCCGCTTGGCAAAGCGGCGCGTCGCCTGTTGAATCTTCTTGGTTGCCTCTTCCCTGCTGAGCTTCCCCTGCAAATGCGCCCACAACTCGGCGTAGCCGATAAATTGAAAGGGTTTGGCATCCTCAGCCACACCGCTGGCGACCAACCCGCGCACCTCTTCGATCCACCCGGCGGCCAGCATGGCTTCCACGCGGGCGTCAATTCTGGCGTAAAGCGCCCCGCGCGGCGGCAGAAGCCCGATCTTCATCACTCGATACCCTTCGAGCGGAATGCGTCCCGCCCGATGAAGTTCGCCCACTGGCTTCCCCGCGAGGACGCGCATCTCCATAGCGCGAACCACTTTCTGCAAGTCCCGTGGCGCTATGCGCGCCGCCGCCTCAGGATCGAGCCGCGAAAGGATTCGGTGCAAATGCGCGGGGCCGCGAAGTTGCGCCTTCCGGCGAAGCCGTGCGCGCAACTCTTCGGAGCGCGTCGGCGCGTCGGCCAGCCCTTCGAGCAGCGCGCGCAGATACAACCCGGTGCCCGCTGTAAGTATGGGCAGCTTGCCGCGCCGGCGAATATCTTCGAGCGCCAGCAATGCGCGTCGGCGATATTCCCCCGCTGTGAATACTTCCTCAGGCTCAGCGAGGTCCACCAGGTGATGCGGGATCCCGCGCTGCTCGCTGCGGCAAACTTTCGCGGTGCCGATATCGAAATGGCGGTAAACCTGCGTCGAGTCACAGACCAGAATTTCTCCGCCGAACTTTTCCGCGAGGTGGATTCCCAGCGCCGATTTACCCACAGCGGTCGGCCCGAGGATCACCACGAGCCGGTCGCTGGCGCTCATCCGGAAAATGTCCAATACCGCAGCAGCAGGATAAGAAGGGCAAGAGCTGCGAGAAGGAGGGCGCCGAAAATTTGCGTGCGATTCAGATTCACAGAGCGGTCACTGACCGTAGTCAATAGGAAGATTGTAGAAGAAGATGAAACGCAATTCGATGAACGGCCCCTTGAATTGCGGCGGCAATGGCTCAAATGGGCTCGACGTGCGGATCGAGGACAACGCCGCGACGTCCAGGGGCTCCTTGCCGGAAGTCCGTTCCAAATTCGGATCGGGCATTGGGACGGTCCCGTCTCGGTTGATATGAAACGTAATGACGACGATGCCTTTGTCCCCCATAATCGCCGATTCAGGCATCACCGCGTACCAGTTTCTCTTCACCGTGGCCAAAAGCCGGTTGATGTAGCTGTTGAAATCCACGCCCTCCGTAGGCGTAAGAATCGAAACGCCGGGTTGCATGCGTTGCATGCCGCCTCGGCCCCCACCGCCGCCTCCTCCGCCGCCGGGCGAGCCATAATGCACTCCACCTCCGCCATTTTGAATCGCACCCGCCATCTGGTCCTGAAGCGCTTTTCCCGGCGAGGAATTGCCCAAGCCGAGGTTCAGTTTCCCGGGTGTCGGGTTCGAGGGCGGTTGCACCGGCATGACATGCGACGGCGCTGGATCCCCAGCAGTTGGGACCGGCACTTGGCTTGTCGGCACATGGGGCGTCGGAGCCGAAGGCAGCTCCACCCGTGGTTTCTCCGGAGCAACCGGCGGCGCGATTGGCGCGTGCGACTCCGGCCGCGGAGGAGCGACTTCGTTCAAAACTTTGGGGGCAATGTGCATTTTAGGTCCCGGCGGCGGGCCGGGCATCTTTGGGATCTCATCTGGCGGAATGTACACCCTGCCGAGCGAACGGCTGGCCAGCTCGATTTCATCTCGGGTCGGAACATGTGGCGGAAAAATCTTGGGAATAGAAATGATGAAGAGGATCAGTCCAATGTGCACCAGCACCGAACCCGTGCGCGTCAGCAAATCCTTCTTCGCGTCTATTTTTTCTTCGGGCTCGATGAGCAGGTTGGGATCGCCGGTCGTAAAAATATCCGGTTGCACCACCTCGCGCCGCGCTTCGCTCATGCGCTCTGGCGCGTGTTCGACAAATTCCTGGATCTCCTCGGGCTCGGCGGGTTCAACGTAGGCCGGGACGACGACACGCGAATCCAAAACGGCAATGGGCGCATATTCCGAGAGCGGCCTGAAGCTCTCGATGCGATTGGCCGGCAAGCTGCGGGGCACGAGCGTGCGATCCACGAGCACGCCCAGAGGAAGATGTGCGGGAATGCTGCTCTTGCCGTCGAGGGGGGGCGCATCCGTTGTGCCCGAAGGCACCACGGTCCGCTCGTCCATGTAGGTTTCCCGGCGATGGCCGATCTTTCTTGCCTCGTCTTTCGAGACGGGGCGTACATCCACCGGAACCAGTGTGCGCGAAATCATCGAATGTCCTGCGGGGCGTATGTACCTAGTTGGACGCGGCGCGCGTGGTCGAGGATGCCCACCATCACCCGGTCCGCCAGCTCGAGCGCACGCCGCCCCGCGGCGCCGTCCACTTCCGGAGCCCGCCGGGTGCGGACGCTCTCAAGAAACGCGCGCAGCTCGGCCTTCAATGGCTCTTCGGGCGTCGTGGGGAGATTCTCGAAGTTGATTTGCGGCTGCGGATCGCCTGGCGTGACGCGTACCCGCAGCGCATCCTGGCGCGCGAAATCGAGCGAAATGTATTCATGCTCCTGGAAGAACCGCATTTTTCGGACTCGCTCGGTGGATACGCGGCTGGCGGTAAGATTTGCCACCGTACCCGTTTCGAACTCCACGCGGGCATGCGCAATGTCCACTTTGTCGGTCATCACCGGAATTCCCACAGCTTTCAGGTCCGCTACAGGAGAATTAACCAACGAGAGCAGGATATCAAGATCGTGGATCATGACGTCGTACACCACGTCAATATCCAGGCTGCGCGGCGTAAAAATCCCCAGCCGGTGGATTTCGAAAAACATGGGCCGCGAAACGATCTTCCGGGCCGCGGTGATCGCAGCATTAAAACGCTCGACGTGCCCTACTTGGAGGATACGCCTGTTCCGCCTTGCTGCGGAGATCAATTCGTCAGCTTCGCAGAGCGAAGCAGCGATGGGCTTTTCCACCAGGAGATCGAATCCGCCGTCGAGCAACTGGCAGCCGATGCGCGCGTGCTCCTGGGTCGGCACGGCGAGGCTGACCGCCTCCACGCCCTCGGCTGCGAGCGATTCGATGTCGCTCAATGCACGCGTGCTAAATTCGGCGGCCACGCGTTCCGCGCGTCCCGCGTCCGTATCCACGATGCCGGCAAGCTCCGCGCCGTCGAGGCCGGACCATACGCGAACGTGGTTGCGGCCGAATTCACCGGCGCCGATGACGGCAACTCGAATGCGCTTTTCGCTCACGAATTTCTCTGTGCTTCCGATTTTTGCGGCTCCTGCAAGGCGTTTTCCGCCGGGAATGCCTGAATCGCGATGCCGGCGGCGTCCGCGGCGCGAATCAATTCATCGCGCTCAAAGAGCAACGTCCGTCCGGCGTCAATCGCGAGCGCCGTTGCATTCGACCGGGCCATCACTTCGATGGTCTTCAAGCCGACCACGGGCACGTCAAAACGCATGTCTTGCTTCGGCTTGCTCACCTTCACTACCACCAGGCGCTGACCGCCGGTTATGCGCGCGGCACGCTCGATCGTCTCATCCGTGCCTTCCATGGCCTCAATGGCCACGCAGGCGAGATCACGGACAACCACTGTTTGTCCCAGGTCCAGCCCTGCGATCCGCTGCGCCACGTCCCGCCCGTAGGCGATGTCGGCGGCTTCCGATTCCCCAGGAGTTCGGGCCGTGAGAACCCCGGGGGCGGGCAGGAGCGGTCCGAGAAATTTCGTCGAATCCACGAGTTCAATCCCCTCGTCTTCGAGCACCCGCGCCACGGCGCCGATCAGCGCGTCGGTATTTTTCGCCGGCAGCGAGAACAAAATTTTGGCCAGTCGCCAATCGGGACGGATCGCGCTAAATATTTTATTGTGTTTTACCTGCCCGGCCATCACCGCGCGCTTCACGCCCTCCTGGTGCAACAACTCGATCGTGCGGCTCAGCTCGCCCAGACTCACCCAGTGCAACCGCCGGGCGATTCGCTCAAGTGACGGGGAGGCCTCCTCCCGAATCGCGATCACCGCCATTTCAATGCCGCGGCTGCGCGCTCCTTCGAGCACCAGAAATGGAAAATCACCGTTCCCGGCGATGAGTCCCCAGTGCGCCGAAGCCGTATCAATTGAGGTGCCCATGGTCATTTTCTACTTTGTCAGCCCGCGCTCGCCTGATTCGATAAACCGAATTAACGTTAAGACGTCTTCGGATTCCGAAAGGGTTTCGCGCATTCTTTGCAACGCCTGCGTCGTGTTCAATTTGGAGCGCAGCAGCAGCCGGTAGGCTTTCTCGAGAGTCTTGATGCGCTCGGGAGAAAAGCCCTGCCGCTCGAGGCCGATGGAGTTGAGGCCGTAGCATCGAGTCTCACGCGGCGCGACGATTTTGGAAAAAGGAGGAACGTCTTGCGTAATCACGGTGAATGCGGCGATGTAAGAATGCTGACCGATGCGGCAGAACTGGTGCACGGGGCAGAAAGCACCGACCGTGGCGTAATCCTCGACCGTGACGTGGCCTGCCAAAGTTGCGCCGTTGACGAAGATCGTGGAGCTCCCAATCTGGCAGTCGTGACCGATGTGCGCATAGGACATAATCAAATTGTTGCTGCCAACCCGTGTGACGCCGCCGCCTTTCACGGTTCCGCGATTCACGGTGCAGAACTCGTGAAACTCGTTCGCGTCGCCGATTTCGAGCGAAACGCGTTCCCCCTTGTAGGTCAAGTCCTGTGGATCGCTGCCAACCGAGGAATATGGATACAGATGATTTTTCCGCCCCAGCCGCGCCGGCCCCTGCACCATGGCATGCGGCTCCAGCACGCATCCTTCGCCAAGTTCCACGTCATCGCCGACGACCGCGTACGGCCCGATTTTTGTTCCGCAACCCACGCGGGCCGTCGGAGCGATGACGGCCCGGGAATCAATCTCACTCATCATACTTTCTCGACCGATTCCCTGGCGGAACTTTCGGCAGGCTCGCGATCCACCATTACGCACATCAACTCAGCTTCTGCGGCCAGTTCCCCCTTCACATACGCATGGGCCTGGAATTTGCAGACCGTGCCGCGCCAATTTACGACCGTGACTTCCAGTTTCAACTGGTCGCCGGGCACCACGGGCCTCCGGAAGCGCGCATTGTCGATGGCCGCGAAATACAGAAGTTTCTTGTCCCGGTCCGGTATTTCCTGGAGCATCAGCAGAGCGGCCGTCTGCGCCATGGACTCAAGGATCAGCACGCCGGGCATGACGGGCTTCTCCGGGAAATGGCCCTGGAAGAAATGCTCGTTGATGGTGACGTTCTTGATGCCCACGATTCGCTTCACACGGTCCACTTCTTCCACGGCATCCACCAGAAGAAACGGATAGCGGTGAGGCAGGAGCTTCATGATGGCGTTGATGTCGAGAATCATCGAATGCCTCTGCGATCGCTTCTGCGCTAGGCTTGGTTCGCTTTTTTAGAGTGCCTTATAGAGAATTGCTTTTCTCAGGGCGCAATTCATTAATTCTATACGAAACGCGGGCGCGGGGGAATCGCGGCTCGGCGCGCCAATGGCGTTGTTGCCCCGATATCGGGCTGCTAGGATACCGGTAAGATGAAAGAAATCCGGCTGCAAATGCAGGCACTCCTGCGCGAGTTGCGCCGGCGAGAGAAAGCCATGGTGTCGTTGTTGGGGCGATTTGTGCGCTGCGAATCTCCGAGCCACGATAGATGGGCCGTGAATCGCTTTGGCCGCATGATCGCAAGTGAATGGCGGGGGCGCGGGGGGAAAGTCAGCATCTTGCGGCAAACCACTGCCGGGAATCATGTCCGCGTCGAAATACCGCCGGGGGAGGGCCGGTCTGCTGGGCAGATCCTGGTTCTTGGTCACTTGGACACGGTATATCCGCTTGGAACCTTGAAAAAAATGCCATTTCGCATTACCAAGGGGTCCGCGTGGGGACCCGGGACATTCGACATGAAAGGTGGGTTGGTGCTGGCACTAGCCGCACTTGACGCGCTTCACGCGACGNCGCGCTTCACGCGACGCGAATTCAGCCACGCAAGCGGCTCGTCTTCCTTTGGACTTCCGACGAAGAGATCGGAAGCCAAAGCTCGCGGAAGATTATCGAGCGTGAGGCGCGACGAAGCGATGCGGTTCTGGTTCTTGAGCCGGGGTTTGGGCGCGAAGGAAAGCTAAAGACCGCGCGCAAGGGCGTTGGAGGCGCCGAAATTATTGTAACGGGCCGCGCAGCACACGCGGGTGTTGATCCGGAAAAGGGTATGAATGCCGTTCATGAACTGGCATTACAAATCGCGCGGNATCATGAGGATGAACGATCGGCGGCGTGGAATGACGATTCAGGCGACGGTTGTGGAGGGCGGCACCGCTCAGAACGTCGTTCCAGCGGAGGCTCGTGCAAAAGTGGATATCCGCTATGAACGCATGACCGGTGCACGAAAAATCGAGAGAAAATTGCGGAGCCTGCGGCCAATTCTGAAAGCTGCCAAGGTGGAAGTGCGCCTGGGGCCCAGCCGGCCCCCTCTTGAGCGCACGGCGGCGGTTCGCTCGCTTTTTGAGCGGGCACAATCACTGATACACGAACTGGGACTCCATCTGGGCGAGGCTGTCACCGGTNGGTGGCTCGGACGGCAATTTTACGGCGGCGTTGGGGGTGCCGACGCTGGATGGGCTCGGTGCTGTTGGCGATGGCGCGCACAGTTCGCAGGAGCATATTGTGATTCGCGCGCTGGCTGAGCGGTCAGCTCTACTTGCCGGACTTCTCGCAACGCTCTAAACCTGATCAGCGGATGTATTCACGGCGAAGGTAGGCGATGGTCTCCTGGTCGAGGTCGGAATAGTCGGTGTGAAGGGCANNNGCCTCAGTCGAAGGAGCTGCGGAAATGCGGTCGAGCAGCCGGCTGATGTCGCCAATCCCACCGGCCTGAATGATGGTTTCAACTGCCGCGAGTGAATAAGCGTACGCAAAGCGGGCAGCGCCGCCTGACAAACCCATCCAGGAGCCTTCGAGCGCCTCGAGCCGGGGCGCCTGCCCTGCTCCGGCGGTTTCGACGAGTGCAGCCGCATCCGCGCCGCTCCGCCGCCCTTCCATCCATTGAGCAACACCTTCTTGAAGCCACGTAGGTGCGCGGTCGTGCGATTTTTGTTTGATGAAGCTATGAGTCAACTCATGCTTCAGAACGTGGGCGAGCTCCGGGCTCACTCCACTGAGTCCTTGCACAGGGACGCGAATGCGGCCGTCGTTAAGTGCGCCCACCCAGCTTGGAGCACGCGTGATATCGGCGAAGGCCTGACCCGTATACAAGATGACGGAGATTTGTTCGCGCGGCGTGAAGTCAAGCTGGGATTCGATATCGCGGAAATCATCTTCGAGGGCGCGCAGGATGGCGCTGGCGAGATCGGGAGTGGCCGCGCCGCTGTACTTCAGCGCAAAATGGGCCGTTTCGCCCTGGCGATAACTTTCTTCCTCAGCTTTGTCGCGCTCAACTTTTTCAAGCGCATGCTCAATATCAGAATCCGGGTACAATTTCAGGGCGCGGTTCCATTCCGCTATGGCTTGGTCCATCTTGTTCGATTCGTAATAGGCCCAACCCATGAGCTTGGCAACATCGAAGGAATCCGGGGCGATTTGGCGGGCGCGCTCGAGTGGATCCAGTGCCAAGGTGGGCTGGCTCTGGGTTAAGTAGAGAACGGCGAGGTTCAAGAGCAGGCCGACATCTTTCGGAGCGAAGTCGAGCGCTTGGCGATAGTGGTCTATCGCGGAGTTGATATCGCCCTTGGCCACAAGGAACTGCGCGGCCGCGTAATGCGCCGCCGCCACTTTTTCGATCGCGACAGTCGAGCCAGTCCGGGCATCCGCTTCCAACCGTGAGATATAGGCAAAGTCAATCGCGTCATCGTGGATGGTCAGCCCTAGGACCTCTTCATAGCCATGAACCGGTGCGATTGCTGGCGCGGATACAGGCGGCTCGGAAGAAGATCTCGCGGCTGAGGAATAGGCCAAGTTATCGTGATCGATCCGCGCCACAAGCGACTTGGGGATGGACATCGTGCCAGCGGGTGTTTCATAACTGACGTGTTCGCCGTCTTCCTTGACACTGGATGCGACGATGCGGCGGCCGTTCTTCAAAACGATCGTATCGGCGGCCGTGGATGAGACGGCGAGCACGATCAATACCGAAACCGGAATCAAGCGCTTCACAAAGTGATTTTAACAATCGCCCGTCTGTGCATCGCTGCGGTCCTTGCTGGCCCATGCCCTAAGTTGTACAGTGGTTTTGATGGGAAAAGCGGCACACCTCTGGTGGGTCGGATCGTTTTGTGCCGTGTCTGCAGCCTGTGTGCTTTGCGTGGTGGCGCTGGTGCTTCCCGCAGAATCGCGGGCTCACCGAACTAACGCTGCGGTTTCTCCGAACGTTCCCACGGAAACCGACTTAGCGGATCCCCACGGCCTATACCAGGCGCTCAACGAGCTGCGGGCCGATTCAGCGCATGTATATGCCGTGGAGGAGCTCAATTTCCGCCGCGATATAGTCAATCTGCGGCTTACGGACGGGAAGCTTGCATTTCTGCAAGCGCTCGACGGGCGCGTGACCGGTGCAGTCTTCACCGGACACGGGCATATTTTCGCGACGCCGCGTGACCGCGGCGAGCGGCTATCCTTGGCCCAATTTCTGCGTGTACCGATTCTCGACCAAACCTTTTCACGTGCCTATTTACGCTTCACCGACGATTCAGCTTCCGAACTCAAGAAGGAATTGGAATCGAGCGGGATGGCGCAAGCCAGCGATCCGGATTTCGCAGAAAGCTGGGAGTCCGTGATCGCGAATCTGAATCCCTGGCATTCGCTGCGGATCATGTTTGACTGGCTGTCTTATGACCCGCTGCCATATTTCTACGCAGGGATTGCCAGCGAGTCTGTGGGAGCGTTCGACGTGTTGGTAGACAAGCGCCGCGATGAACAGGTGCTCATCGGACAGCCTCGATTTGCCGGTGGAGTGCGGCTCTACGATACCTGGGCATCTTTTCGGGCTGTGGACGCGCCCCAAAACCTGCTCAGGACTTTTGCGCCCGTTGACTACCGCGTGGAGACGGCGATTGCGGATGATCTGTCGCTCGAAGGCAAGACGACGCTGCACGTGAGAACGCGCCGAGCCGGGGAACGAATTCTTCCCCTCGAGCTCTCCCGAAACTTGGCGGTCGAGGAGGTGACATTAGAGAACGGCAAGTCGCTTGCCTATTTCCAAAACGAGGATATGAGCCGTCGCGATATCCTCAGTCAGGGGAATGATTCCCTCCTCGTGGTGCTCCCCGCAGGGGCGAAGTCCGACGAGGATTTTCGAGTCGAAGTGAAATACCGCGGCAGCGTCATCAGCAATGCGGGGAATGGCGTTGAATTCGTGGGCGAGCACGGAACGTGGTATGCGCACTTGGTAGGCAGCGATTATTTCGTTCCGTTTGACCTTCTCTTCCGGTGGCCCAGGCGCTTCACGCTGGTTGCCACGGGAACGAAAGTGGATGCGCATGAGGAAGGCGAGACAAGAACTGGCCGTTGGGAATCCAAGGCCCCCTTTGCGGTAGCGGGTTTTAATCTCGGCGAGTACAAGATGGAAACGGCCAGCGGAAACCATCCGAAGATCCGCCTTTATGCGAACGAGCAGCTTGAGAACGCCATCCTGGCGATGCTATACAAAGGCGCTTCTCCGCATTCGACACTATTGCCCCCGCTGCTTCCATCACCGCACGATTCACCGCGGATTGGAGTTGCTCCGGAACCGCCACCCCCGAGCCCAGCCGCAGTTCTGAAGCAACTCGGCAGCCAGGTTTCCGAAANGCATTCGATTCCTTGAAACGATCAACGGTCCTTTCCCATTTGGCCATCTCGATGTTTCCCAAATTCCGGGCAATTTTGGGCAGGGATGGCCGGGGCTCCTCTATCTCTCGACGCTTGTTTTCTTGTCCCCAGAAGCGCAAAAGCAAGCCGGGCTCGCGGAGCGGACACAGGAGGAGACCCGTGAGCTGATGCCGTTTCATGAAGTGGCGCACCAATGGTGGGGGAACGTAGTCGGCGCGGCGGCTTACCGCGACACATGGATTGAAGAGGGCATAGCGAATTACCTCGCTCTTCTCTATTTAGATGGCCGTAAACCGGGCGAACATCGCTTGGCGTCGTGGCTGGAAAGGTACCGCGCGGCCCTCTGCACCAGGATTCCGGGATCTTCGGAAATCGTTGGCGATGCGGGACCCTTGAGCTTTGGATCTCGGCTGATGTCCTCGAAAGCCCCGAATGCCTATGAAACAATCACCTACGGAAAAGCCACGTGGGTCATTCATATGCTCCATGAAATGTTGCGCGACCCCAATGCCGTTGACCCCGATGGGCGTTTCCGTGAACTATTGCGCTCCATCCTCGACGGCCACCGCTTTCATTCGCTCTCGACAGATGATTTTCAGCGGACAGTGGAACAACGGATGACTCCGGCAATGGATCTCGAAGGAACGCATTCCATGGAGTGGTTTTTCGACGAATGGGTTCGTGGGATTGGCATTCCGCATTACACGGTGGAATTCCACGTAAGCCCCCACGGATCGGAATTCCTCGTGACCGGCAAGCTGATTCAGTCTGGGGTCGATGATATCTTCACCGCTGCCGTCCCGCTATATGGCGGGCGGCCTGGTGCCAAACAAGCGCGGCTGGGAGTTGTGGTGACCACGGGACCGGAGACCCGGTTCCGTTTCTTGTCGAAGATCCAGCCCGTGCGTATCTTGATTGACCCCCGTCTCACGATTCTTTCCCGCACGAATTAGACTTCCCACAGGAATTGAACTTGCGTCCACGCGCGTCCCGACATATGCTAGGGCCTCCTGATTGCGCTATAGATTGAGAAGACCGGCTCGGATCAGGGACGCAATAGTTTTCGCGGACCATTTGCTAGCCTGAATACACTGGAAGGTGAGTCGCAGGCAATTAGGGATCTTGAAAGCTGCGACTCAACATCTTTCGAAACCCCTTCTTGCAGTTCACAGGAATAACAAACTCAACGACGGGGTTGCCTCGTGGACTCTGAGGGTTCTGAACACATAGCCGGGACCGGCCAGAGCAATCTGCTCCTCGAGCCGGGCCACACGCTCGGGACCGTTTCGGACAAGATCAGCTCCATCGTGCTGACCCGCGGCACGACGAAGGGCTGGCTGTTCGGCTTCGCCATCGCGTTTTCCCTCTTCATGCTTTTGATGGTGGCCGTTTCCTACTTGTTTGCTGTCGGCGTGGGGATCTGGGGAGTTAATATCCCGATTGGTTGGGGCTTCGCCATTGTCAATTTCGTCTGGTGGATCGGGATTGGACATGCCGGGACGCTCATCTCCGCCATTCTTCTTTTGCTGCGCCAGAAGTGGCGGACGTCCATCAACCGGTTCGCCGAAGCCATGACACTTTTTGCTGTCGCCTGCGCGGGATTGTTTCCGCTGCTCCACATGGGCCGTCCGTGGGTGTTCTACTGGCTCTTGCCGTACCCAAATCCGATGTGGACTTGGCCGCAATTCCGAAGCCCGCTGGTGTGGGATGTGTTCGCGGTATCCACATATGCTACCGTCTCGCTCCTATTCTGGTTTGTGGGGCTGATACCGGACCTGGCCACGCTCCGCGACCGCGCACGGAATCGCGCGGCGCAGGTAATCTACGGCATCCTGGCCATGGGCTGGCGCGGTTCGGCCGTGCACTGGCACCGCTATGAATTGGCCTCCTTGCTCCTGGCTGGGCTTGCGACACCGTTGGTCGTTTCCGTGCATACGGTGGTCAGCTTCGATTTCTCGATCGCGCAGCTCCCCGGCTGGCACAGCACCATCTTCCCGCCTTACTTCGTGGCCGGTGCGATCTATTCGGGCTTCGCGATGGTGATGACACTCGCCATTCCCATTCGCAAGTTCTACAACCTCGAAGATTTCATCACCATGCGCCACCTGGGCAATATGGCCAAGGTCATGCTGGCAACAGGCCTCATCGTAGCCTATGGCTACATGATGGAAACCTTCATGGCTTACTACAGTGGGAATCAATTCGAGAAATTCTCGATCTTGAACCGTATGACGGGACCCTACGCCTTCTTTTACTGGCTGCTGATCGCCTGCAATATTGCCATTCCGCAGATGCTGTGGTCGCCACGCGTGCGCTCGAGCGTTCCCATGCTCTTCATAATTTCGCTGGTCGTGAACGTGGGGATGTGGCTCNGATGTGGCTCGAGCGCTTCGTCATTGTGGTGATTAGCTTGCATCGCGACTTTTTGCCCTCCTCGTGGGGCATGTATTACCCGACACGTTGGGATTGGGCGACGCTTGTGGGCTCGGTCGGATTGTTCCTGACGCTGCTATTCCTGTTCGTGCGCTTCTTGCCCATGATTTCAATCTATGAGATGCGGGCGTTAGTCGAGGAAACGCAGGACGAGAGGCGGAAAAAATAGTGAGAGATTTCGAATAGCACGATGGCGCAAATATTTCATCACAGCACGAACCTCATCTCACGGCTGAGCATCTATGGTGGCATCTTTATTGTTGGCCTGCTCGGCTACGCGCTCTATGAAATCGGAATGTCCTCCTACTACACGAACGTAAATGTGGCGCGGGAACAACCCGTTCCCTTCAGCCATAAGCATCACGCCGGCGAACTGGGAATTGATTGCCGCTATTGCCACACTTCGGTTGAAAAGTCCTCTTTCGCAGGCATCCCGCCGACGCAAACCTGCATGACTTGCCATTCGCAGATTTGGACGAATGCCTCAATGCTGGAACCGGTGCGCGCGAGTTACCGCGACGATAAGTCCATCTCCTGGACGCGGGTCAATGCCTTGCCGGACTTCGTTTATTTCGATCATAGCATCCACGTAAGCAAGGGAATCGGTTGCACCACCTGCCATGGGCCGGTTGCTGAGATGCCGCTCACCTGGCGCGCTCAAACGCTCTACATGTCCTGGTGCCTCGATTGCCACCGCGCGCCGGAAAAATATGTGCGGCCGAAGTCGGAAGTCTTCAACCCTCATTATGAGGCGCCCGCAAACCAGATTGAACTCGGGCGGAAGCTGGTGAAGGAGTACAAGATTCAAAGTTTGACGAACTGTTCAACGTGCCACCGATGAGCGTGATGCGAAGAGAGCGATGATATCGGACCCGAATAAGCTGAACTCGATTGACCTCGAAGCCCTGCGCTCAAAGCTTGCTGAGGGCAACGGCAGGCGCTTCTGGCAAAGCATCGAGGAATTGGCGGAGACCAACGAATACCGCGATTTTCTCGAGAACGAATTCCCCGCCAATGCGGAAAAGCAACCTGAGGGAATCAATCGGCGGGAATTGCTGAAGCTGGCAGCGGCTTCGGCCGCGCTCGCGGGCCTGAGCGCCTG
>OCOJ01039432.1_pt1 | contig 21025 bp, 19 predicted proteins | sample 1539251 | NCBI WGS metagenome assembly OCOJ01 (sample SAMN01911457, study PRJEB22624) | soil metagenome | biome: Soil | place: Malaysia | collected 2012-04-30 | depth RA_metagenome m | reverse complement strand
CCCCAGCGGCTGATCACCAGCCAATAGGCCAGGGCCGGAATCGCGATGAGCAGAAACGAAGTCTTGGCCAGGAAGCCCAGGCCCAGTGCAATGCCCAGTCCGATCCAGTTACGGGCGAGTGCGGATGCGCCGTGCCAAAATTCGAACATGAAGTAGAGGAACGCAGACGTTGCCAGATACAGGGGGGCGTCCGTGCTGAAGAAGATACTGCCGGAAACGACTTCGGGCGACAAAGCGAACACGCAGACAGCGAGCGCCGCGGCCGCGGAAGTGGCCAGGCGCCGCATCGCGGCATAAATAAACCAGGCACTACACCCGAAACAGGCCAGCGAAGCGAGCCGCGCCGCAGTGGTGTGGAATCCGAAGGGGACGAAGAAAGGCAGAGCCAGGAGGCGATATGCAGGAGGGCGGCCCCAGCTTTTCAGGAGCAATCTGCCGCCCAATCTGATCCAACTGCCGGAGAGCAGGCGCTGAGAGTCGAGGAAGGCGGTATTGAGGTAGTCAGCTTCGTCCCAGTGGATGCCCAATGGATGATCCAGAGACCAGCGAATGGCGGCAATCACGATTACCGTGACCACGGAGGCGCCAAGCCACGGCCACACGCGTGCATCGGATTCCGGTCTTTTCATTCGCGGCTCTTAGCCTGAGGTGGGATCGAGCATCCAGACCAACCAGACAACGCAATCGGCCTCGCGCCGCAGGCGGTTTACGTCTTGCATGGTTCCTCTACGCGATTCTCCGGGAAAGAGTCTGCGGCACTCACGACGCGCTTGAGCCATGCTTCCCGCCAGAACGGGTAAATGGCCCTGGGGCAGAGGCGGTGGTAATCTGCTTTGCAAACCACGCCCTCGAGCACGATGCAGGAGTGTTTCAGGTTCAACAGTTTTCCGCTTTTTTCGTCGATCACGCGATTCACGCGTTTCAGGACCCGGTAAATGCCTCCACAATAGGGCAGCATTTCGGAATCGAACCAGAGGCCGCGATTCTTCAGTCCCTCGTCGAGAGTAGCCTGAATCTCTTCCTTGCTGCGCACTTCCACCAGTTCCCCGGGCTGTAGATTGAGGGCTTGGGAGGGAACCCTTTCCGCCGCACCAGCAATAAAGGGGTAGCGACTGCCGTGGCGCCGCTCCTGGAGTTCATTGAACAGCCCGATGATGCTGGCCTGAACCAGGCGAATCACTGCCAGCAGGAATTCGAGCAGGCGATGGGCCTTGAAATTTCCCGCCAAGCCGGTATCCAGATTGCCGGAGCGCAAGTCTCGGATGAACTGGCGTGGATCCCAGAAGCTCATGTGCGAGGTAAATTTGGGCACATCCGTGGCCTGGCAGGAATAGAGAGTTTCGCCCTCCGGATTGGTGCGCCGGCTCGCGGCATGAACCTGCTCCACGGTACATACGCTGGCAGGTCCAGGGACGCATTTGCTGTGGGCCAACAGCGTTTCTGAGGGAACCATATCGGGTCCGGCGCGCTTGAGCCAAGCCTCCTTCCAGAAGATCAAGCATCCCGCCTGGCACCCTTCATGGCCCGAGCCGTCACACCGAACTCCCTCCAGATGGATAGAATCCTCCATCCGGCGAATACTCCATTTCTGAATATAGTCGCAGGTCTTGTCCGCTCGCTTGAATACTCGAAATCGGCGGCCGCAATACTGGAGCATTTCCGGCATGAAGGGAAGGTTTTGCAGGCGGCCGTGCTCGTCCAGAGTGGCCAGAATTTCCTCCTGGCTCCGCACCTCAACCCATTCCCCGGCGCGAAGCCCGAGCTTGTTGCCCCGGATTGGGGCTGGCGTTGACACGGTAGATTCACTGCCCACTGACGTCTACAGTCCCCACTGCCGAGTCCCCGCGGACTTCCGGGAAAGGCTGAATCGCTTGAGAAGCCTCCCACCCACCGTGGACGCCAGCCGGGCTCGACTGAACCCAATCCCTTCCTCTCGCATCCTTTTTCGGTGGTAGTCCCAAAATGGCTTGGGCTGTCGCTCGAAAAAGCTGCTGGCCAAAAACTCGTAATACTCGGAGAGGAGCTTCTTTAAACGCTTCTCATATTCTTCCGCAGTCAGATAGTGCCGCCCATAGACTAGAAGCTCATGGAGAATGCTGGGAGCCAGAGTGTTGAGCTGTCGAGAGGTATCCAGGAGGGATCCGGAGCGCACCCGGGAAAACGTAAGCACTTGGTGAACAAATCCAAAATCGCAATCTTTCAACAACTCGAAGCATACCTCGCTGTCCGGGTGCTCGGTGCTCTCACTGTAGAATGGGACCCGGCTTCTTACGAGATCCGACCGAACAAGGATGGAACTTTGGGAGCCGAAGACGTACGGCCCGCCCAATAGCCTTTGCCGGCAAATATCCCGGCCGGAGACAATCTCACCTGGATAAGGAATCCCCTCCCAGAGAACCCACTGGCCCTCCAGACCGTACGCTCCCACGATTCCCACGGAGGGATGATCCTCCATGATTTTGACCATGCGTTCCAGGCATTCCGGAAACATCCAGTCGTCTGCCAGGATCATCTTGCAGTACTTGCTGGCCGCCGAAATCTGCTGAAGAGCGAAATTGAAATTTGTCAATGCGGGAAGGAGCTTGCTGTGAGACAGGACGCGAAACCGCGCGTCCTTTGCGGCAAATTGCCCCGCGATGGCCAGCGTCTTATCCGTGCTGCAATTGTTGACGATGGTGCATTCCCACTGTGCGTAGGTCTGCGCCAGCACGCTTTCCAGGCACTCTGCGAGGTGCTCCTCCTCGTTGTACGCCGGAGTTACTATACTGACCAGTGGTCTTTGCTCCTGCATGTCTTCCGGACTTTCTTCCTGTGTCTTGCGGCTCACAAAGACAGGGGCTCACGCTGGCCTGGAGGAAGACTTCGCCCTTCGGGAGCCGGTGCGTTGATTCCGGAGAGATCCCATTTTTGGGGGAAGAAGACGATGCCGCAGCGGCTGTCGAGGTTTCTGCCGGACTGAAAAATGTTTGCCGTTTCGACCTCGATGGTCATCGCCTGTTCGATGTTGTCGTACACGGTGGCGCCATCCTGATCCGTAATCCAGAGCGAAATCAGGTATTTCGCGGGGAAGAGGTTCAAGCGGTCGATCTCCAGATCCAGGAAGCCGTCGCCCGGCCTCACCAATGGGATGTTCAGGCCGTGATGCCAGGTGCTGGTCTCCGTCACCAGAGTTCCCATATCCGTGTACATGCGGAAACCAAAGCTGGGCTGCGCGACAGCCTCCTGAGCGGAATAATGGAAGCGCATGAGCACCGGATCCCCTGCCCGAATCACGCGCTGCGAGTGACCTTCCGGAGAAAGGAGTTCCACACTACGAAACCGGATCTTCCCGTTGCCCCTGCGGTCACGAGCATCCAGAAGATCCGAGGCGACGGTGGTTGCGGTGGCTACGCTTTCCATGTACCGCTTGACAACCTCACTGGTTCTTCCGTCCATGCGAACCTCTCCGCTGTCGATCCAGATGCAGCGCTCGCACAGATTCTCGACCGCGGCCAGATTATGCGAGACGAACAGCACGGTCCTGGCCTGCGCGCGAAGGCTGGCCATGGTGTTCAGGCACTTCTTCTGGAAAGCGGCATCGCCCACCGCCAATACTTCATCCACGATCAGAATGTCCGGGTCCAGATGCGCGGCGACCGCGAACCCCAGCCGCAGGCGCATCCCGCTGGAATATCTCTTGATGGGGGTGTCCAGGAACTTTTCCACGCCCGAGAATTCCACGATCTGTTCGAATTTTCTGTCAACCTCCCGTTTGGACATCCCCAGAATCGATCCGTTCATGTAAATATTTTCGCGTCCAGTCAATTCCTGGTGAAAACCGGTGCCCACTTCCAGCAGCGCGGCTACCTTGCCGTTCACCTTCGTCTCACCGGTTGTCGGGAAAGTGATCTTCGAGAGGATTTTCAAGAGCGTGCTCTTTCCCGCACCGTTTCGTCCGATGATGCCCACGGTTTCGCCGCGCTCGATGTCGAAGGAGATATTTCGCAGCGCCCAGATCGTCTCTTCCTGCGATTTCTCCCGCAGGAAAGAGAGAGTGAGCACGCTCATCAGCGATTCGCGCAGCGTCGAATTCTGGCTGAGGTGGCCGATGCGGTAGCTCTTGGAGAGCCCGCGTATGGTGACCGCCGCATTTTTAGAAGACGGGTCCATTTCCACCTTAGATGACGTCTGCGAATCTTCTTTCCGCTCTGCGGAAATAAATCGCACCAGCCAGAAATACCGCAACAGCCACACTCAGGGAGAAGCCCAGGAGGACAAAATTCGCCCGAAAGCCCGGAAATACGCACGCCCGGAATCCTTCCACCATGCCCCAGCAGGGATTAAGCGCCAGGAAAGGGCGATAGCGTTCCGGAACCATCGTGACCGGATAAACGATCGGAGTCGCGAATAGCCATACCTGGATCAGGAAAGGCACGGCGTGCTTGACGTCGCGGAAACGGACATTCAGCGCGGCCATCGCCCCGCTGACCCCGATGGTGAGCAAGACCATGACTAGTGCGACGAGCGGGCTGAACAGCAAGGACCAGCCAGGCTGAACGTGGTAATAGCGCATCAGCCCGAGCAAAAGCACCGTGCCTACAGCGAAGTCGAGCAGGCTCGCCAGAGCGGTGCCCGCGGGGAGAAAGATTCGCGGAAAATAGACCTTTTCGATCAGGTTCGAGTTCATGGTCAGGCTGGTGCTTGCCGTGTTCAATACCGTGGAGAAATAAGTCCACGGCACCAGCGCACAGTAACAGAATATCGGATAAGGAATGCCGTCACTGGGCATGCGCGCCATCCTGCCAAACACGAGCGTAAAGAGAATCATCCCCGCAATGGGCTGGATGAGCGCCCAGGCTGCGCCCAGTCCGGCCTGGCGGTAGCGCAGTTTGATTTCGCGCCAAGCGAAGAAATACAGCAGTTCGCGATAGCGCCAGAGTTCCGCAAAGTACTCGCTGTTCATCAGTCCCCCGGCCCTTTATAGGACCAGCTTGCGGGAATAAAAAGCCTCTGCGTGACCGCTGGGCGCATTGCATTCCATCCCGCGCAGCCGCATCATCGCGAAAAAGGTGCTCTCCTCAAACCAGTGTTTGGAGCGCTGGGAAGGAAAGGCTTCCATCAAGTAGCGGACTTTGCGCTGGGAATGTTCTTGCGCCAGCGGCACGAAAACATTGGGCTGTCCCAAATCTCCATCATATTTGGGGATTTCGTATTCGAGAATCAAGTGGTCCCGAAAAGTATTCCAGGTTAACTCGGCGACCAGGCGATGGTCCTGGTGGACGTCATTGCGCTGGTGAGTGAAGATGATGTCCGGAGAAACCTTTTGCTTCAAGTCTTCAAAAACCGCTTTTACCTCCGCTCCAACGAATGGCAAGAATCCATCGGGGAACTGCTTGAACATCGGAGCCTTAAGCCCAACAGCGCCGGCAAAAAGTGAAGCTGCACGCTGGGCCTCCGCCTCGCGGACACCAACTGCGCTGAGTACCACCCAATGAAAGCTACTGCCGGGGAACTGCTCGGCCAGCCACAGGATCGTCCCCCCGCAGCCGATTTCGATGTCGTCGGAATGCGAACCCAGACACAATACCTGCAGTTGCTGAGGATTTTGCGCCTCGAGTTTGAGATGCATCATACCGGAGACTCGATGACCTCGGGCATTTGGGGAATAGAAACCGCGTCTTCCTGCCAGACTTTCCACGGAGCTGTACCCTGATTGAGCTCTTCCAGGCGCTGCTTGTCCTTAAAGGTATCCATGCACTGCCAGAAGCCTGTGCAGCGGTATGCCAGCAACGCTCGCTTGTCAATTAGCCGCTGAAAGGGCTCTCGAACCAGCTCCTCGCCCGGCCGCATGTAATGGAAAATCTCACGGCGCATCAGGAAGAAGCCGCCATTGATCCATACATTGGCTTTCGTTAACGGGGAAACACTCACGACTTTTCCCTGTTCATTCACATTGACGATGTCGAAACTGGCCGTCGGCTGGACCAGCAACAGGGACGCCACTGCATCGGTGCGCCGGAAGGACTCCACCATCGCGGAGAGCGAGACGTTACTTAGGCCGTCGCCATAGTTGGCCAGGAACATCTCCTCTCCCCGCAAATGCGGTTCAACGGCATGCAAGCGTTCGCCGATGTTTGAATTCGCGCCCGTATCCACAAAAGTGATTTTCCAGTCGTCGATGTCGCGGTTCAGGTAGTGAATCTGCTTACCGCCCTGTGACCAGACGAAGTCGTTGGACACGGATTCATCGTAATTGAGGAAGTACTCCTTGATGACATTTCCTTTATAACCGAGACAGAGGATGAAGTCCTTGTGCCCGAAATGAGCGTAATACCTCATGAGATGCCAGAGAATGGGGCGGGGTCCGATGGTTACCATCGGCTTCGGAACATCATCTGCGTAGCCGCGAAGCCGCATGCCGGCGCCACCGCAAAAAAGCACTACCTTCATACTCTACCTCCGCCCACCGCCCTCAGCATATCGCCGCCCGCGGAATGGGAATGATAAAGCGGCCGCCCCAGTCGCGGATGAACTGTAACTGTTCCATGATTTCCTCCTTGAGGTTCCAGGGGAGGATCACGACATAGTCCGGCTTGGCTTCGCGGATGCGGTCCGGATGAAATATGGGAATGTGAGTCCCCGGCAGAAACCTGCCCTGTTTGTGGGGATTTCGATCCACTGTGAATTCGATCAGGTCCTTGCCAATACCGCAATAATGCAGCAGGGTGGCGCTTTTGCCCGGTGCGCCGTATCCTGCCACTTTTTTCCCCTGACGCGCGGCGGAAAGCAGCAATTCAACCAGCGCGAGCTTGGCTAGCTTTGCTTCTGTGGAAAAATTCTCGTAGGCCCGGATGGAAGCAAGTCCGGCGCGCGTTTCCTCCCCGAGTACCGCGCGGACGCCGGATTCCACGCGGCGATCCCCGTCCTCCGCGCGGCAGGCGTACACCCGCAAAGAGCCGCCGTGGGTGGTAAGCTCTTCTACATCGAACACGCGAAGCCCATGTGCTTCCAGAATCCGCTGCGTCGTGAGCAGCGAAAAGTACGAAAAATGTTCATGGTAAATCGTATCGAACTGGTTGAGCTGGATCAGGCGCAGCAAGTGGGGAAACTCCAATGTCAAGACCCCGCATGGTTTGAGCAGGATCCTCAGCCCCTCCACAAAATCATTCAAATCCGGCACCTGGGCTAACACGTTGTTTCCGAGCACTAGGTCCGCACAGCGTCCCTCCGCCGCCAGACGGGAGGCCACTTTAGTTCCAAAGAATTCAACCAGGGTGGGAACCCTTTTTTGGACGGCCACCTTGGCCACATTCGCGGCGGGTTCAATTCCCAGCACCGGCACGCCGTGCTGGACGAAGTATTGCAGCAGATAGCCGTCGTTGCTGGCCACCTCCGCCACGAAGCTCTGTTTGCCCAGGCCAAAGCGCCGGATCATTTTGCCGCAATAATCCTCGCAGTGTTTCAGCCAGGAGTCGGAATAGGAGGAGAAGTACGGATAGTCTCCGAAAATCTTCTCCGGGCTCTCAAATTCTTTCAACTGGACGAGGAAGCAGCGCTCGCAAACGTAGACATGCAGCGGATAATAGGTTTCACCACGGTTCAATTCCTCCGCAGATGGGTACGTTTCGCACAGTGGAGACATCCCCAGGTCCACGAAAGTCCGCCTCAACGCCGCGCCACAAAAGCGGCAGAGTGTGGTCACAGCCCCCTGGTGCATCTCAGCTGGAGCCGTCACGGTGTGCATGGCTTTTCCGGGTCCGCTGGCGAAGGAAGCATTCGCTCAGCCTCCTGAGGACTGACGGACGGGCAGGGATGCGTCTCCTGCCGCGGAGAACACTCCGGTATCACGCGGTCGGCGGCGCAGGGAGGAATCCAATTCACCGGACTTGAGCAGCCGCTGAATATTCTTGATACGGATGTAGCGGCCACTCTGAAGATCATCCTCGGTCAGACCAATACGGCGATAAGCCTCGTACAGTTCCTTCGCGCCTTTCCGCGCGGTCCACAGCGGACGGAACGCGGGCAGCACGCGCGTAATTTTGTCGCAATTGATGCGATAGCAGCGTTTGTCCGGTCCGCCGCCCGGGGCATACTCGATGTGGCAGTCCGGCACCGTTTCGGCGACGATGGCGGCTAGGTCTCGGATCTGGAAATTCTCGTCAGCCCGGCCCACATTGAAGGCCTGATTGTGAACGGCTTCTCGTGGGGCCGCGAGCACACAGAGCATCGCTTCCGTGATATCGCGAATATGCACGATCGGGCGCCAGGGAGTCCCGTCACTTTTGATGTACACCCGGCCGGTCGCGTAGGCCGAGGCGACCAGATCGTTGAGCACGATGTCCAGACGGAGCCGGGGAGATACACCGTACGCCGTCGCATTTCGCATGAAGGTGGGGCTGAAGCTGTCATCCGCAATGCGCGCAACGTCCCGTTCGACAAATACCTTTGATTCGCCGTAAGCGGTGACTGGGTTCAAGGGCGCGGTTTCATCTTGCATTCCATCTCCGGCTGCCCCATACGTGCTGCAAGAAGAAGAGAATACAAAGCGGCGCACTCCCGCTGCCTTGGCCAGTTCCGCGAGCCGCAGGGAGGCTCGATGGTTGATGTCGTAGGTGATCTCAGGATCCAAATCGCCTAATGGATCATTCGACAACGCGGCCAGATGAACCACGGCGTCAAACCCCAGCAGATCACCCTCGGTGAGGTCGCGAAGATCTTTGCGTACCTCGGGGATCTTTGCCAGAGGCTCTCCAAAAGAACAATCCGCGAAAAGATTGGCATCCAAGCCGACGACGTCGTGGCCTGCAGCCAGGAACATGGGGCCGGCGACAGCGCCGATATATCCTTTATGGCCGGTCAATAGAATGCGCATGGGGCTTCTTTCTTACGTTTATTGGACCCGAATTCAGGGGAAAAGAAAAGGTGCGTTAGCGCCTCTGGTGCGCATCGTGCCGAGGCAGTTCCGCGCCAGCGGGCTGGCGCCCAGCGTCATCGGAAACTATCTCCAGCAGCCCGTTCCTGTGCAGCAATTCTGCGGCTGCGCTGACTTCTGAGAACGGGAGTTTGGCGCGGTCGGCAATGTCCAGGAGGGAATGCTCGCCATCCGACAGGTTCAGGACCCAGAGGCGCGCGCTGATCTCCTTCTGAATCGCTTCTCCTCCCCCGGACGGATAAAGATTTCGCCTGCCCAGCTGCGGTTCGCAACAAGGATTCAGGCTTCGATACGTCCTGTTGCCCTCCAGCACGTCCAGGATTGCGGCGCAGACCCGAAGGGCACCGGCCATTTGCGCCGGCTGTATGAAATCGAGGTTATCGGCGGAAGTGTGATATTCGGGAAACGTTCCCCAAACGCTTCTCATCAGACAGCCCACCGGGAGATTGAAGCCCGGAGAGCAATATTGCCGCTCATCGTAACCGTAGGGTGAAAAGTCGAGAGTTTCCGCTTGTTCTCCTAGCTGTCCGAGAACGTGGACCGCGGCGCGATCAATCTCCGCGTTGCCTCGACGGCTTCTCTTGTAATGAAACCCACCGCGGTCGCCCAGGCAAGTCAACACCAGCCCGTGGCGAATGTTGCCAGCGGTTTCCCGGTTTCGCGCAAGCCAGGTGATTGCGCCGATGGTGCCCGGTATAAATAAAAAACGGTAGGTGTAACGAAGCTTTTTCCCTTCCAGAGATTGGGCCAGAAAGGTGGCTACGGCCAGACCGGAGAGATTGTCGTTCGCTAAGGACGGGTGGCAGGCGTGGCACGAAATGAGCACTTCTTCCGGGGAGCGGCCGGGCAAAACATGCTCGCCATACGTCAGGCTCCCGTCCTCAAGCGTGGAGTCGATGCACACTTCGTAGTCACGCTCTTCCAGTGCCAGCAACTGGCGATGGGAAAGGCAAAAGCCCCAGTTCTCGTGGTAATAAGAAGTCCGGTAGGGAATCCAATCCGGCTTGTCGGGCATGGTGAACAAATGGGGCCGGAGAGTGCTCAGCGGCATGATGGCTCGGACCGGCATGCTGTAGTTCAACACATGCAGATTCGATTCGCGGAAGTCCACCACGCGGCCCCCACCAGGCAGTTTGATGTAGGCATCGCGAATGTTCCACTCTTTGGGGACCGTCCAATCGAAAACCTGGGTGGCCGTGGGCACCTCGAAGAGCCGGAGGGGAATCCGCTCCCGAATCTTCGCGAGTGTCTGGCGGATCCCGTCTCCGGTAATGCTTCGACAAATGGGAAACAGCTCCGCGGCGAAACGGTGCAACTCCCGGCCCGTCCCGGCCAGGTCCGTTCCCGCTAGCTCTATGGGCAGGCTCATTGCTTCAGGAGAAATCGGGATACGTGCGATCGCGTTCCGAAATCACTTCCACGTTGGCGGGCCAGGCAATGCCGAACGCCGGATCGTCCCAGCGGACGCCTCGCGCCGATTCCGGGCTGTAGACCTGTGAAATCTGATAGAAAACCTCCGTCGCGTCTTCCAGGGTCAGGAACCCGTGGGCACAGCCTTCCGGGACGTACATCATGTGGCGATTATCGGCCGTCAGGTTAGCAGCAATCCAGTTTCCGAAGGTCGGGGACCCGGTCCTGAGATCCACAACCACGTCGTAAATCGCGCCGCGGGTGCAGCGGACGAGTTTGGCTTCTTCAAAAGGCCGCGCCTGGTAATGCAGGCCCCGCAGCGTGCCCTTGCGCTTGTTGAAGGATACGCTGCATTGCGCCAGCTCAGCGTTCAGGCCCTGTTCGAGGAATTCCTGCCTGCACCAGGCGCGCGCAAAAAATCCACGCTCATCCTCGTGTGGCTCCATGCGAATCTCAAACGTTTTGTGCAGCTTGGTCTGGTGAAATGTCATGCCGCCAATCTCACTTGGCAATTACGTTGACCTCCGCCCCGGGATGGCCATCCGCCCCACGGAGAGCAGGACTGCGGCGAGCATAGGCCGCAGAAGCCAGATTTGCGCCTCCCAGGCGCCGTGCCAGGGCACGTGATGCGTACGCGGTGCCGGAGACAAATTGCATGAGGGGGCCGAAGCTCCACGCAGCCGGCGCACCGAGAATGTGCAGGCCCGGCACCGAGGTCTCGAGTCCAGGCTGAAGAATAGGATAGCCATTCACGGTTTGAATCGCCCGCCTCAGCTCGGGAGCGAGGAAATCATACTTGGAAACCTCCACATGGTAGCCGGTGCCCAAGAGAACATGGTCAACAGAGCGCTCCTGGCCACTGCTCAGGCGCACCTTTACGCGGCCGCCCGCCTCCTCGGCGCTGAGCACAGAAGTGGCCAGACGGATCGGGACATTCCTGAGCCTTTCTACCAGCCAACGCGCGCCAGCGGGACGCACAGAGCGCTTCCACAGCCTGGTTTGAAGACCGCGGGGCAATAATCGCAATAGGTCGGGCCTGGCCATGAGCTGGCTAATTCCGGCAGGGCCGACATCTGTCGGGGCATAGAGCAGCCGATTGGTGAACTTGCCCAGACGATGATGCAGGGTTTTGGAGGCCCAACCACCGAGCCAATGAATCGTCGCTGAGCGCGAGACTACTGCGGCTTCAGCCCCGCATTCATGCAAGAGGGCAGCGGATTCCAGAGCGCTCTGTCCGCCACCGACAACCAGCACCTTTTTTCCGGAGAAGCGCCGCAGGTCCTTGTGCGCGGAGCTATGCGAGGCGAGCGCGGTAGGAAGGTTCTCAAACTCGGGTGGCCGCCAGGCGAACGCGGCGATGCCCCCGGCGATGATCACCCGGCGAGACTGCAGAGCCTCGCCATCCGCCAGCGTGACACGAAAGCCAGACGAGGCAGGCTCAATCCGGAGGATCTTCCGCCTGTCCAGTTCCGGCACGGCGTGGTGCTGGTACCAGAGGCCGTATTGCACAAACCGCTCAAGCGGCACGGGCATGGAGAAGGGAATCCCGGTCTCGGCAATGAAGGTTTCCAGTGTGAGAGTGCCGGTGGGATCGGGGATCTGCGTGGCTGTCCAATTCGAGCGCAGAAACATGCCCACCGGCATGTTGCGCTCCCAGAAAGACATGGGCTCCCCGAAGATGCGCAGTTCCAGGCCCGGGATGGCGCGCAGGTGCGCAGCAGCGGCAATGCCGTAAGGTCCGGCGCCAAGGATAATCGCGTCACAGGTCATAGGTCAGTACCGTCCTCATGGGATGCTTCCATTTGAAGATGGGCTGAATTTGGGCTCCGGATGCGGCACTCAGAAGCCCCGCTTCACGGTCAGGTAGGGAATGAGGGCAAGTTCGACCAAACCTGGGAGAGGATCCTCCAGGCTGAACACTGCCTCTTCGTCGCAATTCCACAGCGAACGGAGGTAGGAAAACCATTTGAATTGTCCGTGGAGCACGCCCACGACACCCGTAGGCAGGTCGGTGAGCAACCGGATCCAGCGGACTCCGGCTTTCCCTTTTCGCGGCTCTACTGACTCGTTTAACTGGTCCAGAAAAAGCATGTGCGAAAAATTTATTCCTGAGTGCCGCCCGATGGTGTGGTAGCCCCAAGTGCGCCCATTGACGTCCAGCAGCCGGTACTCCCCGTCCCGGGGATCGCGCTTGAACTCCACTTCCACGAGGCCGTAATAATTAATCGTTCGCAGGAAGCGCTGCGCATAGTCCTCGATTTCCGGCAGGTCCACGGTTTCCACATAGGTGCTGGACCGGCCCAGTTCGAGCGGGTGCTGCCGCCTCCGGCAGGCAGTCAGGCTGGCAACGGCCTTCCCGTCCTTGAAAAACGCGCAAAATGCACTCTGGTGGGTTCCGTCGCCGGGAATCAAGTCCTGAAGGATGATTTCATCGGCCGGCAACAGTTGCAGCGCGCGCTGGTAGAGATCCCGCAACTGGGGCAAACTATCAGCCCGCCAGGCTTTGGCTTTCGTGGCGTAAATGAAATGCTCTTTAATCGCTGGCTTGATTGCAACCGGAAAGGACTCAACGGCTTCAAGGTCCTCGACGCAGCGTGGATACCAGGTCTTCGGCGTGGGAATCCCGAGCTTACCCGCCAACTGGTAGGTATTCCGCTTATCCCAAAGCCACTTGATAGTGTCCCAGGGCGGCGTGGGCACGCGGAAGACTGCTGAGAGCGTATCTCGATGTTGGGAAATCGTGGCGACCTGTTCATCCCGGGTGGGATAAATCACCCAGCCGCGCAGGCCAAGCTTGCGCTCCAAATCCAGGAGAGTCTGTACCATGCCATCTGGACTGGAAAGTGAGGGAGTCCGCTGCGCCAGTGCGGCATAGCGGGAAAATCGCGCGATGGACCGCTCATCGTCGATCACACAGACCGGCACTCCCTCGCGGCCCAGGCTGCGGACAATCCCGAGCCCCTGATAGTCGCCCCCGAGGACGAGGCCGCCGACGCTGTGACCAACCGGCTGATGATTGCCGTTCTCTTCAATTCCCGCCGGGAAAGGTTGGCTCATGCATCCGACCTAAGGGCCTGGGCATCGGAAGCGTCCGGCGGAGCCGGGGCACTCGCGAGCTCGTATCTCAAGCGATTTCCTTCCAGAACAGCGAATGCGAGCCGCGCTCTGTGTGTTTCCGGACCCTCAATCACCCACCGTTCGCCTTTCCGCAATACTCTCATCTGGCTTCTGGCACGCCACCATTGGTCCACATCGCCAGGCAAGGCCGCCCAGATCCGCTCTCGGTCCACCAGTTTCCGCAGGTGTTCGAGCAAAGCGGCATACACGTCTCTTTCCCTTTGGGCGAGCAAGTAATCCGGATGCGTCAGGAAGCTGAGCAGGCCCTTTCTCTGTCCGATCAGGTTGATTTGTTGTTTCCAGAGGTCCAAAGAATAATCTCTGAATATGTGAAACAGTGTGTAGTCCTGGCAGGTGGTCAGCGGGAGTTCCAGGATGTTGCCTACAAAATACGGGAAGACCGTGCAGCATCCGCCGCGCCTGGGCTCGAAATGAGCCACGTTGGGCACGGACATGTCATAGGAGAATTCATACACATCGAACCAATCCTGGTTCCGGTACATCGAGCCGGCACGGAAACCCCGCGACCCGTATTGTCGCGCGTAAGTATTGATCTGTTTGGCTCTCCGGAGGAATTCTTCGCGCTCCCGATACAGGTGACCATCATGGTTCAAATCGTGGACGTTGAACTCGAATCCACGAGTTCTTATCTCTCGGATGTACGCTTCGTCCACGGTATAACGCCGTTCCGGAATGACCTGGAACGCGGCCTTAAAACCGAAGGAATCATCAAGGTCCATCAGGCAGGGAGTGAAATCACGGCCGTCTGAAGTTTCCACGTCATGAGTCAAGATGAGGCAGTTCGGCGCGCCTTCCGGCCAGAACCAGATGAAAGGCACTCGCGAGAGGGAAGCTGCTTCCATGGCGAGCTGCAGGANCTGCAGGATCTTTTCATGGACGTTGTCTACGGTAAAATCCACGGGCCAGGAGGGAAATGGCCTGCTCTTCCAATCGCTGAAATAGGCCCTCTGCATCGCCCTCCGGAGCCGGTCCGGCAAGATATCTCTGACAAAATAGTAAGCCTTGCGCACCGACTCGGTCATGATCATTCGCTTTCGACCGAGCATCAAGCTGGACTCATAATGCTCCCGCCGAAGATGTTCGACCACCCGGGCGGGATCGAATGGCAGATATAGCGGGGACTTACGAGAACACAGATGCTCAAGCGCATCGTGAAGACCAGAACCCTCAATCGTGGTGGAGACCCCCGAGGAGCACTGCCCGTAGCAGAGCATCTCCGGTCCCAACCGGAAGAACCCGGTTTCGCCCGTTGGCTGGCCAGGGCAAAGACTGCCAAGACTCTCCTCCGGCACGCGGTAATAGTCTAAGAGCGGTTGAATCACGGTATCAGTTCAAAAAACTGCCCAGTCAGCGGAGATTGCCACGTGTCGAGCCGCAAAACGCCCGAGCCTGACATTACCCTCGCCTCCGCAGATCCCTGCAAGAACAATCCTTCCAACGCGCACTACCAGTTCACCCCTTCGAAAGATCGACTGCCCCGCGAGTCTCGATGGGCACGAATGCTATCCGATATGCGGGTAAAGCAGCTTTCCGGCAACGGTCAGGAGCCGGTTGGGCAAACACGCAAAGATCAGCTTTGAGAAGTTTAATCCCCAGCCGCTCAGCGAATCGAGCGAGTGGGTATTCGGTACCTTCCAATAGACGAGCGGCTCTGGTTCGGAGACCCAGTGGCTCTTGAATGCAAGGAGACCTGCGTCTGTTTCCAGGGTCCGGCCCATGTCAAATTGCAGAGCGCCGTTCGCTTTTGCCGATTCTATAGCTCTCCACAAAAGCCAAGGGGTTGCCCCATACCTGTGGAAGCGCGCATTCGAGCAGCCGTATTTGAAATACACCGTATCCTTGAAACGAAGCGTGAGTATGGCCGAGATCGGTCGCTGGTCCTTGTAAGCCACTCGAATTTCCAGGGCCTCGCCCATATTTGAACGGAGACTTTGAAACCAAGATTTTGGACTTGGAGGTACTCTGTGGCGTGCCCGAGTGAGCACGAATAGGGAATAGAAGTCCTCCAGCAGCTCCGCCGAGTCGCCATATTTCTCCACAACGCCAGCTTGCTCAGCTCTTCGAATCCTGCGCTGAACAGAATCTTTGTGGAGCGCACGAAACAACGAATCCCTATCCGGTCTCAGGTCCAAGTTGTGACGAAAGTACTTCGCTGAAGGCACGAATCCAACCCCATCGCCGTTGAGACCCAAGTCCCCGCTGGTAGGACGAATTTCCAGGTACTTCCATGATTGATGCTCCCTGTCCGCGCGCAAGCATCGTACCAGCCACTGCAGTTCCTCCGGGCGGCCACACAGCGGCTCGCAATGGTCTGAGAACGGCAAGGAAACGAGACGGCGCCCTGTAAGCCAGCTATTGATGCGGCAAAACACTAATCCGTTTCGCAGCGCAACTCCGGGAGGCGAAGTCGTAAAAACGATGGGTTCATATCCATAGGTGTGGTGAAGCGACTTGAGCCAGGCTACGCTGTGAAACACTGAAGCCTGAGGGTGCTCCTGCACGAGGACTGCCCACCGCTTGTCCTCAAGCGGATTCAGGTCGTAATAACCAGGCTGATTCGTTTTCCCCATGCGGCTTGAAACATTCTCACGATCCGCCAATGTTGTCGGCTCATTAGCTGGGCATGCTGCCTGCGACGAGTTGGAAGGTACAGTCATGAATCCATTCATTGCCGGGAATGATTCAAAGCTCGCTGGTACGCGATCAGCAGATTCTTGACTGAGTATTCCCAGGCCAGTTCTTGTTCCACGCGCTTGCGCCCCCACTCACCCATGCGGCTTCTTTCTTCGGCATGGTCGAGCAGCCATAGAATCTTCGCGGCGAAATCCTCGACCTGGTTTTCCGTATGGGCATACATAGAAGCTTCGCCTGCGCTGAATCTCCCCTCCTTCATGTCAAACTGTACAATCGGTTTCCCCAGGGCCATGTATTCCATGATCTTCGTCATCGTGGAAATATCGTTCATTTCGCACGGTTTGTCCGGGTTCACGCATACATCGGCGGTCGAAAGAATCTGGAGCAATTGTTCGTCGGGGATCCTGCCGGTGAAGTTTACTGTGTCTTTCAAGTTCTTCTGCTCCAGCAACCTCTGCAGACCGGCTAATCCGGGGCCCCCGCCAACGCAGGTAAAGTGAACGTCGCGGCGTCCCAGAGTCTTGATGCGCAGCGCCACATCCAGAAGGATGTCCAGGCCTTCCTGGTCGCTCATATTCCCCACATAGCCGACCAGGAAGGGTTTGCCGTACTTTAGAGCTGGGTCGGCAGAAACGGACTTGAAAGTTTTCAAGTCCGGTCCATTGCGGACAACGACCACGTCTTCCGGGCGAAGCCCGCCTCGGCGCACTGCGATTTCCTTGTAGCTGTTATTTGTGGACATCACCACGTCGCTTAATTTGCAGCTCCACTTCTCCAGCCACACTTGCGCCTTATAAAAGAAATCTTTTCTTCCGTACTTCGCGAGATACAGCTCGGGGTTTACGTCGTGATGGTCAAATATGTACTTTACCCCAAGCAGTTTGAAGGGCAGGGCCACCAAGAAAATATCATCGGGCGGATTGCAGCCCTGAATAACGTGGAAGCCGCGCCTGAAATAAATCCACCAGGAATAGAGGAATTGCCAAAAAAGTGCGAGGCCGTACTCCAGGACATAGCCCAGTAGGCCATCTCCTTCATGGGGCATTGGATGGCGGTAGACATGAACTCCTTCCAGCAGTTCGTAGCCGCGAGGATATCCCTGGGTTTGAGGTGACAAAACCGTTACCTGATAACCGTTTTGGTGGAGGGAGAGGGCTTCCTTCCACACTCGAGTGTCGAAGGGAACGGTCTGATTCTCCACGATGATGAGGACTTTGTTCTTCAAGCTATGGGCCCTTCCGCTGCTGAGCGGCGTATGAGATCTGCTGAGCGGTGCTATTCGGACTCCGTCGCACACCGAAAGCGGTGCTCGTGCCCACCATTAGTGGGAGGGGCTCCCTACGGCTGCGAGGGCCCAATTCCGCCCAGGCCGGACGTCCCTGCTCGGTCATCGTGTGAAATGCCATAGGCGATAGTGGACAGAGCCCGAGATCCTTACCTAGCCGGCGCACGACCGTCTGCAAGTGACTTGTAAAGACCCGCCAGAGCGCAAAGCATGGTGGCTTGGCCCCAATGAAGCGTCGGAGTCTTGTTGACAATTCCAAGGGGGTACCGTCGGTAGTAAAAGTATCCGGAACGGTCTTGCATATTCTCTATTGTCCATTCAGCGACTTTTAGCGCCAGCGTCAGACTTTCCGGATCGCGGTCCTGGAAAAATACGAGGGTGTCGATCGCCTGGGAACAGCACTGGATGTCGAGGGGCAGGGTTTTGTAATCGTAATACCGGGGAGTTCCGTCGGAAAGGAAGAAAGTCTTCTTCCAGTATTGATACCCATGCAGGAGCTGGGCATCGAATTGGCCGTCTCTCGTGCCTTCGGTGTAGTGCTTGAAACAGTCGAGGACATAGGCGGTATGAAAATTATCGACCCAATGTAGATTGCTCTTCTCACCGTAATACCAAGAGCCGTTGGTCCGCTGATATTTCGCGGTGTACCGCATGGCTTTTTCCGCAAGCTTCCGATACGAATCTTCCTGCGTGAGGGAAAAGGTGCGCGCAAGCAGGCTCGCGCCCAGCGTATTCGCGTTGTGGACCTGGTGCAGTTCGAGAGGGATATAGCTGATGCACACGGAATCGCCGTCGGCCACCGTACCCAGGTCACGCAGAATGTGCTCGCAGGCACTTTGTGCGACTTGCAGGTACTCCGGCTTCCGGAAATGCTCGTAGCCGTCCAGAAAGGCGTGGCCTATCAGGGAGGTCCAGACAATGGTGGGGGTATTCTTCGCCAGATAGAAGCTCCTGGATTGGTAGTCGAAATGGTTTCCCCAGCTCGCCCCGCTGTAGCCCGGAAGTCTATTCTCAATCAGCCATTGCAGCGCCATTTCCGCCTTGTTCTGCCACTCTGGGTCACCCGTCGCCTGGTGAAGACGGATGAACCCTCTGGCGAGGAATCCCATTCCCTTGGTCGAGCGGCTCTTGGCGACTCCCAACAGCGGCCTTAGATTCAGCGGAAAGCGGCGGACGCCCTGCTGCAGGACTGTGCGCAAAAACCCGCTTTCAAAAGTTAGCGGGCGGACGAACTTCGCGCTCAGTCCATCAAACGTGTCATAAGCGCTGTAGTCGTTCTTTTCTAGCCAGGAGGAAAGGCAGCGAATCGAATCGAAGATTCGACGATTCAAAGGGCCAGTATTTCTGTCCTGGGTAACCTGGTTACCAGCAGATACCGTCATAGTTGCCATTGTTGCTCCTGCCTTTCGCGATGCGAACAAAATCGATGACGCACTGGCCGTTGTGCAGGCGTTTCGGCACATTCTGAAACTCCGGGTCATTGTTGCCAATCACCACGGTCTGGGCATGTTCGAGTACTGCGTCAATCCCCGAGACCATCAGGCGGGAAATGTGCGGGATGCGATTGAGTATGAAATCGCGGTTGGCGCCGACCAGGCGGGCCAGATTCACGTTCTTGTCGAAGATTCGCAGGTCATAACCCTTTCCGATCAAGCGCTCGATGATTTCGATCATCGGGCTTTCCCGCAGATCATCCGTGCCCGCTTTGAAACTGAAGCCGAGTATGCCCACCTGCTTGTGACCTTTCGCCATGATGAGATCAAGCCCGCGCGAAATCTGGAGCTCATTGCTGGGGAGGATCGCTGTCATGATCGGCAGCGTCAGGTCCCGCAGTTTGGCAGCATAGGTCAGTGCGCGAAGATCCTTGGGCAAGCAGGAGCCGCCAAAGGCAAAACCAGGCAGCAGGTAGGCGGGAGAGATATTGAGCTTTGTATCTTGGCAGAAGATTCGCATGACCTGGTGAGCGTCAATGGAAAGAGATTTGCAGAGGTTTCCAATCTCATTCGCAAATCCAATCTTGAGCGCATGCCAGCTATTGTCTACATATTTGACCATTTCGGCCGTTTCAAGGTCCGTACGAATCAGCGGTGCCGAAAGCTTGCTGTACAGGCTTGCCAGCACATCGCCGCTTGCTGCATCCAGTTCCCCAATCACTGTTTTAGGGGGAGCATTGAAATCCTTAACGGCTGATCCTTCGCGCAGAAACTCGGGGTTATGACACACGCCAAAGTCCGGCCCCGCTTTCTTGCCGGAGGCCTCCTCTAACGTCGGAAGCACGATATCGCGCATGGTTCCGGGAAGCACAGTGCTCCGTATCACTACAACGTGGCGGGAAGCTTTTTCGCTGAGCGCCTGGCCGATCTGTTCGCAGATGCGGCGGATGTACCTGAGATCCAGGTTGCCGTTAGCCTGGCTGGGAGTGCCCACACATACGATCGATATTTCGGTTTCCCGGACGGCTGGGATAGGATCGGTCGTCGCGCGCAGGTGCCCTGCCTGGACGGACGACGCAACCAATTCACCGATGTTGGCCTCGATGATGGGGGATTGCCCGGCATTTATCAGGCTGACCTTGGTCTGAATCGGATCGACAGCCACTACTTCATGGCCGTCGTGGGCCAGACATCCTGCCGTAACCGTTCCGACGTATCCCAGACCAAATATGCTGACTCGCAAGTTGGATTTCCTTTCTCAGTTTGCTGAATCAACAAAAGCCGCGCTCATACGGGACAAGGCGCTTGGCTGTCAACGGTGAGTGCCGGCTGCAGAGCGGGACCCGGCTCTCTTAGAGCTCACAGCGGGGGACGGCAGTTGAAGCCATGCTGGCGATGCTATGAGAGCGCATCTGCATCTCCAGCGCACCCGCCATTTTTCCCTATGGTCAAATAGCCAGGGAGCATTCCACTGTCACGCTGGGAGAGCACCTTGTCCCATGACCTGTTGAGCGACCAGCGGAACCGGAGCAGCGAGGACTGGGCGCGCTTTGTGAGCCGCCAGCCCATGCAAAGTTTCATCCAGGAATACTTCCAGGGAAGATAGGGAGGCTCCAGGCGTCCACCCAGCTCTGCTGCAAGTTTTTGTGCCTCCTCCACAATGTCGGACATTTCAGGGTAGAAGTAGATAAAGCAGGATTGCAGATACCGCAGGCAGGCCGCACGCACCCTCTCGCTCTCCTCCAGCGAACGCAGGTACTTAATGTGGAGCTGCATGGAAAGCCAGTGAGCGCGGATTCTGGCCATGGAGGTCCGAACATAACTGAGATTGCTGCCGAAGGCCACCCCCGGGCCGCGGTAGTACATCCGTGCGCCAGGCACAAAATGCACCCCATCGCTCGCCAGCAGCACGCGGCAAAAGTACTCTCCGTCATCGTCGCTCAACAGGCGCGTGTCCCAGGAGCCGGCCGCTTCGGTCAGGTCGCGGCTGACTAGCCACGTACCGGTCTGCATAAACAAGTTCTGGCCCATTTTGGTCAGCAGCCACTCGAGCGGAGTCAAATCCGACCAGAGCGCCGTGGGCACGAATTCCGCGCGCTGCCAGCGGTAGAGGAACTTGCCGAACTCGCCGGAAAGGAGCGTCCGCTTGCTTTGGCCTTGGGCCGCTTCTTTCATTTGCAGCGCAATCTTTTCGGGGGCGAGCAGATCATCCGC